>Ga0114931_10007214_pt1 | contig 13593 bp, 17 predicted proteins | sample 2SBtaG_FD_89579 | JGI IMG/M metagenome (GOLD analysis project Ga0114931, IMG submission 89579) | Deep subsurface microbial communities from Kolumbo volcano to uncover new lineages of life (NeLLi) - 2SBTROV14_V59a metaG | ecosystem: Environmental > Aquatic > Marine > Volcanic | place: Kolumbo... | reverse complement strand
CGGAGACGGGGGCCTGGCCTTCGCCCCAGCCTACCAGCCCGTCGTCGGTCTCCAGACGCACCAGGCAGGTCTCGTGGTTGCGCGAGTAGATAGACGTCCAGGCATCGGCGGCGATGGTGTAGTCGCCGAAAGCTTCCACGTTGCGGTTGCCTTCGATGGGAGCGGCGTGGGCCGGCGGGATTTTGATGGCGTAGGCGCGGACGGATGCGATATGCATGGGGTGTCTCCTGAGGGTGTGGGTGTTGAATGGACAGGCTGGTGCGTAGTGCGTGGTGCGTGAACCGACATCACTGCTAGTCCACGCACTACGCCTTGCGGTATAAGCCCTGCGGGTCCAGCTCTTCACGGATGAGCCGCAGTTCCTCGGCGGAAGGCGCAGGCGTTTCGCCCACAGTCTCGGCCAGGCGCAGGGGCCAGCCCACTTCCGCCTGCACGTCATCGGGCGCCACGCCGGGATAGCACTCGATGAGTTGCATCTCCCGCTCCGGGTTGTCGAAATCGAAGAGCGCTTTGTCTGTGATGACTATCTGCGGGCCGCGACCCGGAAGCCCCAGCCGGGCGCGGGCGTCGCCGCCGGTCAGGTGGCCGGGGCTGGTCTGGAAGTCCAATTTCTGCACAAAGGCTCGCCGGGAGAGGCGCATGATCATGTGGACCTGGCGGGCATTGGTGGCGATCTCGCAGGCGCCGCCGCTGCCGGGCAGACGCACTTGGGGCGCAGCGTAGTCGCCCACGACGGTGGTGTTCAGGTTGCCGAAACGGTCGATCTGCACGCCGCCGAGCAGGGCCACATCCACCAGCCCTCGCTGGAGATAGAGAGCGAAGAGATCGGCCATGGAAACAACCGCGGTTGCGCCGGTCACCAGCGAGGGATCGCCGATAGAGAGGGGCAAACGGGCCGGGCGTGCGCCGTAGACGCCGGACTCGTAGATCAGCTCCAGATCGGGCGCGCTGGTGTAGCGGGCGAGGTTGCAGGCACTGTTGGGCAGACCCACGCCCACAAAGACCGTGCGTGCGCCGGCCAGTTTGCGCGCGGCCACCACAATCATCATTTCCGACGGGCTGTATTCGGCCATGCAATACTCCTGCTCTGGTAAAAAACGGACACGGATGAACACGGATGGAACAGATTCACACGGATTTTATCTGCGCCAATCTGCCGTTTCTGGGTAATCTGCGTTCTCCTTCTAATTCACGCATGAGTCTGCTGCAAAAAGCCTCGTGGCCCACCGCGGAGACGCGGAGAACGCGGAGGTTCGCGGAGATTTTCTCCTGAATTTCTCCGCGTTTTCTCTGTGCCCTCTACGCCCCCGCGGTGAAATTGACCTTTTTGCAGTGGGCTCACGCATACGCTCCGTAATCCACCGGCCCCGCGGGCGCGAGACCGGGACGCAGCTTCTCCAGCCGTTCCTGGCCCAGCTTTTGCAGATAGCCCGCCCGATCCGCCACAGCGAAGACCCATTCGTTCAGCCAATCTTCGACACCGGCCTGGGTGCGGGAGATAGCATCCCACTCCAAATAGGCGTCGCCGTCCCGGTCGTAGTAGCCCTGCACGTAGGAGGGATGGCATCCGTAGGGTTCGCAGACCACCGCATCCACAATCAGGCCGGGGATGAGTGTACGGTTGGGGTCGGCGCGGATGATCGCCTCGTCCACGATCTCTTCGGCCACGACGATCACCTTTTGGGCGGCAAAAGCGACCTCCTTTTGCATACCGACCAGCCCCCACAATTGGGCGTTGCCGGCGGCGTCGGCCCGTTGCGCATGGAGAATGGCCACATCCGGGTGGATGGGGGGCACGACGGCTATCGGCCCGGAGCCGTAGGGGTCGTCCACAAAGCGGATGCGGTCGTTGACCGCGGGCAGGTCGCTGCCCGCAAAACTGCGCAGGGGATAGAAGGGCAGATGGGAGGCGCCGGCCAGGTAACGGGCCACCATGCCATAGTGGGAATACTCCTCCAGTTCCAACGGGCGCGGGAGACCTTTCTCCACGGCCCGGCGGATGCAGTGGAGGGACCCCACACCGGGATTGCCCAGATAGCTGAAGACCAGGCGGTTGGCCACCCCGGCCGCGATCATCTGGTCGTAGAGCAGATCGGGCGTCATGCGGATGAGAGTGAGATCGCGCCGGCCCTGGCGGATGATCTCGTGGCCGGCGGCGAAGCAGATGAAGGCGGTGAAGCCCTCAATGGCTACACTATCGCCGTCATGGACATAGGCGGCGATGGCGTCATGCATGGAGAGGAGTTTGTTGGACATTGGGTGATTGGGTGATTGGGTGATTGGGTGATTGGGTGGCTGGGTGATTGGGTGATTGGGTGGCTGGGTGATTGGGTGATTGGGTGATTAGGTGATTGGGTGATTGGCAAAAGTATACCTTGTGACCGGGAGAGAGACAATCTTCGTTTTCATCCTGTCGAATTTGACAGATCAAAACGATGGATGTATAATCCCCGACATACCCCCCCCAGGGGGGACGGGAATCCGTGGAAACAGACAAGGAAAGTGAGGATGCAGGATGGACGATGCAACACGCAAAACTGTGGTTCGACGTCTAGCCAGCGCGGCCGGCCATGTCAAAGGCATCGAGCGCATGGTCGAAGAGGACACCTACTGCATCGATGTCATCAAACAGGTCCAGGCCGTGCAGGCCGCGCTCAACAAGGTCAGCGTGCTCATCCTGGACAACCATCTGCGCACCTGTGTCACAGCGGCCATCCAGGGCGACGATGCGTCCGAGCGGGAAGCTGTTTTGCACGAGATTACCAGCGTGTTTGACCTGTCGAGCAAGAGGTAGGGGAAAAACCGAGGAGAACCCGCCTTCGGTTCTGCCCCACATTCACCATTTCCAGAAAGGATTTTATTTATGACGACCAAAACTTTTAGCGTTCCCAACATTAGCTGCAACCACTGTACTCACACGATCAAGAGTGAGTTGGGCGACTTGGCCGGTGTGCAGTCCGTCGCCGCCGACGTGGAGACCAAACAGGTCACTGTGGCCTGGGACGAGCCTGCCAGTTGGGAGAAAATCGAAGCGTTGTTGAAGGAAATCAACTACGCGCCGGCGACCTAACGGCTAGTTAAGCGAGACGCTCGCTGCGCTCGCATCTCGCTTAATGGGCGCGAGATTTCATTGCGCAGCGGCGTCCGCTCGGCGCTGCGCGCCCATCGCGTCCGCCTAACTGCTCAATGAAGCGGAAATCCTCGCTACGCTCGGACTTCGCTGCGCTTCGCCCCACGGCGGCGCTTTTGCGCCTTCGGCGCAACGCACCTTGGGGGTTCCGCTTATCTCGCGCCCAATAGGAGGTATTGGATATTGGATATTTCGTCGTCACGATCTACTCGACGGAATACCCAATACCCAATACCCGGCCTGCCCACATTTCAGGAGAACCGATATGTCAACCACCACCCGCCAACTAACAGTCCCCGTCATCGGCATGACCTGCGCCAACTGTGTGGCGACAGTCGAACGCAACAGCAAAAAGGCCAGCGGTGTGGCCGATGCCGCGGTCAATTTTGCCAGCGAAAAGCTGACCATCAGCTACGACCCGGACATCCAGAAGCCCAAAGAGGTGCTGGCCGAGGTGATGGAACGGGTGGAGCGCGCCGGCTACCAAATTCCCACCGCCGACATGGAACTCCCGATCACCGGTATGACCTGCGCCAACTGCGTGGCCATCGTCGAGCGCACCCTCAATCGCCTGGATGGGGTGGTGGAAGCGACGGTCAACTTTGCCAATGAAAAGGCCACGGTGCGCTACATCCCCGGCACAATCGACCGGGCCGAAATGGCGGCTGCCGTACGCAAGGCTGGCTACGATGTGGTGGAAGCTGCCGAGGGCGAAGACGTGGAGGACGCCGAGGCCGCGGCCCGGGCCGCCGAAATCCGCCACAATGGACCCGGCTGATCGTCGGCATTATCTTTAGCGCGCCCCTTTTCCTCCTCAGTATGTCCAGAGACCTGGGGATGCTGGGCGCCTGGTCGCATGATGCCTGGGTCAATTGGTTCTTTCTGGTTCTGGCGACGCCTGTGCAGTTCTACGTGGCCTGGGACTATTACACCGGCGCCTACAAAAGCCTGCGCAACGGCAGCGCCAACATGGATGTGTTGGTGGCCATGGGTTCATCCGTCGCCTATCTCTACAGTCTGGCCGTCCTTATCGCCACCAGTCTGGGCGTCAGCAGCCTGGGCGAGCATGTCTACTTCGAGACGTCCGCTGTGATCATCACCCTGATTGTGCTGGGCAAGCTCCTGGAGGCGCGGGCCAAAGGCCAGACCAGCGCCGCCATCAAGAAACTGATGGGCCTGCAGGCCAAAACGGCCCGCGTCATTCGTGACGGCAACGAAATCGACATTCCCATCGCCAACGTCGTCGTGGGAGATATCGTCGTCGTACGCCCCGGCGAGAAAATCGCTGTGGACGGTGTCGTCGTTTCCGGCGCCTCGGCCGTGGACGAAAGCATGCTCACGGGCGAGAGCTTGCCCGTGTCGAAAACCGCCGGCGACAAGGTGATCGGAGCCACACTCAACAAACAGGGCATGCTCCAGTTCGAGGCCACGGCTGTAGGCCGGCAGACAGCCCTGGCCCAGATCATCAAGCTAGTCGAACAGGCCCAGGGCAGCAAAGCTCCCATCCAGCGCATTGTGGATCAGGTTTCCGCCTACTTTGTGCCGGCGGTGATTGGGCTGGCTGCGCTCACCTTTGTCGTCTGGTTCTTTGCCGGCGCCGGATTTGTGCCTGCTCTGCTGCGCCTGATCGCCGTGCTGGTCATCGCCTGCCCCTGCGCCATGGGGCTGGCCACGCCGACATCGATCATGGTGGGTGTGGGCAAAGGCGCGGAGCACGGCATCCTCTTCAAGAACAGCGCGGCCCTGGAACAGGCCCACAAGCTGGGCGTGATTGTGTTGGACAAGACGGGCACGATTACCCGGGGCGAGCCGTCGGTGACAGATGTAATCGCAAGCGAAGGTATTGGGTATCAGGTATTGGGTAGTAGAGAGTCGGCAACGCCCAATACCCAATACCCAATATCCAATATCCAATCTCAGCTTTTGTACCTGGCCGCATCTGCAGAACAGGGGTCTGAACACCCTCTGGGCGAAGCGCTTGTGCGCGCGGCCCAGGAACGAGGGCTGACCCTGGCCAAGCCTAGCGGCTTCCAGGCCATCGCTGGCCACGGCGTCGGCGCCCAGGTCGACAATCACCACGTTCTTCTCGGCAACCTGCGCCTGATGGAACAGGAGAAGGTGGGACTGAATGGTCTTGGCCCCAAAGCAGAGCGACTGCAGGCCGAAGCCAAGACAGTCATGTGGCTGGCGGTGGACGGCCAGGCCAGCGCACTGATCGGCGTGGCCGACACCATCAAGGAGGGGTCGAAGGAGGCGATCGCAGCCATGCACGAGCTGGGCTTGCAGGTGGCCATGGTCACCGGCGACAACCAGGCTACGGCCCAGGCCATCGCGGCCGAAGTCGACATCGACCGGGTCTTTGCCGAAGTCTTGCCCGGCGACAAAGCTGAGCACGTCTCCCAGTTGCAGAGCGAAGGCTACCGGGTGGCCATGGTCGGCGACGGCATCAACGACGCGCCGGCCCTGGCCCAGGCAGATGTGGGCATTGCCATCGGCACGGGCACCGATGTGGCCATGGAAACCGCCGATGTGACCTTGATGCGCGGCGACCTGCGCAGCGTGCCCCAGGCCATCGCCCTTTCCAAAGCGACCATGCGCAACATCCGGCAGAATTTGGGCTGGGCCTTTGGCTACAATGTGGCGCTGGTTCCCATCGCCGCGGGGATTCTGGCCCCGTTTGCCTGGGCGCCGGATTTCTTGCAGCAGTTGCATCCCATTCTGGCGGCGGGGGCGATGTCATTTAGCAGTATCAGCGTGGTCACCAACGCGCTGCGTCTGCGGCGGGTGAAGGTATAAGGGATTCGGGATTGGAGACTGGGGATCGGGTATTCCCAGTCCCCAGTCTTCGATCCCCAGTCTCTACCATCCATTTTTCTCATATTTTTTATAATAATTGACACGGTTGAGAAGCGTATGGTATACTTTGTCTGTTGGGCAGGAGACGACAGCCAGTTCGGCAGGCAAGGTAGATGGTTCGCAAGCGCATTCTGGAAATCCTAAAGCAGCGCAAGCAGGCGACAGTCGGAGAACTGGCGCGTCAATTGGACATGGCGCCGGTTTCTGTCCGCTACCATCTGGACATCCTCCAGGGCGAAAACCTGATCGAAGTCGGCAAGGTGCAGCGCCAGGGCAGCGTCGGGCGACCGAAACAGGTCTACATGCTGACCGAGGCGGCGGGTGACTATTTTCCCGACAACTTTGCCGGCTTGACCAACGGCCTGGTCCATCAAATGAAGAAACTTCTGCCGGCGGCGCAGGTGCAGTCCGCCTTTTGTAGCCTGGCCCAGGAGATGGCGCAGGAACTGACCAGCGCCCCCGCGGCGGAGGAGAGTCTTTCCCAACGCATGGGCCGCGTGGTCGATTTTCTCAACGAACGGGGATATTTTGCCCGTTGGGAAGACGAACCAGGCGGCCAGAGTGTGCTGTTGCACACGGCCAACTGCCCCTATGCAGGTGTGGCCCAGGACCACCAGGAGTTATGCGCCATGGACCTGGAACTGATGCACAGCCTCACCGGCCGGGAATGCGAGAGGGTCTTTTCCCTGACCGAGGACGGCAACGCCTGCACCTATCGCTTTCTCATCGGCGAGGGCGTGCTGGAACGGGTGGACAGCAAGATCGAGTTTTCCTACTGACCCGCAAAAGAGCAGGCCCACTGGGAGCAACGAAACGCATATGCCGACCAATGTACGGCGTTTTGATCTTGAGGACAACCCTGGCAACGGGATCGACCGAGGGGCAAAGAAAAACCACCGTTCCTTGCGCACGGACTACGGCCAGATCCATATTGCGCCCGCACCCGAACAGTTCGCCAGTGAACAAATGCACGACAGCTATGGACGGCGCATCCACTATTTGCGCATCAGTCTGACCGACGCCTGCAATTTGCGCTGTGTCTACTGCATGCCGGAGCAGATGGCCTTCCAGCCCCGCCACGAGTTGATGACCGACGAGGAAATTCTCTTTCTGGTCAAAGTGGGGGCCAGCCTGGGTGTGGAGAAGATCCGGCTGACCGGCGGCGAGCCGACCATCCGCCCCGGCGTCGTGGACCTGGTGCGCAACATTGCGGCCATCCCCGGCGTGCAGGACCTGGCCATGACGACCAACGCTCTCCTCCTGGACAGGTTGGCCGGCCCCCTGGCTGCCGCAGGGCTTGACCGGGTCAACATCAGCATCGACACCCTGGATGCGAATAAGTTCCATCACATCACTCGCTGGGGTCACATCGACGATCTGTGGCGGGGGATCGAGGCAGTGGAGGCTGCTGGTCTGTGTCCCGTCAAACTGAATACGGTCGTGATCCGGGGCTTCAACGACGGACAGGATGTGGTCGATCTGGCCGGGCTGACACAGGAGCGGAATTGGGAAGTGCGCTTCATCGAAATGATGCCCTTTGGCCAGGTGTCGGATTTTCAACAGACGAATGTGGTCTCCTACCAGGAAATTCGGCAGACTGTGGAGGCCGAATTCGGCCCGCTGGAGGAAGTGAGCTATGATTTTGTGGATCCCAGCCGTCCTTTCCGTATTCCGGGGGCCAAAGGCACGTTGGGATTTATCAGCAGCGTCACCGAGCCATTCTGCCAGGGCTGTGGACGGGTGCGATTGACTGCGGATGGGAAGCTACGCCTCTGTCTGTTGCGGGATGATGAGGTAGACTTGTTGACACCCATGCGCGGGGGGGCCAGCTTCGAGGAGATGCGCAGCCTCATGCGCGAGGGCGCGTTTCACAAGCCCTGGGGACACGGTTTGGCCAATGGCGTCTTCGCCAACAACCGGGCCATGAACCAGATCGGCGGCTGAGGAAAGTAAGCAGTGAGCAGTAAACAGTTATCAGTTATCAGTACATGTAGCGACGTTGACGACACTGTATATTGATGACTGTCCACCGGCAACCGATTACTCCCGCCAAAAGCGGATTGAACAGATCGACAACCAACTGGTATATTTCGTGCTATTTTTTCTTTCAAAACTGTGAGGAGAACGAACAATGGAAATGGTTTTGACCGAAACCCAGAACGCAATCACGTTGACCGAGACCGCAGCCCAGAAGTTGGGCGTCATCCTGGAGCAGAAGGGTGTGAAGGACACCCATGCCCTGCGCGTCTTTGTCAAGGGCGGCGGCTGCGGCGGTATGCAGTACGGCATGACCTTCGATGACAACATCCAGGAGAGCGATGAAGTCTATGAGCAGTACGGCATGCGTGTCGTGGTGGACCCGACCAGCATGTTCTACATCAACGGCGCCAGCATCGACTATGTTGACAACCTGATGGGCGGCGGCTTCCACATTGAGAATCCGAACGCGGTCAGCACCTGTGGCTGCGGCAGCAGTTTCCGCACGTCCGACACGCCCGCCGGTGAAGCTGGCGCCAGTTGTGGCCACTAGATCGACCGATCGGCCGGCAAAGATGTGGGAGGCGAGGGCATGCGTTGGCCCTCGCCTTCCTTTTGCGTCCCCCGCGCCGCTGGTATCGAGGATCCAACGATGACAAATGACGACTCGCTGGCCGAGCGCATCCAACAGGTGCTGGACGACTACCGGCCTACACTCTACCGGGACGGGGGCGATGTCCAGTTGTTACAGGTGGATGAACAAGGTCTGGCCCATGTCAAGATGCTGGGCGCCTGTATCGATTGCCCTATCAGTCTCTTGACAATGAAACTGGGCATTCAGCGTCTGCTCACCGAGAATTTCGCCGAGATCACCGGCGTCAATGCCGTTACCGATTTGGACATATCGGCGCTTTACAATCGATCCGCACATGGACAATAGATATTGGGTATTGGATAGTTCGTTCGTATGACCCAATACCCAATACCCAAATACACCTATTTTTCGAGGTTTTTACAATGCCCAATCCCTACGGCGCGCCTGAAATCGGCGTGCAGGAAGTCTCTGATAAAATCGACAACAGCGAGCAGTTTATTCTGCTCGATGTGCGCGAACGCCACGAACTGGCCCAGGCTTCCTTTGCCGAGGGCACATTTGAGATCGTTCCCCTGAGCGAGCTGGCGCAGAAGAGGCTGGAAGCGCTCCCCCCGGCGTTGCTGGACAAGAGCGCCGAAATCGTTGTTTTCTGTCATACGGGTGTGCGCAGCGCGCAGGTGACCATGTGGCTCCAGCAGCAGGGATGGACGAATGTGCTGAGCATGGCCGGGGGCATCGACGCCTGGGCCAAAGAGATCAATCCGGACGTGGGGATGTATTAGCGAGTTGCGAGGGGCGAATTGCGAATTGAACGCATAATTCGCAGCTCGCCCCTTGCAATTTTCCATTCCGTATGACAACCGTCCGAAACCGGACCAGTGAATTTTTATCAAAAGTCTTAGAATAATTTGGGCGCTCTTGCCCATTATGATACACTTTTAACGATCGTTCATCCGCGGATATCTGCCCGATCTGCGCCATCCGCGTTCTATTCTTTGAATAGTCCTGTTTTTCTGCATAGGAGGAGACAACCGTGCGTGTAGCTCTGATCAATCCACGCTTTCGTCTGCCCATCGACACCCGCACCACGCCCCATCTGGGTCTGGCCTATCTGGCTGCGGTCAGTGAAAGGCGCGGCGACGAAGTGGTGATCTTCGACGCCGATGTGGAACGCCAGTCGATAGCGGAATTCGTCCAGGAGTTTCGCCCGCACATTGTGGGCATTACTGCCAACACACCCCAAGTAAAACAGGCGTGGCGCACGGCCAAAGCCATCAAAGAGGCCCAGGACTGCCTGGTTGTCCTCGGCGGCCCCCATGTCTCTGTGTTGCCCGAGGAAAGCTGCGAGAAACCCTATGTGGATATCGTTGTACGCGGCGAGGGCGAAGACGCCTGGATCGATGTGAGCAACCGGCTGGAGACCTTTCTCAAGGATCAGCCGGTCTACAGCACACAGGCCTTCATGCATCCGGAAAACGAGATCTTCGACGACTGCGCCGGGTTGACCTACAAGACCAGCGACGGGCAGATCCACAACAACCCGGACCGGACGCCCATCGCCGACCTGGACAGCCTGCCCTGGCCTGCCTACCATCTGTTCAGGATGGACAAGTACACCAATCTCCAGCCCGCCACCGACCACGTGGACGGGGCGCGCAGTTTCAGCATTATGACCAGCCGCGGCTGTCCCTATCGCTGCACCTTCTGTTCCCAGAGCATCATGCCCATCAAATGGCGCAGCCGCAGCCCGGAAAATGTGCTGGCCGAGTGGCGTCATCTGGTGGAGGAGATGGGCGCAGAGGAGATCGGCGTCCTGGATGACAGCGCCAACATCCGCGTCAAACGGCTGGAAAATCTGGCCCACTTGCTGATCGAGAACCATCTGAACCATGTACCGTGGATTTTTGTCAACGGCATCCGCGCCAATCTGGCCAGCCTGGAACTGCTGACGCTGCTCAAAGAAGCAGGTCTGCGCCGGGTGGCCTTTGGGGTGGAGACCGGCGATGAGGATATCCTGCTCTCGATCGACAAGAAGGTGGACCACGACACCATCCGCCAGGCCTTCAAGAACGCCAAGTCTGTCGGCCTGGAAACCATTGCCTTTCTGATCATCGGATTGCCCGGCGAAACACGGGAGACGATGCAGAAGACGATTGATTTCGCCATCGAACTGGACCCCATCATCGCCAACTTCTCGATGATGACGCCCTATCCCGGCACAAAAGTCTACGAGATCGTCAAGCGCCAGGGCCGCTTCCTGATCAACGACTGGGAGGACTATGTCTTTTTCGAGCAACAGGCCCGCTACGAATTGGGCGATATGACGGCCGAGTTGGTGGAGGAGATGTACCGCAAGGCCTATCGCCAATACTATCTGCGCCCTTCCCCCATCATACGCCGCCTGAAGACGAAAGATTTCTGGTTCAATTTGCCCCGCAACGTGCGTATTGCCCTGCGCACCTTCCTGCCCAAGAAGGAAAAAACCGGGCTGCGTAAACAGATGGAAGCCGAGGGGGCAATTTGACGTGCGATGTATGCGATCGAATACACCGTGGAAGCTGAGGATGACCTGGCCTATTTTCGAGCGAGGGAGCAACGAATTATTCTAGCCGGAATTGAACGGCAACTGCGCTACGAACCGACAGTAGAAACAAAGAATCGCTTCCGGAGACGTTTCCCGGATATTGCAGAGTGGGAGTTGCGAATCGGTGAGTTTCGCGTCTATTACGATGTAGAGAAAGCTGTTCGTGTCGTATCTGTAGAGCGTATTGGCCAGAAGCCGGACAATGAGTTGTACTTGCGGGGAAGGAGGGCAGGGCAATCGTGAATATAAGCTACAGGGTCTTCCAGGAAGAAAATGGACAGTATACGTTCCGTGAAGTTTTTTCGGAGCGTGACGGCCAGATCATTACCTACAGTCAGAGCGCCGTGGCGCCGGTTGGCGGGTCTCTGAACGAATTGGCGGAAGAAGTTGCTTTGCTCCAAGAGGCGCTCACCCATCCTGTGCTCATGACAACCGAACTGGATGTAGAGATCGCTCAACGAAAAAAACCAGAGCGCCAGGGCCGCAAATCAATCTCCCACGCCGAATTGTTGGCAAAGCTCGGGTTGGACAGTGACGCACCAGTGGAAATAACTGAACTCTCTGTTGCAGACCCACGGAATTGAGGATTTGAAATGCGCATTATTCTAGCCAGCCCGGAAGCCAAAGTCTGGAGCGCGCGCAAGCACATCCCGTTGGGGCTGGGCTACCTGGCGGCTGTCCTGCGCGAAGCAGGTCACGATGTGATCATCTACGATGCGGCTATCGAAGATTTGACCGTCGATGCCTACCTGGACCGGGCTGAGGAGCAGGGCCGCCCCTACCAACTGATCGGCATCACCGCCACCACGCCGTTGATTCCCGAGGCCTGGGAGATGGCAGAGGCATGCAAACGCCGCGGGCTGACCACCGTGTTGGGCGGGCCGCACCTGACCATCATGCCGGAAGAGTCCTTCCAGCCCCCCCATGACGCCTATGTGGACTATGCCTTCAAGGGCGAGGCCGAATACAGCTTTCTGGAACTGGTCAACACCCTGGAAGCGGGCAAGGAGCCGGGGGTGATTCCCGGCATTCATTTCAAGCGCGGCGACGAACTGATCGTCAGCCCGGAAAGCCCGATGATCCCGGACCTGGACGCGTTGCCCTTCCCCGCCCACGACCTTTTCAAAATTGACAGGTATACAAATCTCCAGCCCCTCACCGATGGCCTGGACGCGCACGCCCGCAGTTTCACAATTCTGACCAGCCGAGGCTGCCCCTACAAGTGCACCTTCTGCTCGAAACCGGTTACCGGCGACACCTGGCGCGCCCGCTCGGTGGAGAGCGTGATCCAGGAGTGGCGATGGCTGGTCAACGGCTTGGGCGCTACGGAGATCGGCGTCACCGACGACATCTGGAACCTGAAGCTGCCCCGGGCCAAGGAGTTGTGTCGCCGCCTGGTGGAGGAGGGGCTGAATACTGTGCCCTGGGTCACGGTGCATGGCATGAAGGTCAACCACACGGACCTGGAACTCTTCCAGATGATGAAGGCGGCGGGCTGCAAACGGGTGGGTTTCGGCGTCGAAAATGGTGACCCCGACATGTTGCGCAATGTCATCCGCAAGGAGCAGACTGTCGATATGGTGCGCGAGGCCTTTCGCAACGCCAAAGCCGCCGGCCTGCAGACCATGGGCTTCTTCATCTTTGGCATGCCCGGCGACAACGAAGAGACCATGGAAAAGACCATCCAACTGGCCCTGGAACTGGACCCCAAGCTGGCGAATTTCCTGCTGGCCGCGCCTTTCCCCGGCACGGTGATGTACGATATGATCGTGGAGGGCGGGGAGATCTTCGCCGACAACTGGGGCGATTACGCCATCCACGAGCAGAAGGCCCGTTTCAAAATGAACGAAAACTACGATTCGGATCTGGTGCTCAAAAAGTGGCGGGAAGCCTACCGGCGTTTTTACCTCTACCGGCCCGGACGGGTGTGGGAAAAAATGACGATGAAGGAAAACTGGACCAACCTGCCCAACACTTTTGCCCAGGTGCAGCGCTTCTTCATCGGCAACAAAGACCAGCACGCCGTGGCGGAAGATGCCAGCGGCGGTTCGACAAAGAAGGCGGTGGCGGTCTAGGTCCACCCCGGGGACGATAGCCATTGAAACGGCCCGCCTGCGCTGGTAGCGGGCGGGTTGTTTGCTTCCAACCCCCAGTCAGAGCGACGGAAACCTGTCAATGCCATTTGAGATCATTGGTGATATTCATAATGTGGAAATTATCGCTGTGAATACGTCAATCCGTGAACTTGACCGTTTGCGAAGGACATACGGCAGGGGGCGCTGGCGAAAACTGAAGGGTGTGGCGTTGATTCAACTAACGAATGGGCGCATACGTGAGGCTGAATTACACTGGTACGAAGCACATGGCATTGGGAGGCGCGAGATTCGACGCAAACGGTATTTGGATTGAACGGAGTGAAAGACAGATGAGCACTATTCAAAGCACAAAGTT
>Ga0114931_10007213_pt1 | contig 13593 bp, 13 predicted proteins | sample 2SBtaG_FD_89579 | JGI IMG/M metagenome (GOLD analysis project Ga0114931, IMG submission 89579) | Deep subsurface microbial communities from Kolumbo volcano to uncover new lineages of life (NeLLi) - 2SBTROV14_V59a metaG | ecosystem: Environmental > Aquatic > Marine > Volcanic | place: Kolumbo... | reverse complement strand
GGGATCATCAGCGGGCACAGCCTGAAACACTATCTCGCCGCCCTGGCGACTGGAATACCCGTGGTGCACCTGCTGCAACTGCGCCATTCGCCAAGCCGTTACCTGGTCCATACATAAGCCCCTAGGCCGGGGCTTGCACCAGGGCTCAATAGGGCATTCAATGGGCGCTAAATCCTGCCACGCTTTTGTAGCCTGCACATCAGAAAACCGGAGAATTCATGGATAGCAAAGTTAAAATCAGACTCGACGATTCGACCCTGCTGCGCCAGCAGTGTTATATCGGCGGACAATGGGTTAACGCTGCCAGCGGGGCGCTGATCGAAGTAAACAATCCCGCAACGGGTGAGACCGTTGCCACGGTGCCGGCGCTATCCACCCAGGAGGTGCACGCCGCCATCGACGCGGCCAACACCGCCTGGGAGCCCTGGCGGAACCTGACTGGCAAACAGCGCTGCAATCTCATGCGCCGCTGGTATGACCTGATGATGGAACATCAGGAGGACCTGGCCCGCCTGATGACCATTGAACAGGGCAAGCCCCTGGTCGAATCCCGGGGAGAAGTTGCCTATGGGGCATCCTTCGTGGAGTGGTTCGCGGAAGAGGCCAAACGCGTCTATGGTGATGTTATCGGCCACCCCTTGCCCGGCAAACGTATCGTGGTGCTCAAACAGCCCATTGGCGTGGTCGGCGCCATTACTCCCTGGAACTTTCCGAACGCCATGATCACCCGTAAATGCGCACCGGCCATGGCCGCGGGCTGCCCGGTGGTCATCAAGCCCGCCTCTCAGACCCCACTGTCGGCTCTGGCCCTGGCGGAACTCGCCGAACGCGCTGGTATCCCGAAAGGAGTGGTCAATATCGTCACCGGCAAAGCCGGCGAGATCGGAGGCGAACTCACCGCCAATCCGATGGTCCGCAAGATCAGTTTCACCGGTTCCACCGAGGTGGGTAAAACCCTCATGCAGCAAAGCGCCGCCACGGTAAAAAAAGTCTCCCTGGAGCTGGGGGGCAATGCTCCGTTCATTGTATTTAATGACGCTGATCTGGATGCTGCCGTGGCCGCCGCCATGATCTGTAAATTCCGCAACGCCGGACAGACCTGCGTGTGCGCCAACCGCCTGCTGGTACAGGACGAAATCTACGATGCGTTCGCCGAAAAGCTCGCCGCCACCGTCAAAGACCTGCAGATCGGCAACGGCCTCGAGGATGGAATTCAGCAAGGGCCCCTGATCGACGAGTTCGCGGTGCAAAAGGTCGAGGAACACATCAAAGACGCCCGCCAGCACGGCGCTGAGATCATTGCCGGGGGCAGCCGCCATGAATTGGGCCAGAGCTTTTTCCAGCCCACCGTGCTGGTCAACGTCGATCCCAGCATGAAAGTCACTCGCGAGGAAACCTTCGGTCCGGTCGCCCCCCTGTTCCGCTTCTCCAGTGAAGAGCAAGCCATCGCCATGGCCAACGACACCCAGTTCGGCCTTGCAGCTTACTTCTTCAGCCGGGATCTGGGCCGGGTCTGGCGGGTTTCCGAGGCCCTGGAGTACGGTATCGTCGGGGTGAACGAGGGCATCATCTCCAACGAGGTTGCACCCTTCGGCGGAGTCAGGAATCCGGCATCGGCCGTGAGGGTTCCAAGTATGGCATGGATGATTTCCTGGAAATCAAATACCTGTGTATCGGCGGGATCGAAGCATAGCCCATTCGTGCAGAACACAAAATTTGATTCCTGGAACGACCCAGTACTTTCCTGAGCATTCCGGGCGATGACTGGATCAGGCCTGTGCCAGCCAGTCCTGGATCAGATGGATCTGCTGGTCTGACATCAGGGTCGGGGCGTGGCCGACATCCGGATAATCAACCCGGGTCAGCTGCTTGTGGCGTGCGGCCATTTCAGTGGCGGTCTCGGCTGTCAGGATGTCCGACTTGCCGCCGCGAATCAGTAACACGGGACAACTGAGCTGATCCCAGACCGGCCATAAATTCACATCCTGGACGGGCATGGATTTGAGTGGAACAGCGATTGCCGGATCATAATTAAGGGCAACCTTTCCCTCATCGGTCTCACGCTGGCTTGAATCCACCAGGCGTTGCCATTGCGCATCTGTAAATGGGCCGAAGGGCGCATAGATCTGGTGCAGGTAATCCTCCAGTGCCTGGCGATTTTCAAATTTTGGATCGAGGCCAACGTAGGCGGCAATTCGTTTGAGCGCGGCCTTGGGCAAAAAAGGTCCTACGTCATTCATGACCAGACGCCGTATGGGGGTCCCCGCCTGGGCGGCCAGCAACATGCCTATCAGTCCACCCATTGATGTGCCCAGCCAATCCACTTCGCTGGCACCACAGGCGGCCATCAAACTGGCGAGATCAGCGCAGTACTGGGGATAAGTATAGTCCACCGGATCCCGTAACCAGTCGCTGTCGCCCCGACCCACCACATCCGGACAGAGGACCCGGTAATCTTCACACAGGGCCGCCCCCAGGGTATCGAAATCCCGGCCATTGCGGGTCAGGCCGTGGACGCAGAACAATACCCGGGGATTGTCCGCCTGCCCCCACTGCCGATAGGCCATGTGATGGAAGCCGGAAGTCGACAGGCAAAGATGTTGTTTCTGGATCATCGGTCTGAATGCAAAGACCCGGCGCCTGGCCGGGTCTTAATTTGCATGCATGTACAGTCAGAGCCCTTAGTGGGCGAGGATCTGGCTGAGGAATAACTGGGTGCGTTCGTGTTGTGGGTTATCGAAGAATTCAGTGGGTTCATTCTGCTCGATGATTTCCCCACCATCCATGAAGATCACCCGGTTGGCCACGGTCTTGGCAAATCCCATCTCGTGGGTCACGCAGATCATGGTCATGCCTTCCTCGGCCAGTTCAATCATGGTGTCCAGCACTTCCTTGATCATTTCCGGATCCAGCGCCGAGGTGGGTTCGTCGAACAGCATGATGCGCGGACTCATGCACAGGGACCGGGCAATGGCCACGCGTTGCTGCTGGCCACCGGATAGCTGCCCAGGATATTTCTTGGCCTGCTCCGGTATCTTGACCCGGGTCAGGTATTTCATGCCGATTTCCTCGGCGTCCTTGCGCGGCATCTTGCGTACCCAGATGGGCGCCAGGGCCAGGTTTTCCAGTACCGTCAGGTGGGGAAACAAATTGAAGTGCTGAAAAACCATGCCCACATCCTTACGGATCTGCTCGATGTGCTTGAGATCACTGGTCAGTTCCGTGCCTTCCACGATGATCTGACCCTGCTGGTGTTCTTCCAGACGGTTGATGCAACGGATCATGGTGGACTTGCCGGAACCGGAAGGTCCGCAGACCACGATGCGCTCACCCTTGTTGACGGTCAGATTAATATCCTTCAGCACATGAAACTCGCCGTACCATTTGTGCATCCCGATCACCTGGATCATGACCTCGTCGGAGATCTGCATTTTTGGCGCAGCGGATTCGGGGCTTTCAGATTGTACTTGCTGGTTCATGGTGTTTCGCCTCTTGTGCTTGGCCGGTTCAACGTTTGTGGCCGGTTTCCAGCTTTCTCTCCAGGGCCATGCTGTAGCGGGACATACTGAAACAGCAGACCCAGAAACCAGCCGCAACAAATACATAGCCTTCCACGGAAAATCCAAGCCATTCGGGATTGGTGGAGGCCAACTGGGCCATGCCCAGAAAATCGAACAGGCCGATGATCAGCACCAGAGTGGTGTCCTTGAACAGGCCGATGAAACTGCTGACGATGGACGGGATCACGAGTTTCAACGCCTGGGGCAGGATCACCAGAATCATCATGCGCCAGTAACCCAGCCCCATGGCCGCGGCCCCTTCATACTGCCCCCGGGGAATCGCCTGGAGGCCACCACGCACCGCTTCGGCCATATAGGCCGCGGAGAACAGGGCCACGCCCACCAGCGCCCGCACCAGCTTGTCGAAGTTCACGCCCTCGGGCATGAACAGCGGAAACATCACCGAGGACATGAACAGCACGGTGATCAACGGCACCCCGCGCACCACTTCGATGAAGACCACACACAGGGACTTGACGATGGGCATGTGCGAGCGCCGTCCGAGGGCCAGCACCACGCCTATGGGCAGGGAGGCGACGATACCGGTGAAGGCGATCACCAGGGTCAGGGAAAAACCGCCCCACAAGGGGGTTTCGATGGAGGGCAGACCGAAGGAGCCGCCCGAGTACAGGTAGTAACAGATGACAGGGAAGATGAACAGTAAAAAGGCGCCGACCCAAGGCTTGTAGCGAAATTTCGGTATGAACAGGGTCACCATGGAGATCACGAAAATCACGTAGCTCAGATTGATGCGCCACAGCTCAGCAACCGGATAGCGCCCGTACATCAGTTGCCGGGACCAGAAATCGATAAACGCCCAGCAGGCGCCGACCCGTTTACCGGCCTCGGCCGGGCAGTCGGTACGGCTGGTTCCCCAGTAGGCATCAAAAAACGCCCAATGGAAAAATGGCGGCACTATCTGGTACAGCAACCACAAGATGAATAAAGACACCGCGATATTCAACGGGCTGGAAAAAATATTGCTCACCAGCCAGCCGCGCACCCCCACCGTCGAAGGCGGCGGCGCCAGATCCGGGTGCGTCCCTGGCGTATAGTGTTGTGTCGATTCCATGTTAACGCTCCACCAGCATGATGCGCCTGTTGTACCAATTCATGATCGCCGAAATGAACAGACTGAAAAACAGATAACAGGCCATCACCATGATAATGATCTCCACCGCCTGGCCGGTCTGCATCAAAGTCGTGCCGGCAAACACCAGCACCAGGTCCGGATAGGCGATGGCCGCGGCCAGGGATGAGTTCTTGGTCAGGTTCAGGTACTGGCTGGTCAGGGGCGGCATAATGATGCGCATGGCCTGGGGGATAATGACCAGTCGCAAAACCATGCCCCGGTTCAGGCCGACGGAAAGCGCCGCTTCGGTCTGACCGTAGGACACCCCATTGATCCCGGAGCGCACGATCTCGGCGATAAAGGCTGCCGTGTACATGGTCAGGGCCAGCAACAGGGCAACGAATTCAGGCGACATGGTCAGGCCGCCGGTATAGTTGAAACCTTTCAGCACCGGATATTCAAAGCCAAGGGGAGAACCAAGTACAAAATAGGCGATTACGGACACTGCGAGGATCAGCCCCAAAGCGCTCCAGAACACCGGAAACTGTTGGCCGGTAGCATCCTGGCGTTTTTTCGCCCAGCGGGAAATTCCAATCGCAGCGATGATGCCGAAGATAAAAAGGCCGATGACCACATCGAAAGCGCTTTCCGGAATGGCCTTGGGATAGGCCAGTCCGCGGTTGTTGAGAAAAAAGCTGTCAAAGAAAGTAACACTGTGGCGTGGGCTTGGCAGGGGCCGCAGCATGGCGAAATACCAGAAGAAAATCTGTAATAACAAAGGAATGTTGCGCAGGGTTTCGATATAGACCGTGGCCAGACGCGCCACCAGCCAGTTCGGTGACAGGCGGGCGATGCCGATGGAAAATCCCAGAATTGTCGCCAGGACGATGCCAATACCGGAAACGTAAGCGGTGTTGATCAGGCCAACCCAGAAAACCCGCCCGTAGGTGTCCTCTTCAGTATAGGATATCAGGTGTTCACCGATACTGAATCCCGCCGTAGTGTTGAGGAATCCAAATCCCGAGGCAATACCCTGTTTCTCGAGATTGTGCTGGGTATTGCTGACCAGGAACCAGGCGAGGTAGAAAAACAAGGCCAGCACCACGGCCTGAAAAAACAGGGACCGGTAGACCGGATCATTCCAGATGGGCGGTTTCGCGGGCCGGGCAACCGTCACCGCTTGCGGAGTGGTGTCATTCGCCACAGTTCACCTCCGGCGGGCTGATGCAGCGCAGATTGCATCGCGCCTCAAAGGGCAGGCCCGGCGGGTGCCGGGCCTGATTATCGTCATAGCCGTTTCGTACTAGCGAATCGGCATCCCATATTGAAGGCCGCCGTTCTCCCACAAGGCGTTATTACCGCGGGCCAGTCCCAGGGGGGTCTTGGTGCCCATGTATTTCTCATAGGACTCGCCGTAGTTGCCCACCTGTTTGATGATGTTATAGGCCCAGTCCGGACTCACGCCCAGGTTCTTGCCCATATCACCTTCCATGCCCAGCAGGCGCCGGATTTTCGGATCCGTGGAGGTGGCTTTGAGGCTATCAACATTCTTGGAGGTCACATTATTTTCCTCCGCATCGATCATGGCATACAGGCTCCACTTGACCAGATCCAACCACTGGTCATCACCATGGCGCACCACCGGACCGAGGGGTTCCTTGGAGATGGTTTCCGGCAACACCATGTGATCTTTGGGGTTTTTCAGCTTGGTGCGCTGGGCGGCGATACTCGAACGGTCCGTGGTGTAGACGTCACAACGCCCTCCTTCATAGGCGGCCAGCACCTCGTCGGCTTTTTCGAACACCACCGGGTTGTATTTCAGTTTATGTTTACGGAAGAAGTCCGCCATGTTCAACTCGGTGGTGGTGCCGATGGCGACACACACGGAAGCGCCACCAAGTTCCATGGCGGTCTTGACGCCGAGATCCTTGCGCACCAGGAAGCCCTGGCCGTCGTAATAGTTGACGCCGGCGAAGTTCAGGCCCAGGGCGGTGTCCCGCACCAGGGTCCAGGTGGTGGTGCGTGACAGCATGTCGACCTCGCCGGACTGCAGGGCGGTAAATCGTTCCTTGGAAGACAGCGGGGTGTACTTGACCTTGTTCGCATCACCAAAGATGGCCGCAGCTACGGCACGGCAGACGTCGACATCGAAGCCGGCCCAGTTACCGCTGGCATCCGGGTTGGAGAAACCAGGGGTACCCTGACTCACGCCGCACTGGACGAAGCCTTTCTTCTGGACATCCTGCAAGGTGCCTGCAGTGGCACCGGTGAGGCCCATGGAGGCCAATACCGCGGATGCGGCAATAGTTTTGACGAGTTTCATAAAATTAGCTCCTCCGCTAATACAACTATTTTGGTTAAAGTGATGTTTTTCCGAGGACTACGGGATGGCTCCCGCAACTCCCAAATCCTTCTTCTAAGGCATCACCGCGCAAATTAACATATCCCGTAAAGCTCACTCAAGATTAATTACCCGGATTCAGATTAAATTCAGGGTTTTTACGATATAGAGCTCCACGAACCCCGTTTTGATCCATGCCTGTGCTAGATTTCCCCGGGCGGCTGATCGGGGGGGAGACCCACTGCAATGCAAAATCCCAGTTTCAGTATAGGCATCGAGGAAGAATATCTGATCGTGGACCGGCAAAGCCGGGATCTGGTCAGCGAAACCCCGCAAGGGATGCTGGAGGAATGCCAGGAGCGTCTCGGCGAACAGGTGTCTCCGGAATTTCTGCAATGCCAGATAGAAATTGGGACTCCTGTCTGCACCAGCCTTGCCGAGGCCAGAATCGCCCTGGGTCATCTGCGCCGGGAAATTGCCGCTGTTGCCGAAAGCCATGGAGTCGCAATCATTGCGGCATCCACACATCCCTTTGCGACCTGGGACAAGCTCAAACGCACCGCCAGGCAACGCTACCAGGTCATCGAGCAGGATTTGCAAAGCGTGGTGCGGCGCCTGGTCATCAGCGGCATGCATGTTCATGTGGGCATCGACGACGACGAGCTGCGTATCGATTTGCTCGGCCAGATCAGCTATTTCCTGCCCCATCTGCTGGCTTTGAGCACCTCCTCACCCTTCTGGCAGGGAACGGAAACCGGCCTGAAGTCCTACCGTATCGCGGTCTGGGATCAGATGCCGCGCACCGGTCTGCCTGAATACTTCGACAGCTATGTACATTTCCAACGCCATGTGGAGGTGCTGGTCAAGGCCGGGCTCATCGAGGATGGCAGCAAGCTGTGGTGGGATGTGCGCCCCAGTATCCGCTACCCGACCCTGGAAATGCGCATCAGCGATCTGTGCACGCGCATGGAGGACGCCCTGTGCATTGCCGCCCTGTACCGCTGCATCCTGCACATGCTGTTTCGGCTGCGCCAGGATAATCAGCGCTGGCGGCGCTATTCACCCATGCTCATCAACGAGAACCGCTGGCGCGCCCAGCGCTATGGCATCGATCAGGGGCTGGTGGATTTCGGCCGCGGGTGCATCGTGCCCTACGCGGATTTGCTCGACGAAATCCTGAATCTGCTGCAACTCGATGCCCAGGCGCTCGATTGTGAGCTGGAAGTTCAGCATGCCCGGACCATTCTAGAGCGCGGCACCAGTGCCCATCGCCAACTCGCCACCTATCATCAAGCCCTCGATCAGGGAGCCGAAACGACCGAGGCCCTGCGTGCGGTGGTCGATATGCTGATCGAGGAAACCCAGCCACAGGCTTGAGTAAATCCGAAATCAACACGGGGCTGGCGATCGATCCCACCTGGGCATGAATGGGAGTCCCAACCGGTTCCATTCTATCGATCCGGCTTCACCTGCCGGCTGGTTACTGGAATCGCTGGCTGAGATCCAGCCGCCGCATCGCGCTTTCCCCCATGGGTCACCAGCAGGACCCCGATCAGTATCAGCGCCAGGGCGAGCAGGGACTGGGCCTGGGGCTGTTCACCCAGTAACGTCATTCCCCACAACACCCCGCATCCGGGGACCAGGTAATTGACCTGGGCAAAATTACCGGCGCCGATGCGCGGCACCAACTGGAATAACAGCACAGAGGCGAACGCGGTTGGCAACAGGCCCAGCACCAGCACCGCGAACAGCGATGCAGAGCTTGGCTGCATCTGCCAGGGTTGTTCGTACACCAGGACCAGTGGAATCAAGGCCAGGCCACCGGCCAGACAGGCGCCAGCCGCCATGATCTGGCTCGGGTAGCGCCCGAAGCGGCGCAGAAACAGGGTGCTGGTTGAATAACACAGGGCCCCGCCGAGGACCGCCAGTTGCGCCCAGAACTGCTCGCCGATGCCGGCCAGGGCCTGCCAGCCGACCATGGTCACGACCCCGGAAAATCCCACCACGACTCCCAGCCCGCGCACTCGCGTGATGTGCTCATCTGCGAACAGGAAATGCCCGAACACCAGAGTGGCCACCGGCATAATACCCATTAAAATGGCCGCCTGGGCACTGTCGACGTACAGCTCACCAAGGCTGATCAGGCTAAAGGGAATGGCGTTCCCAACAATGCCCAGGAACGCATAGACGCCCAGGGATCCCCAGCCCATCCACAAACGTTGCCCATGCCGCCGGGCCACCCACAGCAGGATCAACGCGGCAATCAACAGGCGCCCGGCCGCCACGCTCATGGGGCTGATGGTGGCCACCGCGATCTTGATCAGCACGAAGGAGTTACTCCAGATCAGCGCCAGGGCTATGATCCCGGCGTAATCACGTGCCGCCATGGGCACAACCCGGGTTAGCTGACCTGGAGACCGGCCGCTCATCTATCAGCTCCCATGAGTTATCCGGTCCAGGACCTTCAGGTCGTGAGCCAACGCCGATCCCGCAGCATTTCCCGGGCCGCGTTATGGCCGGGGATGCCGGTTACCGCGCCCCCGGGATGGGCCCCGGAACCGCACAGATAGAGCCCCTGGACGGGCCCCCGGTAATCCGCGTGGCCCAGCAGTGGCCGGGCGCTGAACAGCTGGTTCAGACCCAGCTTACACACCAGACCGTTGTGGCCACCGCTAATAATAATCGCGTCGTACTTGGTGAGGCTCATGGCAACCGCCGGTTCACCGTGTCATTCAGGCCATTTCGGGGCATCGATGATCAGCCGTTCCTGACGGTAGGCCTCAAATCCCGCGCGCTGGTAAACCGCCATGGCGCCAGGATGATCGAAGTTACAGGTGTGCACCCACAGGCGCCGGGGGCTGTATGACCAGGCATTGTCCTGCAGCCAGTGCAGGAAATACGGTCCCAGGCCCCGGCCGATGAACTCCGGCAGCAAGCCGAAGTAGGCCAGCTCAATGGCATCGTCCTGGCGCCGGTCCAGCTCTCCGAACCCGGCCGGAGTCCCTGTCACATAGAGCACGTAAATCTCGACCCGTTCATCCTGAATGATGGCGCGCAATGCATCGGCGGCCAGCCTGCGCCGGTCATACCACAGCCATTGCTCTCCGACGCTGTCATACAGATAACGGTAGAAAGAAACCGTACAGTGGCGGGCGCGCATGATGGCGGTTGCTTCATTGCGGCTGCCGCCACGCCAGGGGTGGGGTGGCGCCAGCATTTCCAGGTAGGTGCGAACCAGTTCGACCTTGCCTGGTGGAAGCGTCTGCGGCTCCATGGCCGCGGGCGCCGCCCTGGTCGGAAAAGCATGCAGGGTCGCATCCGTCGAAGTTGGTTTTTTACCCATTCGCAAACTGATTCCCGTACTGATCAAAGCACGAATTTGAACACATTTAAGGCGCCGATGCTCTACACTCAAAAGGCCATGAAACGCGTCTACAGTTCCCATGATCCGATTCTCAGCGGCCAGCTGAAAATTCTGCTCGAGTCCAATCATATTCCCTGCCTGCTGCGCAATGAATTTCTGGCGGGGGCCGCCGGTGAACTGCCCCCCACCGAATGCTGGCCGGAACTGTGGGTGATCGAAAACGCCCTGGCCGGGCAAGCCCGGCAACTCATCGACGCCTTCCTGGAATATCCTAACGAGGCGCAACAGGCCTGGAACTGCCCCGGCTGCAACGAGACCATCGAAGGCCAGTTCAGCGAATGCTGGCAATGCGGCACACAACGACCGCCCGGGCCCTGAATGACAGATTCCAAAGCTGCTGGACTCCGGGTATCAGAATGTAGCTCGCCGGCACACCGCATCCTGGCCGGATTGTAGAGCATCCTCGCAGCAGGCTGGCAAACTTCGGCACCCGGTCAGCCAATGCCCACCCCGATTCTTTAGATCCAAACGGATACACACTGCTACCATAGTACCGATACAGCCTATCCAGGATCTCAATAAAAATGTCACAAGCCACCCGCAACCCCGCAACCCCCCGCTTCGACTGGACCGATCCACTGCTCCTCGAAGCCCAGTTGAGCGAAGAACACCGCATGATCCGCGACGCCGCCCGGGACTATGCCCAGGAGCGTCTGCAACCCCGGGCCCTGGACGCCTTTCGCGACGAACTGTGGGATGCGGCCGTAATGCAGGAGATGGGTGAGTTGGGACTGCTGGGTGCCAGCCTCGAAGGCTATGGCTGCGCCGGCGCCGGCTACCTGGCTTATGGCCTCATCGCCCGGGAGATCGAACGGGTCGACAGCGGCTACCGATCCATGATGAGTGTGCAGTCCAGCCTGGTCATGTACCCGATCTACGCCTATGGATCGGAAGCCCAGAAACAGGCCTTCCTGCCGGAGCTTGCCAGCGGCAAAAAAATCGGCTGTTTCGGACTCACCGAGCCGGATGCCGGCTCCGATCCCGGCGGCATGCGCAGCCGCGCCCGCAAGGTCGAGGGTGGTTACCGCCTGAGCGGTACCAAAACCTGGATCAGCAACAGCCCGAAAGCCGATGTGTTCGTGGTCTGGGCCAAGGACGAACAGGATGTGATCCACGGTTTCATTCTGGAACGCGGCATGGAGGGTCTCAGTACACCCAGGATTGAAGGCAAACTGAGCTTGCGCTGTTCCATCACCGGCCAGATCGCCATGGACGGGGTGTTCGTGCCCGACGACAACCTGCTGCCCGGGGTGAGCGGGCTCAAGGGCCCCTTCGGCTGCCTGACCCGGGCCCGCTTCGGGATTGCCTGGGGGGTCATGGGTGCCGCGGAATTCTGCTGGCATGCAGCCCGCGACTACACCCTGGAACGCCAGCAATTCGGCCGGCCTCTGGCGGCCACCCAGCTGGTGCAGAAAAAACTTGCGGATATGCAGACCGAGATCAGCCTCGGCCTGCAGGCCTGCCTGCGCCTGGGCCAGTTATTCGACGCCGGTACCGTGCTCCACGAAGCGGTGTCCATGCTCAAGCGCAATAACTGCGGCAAAGCACTGGATATTGCCCGCCAGGCCCGGGACATGCACGGTGGCAACGGCATCGCCGATGAATATCATGTGATGCGCCACATGCTGAACCTGGAAACCGTGAACACCTACGAAGGCACCCACGACATCCATGCCCTGATCCTGGGCCGGGCCCAGACCGGCCTGCAGGCGTTCAGTTGAAGCCGTGAAATTCCTGCGCACGGTGCGCTTCGACGCCTCGGACGAACAGGTCTTCGCGCGCGTCGCCGAACCGGGTGAATGGGCGGTGCCGGGTTCCTTTGAGTTCCTGGATGCCGATCCGCGGCAACTGAGCGGCAAGGATGCCCAGGCATTTAGCAACGGTTTCCTCGGGATCGGCAGTTTCGGCTGGAGCTCACTGGTGGAAATTGCAGACATCGACGAAGACGGTTTTCAGCGGATCATCGATCAACTGGCCCAGTATTTCATCGGCCACCACGGAGCGCCGCATATCGCGGCGGCTCTGCCGATGGCCGCCGATGAAGCCCACTATGCCAGCACCGTGTGTGAATATCCCCTGCATACCCTGCTGGCCATCGAACGCGAGTTCGGTGACGACGGCATCGTCGAGAGCCTCAAGGTAATCCGTCCGCAACGCGCCGACGGGCACGGGCAGGTCCGGCTATGGGGCAACGACGATACCCAGGAACGCTCTGAATAAAAGACCGGTTCACGGATAAGGGCGCAGGTTACCGAAAGCCGTGCCCACCCGAATCATGCGTTCACACTGCCAGTCTTCGAGCCGGGTATTGGCCGCCGAGGTGCTGTCGTTCATCAGGTTACCGGCTAACTGGGTGTGACGGCCGCTATCGGACAGCAGATGATACAACTCATGCGCCAGGGCCAGGCCCGGACGGCTCAGGAGCCGGGTCAGCCACAGGCTGTCGGTCAGGGCGCTGCGGTTGGCACTATTGGCATGGCCGATGGTTTCCGCTTCAAAGGCAATGCGCATCAAGGTGTCTTTCACGAACCAGGCGCTGGGCGCTTGCGGCTTGAGTGCCCGCATCAGTTCCAAAGCCGTTGCGGTCTCATAAAAGCGCAGTCGCCGGGGGACCGCGATCATCTCGACCGCCACCGGACCGATGGCCACTGCGCACTGAGCGAGTATGTTCGCCGCTGCCGACACGGCGCCGAGCAACTCCTCCACCCGCCAGCCCGCACCGCGTATCCAGACCAATGTCAGCGGCTTTAGCCGGTATCGAAATGAACCGGCTTTGGGAGCCTGCGCCTGGATGGACTCCGGCGTCAGATTCAGGTGCCCCAGGCGCATCAAGGCTGACGGTTGTGCCCGGCAGGCGCCGCGATCGATACCCGGCGGCGCCGCTAACAGGCCGATTTTCACATACGCCACATTCCTGTTCACCGGCGCCTGGGCCATTGCGAAAATGGCTTTCTTCAGTTCCGGCGCCCGCCAGCCGGGATGTGCCGCCAGCAGGCAGGCGGCCAGGGCGGAGAGCCGTGCGGCGGCGTGACTGGAACCCGATACATAACGCGGACCGCCGCGGTAGTCCGTCGCGATCAGGCGCTCGGCCGGAATCAGCAAATCCACCGATTCAGGACCCCAATTGGATCCGCGCGCCGGCAAACCGGTGCCGTCCGCGGAACTCACGGTCAGCAGATTGCCCAGATCCAAAGCC
>Ga0114931_10007212_pt1 | contig 13594 bp, 13 predicted proteins | sample 2SBtaG_FD_89579 | JGI IMG/M metagenome (GOLD analysis project Ga0114931, IMG submission 89579) | Deep subsurface microbial communities from Kolumbo volcano to uncover new lineages of life (NeLLi) - 2SBTROV14_V59a metaG | ecosystem: Environmental > Aquatic > Marine > Volcanic | place: Kolumbo... | reverse complement strand
CGTAAACGACAATGATGAGCAACGATCATTTCCGATTTGTTAGCCTGCTGGCCCTGGAACTGGAAAATGGGGATATTGTATTGCCGTCCCTGCCGGATGTTGTACTCAAGATTCGTCGCTTGCTGGAAGATGATAACAGCGATTTCGAACAGGTGAGTCAGGCAATCAGCATCGATCCGGTGCTGGTTTCACGGCTTTTTGTATTCGCGAATTCCGCTTTCTATAACCGCGCTAACGTGGCAATCGAAACCCTGGACGGCGCAATTGGTCGTCTTGGCTTTGAGGTCGTGCGCAATGCCGCGATGTCGTTGGCCATGAAACAGTTATACAATTCTGACAAGCACCAGAAGTCCGCCAAGCAGCTGCGAGCGATCTGGGCCCGGGGAATGAAGCTGTCCAGCATGGCTTTTGCAGTCTCACGACAAAAGGGTTTTCTCAATCAGGAAACGGCATTCTTGTGTGGCTTGATGCACGAAGTCGGAAAACTTTATATCGCGACCAAGGCAGAAGAGTTCCCGGAATTTCTCGGCGACCCGGAATCTCTGCTTACCGTAATTGAAGAATGGAATCCTCAGATCAGCAAAAGCATTATCGAATCGTGGGGATATCCCTCCGAGGTTGTTGAATCAGCAGACCCAGCATCCTATGTTGATCACGATCCCGACTCGCCTGCGAACTATGTTGACGTTATTGTCGTTGCCAAATTGCTGGTTGACGGTGGCGAAGAAAGGCTGCAGTCCCATTTTCAAGAGAATCTGTCGTGCCTGAAGCTGGACATTAATGAACAGTCCGCCGCTCGGCTGATGGAGAGCTATCGGGAAAAACTAAAAGCAATGCAGCAATCGCTGAGCTGACCTTCAGGTCGGGAACTCTTCAGCATCGATTTCAAGGCGCCTCATTCTTAGCGTTTCGGACTCACGACTGAACATGTACTGGATGAGAATTTCACGCTGCGCCGTCGGCATATTCACAAACTCCACGGCGATGCCGTAATGATAAGCAGGGTCGCTGCTATCGGGAGGGTCTGTCAGCCGGACGACATGGGCAAACGACTCTACGTAGCGGCTGTCCGACGCCAGGATCAGTTGTATATATAATTTGTCTCCGATTTTCATTGATTCTCGTGAAGAAAAAACCAGGCCATCGGCACCGACGTCGCAGTGTTGCGGCGGCTGTTGGGCAAGGCGCGACTTTGCTTCACGCAAGCCGGGCAATTCACCGATCGCAATATTGATTTTATCGTTCAGCAATGTGATGCAGCGACCGACTGCGCCGTGCTCACCGTTGAGCAGGAACATCGCCTCGCTTAGTCTTGCCTCGATATCGACCAGCATTGATTGAGCACCCGCGTTCGTCCCGGTTCGAATTCTATGGTGCTCAATGCCTGCCGCGAATTCTTCATCGGTCAACTTCTCATAGGTCAGATATACCGATTCGTGGACTCGAAACGAACGGCGGTTTTCAATTTTGGTTGTCATTCTCCTAAGCCCTCATTGCCATCAAGATCAGCCGAGGCCGCGGCAATGCTCTTGCTGCGGTACTCATCAATGTCCTTGCCACGTACGATACTGATGTCAACGCGGCGATTCTTCGCACGATTCTCTGCTGTATCATTTGGGGCCCTCGGCCGGGTATCCGCGTGTCCAGTGACGATGACGTTCTCAGGACTGATGCGAGATATTTTCAGGAACTGATGTGCTACAGATACCGCTCGCGATGTCGACAGCTCCCAGTTGGAACGGAATCGACTGTTGGCGATCGGTACATTGTCCGTGTGCCCGGAAATTGTTACCTCGCCACTACTATCGTCGACAAGATTGGCGATCTTTGTCAGTGTCGGGATGAAATCAGCGCGCACGTCAGCAAGGCCGGACTGGAACGATGCATTTTCCATAATGTGGACAATAACTTTCATTCCCTCGGTCTGAATGGAAACGCTGCCATTCTCAAGCTCATCTTTCAGTGCCATACGCAATCGTCGAGCGTGCTCCCGGGTTTCCTTAATTTCCTTGAGTTCCCGGTCAAGAGCATCCAGCGTGTTGCGATTGGAGTCGATGGTAAACTGTCGAACCTGATTGATCGCCGTGTTGTCCGGTCGACCCGGACTGAACTCCTGCGCGACAACACTGGTTCCCTTGGGAATGTTGCGTACTTCAATTTCTGCCTGCACACCGAATGCGTCTTTCATCGAACCGGACAACTGCTTGAATTTGGCCGCGTCCATTTCCGAAAAGGCCAGCAACAGCACAAAAAAGCACATCAACAGGGTCATGAGATCAGCGAAAGTCATAACCCAGGCCGGTACACCGCCACCTTCTGCTTTTTCCGGAGGTCCGTCCGACATTAGCGATTCAGCGAAGCCCGGTCAGGCTTCACTGTCCTCTTCTGTTCGTTTGGAACGCGGCAGATAGGCTTCCAGCATGCTCGCGATAATGCGTGGATTCTGGCCACCCTGGATACTCAATAAAGCGTCGATAATCAGGGATTTACTGGTATTTTCTTCACGGCTTCTAACACCCAGTTTATCCGCAATCGGAATCGCAACCATGTTCGCGAGGATGGCGCCATACAAGGTTGTCAACAAAGCAACGGCCATAGCTGGACCGATCTGCTTGGGATCATCCATGTTGGCAAGCATCTGCACCAGGCCGATCAGGGTTCCGATCATACCCATAGCGGGTCCGACATCGCCGATCGCTTTGAAAATGTCCTGTCCATCGGAATGCCGCTTCAGCGTCTGGTTGAGGTCCTTTTGCAACATGGTGCGGACGATATCGGCCGGGTGACCATCGATCAGCAGGCCGAGACCGGTTTTCATGAAGGTATCTGAAATTTCGCGGTCTTCCAAAGCCAAGAGTCCACCCTGCCGCGCCGCCTTGGCCAGTTCGACCGATTCCTGGATCAACTCTTCGGGATTCGTGGGTTTGTGCAGGAATGCCTTGACAGCGATAGATGTCGCACCGAAGAACTTGCCCAGGCTGAATTTCATCATTGTCACGGCTATCGTTCCGCCGAACACCACTGCAATTGACGGAGCGTTCACAAACGTGCCGGCTGAGCCGCCCATCAGGATCGAAGCCAGGACGATGCCAAATGCGCTGATCAGGCCGATTAATGTCGCCAAATCCAAAGTGTTTCCCTCCATGCTTTGGGATAAGACGGAAATCGTCTATAAGAGAGTTATCGGCAGTCGGGACCAGCTCTTTAATGTGTATTTACCAAAATTGACGTGTCACCAGCAGCAAGGGTGGAGCGGTTGCGCCCGTCGGACTTTGCTTTGTACAAGGCCTGGTCCGCACGATTGATAACACTCTTGACAGTATCGTCGGCCTTCACTTCGGTGTAGCCGACTGAGCAACTGACACGGATGTCCGAGAATTCAGCGATTCGTATCTCGCGTACCCTATCGAGAAATCGCTCAATCAGGCTTGCGGCATGACTCGCGGCGGTGTCGGTCAATATCACAGCGAACTCGTCTCCACCGTAGCGGGCGATCATGTCGTTTTTGCGAATAAAGGAGCGCGCCAGGCAATCGCTGACGCCGCGCAATACGTCGTCTCCGGCGGCGTGGCCGAACGAGTCGTTGATGAGCTTGAATACATCGAGGTCGATCATCAACAAAGTGACCGGCTGCTGCAAAATGAAGTGCAGGTTGAGGCTTTGCAGTATCGCGGCGTCGAACGCACCGCGATTAAAGGCATCGGTCAGTGGGTCGCGTTTCATTTCTTCGCGGGCAGCAACGAGATCCTGACGCAGGTTAGACATGCTATCGGTTAGCTCCTGCAGCCTGTCCTCGTATTCGCGTCTTTGCCTGGTGAAGGTTTCGCTGACCTTCGACACAGTCTCAGAAAGGGCCTGTTTGATTTGCGGTAGCTCACCGGCGCCGACGGCATCATCGATAATCGTCAGGCATTCCAGGATGCTGCTCTCTGTAGTCTGGTCGCGTACTCCGATATCCCGGAGCCCTGAGACCAGATCATCGACGATGCCTCTGTAGCCTTGCAGACGTTCTGTCACGAAGGTTTTTTCGGCGTGGCGCCGATCAGCGAAGAAACGTCGAATATTTGCCCATTCTCTCTTGCCGTCGGTTGATGTCTCTATGTCGTATGAAGGCACAGCAGCACCGTTTTCGACGTGACAGGCGAACTCCGTGCAAAGGCGCGGGAAAACGGCTGTATCGGCGTCACTTTCAAGTGGAAACGACTCATTTCCCATTACTCGAATTACGCTACCGAGGGTATCGAGGGCGCCGTCGGTCAACGCATCCAGGCGCACGGACGGTTTTTCGTGATCCTCAGTCCCGGTTGAACCAATTAACCTTGAGACAATTCCCATGTGTAATTCTCGATTAATGCCGTCGATGCACAGTTTATCGGCAGGGGCCGCCATTTCTAAAGAACGAGTAAAATAGACCATATAGAGTTATTAGGCGATATAGTTAACCTAATATGGTCGGCAATATGTAATATGTGTATTGATTGCTTAGCATCAGGACCATATACAGTTACGAGCGTAACTTGATCTTAGCTTACGTAGTAAAAAGCGTAAAAACAAAGACTTATCGATAGACCGTCCGTTAAATTCGCCGAGGAAATCGATGACGACAGCAGAAACGACAATTGTGGTGGTCAGCCGTGCAGTATCGGCAGCGAAAAACCTCAAGGGGCTCATAGAGTTCATGGATGCGCGCCACGTCTGTGCGGCAAGCCCGGTGGATTGGCGTGATGAGCTTGGCGAAGACCGCCTTGCGGCCGTTTTCGTTGGGCCGGATCTCGGTGACAGTGAGGTCAGGAGTTTATTGGATGACGTCTCTGCGATCGATCCAAACGTTCCGATTGTCATGCTGCACGGGAGTGAGGGCGAATGACTACATCGACACTGCGTGAAGATTATCCATGGGCACGATTTCATTCGCTCGATTATCCCGTTCGTCTGGATGCGCTTGACGAGATACTCGAAGACATCAGGTCGTCACACAGTCAGACTGATCACAGTGATCGAGCACCGGCTGGCGACCAGCTTGTTGGTGATAGCGCCGATACCAGGCTGGTCCGCAAACTGATCGGCCAGATGGCGCCGTCGATGGCAACTGTGCTGGTAACCGGCGAATCCGGCACTGGCAAGGAAATCGTTGCGAAGCAGATTCATGACTTGTCCGGCCGCGAAGGGCCCTTCATTGCCGTGAATTGTGGTGCAATTCCCGAACAGTTGCTTGAAAGTGAGCTCTTCGGCCACGAACGCGGCGCGTTTACGGGTGCCGTAGCGGCTCGCGCCGGCCGGTTCGAGCAGGCGCAGGGTGGCACTTTTTTCCTCGATGAAATCGGTGACATGCCGACAGTGATGCAGGTCAAGCTCTTGCGCGTCCTCGAGGAGCGAATCGTTGAACGAGTCGGTGGGACAAAGAGTATTCCGGTCGATGTGCGGCTTATCGCGGCAACCCACCGTGACTTGCCAAAGTGCATCGCGTCGGGCAGTTTTCGAGAGGATTTGTATTACCGACTCAGCATCTTCCCAATCGAAATTACACCGTTACGGGATCGAGCTGAGGATATCCCCCCGCTGGTGCAGGAGTTCGTCGAGCGACTGAAGAACGAGCAGTCAATGTCGCTGGCGCTTTCCAACGGCGCCATGCGTGCGTTACAACACTACAAATGGCCCGGAAATGCGCGCGAATTGGGCAATCTCATCGAAAGGCTGGCCGTACTTAGACCTAACGGCAACGTAACTGAGCAGGACTTGCCCTGGCCAATTGTCGATCGGCCAGCTGAGGAACCAGCGGGGCCAGATATCATCAGCCATGACCTGCAGCCAGTTGCCGGGATTGTCACATTGCCCAATGACGGAATGGACCTGAAACAGTATCTGGCGAACATCGAGCAGGATATTATTCACCAGGCACTGGTCGAGTCCGATGGCGTCGTGCAGCGAGCCGCGGAAATGCTGGGTGTCGGAAGAACCACGCTGGTTGAGAAAATCAAACGATTCAATATCAACGTGAATGGCCCAGAGGCGAAGCACTGAACTTCACGGGCTAATCATCCGCGGGCAGGCGCTGGCCGCAAGCTGGACAGGTGTTGGCCGTTACGGCATGCCGCAACGCACTCTGGACACGTCGCGCATCGAGAATCTGGCTGGCGGTGTGTTCGCTAATACCCAGGTCCACCCGAAGGGATTCGAGACTGCGAAATTCATCGTCAGTGATCACGCCGTCGTCCAGGGCTATGTCTGCTTTGCCCTCAAATATTGCGGCGTTCAGCCTTAGTTGCCGGGTGTATCCACTGGCGAGGATACTGGTGGGCAATGCAACCATGCCAATACCCACCACGGTAATCAAAGCACCAAAAATCTTGCCACCGACGGTTATCGGTGTGACGTCGCCGTAACCGACGGTTGTCAAAGTCGCAAATGACCACCACATAGCGGCTGGTATGCTGCCAAAGTCTTGCGGTTGTGACTCGCGTTCGAAATAGTACATGCCAGAAGCGGCCAGGAGCATTATCGTCAACAAGATCACAAAGGCAGCCGTCAGGGCGCGGCTGTTCTCACGAATCGTCGTCAGCAACATATTCATCGCCGTAGAGTACCGCGTCAGTTTCAATACTCTCAGCAGTCGCACCGCGCGCAGGAAGCGCATGTCGATGGCATGGAAGGAGTAAAACATCACCAGGTAAAATGGAAGGATCGAGATCAGGTCAATGATCGCGTAGAACGAAAAAACGTAGCGCAGTCGTTGTCGAATCGGGTGATGAGCACCGGTGCCGCTGCGCTCGACCGAACTCCATACGCGCAACAGGTACTCGACGGAAAATACGGCGACGGTCAGTGCTTCGAACAAGGCGAGCCCATCGGCATGGCGTGCCTCAAAACCAGGCATCGACTCGAGAATCACCGCCACGACACTCAGCGAAATCAGGCTGATAAGCAGTATATCGACAACTCGACTGCCGAGATCGTCATCTTTGGCATTTTCCAGCACGCGATGCACGGTGCGGCGCATGCTGGAAGCTGTAACCCGTCTGGGTATCTGTCTGTTTGTTGACGCGGATTGATGCACGTGAAGTCCTGGTGACCTGATAAGTGCAATAGCGGCCATTTGATGCGGGACTTGAGCGGTGGCGTTCGCGGCTAAAGAAATGCGCGAAATTGGCGACAACTACTGGGTACCTGCAATCAATTTGAAAGGGCCCCAGAGGATGCGGAGCGAAAATCGTTACAAATACACATCGGGTTTGACAGCATCGCGATTCACCGGGCTGCTCGGCTTCGTATGCCTGCTATGCAGCGCCTGTGCCGGACCGACCACTGTCGGCTTTTCCAAAGGCCACCTGGTTGACGATGTAGACACCGATGAGGTGGCCAAGGTCGTCGAGCAACCCGTCGCGCAAGCATTGCCGGCGCCCGTCGTTGAAGCGACCGTACCGACCTATACCGTTGTTGTAAAGGCAGTTCCGGTCGTGGACCTCCTGTTTTCACTGGCCAGGGATGCCGGACTGGAACTGGATATGCAGGCGGCCAGCGACAAGTTGGTAACGATCAATGCAGTGGAACGTCCTCTCGATGAGATTCTTGCACGGGTTTCGCAGCAAGTGCACCTGCGTTTTCAGCTACGCGGCAATAACCTCATCATTCAGGACGATACGCCCTATTGGAAAAACTACCTCGTTGACTACGTCAATATCGCCCGCAGCAGTGAGGGCGAGGTTAGCGTGGCAACGCAGATTGGCACTTCCGGTGGCACGGTCGGAGAAGACTCGGGCTCACAGGGCGACAAGCAGGGAAACCTGTCCAAGACGGTTGTCAAGAACACGTCAAACAATGATTTCTGGCTATCGCTGGAGCAGGGTCTGGAGGAAATAGTCAAGAGTAACGGCGGCGGTACACAGGCTTCACCGATGGATAGCGATCCTGTCGTCATCAACCGGATGTCAGGTATCGTAACCGTCCTCGGTACCGACAAAGAACAACAGCGGGTGCAGCAGCACCTCGATGCGGTCATGGCCAACTCGCGACGCCAGGTATTAATTGAAATGACGATCGTCGAGGTGGAACTCAGTGACAATTACCAGGCCGGCGTCGATTGGTAGCGATTGTCGAACCAGGGTGGCCTTGGCAACAACGGCATATCGGTGCAGAACAGCTTGCTGGGTGCCGACCTGAAAGTGCCGCCGTTCTTCACCCTTGGCTACAACGATACGGATCCGGATGGTAGCAACATTTCCGCGACAGTACGCATGTTGCAGGAATTCGGAGACACCAAGGTCTTGTCGAGCCCCAAGATCATGGCACTGAACAATCAGACGGCGTTGCTCAAGGTCGTTAACGAGAATGTCTATTTTACCGTTGAGCTCGATATTCGAGAAGCGACGGTCAACATTCCTGAGCGACGGACCTTTACCAGCGAAATCCACACTTTACCGGTTGGTCTGGTGTTGAGCGTGACCCCGCAGATTAGCGAACGTGGACTTATCAGTCTGAATATCCGCCCGACCATCAGTCGAATCACCGGTTTCGCCGTTGATCCTGCCCCAAGGCTGGCCGGCGCTGATTTTGACAATCTCATACCGGAAATTCAGGTCCGCGAAATCGAGTCGTTGCTGCAGGTGAGTAACGGCCGCACCGTGGTGTTGGGTGGCCTGATGCAAAATGAACACGCAAGTACGAAAAATGGCATTCCCGGGCTGTCCAGGATCCCGAAGCTCGGCAAGCTTTTCTCTTACAGCAAGGACAAGCTGGTCAAGACTGAGCTTGTGATATTTCTAAAGCCGACCATCGTTTCCAGCGCATCGAAGTCTCCGACGGCCGCGAAGGTATCTGATTACTACGACGAGTCGCTGCTGGGAACTGCCAGCAAGATTGAATACCGGTAAGCGGGGTGAGCATGAAAAGTGTGCTGATAGACGCGATTCGTCGGACAAACACAGACGAGCCAGGCCAGACACTTTCGGATTCTGGCAGCTTCGATACAGTCGACAGCGAATTTGGTGTGACGGCGAACGATGCTGTAGCCGATACGAAGTCAGCCGCCGAAGATCTGCAGTTGTACGAAACCAGCAGTGCGTTGGTGCTTGACGAGGACGGCAGCGACGAGGCGATTTTTGACTCCGATACCGCAATACCCGAATCTGAGATAGCGGAAATTGCATCAGTCATTCAACGAACAGCGCCAACCGGACCGGTGCAGCCCAGATCGTTACAACGCGCACCCCTGATTGCCCGATACTCGCCACATCTGTGCCTGGGACTGGCTATCCTCGGTGCGGCAGCATGGTTCCTGCTGCAGCGCCTGGAGGGTGCCCTGACCAATGGCAACCTGGGCGATGTGAGACAGACAACGACAATGCAAGAACAACCAGAAACAGTTGCTACCGGCCAGGCAAGGTTTCGCTTTCTTGAGCATCCGCTGGTGGCAACCCGGGAGTCTGCGGAGTGAGCACGACAACGGTAAGGACGTTGACGACAACGGAGCCAAGCTTGCCGCTAGGCGAGAAATTGATCGCCGCCGGTCTCATTAGCGACGACCAATTGCAGGTTGCACTCAAGGAACAGTCGCGAAGCGACGAACCGCTGGGCCGGATCCTCGTCAATCTCGGTTTGCTTAGTGAGGGCGTACTGAGGGATACCCTGGGTGAATCACTTGGCCACGATTCCATCGATTTGGCGACGGCGATTCCGGACCCTGATGCGCTGCAAATGGTGCCGAAAAACATTGCGCGGCGCTACAGCATGTTGCCCATCAATTTCGACAAGAATGAAAAAATCCTGACTCTTGCCATGGCGGATACCTTCAATGTCGTCGCTATCGACCAGGTTGCGGCAACACTGGGCAGTGGTATCGGAATTTCGACCCTGGTCGCCGGTGAATCGGAAATCGAAGCATCGATCGAGCAATTTTATCAATACGAGTTGTCGATCAAGGGCATCCTGCGCGAAATCGATACCGGTGAAGTCGACAAGCTCAACGTTGCCGTCGAGAAGGAAGAATACAACCATCCGCTGATCCGACTGGTTGACGCAATCCTGGCCGATGCCGTGAAGCGAGATGCGTCGGATATTCATCTCGAACCGGAGGCTGGATTCCTGCGAGTGCGTTACCGAATTGACGGCGTACTCCGACAGGTAATGGCGCTGCATCGCAGCTATTGGCCGGGAATGGTGGTGCGCCTGAAAGTGATGGCGAAAATGAACATTGCCGAGACCCGTGCACCTCAGGACGGCCGGATTTCACTGACGCTGGCCGGCCGACCGATCGATTTTCGTGTGGCCTGCCAGCAGACGACTCACGGTGAGAACTTCGTATTGCGTATCCTGGACCGCAGCAAGGGCATAGTGCCGCTCGAGAAACTGAACCTGGTGCGGGAAACGCTGACCTCGTTACAAGTCATGATGGCGCGACCGGAAGGAATTATCCTGGTGACCGGGCCCACTGGCAGCGGCAAGACGACGACGCTTTACTCAATGCTGAATTTTCGTAATGACGAATCTGTCAATATCATGACGTTGGAAGATCCGGTCGAATATCCGCTGGCCATGATTCGGCAAACGTCGTTGAATGAGGCCGCCAAGCTCGATTTTGCGAATGGCATCCGATCGATGATGCGCCAGGACCCGGATATCATACTGGTCGGTGAAGTGCGCGATGAGGAAACTGCCGAAATGGCGTTTCGCGCAGCGATGACCGGCCACCAGGTGTTTTCAACTTTGCATACCAACTCCGCGCTCGGCGCGATACCTCGCCTGATTGATATTGGTGTGAAGCCCCAGATCATGGCAGGCAATATCATCGGCATTGTCGCGCAGCGCCTGGTCCACAAGCTCTGTCGCCATTGCAAACAGGCGTATGCGCCCGATGAGGCAGAACGCAAGTTGCTGGGAATCGGCGGCAGCAAACCCGTTCTGTTGTATCGCGAATGCGGTTGTGATGCCTGCAATTTTCTGGGTTACAGGGGGCGCCTTGCGGTGGTCGAGGTCCTCAAGATCACTAATGAGCTTGACGAGATGATTGCTCGTGTTGCAAGCCGCAAAGAAATGCACAGTGCGGCGCTGGAGTCGGGGTTCAGAGACCTGGCGGAAGATGCGGTTCGTCACGTGCTGGGCGGTTTAACCAGCCTTGCCGAGATATCGCGGGTCGTCGATTTGACGGCGCGCGTTAGCTAGCACGATGCCGGCTTTCACCTACAGGGCGGTTGATTCAAACGGCGTCATCGTTCAGGGCAATCTTGAAGCCAGCAACGAATATGCGCTGGATGCGCAGCTACGCCAGTCGGGCATTGAAATGCTGCGTTGCGCGGAGAAAGGTCCAGGACTGTTTTCGAGAAAGTCCCGGGTTGGCCGTAAGGACCTCATCGGCTTTTGCTTTCATATGGAGCAAATGACCGCCGCAGGCCTGCCTATCCTGGAGGCCCTGTCCGACTTGCGGGACAGCGTAGACAACTCATCGTTCGGGGAAGTGCTGGGCAACCTGATTACTGCCGTGGAAATCGGCAAGACGATGTCACAGGCAATGTCTGAATTCCCCGACGTCTTCAACGACGTATTCGTCAGCTTGATCGCTGTCGGCGAGAGGTCGGGTGAATTACCGGTCGTGATGAAGAAGCTGACTGAGTCATTGAAATGGCAGGACGAATTACTGGCAAAAGCCAAAACGGTGATTCTCTACCCGGCTTTTGTCGGCATCGTGGTGATTGGTGTAATGCTTTTCATGATGCTTTACGTGGTTCCCCAAATGGTCGACTTTATTCGGGAAATGGGGCAGCAGTTGCCGATACATACGCGCGCCCTGATCGCCTTCTCCGGGTTTCTGACCAAAAACTGGTGGTGGTCGGTGCCGTTGCCAGGCGTCATTCTACTGCTTATGAAGGTTCAAGCGGGTCGAAGTGAGGCTTTTCGCTACAGGTTGGACGGATGGAAGCTAAAGACATGGTACATCGGGCCGATACTCACGAAAGTCATCCTGAGCCGTTTCGCTGCGTATTTCGCACTTTGTTACAGCGCCGGGTTGGATATCCTGGCGTCGTTGAAGATTAGCGAAGAAATTGCCGGCAATGCCGTCATTCGAAAAAGTATTGAGGAGATATCCACGGCGATCAATGACGGTCATGCACTCAGTGCCGGCATTGATTCGACCCGGATGTTTCCGCCATTGGTTGTGCGCATGGTACGCATGGGCGAATCAACAGGACAGCTTGACAATGCATTGAACAATGTTAGCTATTTTTACGATCGTGAGGTTACTGAGTCCATTGATCGACTGAAAACGCTGATCGAGCCGGCAATGACGGTCGTTCTCGGTGCAATTATGGGTTGGATCATGTTATCGGTGCTTGGGCCGATTTATGAAACGATCAGCAATATTGGGGTGTAGCAAGATGCTTGAAAACATTTTCTTTGTTACACAAGGTTCCCTGCGAGTATGGGGGCCGGGCGCCGGTGAATGGATCGCAGAATTCTCCGATGACGATCGCGGCCTCAGAAGCTTCGATCGCTACCTGGTGAAAAAGTCCGGGCAGACCAGTACCATCCTGGTCGACGTGATCGAAGAAGAGTTTTCTTTGGATTCGATTCCCAGATTGCGTGCCAGTGATCGCAAGGCGCTGATCAGCAAGCGCAGCAAGCAAAAGTTTCGTCGTACACCGTTTCGTTTGTCGATGCTGCAGGGAAAAACCGAACGCGGCGATAAAGAACTCAGTGTTTTGCACAGCGCAATCTCGAACCACGAGTTGCTTGATCCCTGGTTGCAGATGCTATTGCAGCATCGCGTCGCGCTGGCGGGTATTCACTCGGTACCGCTCATGGCAGCCGAAGTCTTCCGGAAGTTGTTTGGTCCGCTTGACTGCGCGCTGTTCGTTACGACACACCAGGGCACAAAACTGCGACAGGTGTTTTTACAAAAAGGCTATCTCCGCAGTGCTCGACTGTCCACAAGTCCCGACATTGACGAAGAAGACTATGCACAGTTCGTGATCACCGAAACGTTACGCAGTCGTCGCTATCTCGAGCGCGCCCGGTTGTTGTCGACCATGGAGGTCATAAATGTTTGTGTGGTTGCCGAAGAAGCTGTCGCCACGAAAATTGCCACGCTCGCTGCCGACGATGAATCCAATCGCTACCATTTTCTCGATCCACAGACCGCTGCGCGAAAGGCGGGAACGACCGCGCAAACCGCCGCCGCCCACTTCGAAGAGGTGTATCTGTCAATAATCGGCAGACATCTACCGAAGCACAGCTACGCGACCGGCGGCGAGGATCGCTATTGGCACATGCAGCGAATACGCAATGCTTTGATCAATGGCGTTGTCGGAACAGCAGCTGTCTGCTCGGTGCTTGCGGCGGTGTTGTTGACCGACACATGGACGTTGCGTCACAGGATTGCCGAAACGAAATCCCAGCTTGAGCAACTTACTGAGACATTTCGCAGGGAAAATGAAAAATTTGATCCGATTCAGGCGGATTCCTACGAAATGAAATTGGCCGTTGATACCGGCGATTTCATATTGCAGAACCGCATTCCGGTGCCCTGGGTAATGAATCAACTGGGCGTTGTGTTGGACAACTACCCAGACATTCAGCTACGAGAGCTGAATGTCTGGGTAGTTGT
>Ga0114931_10007211_pt1 | contig 13594 bp, 10 predicted proteins | sample 2SBtaG_FD_89579 | JGI IMG/M metagenome (GOLD analysis project Ga0114931, IMG submission 89579) | Deep subsurface microbial communities from Kolumbo volcano to uncover new lineages of life (NeLLi) - 2SBTROV14_V59a metaG | ecosystem: Environmental > Aquatic > Marine > Volcanic | place: Kolumbo... | reverse complement strand
CCGCCGGGATCGTCGCGCCGCCGGGGAGCATCATGCCGAGTGCCTCCGTCAGGCAGGCCATCGTGCTCGCCGTCCCCATCACCATGCATGTGCCGGTAGTCGGGGCGAGCCGGCCGGTGATGTCATCGATCTGGGCCGCGTCGATCTCGCCCGCCCGATGTCGCGCCCACAGCCGGCGACAGTCGGTGCAGGCGCCGAGCCGCTCCCCCTGGTAGAAGCCGGTCGTCATGGGTCCGGTCACCACCACGAGGGCCGGGATCCCGGCGCTGGCCGCAGCCATGAGCTGGGCAGGCACGGTCTTGTCGCAGCCGCCGATCAACACGACCGCGTCCATTGGCTGAGCACGGATCATCTCTTCGGTGTCCATCGCCATCAGATTGCGCAGGAACATGCTGGTCGGGTGGGCGAAGGACTCGTGCACCGAGATGGTGGGGAACGCCATCGGAAGGCCGCCGGCGAGCATGACCCCGCGCTTCACCGCATCGACGAGCGCCGGAACCCCTCCGTGACAGGCGTTGTAGTCGCTGGCGGTATTGGCGATCCCGACGATGGGCCGCGAGAGCGCGTCGTCGGAGTAGCCCATGGCCTTGATGAAGGCCGTGCGCAGATAGAGCGAGAACGCTTCGTTGCCGTAGTGGGTGAGCCCCTTAGCCCGCGCGGGGTCGGTGGGCAGGTGGGGGAGGTCATCGAGCTTCTCCTCTAGCGGGGCCGGCCCGAGGATTGTACGCGCCCCCGGACCGGGCCCGTTCTGGTCTGGCGGCGCCCGGATTGAGGGGCGGACAGGGCGTCTGGTTCGGGCCCCCGGTCCGCAGGTCGCCGGGCCGAGCCCGTCCCTTTCTGGCGGCGCCCGATTCGGGGGTGGACGGGGCGCGTCTCGTTCGGGACCCCCACCGGTGTCCGAGAGGCCGGGGCCGTGTGCATGTCGAGGAGACCGTCGGCTGCAGGGAGGCAGCCGTCGAGCCTACAGGGATGTATTGACGGGCCCGAGGATTGTACGCGCCCCCGGACCGGGCCCGTTCTGGTCTGGCGGCGCCCGATTGAGGGGCGGACAGGGCGTCTGGTTCGGGCCCCCGGTCCGCAGGTCGCCGGGCCGAGCCCGTCCCTTTTCGGCGGCGCCCGATTCGGGGGTGGACGGGGCGCGTCTCGTTCGGGACCCCCACCGGTGTCCGAGAGGCCGGGGCCGTGTGCAGGTCGAGGAGACCGTCGGCTGCAGGGAGGCAGCCGTCGAGCCTACAGGGATGTATTGACGGCGTGTCTCCGCAACCTGTACCGGCCCGGCCTCTTGCTACCGAGCCTCTTGCCACCCGGCCTCTAACCAGCTGGCATCCTCCCCTCGCGTCCGGTCGCCCCCGCGCCGGCATCTGACGCCTTTCCCGGCACCCCTTGCCCGTCTTCCGCCACCACGGGCATAGTGCCGACCGACGGCGCCAGAGATGGCAGCGCCAGAGATGGCGGCATCCGAAGCGGGTCGGAGCGAACGACCGACTGTTCACCTGTTCAACGGACACAAGAGGCGAATATGGCGTTGGAGATGGCCGCGGCGCACGACGAGAAGCCGGTCGCCCCCGGCCTCGTGCTGCTGACCGTGTCACTCTGCACGACTCTCTACGCCCTGACCCTCACGATCGTCAACGTCGTTCTGCCGCAGCTGCAGGGCGCCCTCTCCGCTACCCCGGAACAGGTCTCCTGGGTCGTGACCTTGAACGTGATCGCCACCGCCGTGGTGACCCCCGCTACCGGCTGGTTCGTTTCGCGCTGGGGTCAGCGGCGAGTGATGCTCTCCGCCGTCGTCGGCTTCTCGGTGGCCTCGCTCGCTTGCGCCACCGCGAACGATCTGGTGAGCCTGCTCGTCTATCGGGTTGCCCAGGGCGCGTTCGGCGCACCGCTCGTCCCGCTCGCCCAGGCCATGATCGTCGCCACCTACCCACCCGAACGGCGCGCATTCGCCCAGGGGATTTTTGGCATGGCGGTCGTCATCGGCCCCGCTATCGCCCCCGCCCTCGGCGGCTATCTTGCCGAGGAGTATAACTGGCGATGGGTTTTCCTCCTCGTCCTCCCGCTCTGCGCGGTAGCGTTCACCGGCGTCTTTCTTTTCATCAGAGAGCAGACCCGCGGCGCACCGCTCCGGCTCGACTGGACCGGTTTCATCGCCATCTCTCTCGTCATCACCTGCGCTCAGCTCATGCTGGACCGGGGCGAGCGGTTGGACTGGTTCGACTCCCTGGAGATCTGGTCCTATGCCGCCGTGATCGCCGGGGCCGGCTGGGTCTTCCTCGTGCACACGGCTACGTTTCCGCACCCGTTCATCAACCCCGGGCTCTTCCGGGACCGGAACTTCGTGATCGGACTCTTACTGGTCTTTACCTACGGGATGCTCAATATTACCCCCACCGTGCTGATGCCCTCGATGCTCCAGAACCTGATGGGCTATCCCGACTCGATGATCGGGATCCTGCTCGGCGCCCGTGGCTTTGGGATGGTGGCCGGATTTCTTCTGATCGGCCAGATGGGGCGGCTCGACCCCCGCATCGGCATGATCGTCGGAATCGCCGGGATCGGGCTCTCCGGCTGGGACATGGCACGGTTCAACCTCGACGTCGCACCCTGGATGGTGGGCGTGAACGGTGTGTTGCAGGGGGTGGGGAGCGGGCTCATGTGGGTGCCGCTCTCCATCGTCGCCTTCGCCACCCTGCCGCTACCGCTCCTGCCCGATGCCTCGTCGATCTTCCACCTGCTGCGCAACTTCGGCAGCAGCATCTTCATCTCGATAAGTGTCCTGTCGGTGGTCCGCACCGGGCGAGTGAGCTACACCGAGCTTGCCGAGAACATCACCCCGTTTCCCGGCGCCGCGACTCTTCCACAGGTCTCCGGCATGTGGAGCCTCGATACCGTCCCCGGCCTCGCCGCCTTGGGGTCGGAGATCAACCGGCAGGCCATGATGATAGGGTATGCGAACGCGTTCGCCCTCTATGCCCTCGTCGCATTTGCGGCCATTCCTTTGATATTGCTGGTTCGGATCAAGCAGGAGCGTGCATGAGCCCGTGCCCAGGACCGTCAGACGGATCCGGCGAGCACGGTAGGTTGCCCGAACGCCTCGAGGACGCGGCGTTGCTGACCGGTGCTGCCCGTTTCGTCGGCGATCTGCCCCGTGGTCCCGCCGACGCCTGCGCGCACTTCGTCCGTTGTCCCTACCCGCACGCGCGGATTGCGGGTATCGAAACCACGAGCGCGCTTGCCATGGAGGGCGTGTACGCGGTGTTGACCGGGGAGGACGTGCGACAGGGCTCGAGCCCCTTCATCGTGGGGGTGAGAGCGCCAATGGAGCACTGGTGTCTCGCGGTGGATCGCGCCCGTTACTGCGGTGAGCCGGTGGCGGTGGTGCTCGCCCGGGACCGCTATCTCGCCGAGGACGCGGCCGAGCGCATCGAGGTCGAGTACGAGCCGCTGCCGGCCGTCGTCGACCCGCTCGAGGCCCTGTCTTCAGGAGCACCACTCCTCCACGAGGCAGTGGGCGGCAATGGGGTGCACGAGCGCGAGTTCCGATACGGTGAGCCCGAGAGGATGCTCGTCGAGGCCGCGCATCGGGTCGAGGTAAAGGTCGTCTACCCCCGCAATAGCGGCACGCCACTCGAGGGCTTCGTCGCCACCGTGGAGTACTCTCCGGAGAACGACGCCTACGATGTCCTCTCGAACTTCCAGGGCCCTTTCAGCCTGCACCCGGTCATGGCCAGGGCGCTCGGCGTGCCGGGTCCGCGCCTGCGGCTCCGTTCTCCCCCATGCTCGGGCGGCAGCTTCGGAGTCAAGCAGGCGATTTTCCCCTACCTGGTCGCCCTGGCCCTCGCTTCCCGCAAGGCCGGACGCGCCGTGCACTGGACCGAGGATCGGCTCGAGCATCTCAGCGCGGCGACCTCGGCGACGAACCGGGTGACGTCGCTCCAGGCCGCGGTGGACCGGAACGGCGTCGTGCTTGCTCTCGACTACGACCAGGTCGACGACTGCGGGGCCTATCTGAGGGCGCCCGAGCCGGCGACGCTCTACCGGATGCACGGCAACATGACCGGAGCGTACGCGATCCGCCATTTACGGATCCGCAACCGGGTGGTGCTCACGAACAAGACACCGAGCGGGCTGAACCGCGGCTTCGGCGGGCCGCAGGTCTACTTCGCGCTCGAGACGCTGATGCGGCGGGTGGCCGAGACCCTCGGCCTCGAGCCGCTCGAGGTCATCCGGCGCAATCTCGTGCCACCCTCCGCCATGCCGTACCGAACCGCGGCGGGGGCGGAGCTCGACTCCGGAGACTACGCACGGGTCCTCTGTGATACCTGTGAGGAGGGGGAGCTCGAGGTGCTGAGAGCGCGTCGCGAAGCGGCCCGCTCGGCGGGGCGGCTCTACGGGATCGGATACGCGGCGATTGTGGAGCCGAGCGTCTCCAACATGGGTTACATCACGACCCTTTTGACGGCCCCGGAGCGTGCGCGCGCGGGGCCCAAGAACGGCGGGATCAGCTACGCGACCGTCACCGTGGATCCTTCCGGCGGGATCAGCGTGAGCGCGGCCTCGACGCCACAGGGACAGGGTCATCGCACGGTGTTGGCCCAGGTTGTGGCCGAGGTGCTGGGGGTGGCGGTCGACGAGGTCTCCGTGAACCTGGAGCTCGACACCGCGAAGGACGCCTGGACGATCTCGTCGGGCAACTACTCGAGCAGGTTCGCGGCCGCCGTGGCCGGAACCGCTTATCGCGCCGCGCTCGCGCTGCGGGCGAAGCTCGCGGCCATCGCCGCCCCCGTCCTGAACTGCCGGGCGGAGCGGCTCGGGTTCGCGAACGGCTGGATCCGGGATCGGGAGAACCCGGACAATGCCCTGTCGTTGGGTCGGGCGGCCGGGCTCGCGCACTGGTCGCCGGGCGATCTGCCGCCCAATATCCCACCCGGTGTCCGGGAAACCGCGGTCTGGACGCCGCCATCGCTCGCCGCTCCGGGGCCGGATGACCGGGTCAACAGCTCGGCAGCGTACGGTTTCGTTTTCGATGTGTGCGCGGTGGAGATCGACCGGGGCACCGGTAGGCTTCGAATCGACCGATACGTCACCGGACACGACGCCGGCCGGCTGCTTCATCGGGAGCTCGCCGATGGGCAGATCCGCGGCGGTTTCGCGCAGGCGCTCGGCGCCGCGCTGTTCGAGGAGCTTCGTTACGACCGGGAAGGGAACTTCTTGACCGGAAGCTTTGCCGACTATCCACCGCCGACGGTGATGGAGGTGCCAGAGCCCCTCATCGTACATCGCGAGAGCCCTTCACCGGTCACGCCGCTCGGCGCCAAGGGGTTGGGCGAGGGCAACTCGATGAGCACTCCGGTCTGTATCGCGAACGCGGTAGCCGACGCTCTGGGGCGGGAGACCGTGACCCTGCCCCTCACGCCGTCCCGGATCTGCGCGTACCTGAACGATCCGCTCGAACCCTCGGGGTCGATCCGATGAAGCCGCCGCGCTTCGCCTACGCCCGGCCGGACGAGGTCGGGGAGGCGCTCGAGCTGCTCGCCGAGCACGGAGAGGACGCGGCGATCCTGGCCGGAGGGCTGTCGTTGATGCCGATGCTGAACATGCGGCTCGCGGCGCCCCGGCTCGTTGTCGACATCGGGCGGTTGTCCGAGCTCAGGTATGTCAGAGCGCACGAGCGGTCGGTGGAGATCGGGGCCGGATTTCGTCAGGCCGAGCTCGGGCGGTGGGGTCGGCTGGCCGATCTCCTCCCTCTCGCTGCGCTGGCATTGCCCTGGATCGGGCACGTGCAGACTCGCAGCCGAGGAACCGTCGGGGGCTCGATTGCCCACGCCGATCCAAGCGCGGAGCTCCCGCTAGTGCTTTCGACGATCGGAGGCGAGGTGGTGTTGCAGAGCGCGCGCGGTGAGCGGACTCTCGAGGCCGGAGAGCTCTTCCTCGGCCCGATGTCCACCGCCCGCGAGCCGCATGAGCTCATTACCGCGCTTCGTCTGCCCCGGGCCGAGCCCGATGCCGGGCACGCCTTCGCCGAGCTGAGCCTGCGCCACGGAGACTTCGCGATCGTTGCGACGGCGGCGGACGTCGGTTCGCAGGCAGTGGTCTTCGGCGTCGGGGGTGCGGCAGACCGTCCGGTCGTGCGGCGCTGGTCGCTGGATGTGCTCCAGGCCCCCCGGGAGGCGCTGGAGGCGCTGGCCGGTGAAATCGACCTTCTGTCGGACCCGCAGGCGAGCGCGGATTATCGACGGCACCTGATAGTGACCCTGGGCACCCGGGTGCTCGAGGAGGCGGCGGCGAAACGGGAGGGCTCCACAGCATGAGAGTGCGTCAGCGAGGGTGGAACGGCACTGCCGGTTCGACCTCGGCGGGCTTCTCCGCCACGGGCCGGTCTACCGGTTGTGCGCCCCGGGCGGGCGGTGCACACCGTGGGCTCGAGGGAGACGCAACCGGGTTGCGGAGAGGAAACCGGTGAAGTTCGTGGCCGAGGACGAGCAGGTCGACGTCGCCATGGAGGTGAATGGCGAGCGGATGCGGGGCCGGGGAACCTCGCGGATGCTGCTCAGCGACTTCCTGCGGGAGGCCCTGGGGCTGACCGGAACCCGGGTGGGTTGCGAGCATGGAGTGTGCGGGGCCTGCACCGTCCGGGTGGACGGCGTCCTCGCCCGCGCCTGCCTCGTGCTGGCGGTGCAGTGCGAGGGCGGTACGGTCGAGACCGTAGAGGGGCTCGCTGCGGGTCCCGGCCAGCTCTCCCCTCTCCAGGCCGCCTTCCGGCGCCACCACGCCTTGCAATGCGGTTACTGTATTCCGGGGATACTCGTTTCGCTGACCGACCTCCTGGAGAAGGATCCGAGCGCGGCGGAAGCAGAGATCCGAGAGGTCCTCTCCGGGCACCTGTGCCGCTGCACCGGCTACGCGCCGATGGTGCGGGCGGCGCTGGAGGCCGCGGCCGAGCTTCGAGGAGAGGGCGGCGGCGATGTTCTGGCAGAGCGGACCCTCCGTGATGTTTGATCTGGGGCGGACATTCACGAGCGCGGTGGCGAGGCGGCCGGATGCGCTCGCCATCGTCGACGGTGAGCTCCGGCTTACCTACCAGGAGTGGTGGCAACGGATCGGGTGCACGGCGGCGGCGCTCCGCGGCCTCGGGCTCGGTCCGGGGGATCATCTGGTCTCGGTCCTTCAGAATCGCTGGGAGGCGGCGACCCTGCACTGGGCCTCGCAGCTCACCGGTATCGTGATGACTCCGCTCAACTGGCGAGTCTCGGCCGATGAGCTCGGCTACGTCCTCGCTGATGCGGGCGCGCGAGCCCTCGTCTACGAGCCGGTCAGTGCCTAGGCGGCCGCCGGAGCGTCACGGGTGGGGGACCTGCCGGCGATCGCGGTCGGCGAGCCGGGCGCGGCGCTCGCCGGCACCGTTTCGTTTACCGAGCTGCTCGAGGCCCGTCCCGGGACGGCGCTCGTGCCCGCCGGGAGGCCGGAACGCACGTCTCTGATGCTCTATACCTCCGGCACCACCGGCCGGGGCAAGGGGGTGCCGCGCAGCCATCGGGCGGAGCGGGCGGCGGCGCTCGCTCACGTCGCTCAGAACCTATACCGCTTCGGTGAATCGACCCTGGGCGTCATGCCGCTCTACCACACCATGGGGGTACGCTCCCTGCTCGCGATGGCATGCGTGAACGGCTGCTTCGTATGTTTGCCGCGCTTCGATGCGGTCGGGGCGCTCGACCTCATCGAGGGGGAGGGGATCACCACGCTCTATCTGGTGCCGACTCTCTATCACGATCTCTTGAGCCATCCCGCCTTTCGGCCGGAGCGGGTGAAAAGCGTGGACAAGCTCGGCTTCGCCGGGGCGCCGATGACGAACGGCCTGCTGCGGGCGGTGGCCGAAGCGTTTCGGCCCGAGCTCTTCGTGAATCACTATGGATCGTCGGAGATCTATACGTTCAGCATCGACCCGGACGCTCCCCGGAAACCTGGATCGGCCGGCCGGGCCGGACTCAACCAGGAGCTCAGAGTGGTGACGCTCGGGAGTGCCGATCCCGAGCGTCGAGCGAGGTCCGGCGAAGAGGGAGAGATCATCGCCCGTCTCGACGGCGACGAGGCCTTCGAAGGGTACTGGCGACGCCCGGATGCCGATGCAAAGGCCCTGCACGGAGGTTGGTACTTCACCGGGGACACCGGCTACTTCGACACCGAGGGCGATCTCTTCGTCACCGGGCGGGTCGACGACATGATCATCTCCGGTGGAGAGAACATCTCGCCGGTCGAGATCGAGAGCGTGCTCTCCCTTCATCCCGGGGTTGCCGAGGTGGCGGTCGTCGGGCTGCCGGACGAGCGTTGGGGACAGCGAGTGACCGCCTTCGTCGCCCGGCGGTCCGGGGAGCCGGGAACGGGCGCGACCCCGGCCGCTCTCGACGTTTACTGCCGGGCCTCGAGCCTCGCGGACTTCAAGCGCCCGCGCGAGTACGTGTTCGTCAAAGCGATCCCGAAATCTCCGGTGGGAAAGATTCTGAGACGGGTGCTCATTGCCGGGGAGTACGATCCCGACGTTCCCGATGAGGACCAGCACTAGGGGCGGGTCTGTGCCGGCACGCCGCACTCGGGACGGAGAGGTTGCGTTCATATAGCTCGGAGCGTTGACAGGTTCACGGAGGAGAAGATGGCCAAATCGTTTCAGACCCGCGTGCAGAGCATCGTGGACTCGCTGGACGGCTTCAGGGTCGAGGTCGATCCGGCTCGCGAGCGAGCCGATATCGTCCTCGACCGCCCGCCTCTCAACATCATCCGGATGCCGGAGCGCGAGCAGCTGAGGATCGTCTTCGAGGAGCTCGATCGTGACGATGTCGTCCGGGTGATCGTGGTCCGGGCGGAGGGGAAACACTTCTCGAGCGGTGGCGAGATCCCGGGCTTCATGGAGCGAAGCCCCGAACACGTGTCGGCGCTCGCGAAGAACATTGCCGCCGCGGAACGCTGCCGCAAGCCAGTGGTGGCCGCCATCCACGGCTTCTGTTTCGGGGTGGCGTTCGAGCTCTCGCTCGCTTGCGATTTCCGGCTGGTAGCCGAGTCCGCCGAGCTCGGGCTGCCGGAGCAACGCATCGGGATGGTGCCGGGCTCGGGCGGCTCCATCCGCCTGCTGCACATGATCGGGATCGCCCGCACGAAAGACGTGGTCATGCGCTCGCGCCGGATCAACGGGCGGGAAGCGCTCGAGTGGGGGATCGCCATCGACTGCGTGCCGGACGCGGAGCTCGAGGCGCGCACCGGAGCGCTCGTCGACGAGCTTCGTACGTACTCGCCTCTCGCTCAGCGTGCCGCCAAGGGAGTGATCAACGCTGCGCAGCATACCACCCTCGCTGCCGGCATCGAGATCGAGGGCAACGCTTACGGGCGGCTGCGTTCGTCCCACGATTTTCGGGAAGGGGTGGAGTCCTTCGTGGAGAAGCGCAAGCCTCGCTTCGACGGAAGCTGATACCGGTGGCGAGCAACGCGGCGTTTACCTCGCTTCGGGCCTGGCTCGAGCGGCTGGAGGCAAGTGGCCGGCTCTCCCGCGCGAAGCCGGGAGTGCCACTCCGGTTCACCCTGGCCGCACTCGCGAAGCGGCTGGACGGGAGCCGGGCGACCTGGTTTCCCGAGCCCGGCGGACACCGGGTGCCGGTCTTCTCCGGCATCGTCTCCGATAGGGCCTGGATCGCCGAAGCAATGGGGGTCGAGCCGGGCGCGGTGCTCGGCCGTTTCCAGGATGCCATCGAGGCGCCGCTCGAGCCTCGAGAGGTCCCGCGGGCGGAAGCCCCGGTGCAGCAGCTCGTGTCGACCGAGGTCGATCTCGTTCGTGATCTGCCGATCCCGACCCACAACGAGCACGACGCCGGTGCCTACATCACCGCCGGGCTCGTTATCGCCGCCAATCCGGAGACCGGGGTGCAGAACGTCTCGATCAACCGTCTCCAGGTCTCCGGACCGGATCGGCTGGGTGTGCTGGTGCTGCCCCGCGACCTGCACCGCTTTCACGATGCTGCCGAGGCGCGCGGCGAGGCGCTGCCCGTTGCGGTCGTGATCGGGGTCGATCCGCTTACCCTGCTTGCCTCTCAGGCCATCGTGCCGCTCGACTTCGACGAGCTCGGAGTGGCGGGAGCATTGCACCGGCGGCCGCTCCCGGTCGTGAAATGCGTGACGAACGCCGTGAGGGTCCCGGCCGAGGCGGAGATCGTCATCGAGGGCCGCATGCTCGCCCATACCCGGGAGCAGGAAGGTCCGTTCGGAGAGTTTCCGCAGTACTACGGACCGGCCGGCGAGCGCGAGGTCATCGTCGTCGACGCCATCACCGCCCGTTCCGATGCCGCCTTTCACACCATCGTTCCGGCGGCGATGGAGCACCTGCTCCTGGGCGCGATCCCCCGGGAGGCCTCGTTGCTGAACCACCTCCGCCGCACGTTTCCGAGCGTGCTCGACGTGAACCTGCCGCGAGGTGGGGTGTGCCGCTACCATCTCAACGTGCAGATCCGGAAACGCTGGGAAGGAGAGCCGAAGAACATCGTGATGGGCGCTTTCGCCGGCCATCCGGACCTGAAGCGGGTGGTGGTGGCCGACGAGGACGTCGACGTTCACGATGCGCGCGTCGTCGAGTGGGCGATTGCGACCCGTTTTCAGGCAGGCAGCGACCTGGTGGTGGTGACGAACTCCCAGGGCTCGCGCCTCGACCCCTCAGCCCGGGACGGGCGGGTGGACAAGATGGGCCTCGACGCGACGAAGCCACTCGACGCCGATCCTTTCCGCTTCACCGTGGTTCAAGTGCCCGGTGAGGATGACCCCTCGCTCGAGCAGTGGCTCGAGTCACCGGCTCGCGAGCAACAACCGTCTGAATGACCGTACGGAATGGCCGCCGGGCGCAGTTCGCCCTCGAGCGCGGTGGAGCTTGCGAGGGGAGTTCCCGTCCGCGCGCGTCGATTCGATCGGGCTCGGACTCCGGGGGCGCTCACCGGCAGCATCCGGCGGGCGCTTCTCTGACTACGACGTTCTCGCGCTGCCCGGAATCCCCTCGCTTCACATACCACTCCCAGCGGGCGCCGTCCGGGCCTTCCACCCAGGTTTCCGTCTTCTCCGCGTAGCAGCACAAGGTCTCCTCGACCGCAGTGGGCGAGAGCCCCGTCTCGGCGAGCCGGCCGTGGGCGGCCGCCACCTCGGCGGTCGTTTCCGTCTCCACCCCGAGGTGGTTGATGCTTCCCGGTGTGTCGCCTTCGGCAAAGAGCACGAGCTTGAGCGGCGGGTCGTCGATGGCGAAGTTCGCGTAGCCGGGCCGGACCTTGGCGGGCTCGGTTCCGAACATCTTGCTGTAAAACGCGATGGCCTGGTCGAGATCGCCGACGTTGAGCGCGAGTTGAAGACGCATGATGACCTTCCTCTGGAAATTGGAGATGTTGCCGATGGCGGCTACCCGTATTGCGGACCGTATCCGGGACATGCTCAGGTCACGGGGCTTGCCTCGAGGTCGCGAAGGGTTTGGTCGAGCCGTTCGGTGATCTCGTCGGCCTGCGCTCGGGTGAGGACGAGGGGCGGTGCGACGTGAATCGTCGAGCCCCCGCGGGCCAGCAGCCCGTGGGCGCGCAGGATGTCCGCCATCCGGTTCGGCATATCGTCCTCCGCACCGAAAGGGACCCGGGCCTTCGGATCCTTCATGAGATCGATCTGGTGCATGAGGCCGATCCCGCGGGTGGCGGCCGCGCAGCGGCGGGTGTCTACGAGCTGGCGGAGGCAACCGCCCAGGTATTCGCCGATCTCGCATGCGTTTTCGACGAGTCCTTCGCGCTCGAAGATCTCGATGTTCGCGAGTGCTACCGCACAAGACACCGGATGTGCCCCGAAGGTCGAGCCCCCGATGAAGGCCCGCTCCGGACCGCCTTCGAAGGCCTCGCTGACCCGGTCGTGGGCCATGACCGCCGCGATCGGAGCATATCCGGAGGAGATCCCCTTCGCGACCGTCATCAGATCGGGGACGACCGGAAAATGCTGGATCCCGAACCATCTCCCGGTGCGACCGAACCCGTCGATGACCTCGTCGGCAATGAGCAGCATGTCGTAGCGATCGCAGATCTCGCGCAGACGTTCCCAGTAGCGGGCGCTCGGGACGTGGTTGCCGTTCGCGGTCGAGATGGGCTCCGCGATCAGAGCGGCGACCGTCTCCGGGCGGTGGAACTTCACCATCTCCTCGACGAAGTCCGCCCAGAACGTGTCGTCGAGGCCGGACGATTCGTTCCCGAGCGCGCCGATTCCCTCGGTGTTCGGGACGGGAATGTTGCCGGGAACCAGGGGCTCGAACGGCGCCCGATTGATGTAGGAGCCGCCGTTGACGGAGAGGGCGCCGTGGGTCATGCCGTGATAGGAGCCGACTCGGGACACCACTTTGAACTTGCCCTGGTTGCCGCGGTTCCAGTGGTACTGCTTCGCCATCCGGATCGCGGTCTCTACCGCTTCCGCCCCGGTGTTGACAAAGTAGAATCGGTTGATGTCTTCCGGGGTGTGGGTCGCCAGGCGGGCGGCGAGGTCGATGGCCGGCTCGCTCGCGTAAGCGAACGGGTTCGCGTAGCTCATCGTTGCCATCTGCCGGGCCGCGACCTCGGCGAGCTCCTTGCGGCCGTGGCCGGCTGCTACCACCCACAGCCCCGACATGAGATCGATGTACCGGCGACCCGCCATGTCGTCGAGATAGATCCCCTCGCCGGAGTGCACGACGACGAAACGCCCGTCGCCGGAGAGGCCCTCGTTGTTCTGAGTGTGGATCCAGAGGTGGCGCAGGCCCCGGTCCACGTAGTCCTGAATGGTGCCGGGATCGTTGGAAAGCTCGGGAGCAGGGGTGGCCATGGCGTCCTCTCGCGGGTGGGATCTGGAAGATACTATACGGCAGCGCGTCGCCGTGGACAGGCCGTTGGTCAGCGTGATGCGGCGAACGCGCCGGCGCGCAACGGGCTCGTTTCGCCGGCGCGGCGCGGTGCACGTCGCGTACCGGGCTCTCAGCGTTCGGCGCTCTTCCGGCCCTCGGCGCCGAGCCGGGAGAGCAGCTCGAGCGCCGCGTCGCGCTCTGGAAACGCCGGGTTCTCGTTGCGGAGGGCGACGAGCAGGGGGCGGGCCTGGTCGCGGAGTCCAGAGCGCCGGTATGCGATCGCGAGATGGTATCGAAGGTAGGGATTTTCCGGCGCCCTGCGGTGGGCGCGCTCGAGGATCTTCAGTCCCTTGTGGAGCTGGCCGGCGTCGAGCAGCAGCCACCCGTACGTGTCGGCGACCTCGGGGTTCTGCGATTCCCGCTGATAGGCATCCTCGGCAATCGAGAGCGCTCTCGCGTCGCCGCGTTCCTGATAGATCCAGGCGAGGTTGTTGAGTGCGGCGACGTTTGCCGGTTGCTCGCGAAGGAGGACCTCGTAGTGGTGCTGGGCCGCTTCGACCTTGCCGGTATTCATAGACGTTTCCGCGAGCAGGCCTCGGGCGACGACGTCATGCGGGGTCTTGTCCAGGATCTCGCCGAGGAGCTTCACCGCCCGTTCCGACTCTTTCGAGGCCTGCCAGCCGCGCACGATCCGTGCGAGCAGGCCCGGCTGGGGGTCGAGACGATAAGCGT
>Ga0114931_10007210_pt1 | contig 13594 bp, 6 predicted proteins | sample 2SBtaG_FD_89579 | JGI IMG/M metagenome (GOLD analysis project Ga0114931, IMG submission 89579) | Deep subsurface microbial communities from Kolumbo volcano to uncover new lineages of life (NeLLi) - 2SBTROV14_V59a metaG | ecosystem: Environmental > Aquatic > Marine > Volcanic | place: Kolumbo... | reverse complement strand
CATTCACGCTACTTTGGGGAAGGTGGGTTTTTCTGTTGAGGATCTTATCGAAAACTACCATGCCCTGATCGGCACGCTGTTGAAGATGAAGCCTGCGTCCAGCAAAGGGCATTATGTCAAGGGTGTCTCAGTTTCGACCACGATGGGAGCCGGGGTTAAAGTGGTCTATGTGGCGTAATCAGCGTCGCGAGTAATAGTCTTCTTTGTCTTATATGGGTTTTGGGTTGATTTTATTTTGAAAGGTCGGTGTTGTGGCTAATCCAGCAAAACAGGAAGCGGTAAAAGAGTTGAACGAGGTGTTTCAGAAGGCGTCTGCCGCCGTTCTGGCCAACTATCAGGGGATCGACGCGACCAGCATCACCGCGATGCGCGCCAGCATGAAAACTCAGTCTGTTGAGTTTCGGGTTGTGAAAAATACCCTGGCCAGGCTCGCGGCCAAAAATACGCCTTTTGAGGCGCTGGATTCCAATTTCACCGGGCCGGTTTCGGTGTTGGTGAGTTACGATGATCCCGTGGCCCCCGCCAAAGCCCTGGCGGACCAGCGTAAGGCCGATGCGAAAAAAACCCCAAAAGTAATTTGCGGGCTGGTGGGTGGTAAAATGATTTCCGCCGAAGGGGTTGCGGCCTTGGCCGACCTGCCTTCGCGAGATGCTTTGCTGGGTCAGATGCTTTCCGTGTTTCAGGGGCCGACCACCAATTTTGTTGGCGTGTTCGGCGGTCTGTTGAGAAAGCTTGTGGGAACTTTGGACGCGGTTCGCGAAAAAAAGGCGTCGAGCTGAGAGGCCTTTGTTTGAAGGGTATTTTGATTTGGTGGGTCAAGTTTGCTTGCCTTTGTGTATAGGGCGCCTCTAAAAATGCATCTGGGCCATGAGCAGGCCCTATGAGATAAGGGCTTGCGAGTTGCCTGACAATAAAATATTGAATTATTAGAGGTCCCTTATAGTGTATTTAAATTTATTGAATTTGAAAAATTGATTGTTGAAAGGAGGTCGTGATGGCCGTCACAAAGGAGGATGTAGTATCCTTTATCGATAGTATGAGTGTTTTGGAGATGTCGGAGTTTGTGAAAGAACTGGAAGACAAATATGGTGTTACAGCGGCGGCTCCGGCTATGGCGTTTGCGGCTCCCGTTGCCGGCGGCGGGGCGGAAGTTGAAGAGAAAACTGAGTTTGACGTGGTTCTTACCGCCGCGGGCGACAAGAAAATTCAGGTGATTAAAGAAGTCCGGGCGATCACTAGTCTTGGGCTTAAAGACGCCAAGGATCTGGTAGAAGCGGCGCCCAAGGCGATTAAAGAAGGGGTGAAAAAAGAAGAGGCCGAGGAGATACAGAAGAAAATTGAGGCGGCTGGAGGGTCGGTTGAGATTAAATAGGCGGTAGCCCTTGGCCGTCAGGCTTGGAAAGGCCTCTGTTTCATTAATTTCTCACTAATTCAAAGGTAAGACATAACATGTCAGAAACGCGTTCCCGGAGAGCGATAAACAACCTTAGGAAAAGACACAATTTTGCCCGTATCCAAGTCATCGATGAAATTCCAAACCTGATAGAAATTCAAAAAAATTCCTTTGAGTCTTTTATTCAATGGGACACGGCTCCTGCCGACCGGGAAGTGCGCGGGTTGGAGGAAGTTTTTCAAGATGTGTTTCCCATTGCTGATTTGAATATCAATGCCCGAATCGAATACGTTGGGTACGAGGTGGGTCTCTGGGAATGTGGTTGCGGAGAGTATAAGGAGCTTGGTGGTCCGGGAGTGGTGTGTGAAAAATGCGGTCAGGAGGTGACCTATAATGAGAAGCACAAGCTCAGCGAATGCCGCCAGAAGGGATTGACCTATGCCGATTCCATAAAGCTCATGGTTCGCCTGGTTTTGTTCGATCGTGAGAGGGTTGATGTCACGCCAAAAATCCTGAAAGACCTGATTGGCAGATATGTTGTTGAGGATGTCCGACACACCGAAAAAGGCAAGGCCGTTATTCCCGCCAGGACAAAAATAACGGAGGAGGTTGCGGAAAAGATTCAAGCGGAGAAAATCACGCAAATCACCGTAAACACCGTTCGGGAGGTCAAAGAGCAGAAAATTTTTCTTGGTGAAATGCCGATGATGGGTCCCACCGGGACCTTTATGATAAACGGCGTTGAGCGGGTGATTGTCAGTCAAATGCATCGTTCTCCAGGAGCCTTTTTCTCTCACGACAAGGGAAAATCCCACATCAGCGGTAAAATTCTCTTTTCCGCGCGTATCATTCCAGACCGGGGTTCCTGGATAGATTTCGAGTTTGATATCAAGGATATTCTCCATGTGAAAATTGACCGGCGGCGCAAGCTTCCCGCGACAATTTTGTTGCATGCCTTTGGCATGACCAGTAAGGAAATTCTGGAGACCTATTATTCGATAGAGAAAATCCATTTTTCCAACAAAGGGTCCAAAATTTCAATGGGCTCAAAAAACCTTTTTATAGGTTTTAAAGTGCTGGAAGACATCATCGATCCCAAAACGAATGATGTGATTTTGAAGGCCGGCAAAAAGGTCACCCCCGCCGCCGGCAAGAAAATTTCCCGTTTGGCACGGTCCTCTAAAGTTGAAATTGATGAAGAGAGCCTGATTGGCCGGTTTCTCTTTGAGGAGATTGTGGACAAGGAAACCGGAGAGGTGTTTGCCGAGACCAATCAGCCGATCACGGTTGAGATTCTGGATTATATTAAAGAAAATAAAATTCCGGAAATTCAAATTCTGCACATCGATGAAGAAGCCTCGGATACCGCGCTACGCGACACCCTGGCGGCGGGAAAGATTTCCTCTCAGGAAGAAGGAATTCGCGAGATCTACAAACGGTTGCGTCCGGGTGATCCGCCAACTCCTGAAATAGCGAAAGCGCTTTTCATGAACCTGTTTTCCAACCCCAAGCGATACAACCTTTCCGTTGTGGGCCGGATCAAGATGAACCAGAAATTTGGTCTTGATATTCCGCTTGAGAACCGGTTGTTGACTCTGGAAGATCTCAAAGCGGTGGTGAAATATATCATCGACTTGAGGAATGGAATCGGGCAGATCGACGATATTGACCATTTGGGCAACCGGCGGGTTCGTGGCGTGGGGGAATCGCTACAGAATCAATTTAGAGTTGGTTTGGTGCGGATGGAACGGGCAATCATAGAGCGCATGTCTATTCAGCAATTGGAAGTTTCCATGCCACACGATTTGATCAATTCGAAACCGGTAACGGCGGCGATCAAGGAATTTTTTGGCAGTAGTCAGCTGTCTCAGTTCATGGATCAGACGAATCCTCTGTCGGAGGTGACTCACAAGCGGCGTTTAAGCGCATTGGGTCCGGGAGGGTTGACCCGGGAACGGGCGGGATTTGAAGTTCGTGACGTGCATTCGACCCATTATGGCAGGATTTGCCCGATCGAAACCCCTGAAGGACCTAATATCGGGTTGATCGCGTCCCTCAGTACCTATGCCAGGGTCAATGAATACGGGTTCATCGAAACTCCGTATCGAAAAGTGGAAAATGGTTATGCCAAAAGCAAGATAGAATTTCATACCGCGTCGATGGAGGACAAGTTTGTTATTGCCCAGGCCAATGCGGAGCTGGATGAGGATAAAAAATTCGCCAACGAAGTTATTTCGGCGCGGAAGGACGGAGATTTTGTATTGTCTCCCAGTAACACGGTGGACTATATGGATGTGTCGCCCAAGCAGTTGATCAGCGTTGCCGCATCGCTCATTCCGTTTTTGGAGAACGATGACGCCAACCGGGCTCTCATGGGTTCCAACATGCAGAGACAGGCGGTGCCTTTGTTGCGGGCGGAAGCGCCCTTTGTGGGTACGGGTATGGAAGCGATGGTGGCCCATGATTCCGGGGCCGTAATCATCGCTGAAAATGATGGAGAAGTGATCAGTGCGGACGCCACCCGGATTGTGGTGCGAACGGTGAATAAAAAAAGAGGACATGTCAAGAGCAAGCGAAGCCGTCTGCTCGACTCCAATGTGGACATTTACACCCTGAGCAAATATCAGCGGTCGAATCAGAACACATGCGTCAACCAGAAACCTCTGGTGAAGTCCGGGATGAAAGTTCACAAGGGAGACGTTCTGGCTGACGGGCCTTCGACAGAGCTTGGAGAACTGGCGTTGGGACGTAACGCGTTGGTGGCTTTCATGCCCTGGGATGGCTACAACTTCGAGGATGCTATTATTATCGGAGAGCGGTTGGTTCGGGAAGATGTTTACACGTCTATCCATATTGAAGAGTTTCAGGTGGAAGCCCGTGACACCAAACAGGGAAAGGAAGAGATTACCCGGGACATTTCCAATGTAGGTGAGGACGCGCTCAGAAACCTGGACGACAGCGGCATCATCCGCGTTGGCGCGACGGTCAAGGCCAACGATATCCTGGTTGGAAAGGTAACCCCTAAAGGCGAGACTCAGCTCAGTCCCGAAGAAAAACTCCTCAAAGCCATTTTCGGAGAGAAAGCCGGAGATGTGCGCGACACCTCATTGCGCGTGCCGCCGGGAGTTATGGGAACCGTGATCGACGTTAAAGTGTTTTCCCGTAAAGGCGTGGACAAAGATTCCCGTTCCCTGGCTATTGAGGAAGAGGAAATCAGCCTGATCGAAAAAGATTTCAACGAAGAAATCAAGATTGTCAAAGCCGAGACGGAAAAAGGCCTGCGTAATGTGCTGATTGGCAAGCAGGTTTCCAAAAACGCGACAGTGGGCAGGCACAGTTTCAAGAAAGGCGATGTCCTTTCCGAAGAGGCGATGCAGAAAATCAGCTTCAAGGACCTGCCGAATATTCCGGCGCAGGGGGTTGATTCGGATGAATTGCGGGCCATTGCGGATGCTTGTAAGGATCAGGTTCAAATTCTGAAAACCATGATGGATGAAAAATTCGCGCGCTTGAAAAAGGGCGATGATCTGGCTCCCGGCGTTATCAAGCTGGTCAAGGTGTTCATGGCCATGAAGCGAAAACTGCAAGTCGGTGACAAAATGGCGGGACGGCATGGAAATAAAGGTGTCGTGTCTAAAATCGTTCCTGAAGAAGATTTGCCCTATATGGAAGATGGAACGCCTCTGGAGTTGATATTGAATCCACTCGGCGTGCCCTCCCGCATGAACGTGGGGCAGATTTTGGAAACCAACCTGGGTATGGCCGCAAAAGCGACCGGGAAACACATGGCCACTCCTGTTTTTGACGGCGCCAAAGAAGAGGAAATTCGTGCTCTGCTTGAGGAGGGCGGTTGTTCCACCAACGGAAAAATAACCCTTATTGATGGTCGGACCGGCCTTCCTTTCCGGCAGAAAGTGATGGTGGGCTATATCTATATGCTCAAACTGCATCACCTGGTGGATGATAAAATCCATGCCCGTTCCACAGGGCCGTATTCCCTTGTGACCCAACAACCTTTGGGAGGGAAAGCGCAATTCGGCGGGCAAAGGCTCGGTGAAATGGAAGTGTGGGCTTTGGAGGCTTATGGCGCGGCTTACACGCTACAGGAGATGCTGACCGTAAAGTCCGATGACGTTGAGGGCCGTAAGCGCATGTACGAGGCCATCGTCAAAGGCGACACCAATCTGAATCCCGGCTTGCCCGAATCTTTCAACGTTCTGGTCAAGGAGTTGCAGAGCCTGGCGATCGACGTGGAATTGATCGAATCCGAAAAATAAAGGGCATCTCTAAAAATGGTGTGTGGGCCATGGGCGGGTCTTAAAATAAGGAACCGCGGGTTGCCTGACATAAAAAATGTCGAATTATTAGAGATACTCTAAAGTTCTAAAAAAATATCCAATCCGCAAGGATTGCCATGAATTTTTATAAATCCTCTATAGGAGATAAACCTGGTGGATCGCTTTACAATTTTTGAAAAGCCCAAAAATCCCATCATGTTTGACGCCATTCGCGTTCGTCTGGCGTCACCCGAAAAAATTCGCTCATGGTCCTATGGTGAAGTAAAGAAACCAGAAACCATCAATTACCGGACCTTCAAGCCTGAACGGGATGGACTGTTCTGCGCGAAAATTTTTGGTCCGGTCAAGGACTGGGAATGCAACTGCGGTAAATACAAGCGCATGAAGCACAAGGGGGTGGTGTGCGAAAAATGCGGGGTGGAAGTCATCCTGTCCAAAGTGCGCAGAGAACGATTGGGTCACATCGAACTGGCCAGTCCCGTGGCTCACATCTGGTATTTCAAGGGTCTCCCAAGCAGAATTGGTCATCTTCTGGATATCAGCCTGAAAGATCTTGAGCGGGTCGTTTATTTTGAGAACTATATCGTGGTGGACCCTGGGGATTCTGATTTTAAAGAAGGCCAGTTGTTGACGGAAGATGAATTTCGCGAGGTTGAGTTGGAATTCGCGGACACTCTCAAAGCCAGCATCGGGGCGGAGGGTATTCTGGAATTATTGAAACAGATTGATTTGGACGCTTTGGCGGTGACCCTCAAAGAGGACATACTGACCACCAAATCCGTCATGAACAAAAGAAAGTATTCAAAGCGGCTCAAGATCGTCGAAGCTTTCCGCAAGTCCGGGAACAAGCCGGAATGGATGATCCTTCAGGTTGTTCCGGTCATACCCCCTGAACTCAGGCCGCTGGTGCCTCTGGATGGCGGGCGGTTTGCCACATCCGACCTGAACGACCTTTACCGGAGAGTCATCAACCGGAACAATCGGTTGAAGAGGCTTCAGGAATTGAAAGCTCCACAGATCATCATTCGCAACGAAAAACGCATGCTTCAGGAAGCGGTGTCCGCCCTTTTTGACAATGGCAGGCGAGGCCGTACCCTGCGTGGCACCAATAAGCGGCCCTTGAAATCCCTGAGCGACATGTTGAAGGGAAAACAGGGGCGGTTTCGGCAGAATCTGCTGGGAAAACGAGTGGATTATTCCGGTCGGTCCGTCATCGTGGTGGGGCCGGAATTGAAATTTCATCAATGTGGACTTCCAAAAAAGATGGCGTTGGAGTTGTTCAAGCCGTTTATTTTTAATCGTCTTGAGCAAAAAGGCTACGCGGCGACCATAAAAACCGCGAAGAAGATGGTCGAGCAGGAGCGTTCCGAGGTATGGGAAGTTTTGGAGGAAGTGATTCAGGATCACCCCATCCTTTTAAACCGCGCGCCCACACTGCATCGGCTTGGCATCCAGGCGTTCCAGCCCATCCTCATAGAGGGCAAGGCCCTTCAGCTCCATCCTCTGGTGTGTACGGCGTTTAACGCCGATTTTGATGGCGATCAAATGGCTGTTCATGTGCCCCTTTCTATGGAAGCCAGGATCGAATGCAAAATGTTGATGATGTCGTCCAACAACGTCTTGTCGCCTTCCAATGGCCGTCCCATTGCCGTGCCGTCTCAGGATATGGTGCTGGGATGTTATTACATGACCAAGGCTCGTGGTCGAATGAAGGGAGAGGGCAAAGTGCTTTCCGGTCCCAGGGAAGTGATTTCCGCTTTTGATGCCGGAGAGGTGGATTTGCAGGCCCGTATTCTTGTGAGAATTAATGGCAAACTGGAGCAAACCACCACAGGTAGAGTCATGATTGGGAACATACTGCCCGAAGGAATGCCTTTTTCTTTGGCGAATCGGCTCCTGGACAAGAAATCGCTCTCCGACCTGATTTCCAAAGTATTTCTTGGCATGGGCAGTGAAAAAACAGTGGTGGTTCTGGACGAAATAAAAAAATTAGGTTTCAAATACGCCACGGAAGCGGGGCTGACCATTTCCATGGACCAGATGCGGATTCCCGAAGCCAAGGCCAAGCTGGTCAAGGAAACCAATGACGAGGTGTTGAGGGTGTACAATCAATACCGCGATGGACTGATAACCAATGGAGAACGCTACAACAAGGTCATTGATATCTGGGCCCACGTGACCGAAAAAGTTTCCGAAGAGATGTTTCGCGAACTGGAGGAGGAAGATGAGGCCAGCAGTTCGGGGAAAGATAAAAATGATTTCAATTCCATATTCATCATGGCCGATTCGGGCGCGAGGGGAAGCGCTCAACAGCTTCGCCAATTGGCAGGAATGCGGGGTTTGATGGCCAAGCCTTCCGGTGAGATCATCGAAACACCCATCACTGCGAATTTTCGCGAGGGTCTGTCGGTCATCCAGTACTTTATTTCCACGCACGGAGCACGCAAGGGTCTGGCGGACACGGCGTTGAAAACCGCCAATTCAGGCTATTTAACCCGGCGGCTGGTGGATGTTGCTCAGGATATTATTATTAATGAGGAAGATTGCGGGACGATGAAGGGGGTCGATGTCGCCTCTCTCGTAGAGGCGGGGGAAATTATTCAGCCGCTCAATGAAAGGATCCTCGGTCGCACCGCCTTGGAAGATGTTGTCGATCCCTTTACCGGCGATGTGCTGGTTGAGGCGAACAGCATTATCGACGAGACCAAAGTAGAGGCAATAGACAATGCCGGGATTGAAAGCGTTTTGCTTCGGTCCTGTCTCACCTGTGAATCAAAAAGCGGAGTTTGCGTTAAATGTTATGGGCGTAATATGGCGACCCTGGATTGGGTGGAGGTGGGCGAGCCGGTCGGCGTGATTGCCGCGCAGTCTATTGGCGAGCCGGGAACCCAGCTCACGATGAGGACGTTTCATATCGGCGGAACTGCGAGCCGGGTGGTTGAGCAAACGACCTTGAGCGCCAAAAGAACCGGGACGGCAAAATATCAGGGATTGCGCACCATCAAGAACTTGAATGGAGAAATCATCGTCATGAACCGGAACGGTCATCTTATTATTCAGGATGAGAATGGCCGGGAAAAAGAAAAATATTCTGTGGTTTACGGCGCTAAATTAAAGGTCAACGATGAACAGGAGGTTCAGAAAAATCAAATCCTGGTGGAGTGGGATCCCTACACCAATTCTATTTTAACAGAAGTGGAAGGCGTCGTTGCATTTGGTGATGTTGTGGAAGGCTTGACCATGAAAGATGATTTTGATGAGATAACGGGCCTTTCCACCAAGGTAATCATCAGTCACCGTGACGAAAAGAAACAGCCCCGCGTTTCCATCAAGGATGATAAAGGAGAAACTCTTCGCCGGTATATTCTACCTGCGGGCGCGAATATCAATGTTCACGAGGGAGATAAGGTGAACGCAGGCGATGTCATCGTCAAGATTCCCCGCGAGTCGGCCAAAACAAAGGATATTACCGGCGGTCTTCCCCGTGTCGCCGAGCTTTTTGAGGCCAGGAAGCCGCACGAGCAGGCCACCATTGCGGAAATTTCAGGAAAAATAAAATTCGGCGGATTCGTTAAGGGAATGCGAAAAGTTATTGTAGAGAGTGAATCTGGAGAAGAATGCGATTATCTGATCCCGCGTGGAAAGCACATCAATGTTCATGAGGACGACGAGGTGGTTGTGGGCGAGGCATTGATGGATGGAGCGTCCAATCCCCACGATATACTGAAAGTGTTGGGAGAGAAAGAGTTACAGAACTACCTGGTCAATGAAGTCCAGGAGGTTTATCGCTTACAGGGCGTTGCCATCAATGACAAGCATATTGAGGTGATTGTCCGTCAGATGCTCCGCCACCTTATCATTGAAGATCCGGGTGACACGGACTTTTTACTCGGAGAGCAGGTGACCAAAAAAGTTTTCAACGAAAAGAATCAGGAAGCGATAAAAAATAAGAAGAAACCTGCCAAGGGAGCGGCGGTTCTTTTGGGAATCACAAAATCATCCCTGAGCACCGAAAGTTTTATTTCTGCGGCATCCTTCCAGGAAACGACCCGGGTGTTGACCGAGGTCAGCGTCAGCGGCAAACGCGATAATTTGATAGGGCTCAAGGAAAATGTCATCATGGGCCGATTGATTCCGGCGGGTACCGGTTGCCGTGCTTATTCAGGAATTCGCATTGAAGAGCCGGAAATGGAGGAGGTTGAACAGCAACCGGAAGAGGTTCCCGCTGAAGTGGAATAAACAAGAAAAACAGCGTATTTTTCTTGACTCATGGGAAAAGGGTGTTAGAATTACTGGCTTTCCACGCCTCTGATAATCGAATTACAACCATTTGATTTTATTGCGGCATGACCGGAACCCACGTTGGGTTGCCCGTGCTGTTTTGCATTTTTTTAGAAGGAGTGCTTTACTTGCCAACCATCAATCAGCTAATCAGGTCGGGCCGTAAAAAGCCGGTGAGAAAAACAGCCAGTCCGGCGTTGAAAGCGTGTCCTCAGAAAAGAGGGGTGTGTGTGCGGGTTTACACGTCTACCCCGAAAAAGCCGAATTCGGCTTTGAGGAAAGTTGCCAGGGTGCGGTTGACGAATGGCATGGAAGTCACAACCTATATTCCAGGGGTTGGGCATAATTTGCAGGAGCATTCCATCGTCATGATTCGCGGTGGCAGGGTGAAGGATTTGCCGGGAGTTCGTTATCATGTGGTTCGAGGTTCTCTCGATACTTTGGGAGTTGAAAGCAGGAAACAGAGCCGATCCAAATACGGCACCAAAAGGCCTAAAGCGTCTTAATAAAAAATAACTGTTTAATAGAATTCGGAAGTCATGGCAAGAAGACGAGAAGCGCAAAAAAGAAAAGTAGTCCCAGATCCCAGATACAACGATATTCTTGTGGGCCGGTTTATCAATAATATCCTCCGCAAGGGGAAAAAGAGTTTAGCGGAGAGGGTGTTTTATACCGCGCTGGACGCTGTGGCGGAGAAGATTAAGGAGGATCCGGTCAAGGTTTTTCGCAAGGCCGTAGAAAACGCGGCTCCCATGCTGGAGGTGCGATCCCGTCGGGTGGGGGGCGCCACCTATCAGGTTCCTGTGGAAGTCAACGAGAGTCGGCGAATTGCGCTGAGCATCCGTTGGATGATTCAGAATGCCAAGGCCCGACCGGGGAAGTCAATGTCTGAGAAGCTGACCGGTGAAATTGTGGATGCCTACAATAACGCAGGTGGCGCAATTAAGAAGCGCGAAGAGGTTCACCGAATGGCGGAAGCGAATAAGGCGTTTGCTCATTACCGCTGGTAAATTTCCAATAGATAATTAAAGCATAGGAAGAATAGCTACTTAAGTATGGGTGAGAAATTGAAGGTAGAGAAAAGACGGAATATCGGAATCATCGCTCACATCGACGCGGGCAAGACCACGACAACCGAACGAATTCTGTATTACACCGGGCGTAGCCATAAGATTGGCGAAGTGCACGATGGGACCGCCACGATGGACTGGATGGAGCAGGAACAGGAACGCGGTATCACGATTACGTCAGCCGCGACGACTTGTTTTTGGAAGGACCATCAGATCAATATTATTGATACGCCGGGGCATGTGGATTTTACCGCCGAAGTGGAACGGTCTCTGCGGGTTCTGGATGGGGCTGTCGGAGTGTTCTGTGCGGTTGGGGGTGTGGAGCCGCAGTCGGAAACCGTTTGGCGTCAGGCGTCGAAGTATGAAGTGCCGCGAATGGGTTTTGTCAATAAGATGGATCGTGCGGGAGCGGATTTTATTGGTGTTCTGGGGCAGATAAGTGATCGATTGAAAGGCAACCCCGTGGCCTTGCAGTTGCCTGTTGGTAGCGAGGCTGATTTTACCGGCATTATTGATCTGGTAAGTATGAAGGCGAATGTTTACAGTGATGAAAAGGGCAAGGGCGAAGTCTTCGATGAGGTGGATATTCCTGACGAATATCTGGAGCAGGCCAGAGAGTATCGGGAATACCTGATGGAGGCGGTTTCCGATGTTGATGAAGGGATTATGGAAAGGTATCTCGCTGGTGAGGAGGTATCTGCGGATGAGGTTGTCGCCGCGGTGCGCAAGGGAACTCTTGAGTTACGGTTCACTCCAATTTTTTGTGGGTCGGCGTTTAAGAATAAGGGCGTGCAACAACTCCTCGACGCGGTTGTGCATTACCTTCCCTCTCCGCAGGAGATTCCCGCGATCAAAGCCGTGAACCCCAACACTCAGGAGGAGACGGTCCGCAATCCGGACTCCGGGGAGCCTCTTGCGGCGCTGGCTTTCAAGATCATGACCGATCCTTTTGTTGGGCAGTTGGCATTCATCCGGGTGTATTCTGGAGAATTGAAGAGCGGTTCCTATGTTTATAATTCCACCAAAAATCAGCGGGAGCGAGTGGGGCGTCTTCTCAGGATGCACGCCAATAAAAGGGAGGAGGTTCAGTCCGTAAAGGCGGGAGATATTGCCGCCGCAGTCGGACTGAAAAAAACTTTCACGGGCGATACCTTGTGTGTCCAGGATGATCCTGTTGTTCTGGAGGCGATCACCTTTCCCGAACCTGTAATATCCGTTGCCCTCGAACCCAAAACCAAGGCTGAGCAGGATAAACTGTCCGATTGTCTCGTTAAGCTTCTTCAGGAAGATCCGACATTCAGCGTCAAGGTAGACAAGGAAACCAATCAAACGGTGATATCGGGAATGGGTGAGTTGCACCTTGAGATCCTTGTTGACCGGATGCGGCGTGAATTTTCCCTGGACGTCAGTGTTTCCAAGCCGCAGGTGGCTTACAAGGAAACCATCACCAAAACCCTTGAGCATGGCTATAAGTATGTGAAGCAGACGGGGGGCCGTGGGCAGTATGGGCATGTGGTGATTCGCGTTGAGCCGAGGGAGCCGGGGACCGGATTTGAGTTTGTCAATAAAATCACCGGTGGAGCTATTCCCAAGGAGTACATCCCTGCCGTTCAAAAGGGGATCGTGGAAACGATGGAGCGCGGGATTCTGTGTGGAAATAAGGTTGTGGATGTGGGCGTCACCTTGTTGGATGGATCTTTCCATCAGGTGGATTCCTCGGAAATGGCTTTCAAGATTTGCGCTTCCATAGCTTTTAAGGAAGCTTGTTCCAAGGCGCGACCGGTTTTATTGGAGCCGGTGATGGAGGTTGAAGTTGTGACTCCCGAGGATTTTATGGGAGACGTTATTGGAAATTTGAATTCCAAGCGGGGAAAAATAATAGATCTGAGTGACCGGTCCGGCGCTAAAGTCATCCGGGCGGACGTGCCTCTTTCTGGGATGTTCGGTTATTCAACGGATTTAAGATCGGCCACCCAGGGTCGGGCCACGTATTCAATGGAATTTTCCAAATACGAGCAAATCCCGTCTGCAATTGCCGAGGAGTTGATTGCCAAGGCGGCTGGCAAGGAAAAATTAGCGGTCTAATAACAATAGATAAATAAAATCAAATACAACTTGGAGTAAATTGGTATGGCAAAGGAAAAATTTGTCCGGGATAAACCTCATTTGAATGTTGGGACTATTGGGCATGTGGATCATGGTAAAACGACCTTGACGGCGGCGATTACCGAGGTTTTGTCAAAGAAAGGCCTTGCGGAAACGATTGCTTTTGATCAGATCGACAAGGCGCCGGAGGAAAAAGAGCGCGGTATCACGATCGCCATCGCCCATGTTGAATACAATACTGACAAACGGCATTATGCTCATGTCGACTGCCCTGGTCATGCCGATTATGTGAAAAATATGATCACGGGTGCGGCCCAGATGGACGGCGCGATTCTCGTTTTGAATGCTTCGGACGGTCCGATGCCTCAGACCCGGGAGCACATTCTTCTGGCGCGGCAGGTGGGCGTTCCTAAAATCGTCGTGTTCATGAACAAGGTGGATATGGT
>Ga0114931_10007209_pt1 | contig 13600 bp, 9 predicted proteins | sample 2SBtaG_FD_89579 | JGI IMG/M metagenome (GOLD analysis project Ga0114931, IMG submission 89579) | Deep subsurface microbial communities from Kolumbo volcano to uncover new lineages of life (NeLLi) - 2SBTROV14_V59a metaG | ecosystem: Environmental > Aquatic > Marine > Volcanic | place: Kolumbo... | reverse complement strand
CTCGCCGAGGCGATGGCGTTGTGCATCGGCTGCAAGGCGTGCAAGCGCGAGTGCCCGACCGGCGTCGACATGGCCCGTCTCAAGCTCGAGTGGCAGCACCACCGCAACACCGTCGGGAGAATCTCCCTCCGCGAACGCGTGCTCGCTTCGCTGCCCCGCATCGCGCCCGGGCTGCGTCCCTTCGCTCCGCTCCTCAACGCCGCCGGCTCGCTCCGCCCCCTGCGATGGTTGGGCGAACGCTTCCTGGGCATCTCCGCACACCGCACCCTGCCCCACTGGCGGCGCGACGCGTGGCGCGACGCGGAGCTTTCCCGCGGCGCGGACGCCGACGTGCTGCTCTTCGTCGACACGTTCACGCGGGCGTTCGATCCGCACGTGGCACGGGCCGCCGTGTTGGTGCTCGAGGCGTACGGGTGGACTCCGGCCGCGGTGGTCGAAAAGAGGTCAGCCCCACTCTGCTGCGGCCGCACCTACCTGAGCGCCGGCATGCTCGATCACGCCAGGCGCGAGGCAGGGCGGCTGGTTGGTGCGCTGGCACCGGCCGCCCACGCCGGACGGTGGATCGTCGGGCTGGAGCCCTCGTGCCTGCTCACGCTGAGGGACGAGATCCCCGCGCTCGTCCCCGGGCCCGACGCCGAGGCCGTCGCGGCCCGCGCCGTGTTGCTCGAAGAGCTGCTCGTGGACCACGCACCCGGCCGACCCGCGCAGCCGTCACCCGACGGGTCGCGCACGCGTCCACCGGAAAGTCCTGGGAAGGACCCGACGCCGGCGTTCGGCCGTATCGAGGGCCGCGCCCTGGTCCACGGCCACTGTCACCAGAAGGCGCTCGCGTCGACGGCGTACACGCTCGAGGCACTCCGGCGCATCTCCGGTCTCGAGGTCGAGGAGATCGCGTCGGGCTGTTGCGGGATGGCGGGCGCGTTCGGCTACCACGCCGAGCACGCGGGCGTCTCGCGGGCGATGGGCGAGATCGACCTCCTTCCCGCCGTGCGCGCCGCGCCCCGGGGCACGCGCATCGTTGCCGCAGGCACGAGCTGCCGTACTCAGATCCTCGACGGCGCGGGTCGCCGCGCCGAGCATCCGGCCGTGCTGCTGGCCGAAGCGCTGGACGACGGCCCGCCGGCGCCTTCCCCTACGGGTGCGTGACCTTCAATCCCTTGACGGTCGCTTCCGTGTTGTGCGCGAAGCGGATCCCGTACACGCCGTCCGTCGACGTGAGCTTGCCGGACGCCACCACGTCGGACTTCGCGTAGCTCGCGACCACCGTGCCGTTGATCGCGCATTCGACCTTGTCACCCTTGACCGACATCGCGATCTCCTGGGTGACCGGCTCGTCCTTTCCGGCGGCCTTGTGTACCGCCTCGTTGCGCTCGCCACGCCGTCCGTTCATCTGGAACGGATCGGGCCCGAAGCCCCGCACGATGAACGCCCCGTTGCCGTACGCCGCGCAGTACAGGTAGCTCGGATGGTCCGTGTCCATGTCGTGTCCGGCGATGAACAGGCCGTAGGGATGCGGGTGGTTGTTGAGGTTCATGTAGTGCGGCTCGTGGAACGTCGCGCTGACCGTATAATCGCCGCTTGCCGTGTTGTCGGGCTTCCAGTACGTGACGGCCGGGCCCGTGGTCACGTGGAGCGCGTTGCCGTCCATCGCCAGCTTAGCGTCCGCGATCGTCTGCCCCGAGCGTGCCGCGCGCGCATCGATCCGCCCCGTCCAACCCGGAACGGAGATGCCGCCTCCGGCCACGGAGCGATCCGTTTCCGACTGTGCCCGGGCGGAACCGGCGAGCAGGATCAGGGCGGTGAACGCCGTCGCCGGTGCGAGGAAGTGGGAGGGTCGCATGGTTGTTTTCTCCGAAAATGAGAGGTTCGCAATTGGCCAGAATACCGCCGATGCGCTCGGCGGGCCATACGTGAATCCCATGACGACGCCACCCCGCTAACGTTTCGCCCCGCTCGCGCGTCCTTGGGACATCAAGCGCGGTGCGCGCCGAGCCGTGCGCACACCCGTTCACCCCCGGCAAGGGAAATGACGATGAACCGTCGCCTCTTCGTGGCCGCGCTCGCTTCGCTGGCCGCGGCCTCGGCGCTCTCCGCAGCCCGCCCGACCCCTCTCGCCGCCCAGGACCTCACTGGAGTATGGAGGATCTCTTACGAAACGCCGCGAGGCACCCGCACGATGGAGCTGACGCTGACGCAGGACGGCAGCGCCCTGACCGGATCCATGGAGATGAGGAGGGGCCGCCCGGGCGGGGGACAGGCCCGCACCCGCACCATCGAGATCAAGGACGGCCAGGTCGACGGAGCCGACTTCTCGTTCGTGCTCGAGATGAGCTTCGGCCAGCGCTCCTTCAGGCAGACGTTCAAGGGAACGGTCGACGGCGACACCATGAAGGGCACCATCGAGACGCCGCGCGGGAGCAACCCGTTCACGGGCAAGCGGCAGAAGACGAAGTAGCGCGGGCCGGGCGGCGCCGACATCCACATCACTCGGGACGCTCCATGCCATCCATCTCGGGAGGGGGACTCATCGCCGCCATGCTGGCGGCCGAGGGAGTCGAAGTCGTCTTCGGCATCATCGACGGAACGTACTTCGGGCTGTACGCCGCGTTCGAGGAGCACGGGATCCGGCGGGTGGGCCCCCGCCACGAGAGCAGCGCGGCGCGCGGATCGCATGCCCCGAACGGCAGGTCTACTGCATCATCGGTGATCCACGTGGACGTCGACCCGGTGGCCCACATGTGGGCGCCCTCGCTCAAGCACTTCAAGGACATGCACCAGGAGCCCAGAGGGTAGTGGGCGACGTCGTCGTGCGCACGCGTCCCGAGTGAAGGTGTCCGGACACCTCCGCGTTCCACGTCGCCTCATGACCCAGACCGGGGTCGCCGATCTCGAGATCCCGTGACGCGACCTGGACGCCGAGTGCGCCCGCTTCACTTCACCCCGACGACCCGCACCGTATAGCCGGCGAGATCGCCGACCACCTCGTTGCGGTCGTTGGCCACCTCGTCCAGCTCGACGACCAGGCTCGCGCGCGCCGCGGCGCGGTCGGCCACGTCGAAGCGGACCAACGCACCCGAGAGGCCTTCGCCCACCACGGCCACACGCCATCCGGCGCCGGCGGAGGTCGTGAAGATCTCCACCCCGTCCCCGGCAGCCCGCAGCTTCGACACCTAGCCGCCCGTCAGGGTAAAGGACACCGCTCCCACGTCCGGCGCCGGTGCGCTCAGGCTGACCGCCAGCGTGCCCGCGTCGTCTGTGGGGCGGAGCACGTCGGTCCGCTGCGCGTCGTCCGAGCACGCTTGCAGCACCACCACCGCGCCCACGAATGCCAGGGCTCTGCTCCACTTGTGCCGCTTCATCGGTCGTCTCCCTTGTCGTCCTTGATGAGGACCGAAGCTTCGGCCCAGATGGGCGTGCCGTCCGTCAGCGATCCCGTCAGGATCAGCGTGTGGGGCGTGCCCTTCATCCCGTCCTTGCCGGCATCGCCGCGGTCACCCGATACGTCCATCCCGCCGTCCTTACCCTTCTTCTCCTTCTTGCCTGCCAGGACGACCTGGCCGCCCTCGGTGCCCTGTACCGCGGCCCTGAGGTCACCCACGTCCAGGCGGCCGTTGCCGTTGCCGGCCCGGTCCATGGCCAGCACCTCGTCCTTCGCGCCGCCGGACCACAGAGCCGCCGCCACCTCGCCGGGCGTGTACCGGCGCACGATTTCGAAAACCACCTGCTCCATGCTACTCGGGGCCACGACGCCCGCCGCCAGGCGGGCATCGAGTCCGGCGAGCACGCTCTGGCGATAGAACTTCACCTTCATCTCCATCCGACCGTCCTCGTCCTCGATCTTGTAGTTCACGATGGGTGCGCCCTCGAGCGCCAGGGAGGAGGGATCGATGCTCGTGACGGGGATGCCAGGCGAGCCGTAGAGCTCGACGGGAAGCCTGGCCTTGTCCGACTTACCGTTCTTCTTCGACTTCTTCCGTCCGATCTTCTTCGGCTTGATGTCCATGGGCACCCACCCGAAGGCGATCGGCGCCGCGTCACCCACCGTGGTTCCGATGGGGCTCGTGCCGGAGGCCTCCACGACGGTCGTGTGGAGCCCGGGCGCCGCGTTCCACCGCAGCGTCATGGTGGCGGTTCCGCCCACGGGCAACGTCTGGGCGGAGGCCAGCGTCGCGGCATCGGCGCCGCCGTCGAAGCCCCCGTTGGCGCTCAGCGCGTAGGACTGGAGGCCGGCCAGGTCCAGACCGCCCACCGCCAGCGCGTCGAGGACCTGCGCGGCGTTCAGCGGCACGTCACCGGTGTTCGCCACGGTGATCTCCTGCGTCACGGTTCCCCCGTCGAGCCCGGTCGCGAGCAGCGAGTTCACCACCGACGTGCTGACCGCGATGTGTGGATCTTCCGGGTCGAGCGTGAAGGCCGCTCCGCCGTGTTCCTCGAAGCCCGCCAGAGACCAGGACGCGTCGAGAATGTCCATGCTCTCGTCGGTCCGGGCGAAGGACTTCTGGTAGAGGGGGCCCAGATCGGCTTCGGTGGCCGACGCGATGTAGTCGTAGGCCCGCAGGACCGAGTCGGTGACGTACTCGTAGAAACCGGTGATGGCTCCCGTGAAGCAATCCCACACGTCGGAGAGATCGTCGAGGTCGCTGCAGCTCTTCCAGACTCTCTTCTGCACGTCCTCCCATCGCGAATACGTGAAATCGTGCCGAGCCAGGCTGAACTCCAACTCCATCTCGGTGTTCGTGAAGTCGCCGTAGAAGTTGAGCTGCGCTTCGCGGCTGAAGGTGTTGTCGAGGGAGAAGGTGGGGGTGACGTCGACCGGGTCCACCGTCGCCGGAGTATAGACGGTCAGGCTGTGGCCCGCCGGGAAGGATACCGTGACCGCGCTCCCGGACTCCGTCACGTTCCCGGCAGGATCCGTGACGTGGTAGCCCATCTCCATGGGAAAGTCCACCCGCACCTGCGGGGCCGCCTCGAACGCCACGCTCTCCACGTCGGTGAGTTCGAATCCCGTATCGAGGTCGACCGTTTCCCACTTGAGGTCGGCAAGCCCGTAGTCCTTGAGCTGGAGGCTCCCGCCAAGCGCAATGGGAAGCGGCGGCTTGGTGGGGGTTTTGCTGGGGATCTTCCCGATGAACTGGAGGAACCTGTCCACGTCCAGGTTCAGGTCCACGAACTTCGCGCTGCCCGACGCCGTGATGCGGTTTCCCGACACCGTGGCTTCGCCGAGTGGGGCGGGCCGCTTGACGATGAGCGAGATGCCGGTGAAGAAGTTGGTGACGATGGCCGCCTCATCGGTGAGATCCAGGACCTCGTCCGCAATGCCGAGTTGGCCTCCCGTCACGTCAAGGATAGGAAAGGTGGTCTCCGGCACCGTGAAGGACGGAAAGAAATCCCGGGAGCCCGAACAGGAGAAGAAGCAGACCTCGTAGCCGGCGCCCTGGTGCATGGCGAACACCGTCTGGAGGGAGAAGTCCATTCCGTCCATCTCGGTGGTCATCGTGGTGCCCGGCCCACGCGTCCACGACGTCCTGATCGTCACGGCGTCGCCGGGCCGATAGGTGTTGGGCTCTGGAAAGGTGATGCCCACGTCTACCGGGAAGCGCACGTCCACCGACGCGTTCCCGCTGTTCTCGAAGACGAACTTCATCCCGAAACGGCCCGAGCTCTCGCCCCGGACGCCACCTCCAAACTTCTGGGTTCCGAAGATCGTGGACACGTCCGCGCGGTCGCTTACGTTGCCGCCCTCGTTCCACGAGTCGTCGAAGAGCCACACCTCGCTTCCCGCCGCGCTCGTGCCGGGACCCCAGAGGCTCTGCCCGGACGTCTCGAAGGGCACCGTGTGATGCGCCGTCCGCGTGCAACCGGGCGCCAGGGGGCAGACCTGCGTCTGCGCCACCGCCCCGTGAGACGGAACCATGAGAAGGGACAGCACGGCCGGGAAGCTGAAGAGCCCACGGAGAAGATCTCGTCTCATACCACTATCGCTCACTGCAGAAAGGCGGTACTCTCCGTGATCCATTGAGTCACGGAACGTTGCGTTTCGTTCCAAGCTACGAGCACTCCGTTCCCTGTCCCTTCCTTCTCCGTGATCTGTCGGGAGTCTAACGTTCCCTGACCGGCATCCGCACCCAGGACATCGACATCCGATCATGCTCCATCTTCAATCGCTGGGCGTGCTTCAGCTCGCCGACGGCCGGGGGAACTCGCTGGACCCCGTCGTGCGCCAGCCCAAGAGGTTGGCGCTGCTCGCGTATGTGACCACGCGCAGGCCGGTCCCCCAGACCGACCGGGAGCAGCTGTTGGCCCTCTTCTGGCCGGAGCTGGACGACGCGCACGCGCGCAACGCGCTCAACAAGACGCTCCACTTTCTGCGCCGGCATCTGCCCGAAGGCATCCTTGTCAGTCACGGTCGAACCCGGGTGGGCATCGACCCGGAGCGCCTGACGTGCGACGCGGTGGAGTTCCGCCGCTGCCTGGAGGCCGGGGCGCCCGACGAGGCCCTCGCCCTCTATGCGGGCAGCTTTCTTCCCGGGCTCCACGTGGATGGCGCGCCCGGGTTCCAGGCGTGGCTCGAGTCGGAGCGCGACTGGTATCGGGCCCGGGCGCGCGCGGCGGGCCTCAAGCTCATCGAGGCCGACCTCTCACGGGGCCGGACTCAGGCGGCGCTGGAGTGGGCGGCAACCCTCTCCAGGCTGTCGCCCCACGATGAAGAGGTGGTACGCGCCACGGTCCGCGCTCATCTGCGCGCCGGCGACCGGCTGGGAGCGCTGGAGCGGCTCGAGCGGTTCGAGCAATGGCTCCGCGAGGAGATGGGGATGGGGGTGCCCGCGGATCTGGTCCGGCTGCTGAACGAGCCCACCCGGGTTCACCGCTCGGTCGACGCCGGTGTGAGTTCCACCGACGAGCCACCGCCGGAGCTGCTTGCCGCGAGCCGCGCCGCGACCCGGGTGGAGAACCTGGACGAGTACCGGGAGTTCGTCGACCTCCTCCCCGACATCGCCTACCGCTGCGATCTCCGCGGCTCCTTTCCCTTCGTCAACGAACCGATGACGCGGATCATGGGATGGAGTCGGGAGGAGCTGCGACACATCTCGTACGACCAACTCGTGCGTGAGGACTTCCGGGACCGGGTCATCGAGTTCTACGTACGCCAGGTGGACGAGCGCATTCCGCTCACGTATCTGGAGTTCCCGGCGGTGGCGAGGGATGGCCGCGAGATCTGGGTGGGACAGCGGGTCCGCCTCCTCGAGCGCGACGATATGCCGGTGGGGATCGAGGCGGTGACACGCGACATCACCACGCGAATCCGCCGAGAAAAAGCGAACCGGCGATCCGCGATCGAGGACCGGGAGACCCGCCTTCTCAACCGCGATGGCTTTGCCCTGGTGGCCAGGCAACGCATCCGGGAGAACCAGCGCAACCGGGAGCCGTTCTTCGTGCTCCACGTGCGGATAAGGCGCGAGGACCCGTCAGGGTTCACACCGGACGAAGCCTCCGTCGCGGCTGCGATGCGCACCCTCGGAGCCATCCTCCGAAACACGGTGCGGGAGTCGGATGCCATGGGGCGGATCGGCGAGATGGAGATTGCCATCATCGCACCCGGCGGCGGTCACGATGAGGCCCGGTCCATGCTCGACCGGGTGTCGGCGACCATGGCCGACGCCACCCGCCTGGAGGAGCTGGCGGGCATGACCGTCCACTGCGAAGCCGTGGTGCATGACGCCGCCAAGCTCGAGTCCGCCGACGCGCTGATGACCTTCGCGTGGGTGGTCCAGGAGTAAGACGGGCGCCGCTGCGGGCCGCCGAACCATACCGACGAACCGCCCCTACCCCAACCGAATCGGCAGCTCCCGGATCCGCTGCCCCGTCAGGGCGAAGAGCGCGTTGGTCACGGCGGGCGCGAGCGGAGGCACGCCGGGCTCGCCCATGCCGCCGGGCGCGTCTCCGCTCGGGGCGAGGACCACGTGGACCTCGGGCGCCCTGTCGATCCTGAGCATCGGGTAGTCGTGGAAGTTGCTCTGGACCGCGCGCCCCCCCTCGATGTCGATCCGCCCGTAGAGCGCGGCGGTCAGCCCGAAGTTGATGGCGCTCTCGACCTGGGCCCGGACGATGGCGGGATTGACGACCACGCCGCAGTCGACCGCGCACCACACCCTGTGGACGCGCGGCCTGCCCTCCTCCACCGACACCTCCGCCACCTGGGCCAGGTACGAACCGAACGATCCGACGACGGCGATGCCCCGCGCGCGACCCTCGGGCACGGGCCCGCCCCAGTCCGCCGCCTCGGCCGCCGCCTCGAGGACCGCGCGGTGGCGGGGATGCCCCGCGAGCAACGCGCGGCGGTACTCGAACGGGTCCTCACCGGCCGCGTGCGCCAGCTCGTCGATGAACGATTCGACCACGAAGCCGTTGTGCGAGTTGCCGACCGAGCGCCAGAATCCCACGGGAACGGGCAGCTCCACGTTCGCCCAGGAGACCCGGACGTTGGGCACGGCGTAGGGGTGATTCTGCGCGCCCTCCACCGAGGTCGGGTCGACGCCGCCGGGCATGAAGCCCGCCCAGCTCGCCACGAAGCCGGGTACCCAACCGGGGATCATCCGGCTCAGGATGGACTGGAGCGCCATGTAGTGGCGCCACGCCACGGGTTTGCCGTCCTCGCCCAGCGCGGCGGCCAGCTCGTGGTAGGAGGCCGGCCGGTAGTAGTCGTGCTGGACGTCGTCCTCACGCGACCACATGACCTTCACCGCTCCGTCGACCTTGCCGGCCAGCTCGGCCGCCTCGCGCACGAAGCGCAGCTCCGCGCGCCGTCCGAACCCTCCGCCGAGGAAGGTGGTGTAGAGCGTCACGTCGTCCTCGTCGACGCCCGCCGCCTTCGCCGCCGCCTGCTTCGCGCCCCCGCCCATCATCGCCGGAGTGTCCTGGAACTGCGTGGGCGCCCACACCGTGCACTGCTCGCCCTCGATCACCGCGGTGCAGTTCATCGGCTCCATCGTGGCATGCGCCAGGTAGGGCAGCGCATACGTGGCCTCGACGGTCTTCGCCGCCCCGGCCAGCGCGGCGTCGGCGTCGCCGTCCTCGCGCGCGACCTTGCCGCCCTCTCGCAGCGCGGCGACCATGCGGCGGCGGATCTCCGCGTCGTCGAGCGAGGCGCCCTCGCCCTCGTCCCACTCGATCTTCAGCGCGTCGCGCCCCTTCTTCGCGGCCCAGTATCCCGTTCCCACCACCGCGACCCCGCTCTCGATCTCGACCACTTCGTCAACGCCCTCGACGGCGAGCGCGGGGGCGGAATCGAAGGAGCGGAGCGTACCGCCGAAGACCGGAGCGCGCGCCACGAGCGCCACGCGCGCGTTGTCCGGCCCCGCGTCCACGCCGAAGACCGCGCGTCCCCTGACCTTGTCGGGGATGTCCAGGCGCGGAGGAGACGTTCCGATCAGCGTGAAGTCGCCGGAATCCTTGAGCGGAACGTCGTCGGGAATCGGAAGCTGCGCGGCGGCCGTGGCCAGCTCGCCGTACGGGAGCGTGGAGCCGTCCGGGTGATGCGCGGCGCCGCCGGCCATCCTCACCTGCTCCGCGGGAACGTTCCACCGCTCGGCCGCGGCGCGCCGGAGCAGCTCGCGCGCGGTTGCGCCGGCTTCGCGCAGTGGACGGAAGAAGGCCATGATGCTCGTGCTGCCACCCGTGACCTGCATCTTGTGGATCGGATCGCGATAGGCCGGGTGCGGCGGCGCGAACCGGAATGTCACGCCCTCCAGCGGCACCTCCAGCTCCTCGGCGACCAACTGAGGCAGCGCCGTCGAGATGCCCTGACCCATCTCCGACTTGGGCACCATGACCGTGACCGAGCCGTCCTCACCGATCCGGATGAAGGCGTTCGGCGCGAACGGGGCGTCGGTCTCCGGCAGCCCCGGCCCGGAGAGCACCTTCCACGACACGCCCACGGTGAGGCCGGCTCCGGCCACCACGGCAACCTTCACGAACGTCCGGCGAGAGAAGCCCCGGCCCTCCACGGGCTGCTCGGTGACGTCGGTTGCGGTCGTGTTCGTCTCGTCGCTCATCGGTCACCTCCTCCGGAGGCGTCCGCGAGCGCGGCGCCCGAGGTCGCCTCCGTTTCAGCGTCCGTGACGACCCCGGACGCCGCCAGCTCGGCCGCCCGGTGGATCGCCCTGCGGATCGCACCGTACGCGCCGCACCGGCAGATGTTGCCGGCCATCTTCTCGTCGATGTCCTCATCGGTGGGCCGCGGGTGCGCGGCCAGCAGCGCCGCGGCGGACATGATCTGGCCCGGCTGGCAGTAGCCGCACTGGGGCACCTGCTCCTCCACCCACGCGCGCTGGACCGCGTGCTCGCCGTCGGGGGAAAGACCTTCGATCGTCGTGACGCTCGCGCCGTCGAGCCCGCCCACGGGCGTCTGGCACGACCGGACCGGCACGCCGTCGAGGTGCACCGTGCACGCGCCGCACAACCCCATGCCGCACCCGAACTTGGTGCCGTGCATCTTGAGCGTGTCGCGCAGCACCCACAACAGCGGTGTGTCGGGCGCGACGTCGACCTCACGGGCCTGGCCGTTGAGCGAAAAGCGTACCATGGCGTGCCTACCGGATTCGAGAAGACTCGGATGGGGCAAAGTGGTGGGGCGGGCCGTCGGGGCACAAGGGAGCGGCGGCGTGGCCCGTCCTGAGCGCGAAGCCGCCTCCGTCCTGACGGCTGCGCGCGTGGACGCGGCGTACGGGGGTCCCTCGGCGGACCTCCGTACGCCGGGTCGCGCTGGACCCCCGAACGGCTCAGCCTCCCCCGCACCCTCCCGCGTCCGCGCACTTCGGGTCCAGTGCCGGCAGCCCCAGGCGCTTCAGCTGGGTGTTGACCGCCGCCAGATCCGTGCTCCAGATCTCCTCGAGCCGGTCGGTGTAGCCCTTCAGCTCGTCGCTCAGGATACCGAAGATCTCAGACATGTTGCTCGTGGGCCGGCCGTCGCCGCGCTCGGCCATCGACATCAGGTTGGCCAGCCGGTTGTTGACCTTGATCGGGAAGTTGAGCGGATCCTGGCCGCTCCGGTTCTTCACCTGATAGATGTTGGCCTCCACCTCGGAGGCGTGCTGGATGAGCGCGTCTCCCGCGCGGTGGAGGCGGGCGTCGTCCGCGTGCGCGTAGCGGTCCTCGAGCTGCGCCTTGACCCGGCGGATGGCGATGACCGCCTCGTTCGCCTCGTTGACCTTGTCGCGCACGGCCCGTGAGAACGCGTACTGGGCGCGCAGGTCCGCGTCGGTCACGTCGGCAATCCACGGGTTACGCTCGACGGTGAGCGGCGCGGAAACCGTGTGGCCGTCCGCGGTCAGGCGCACCGTGTAGCGCCCCGGCGGCACCGCGGGCGCGCGGACGCGCACGCCCCAGAAGATCATCTTCGGGAACGTGACGAACGGCTGGGCGCGCAGATCCCACGACAGCGAGTTGAGGCCGGCCTTCATTGGCAGCCACGGCCCGCCGCCGAACCGGCCGCGGTTCTGCTCCGCCGTCGAGTCGGCCCTGGTCGTGTCGGGCACGAAGGTCCGGAGCACCGCGCCGGCCGAATCGAGTACCTCGAGCTTCGCCTGCTTGGGCGCATCCCTCAGCCACCACGAGAGGGCGACGTTCGGCCCCGAGCGCACCCCCACCGGCGGGGCGAACATCCTTGCCGCCGACGCCTCCAGGTCGGCCGTCGCCTGGCGCAGGGGTGCGATATTGTCCAGCACCCAGAAGCCACGCCCGTGCGAGGCGACGACCAGCTCGTTGTCCTCGACGACGAGATCCACGATGGGCAGGTCCGGCATGTTCGTCGAGAGGTCTTGCCACGACGCGCCGTCATCGAACGAGACGTACACACCGTGCTGCGTGGCCGCGTACAGCAGGCCCTCGCGGGTCGGGTCCTCGCGCACCGCGTGCACGTAGGCATCCGCGCGGATGCCGTCGACGATCTTCGTCCAGGTCCGCCCGTAGTCCTTCGTCTTCCAGATGTACGGCGCGTGGTCGTCGAGCAGCGGCCGGCGCACCGAGACATAGGCCGCCCCGTCGTTGAACGCCGACGCGTCGATCTGGCTGACCCGCCCGAAGTCCGGCATGTCCGGCGGCGTGACGTCGGTCCAGCTCTGTCCGCCGTCCCGCGTCACGTAGACCAGCCCGTCGTCCGAGCCCGTCCAGATGACGTCCATGTTCCGCTTGCCCGGGCCCACCGAGAAGATCGTGGCATACATCTCCGGCCCGTTCATGTCGTGCGTGATCGGCCCGCCGGACTCGCCCATCGTCTTCGGATCGTGGCGCGTGAGGTCACCGCTGAGCTTCTTCCACGTCCTTCCCCCGTCCGACGTGCTCCACAGGTGTTGTGACGAGACGTAGAGCGTCCTGTGGTCGACCGGGGAGAAGATGATGGGAAAGGTCCACTGCCACCGCTCGCGCACGTCGCGGGCGGGCTCTCCCGAGTAGAACCACGGATAGGGATCCACCTCGCGGTGCGTGTCGGTGCGCCGGTCGTACCTGTCGACGTAGTCCCCATTGTTCGTGCCGGAGTAGAAGAGCTCCGTGTCGTTGGGATCCGGGGCGATGTAGCCCGGCTCGCCGCCGCCCACCGGATAGGCGAACGCCATCGAGCCGGCCGTGGGGTCGCCACCTCCTCCGCCCCTGCGGAACGACCTGCGTCCCGGCGCGTTGTAGTCGAAGGGGATGCACAGCGTACTGTTGTCCTGCTGTGATCCGCAGACGTGGAACGGGATGTGGTACGTCGTGATGACGTGGTAGAACTGCGGCGTGGGAAAGTCCTCGTCCGTCCAGCTCTTGCCGGTGTCCTTCGAGACCGCGCCACCCCCGTCGTTGGCCACCACGAGGTGCGAGGGATCGTCCGGGTCGATCCACAGGTCGTGGAAGTCGCCGTGCGTGCCGTGCAGCCGATCGAGCGTTTTGCCGCCGTCCTTCGAGCGGAAGAGCGAGGTGTTCTCGACGTAGACCACGTCCTGATCCCCGGGATCGGCGAAGACGTTGGTGTAGTAGAACGAGCGCTGCCGGATCGAGCGGTCGTCATTCATGAGCTTCCAGGTGGCCCCCGCGTCGTCGCTGGAGAAGAGTCCTCCGTGGTCGTTCTCGACGAGCGCGTACACGCGGTTCGGGTTGGCGCGCGAGACCGAGACGCCGATGCGGCCCACCATCCCTTCGGCGGGAAGCCCCGGGTTGCGGGTGATCTCAGTCCACGTCTCGCCCCCGTCGGTGCTCCTGAAGAGCCCGCTCCCCGGGCCACCGCTCGACATCGTGTACTCCTTGCGGTACGCCTCCCACAGCGCCGCGTACATCACGTCGGGGTTGTTGCGGTCGATGGAGATGTCGATGCCCCCGGTCCGGTCGTCACGGTAGAGCACCCGGCGCCATGTGTCTCCCCCGTCCGTGCTCTTGTAGACGCCACGTTCCGCGCTGGGCGCGCTGTACTTGCCGAAGACCGCGACGAAGACGATGTCCGGGTTCGTGGGGTGGATGCGGATCTTCGAGATCGCGTCGACGTGCTCGAAGCCCACGTGCTCCCACGTCCTGCCCGCGTCCCTGCTCCGGTAGACGCCGTCGCCCGGCATGATATTGCCGCGGATGGCCG
>Ga0114931_10007208_pt1 | contig 13601 bp, 8 predicted proteins | sample 2SBtaG_FD_89579 | JGI IMG/M metagenome (GOLD analysis project Ga0114931, IMG submission 89579) | Deep subsurface microbial communities from Kolumbo volcano to uncover new lineages of life (NeLLi) - 2SBTROV14_V59a metaG | ecosystem: Environmental > Aquatic > Marine > Volcanic | place: Kolumbo... | reverse complement strand
TCACGTCGCGCACGCCGTGCGCGCCGTCGGGAACCGTGACCACCGATCCGCCCCAGGTGCCCCAGCAGGCGACCCGGGCCTGGTCGGTCACGCCGCAAGCGCCGTGCGGGGTCAGGACCAGCTGCGAAATCGCTCTGGCGTCGGGCAGCGCACGGACCGGAGCGGCGTCGCCCGCGGGGATGCGCGGCGGCGGCGTCCCTCCTCCCGAGCAACACGCGGCGACCAGGGCGCAAGCGGTGGCAAGCGAAACGCGCACTAGAAACGCTTCAAGGTAATCGAGGACCTGACCTGAGGTCCATCATCGTGCCCGGCCGCGCGATCCAGCTCTTCGTCCAGCTCCAGCTCTCGCTGGCGCCCCGGGTCTCCGATGGTGTCGAGGTTGCGCTCGACGATGTAACCGATGCCCTTGCCCAGATATTTGCCGGCGACTTTGCCCGCGTGACCCAGGCCGATCTTGCCCAGCTGCTTCTTGCCGAACGAAGCCATCCGGTCACCCATGATATCGGGTGCCGAGCCGCGCTCTTTGTAGATGAGCTCTGCGACCTTCTTGCGCGCCTCCGGGATGAGGGCGATGGCCACGAGCTCGGCGTTCATGACCGTCTGGTCGTCGGGGAAGAAATCCAGAATGTCGCCCCGCTTGGGCTCCGCGCCCTTTTGCGCCTCCAAGATCTGCTGGCGCGCTTCGAACGTGGCGAGCGCGGCGATTCGCTGCGTCTCGGGCGCGCGGGCGAGATTCCCGTCGCCGTAGGTGTTCCACTTCATGCCCTTGTTGTTGGTCACCGTGAAGCCCGACTCGTTGAGGATGTCGTGGATCAGCTTGACGATCATCAGGCCGAGATCGGAATCGCCGGGGATGCCGGCGTAGGTCTGCATCTGCGGGTTCTCGGTCTTGAGCGGCTTCTTCTGCAGATCGAGCAAGACCGCGCCGTACACCTTGCTGCGCTCGAACAGGTGCCCGGCCGAAAACGCGTCGGTCAGGAAATGCTCACCCGCGGCCTCGATGAACAGCGCCTGGTTCAGCTGCTCGGCATCGCCGCTCTGCCCGGCTTGCTTTGCCAGCGCGATGGCCTGGTTGTGGTGATCGAGCCAGGCCTTTCGGTTCTCGACCGCGAAGTGGCTGCCGTTCTTCCGCGCCAGCGCGAGGTAGCGGCCGTGTGAGACCTTCTGGTACTCCGACGTCGACTTCGCGTGCATCAGCTTGGTCTTCTCGTCCGGCGAGGCGTCGTACAACTGCTTCCACTTGCCGTACAGGTCGCCCATGAGCGCCGTCGGCTCGCCGTAGTCGTACTCGGTGGGCGCTCCGCCCGGGTTGCTGTTGGCGCTGCCGTGCAGCTTCTTGTTCTGGATCACCGGGTCGTTCTTCATCTTCGCGCGCAGATTCTTGGCGTCGTAGCCGTGCTGCTTCGCCCAGGTCTCGCCCTCGGGTGTGGCCAGAAACGCGTACAGCTCCTTCAGGTCCTTGGTGGGCAGGTCGTGGTGTTCGTCGCGGTCGTAGCCGTGGATGGCAGCGTCGCCGCCGCCGCCCGCGGTGACCATGCCCGCCTGCGCCGAGCCCAGGAGAAACGCATCGGCGAACCGGCCAGCTTCGCCCTCGGCCGACGAGCCGCGCGCGCCCACGACCGGCTCCCCGGCCTTGCCGTCGTGCTGGACCGTATGAGCGACCTCGTGGGCCACCAGGTGACGGCCCTCCGGCTTCGAGAGCTCACCGAGCTCGGCGCCGAGATGGATGTCGTTGCCCATGGCAAACGCCTGCTTGCCCAACTGCGCCGCAGCGCGGGTCGACTCGCCGTCTTGATGGAGCCGGACCGGCGACAGGTCGGTGCCGAGCGCCCCTTCCAGCTCGTCGCGCAGGCCGCCGGGCAGCTGCTTGCCAGATTCCTGGGAGCGGAGCAGGCCCAGGGAGGTGCGCAGATTCGCCTGCTGGTCGGCAGCCTCCTGCTCCTCGTCTACCTCCAGCTCGCCATCGCGAGCCTCGTCCGCCGCCGACGACCGGGACGACATGCTTCGTTTCACCAGTGGACTCCTTCGTCACCCTAGTGATCGAACGGGTTCTTGATCTTCGGCTCGTCGGTACCGGGCTTGTCCGGCTTGGTCTCGGGCTTGTCCGGCTTGTCAGTGGCCGGCGTCGGCTTGTCCGGCTTGCTCTCGACCACCGGCTTGGTGACCGGCTTGTCGGGCTTGCTCTCGACCACCGGCTTGGGCTGGTCGGGCTTGGTCTCGACCACCGGCTTGTCGGGCTTGGTCTCGGTCACGGTCGGCTTGTCGGGGGTCTGCGGCTTGGTCGGTCGCGTGGTTGGTCGATCCGGGCGCACGTGCGGGCGATGCGGCCTCTGTGGAACGACCACCACCTCGGGCTCGGCGACCGGGGCGCCGGCGGTGGCCTTCTTCAGCTCGACCGAGTGCTCGACGTCCTGGTCGGGCACGAACTGCAGGATCTGGGTGACGTAGCCGGGCTTGACCAGGCGTACGCGCATGGCGTCGCGCGAGCCGGGCATGCTGATGTCGAACGGGGTCTGGCCCAGGTCGTCGCCGGTCTTGACGTCGATGACCTGGGCGCCGGCCGGGGTGCTGACCAGCGCGATCTTGACCTGCGCGGGCAGCGGCGCCTCGGGTGCGGCCGGTCCGGTCGGCTGCGCGGGCGCGGCGGTGCTGGTCGACGATCCGCCGCGGGTCAACATGACCACGGCGATGGCGCCGGCGGCGAGCACGGCGATGCCGCCGACGATCAGCCCCACCGGGGCGCCGCCCTTCTTGCCCGGTGCCACCGGCGGCGCATCGTCTTCGGGAATCTCGACACGGCCGGTCCACTGGGTGCGGCGGCGGGCACCGACCTCGGCGACCGCTTCGGGCAGGGTCACGGCCTTGCCGCCCTCGGCGGCGAGGATCGCCTCGGCCATGTCGCGCACGTTCTGGAATCGGTTGGCCTTCTCCTTGGCAAGCGCCTTCATGCACACGCTGGCCAGCTGTGGCGGCGCGCCCACCCGCGCCAGCGTCTCCGGCGAAATCGGCGGCGGCGGCTCGGTCAGGTGCAGGCTGAGGATGCCCATGAAGTTGTCGGCGCGGAACGGCACGTCACCGGTGATGAGCTGGTAGAGAATGCAGCCCATCGCGTAGATGTCGACCAGGTGGTCGGCCTTGTCGCCGCGCGCCTGCTCGGGCGACATGTACTCGGGCGTGCCGAACAGCATGCCGGTGCGGGTCAGCTTGCGCTCTTCGCTGCCCTCCTCGACCTCGGTCATCTTGGCGATGCCGAAGTCGAGCAGCTTGACGAAGTCGGGCTGCCCGGCCCACTCGACCAGGTAGATGTTCTCCGGCTTGAGATCGCGGTGGACGATGCCCTTGTCGTGGGCGGCCTGCAGCGCGGCGCAGATCTGCAGAAAGATGTTGCGCGTGCGCGACCACGGCAGCACCTCGCCGTTGATCTTGGCGCGAGCGAGCAGGTCGTGCAGGTCCCTGCCCTTGAGGAACTCCATCGCAAAGAAGACCGCGCCGTTCGGGGTCTGCCCGAAGTCGGAGATGTCGATGACGTTCTCGTGGCGGATCTTCGAGGCCGCCTTGGCCTCGCGGAGAAAGCGCTCGACCAGATCCGGCTTGCGGCTGAACTCGCCGTGGAGGACCTTGAGCGCGACCTCCTTCTCCAGGGTCACGTGCCGGGCCTGGTAGACGGCGCCCATGCCGCCCTCGCCCAGCTTCTTCTCGACGTAGTAGCGGCCGACCAGGGTCTGCCCGACGTACGGATCCGGCGGCGCCGGGGCCGGGGCCGCCATGCCGGCGGCCGGAACGTTGGTCGACAGCGGCTGCGGCGTCCCGGCGGCGGGAGTAGCAGCGACCTGCGGCGGTGGCGTCACCGCCACCGGGGAGCCGTGCGGCACCCCGGTCCCCATCCGGGTCTTCTTCTGTGGATCGTCGGGCGCCACGGTTTTGAGCCTAGCACCATCGTCCAGTACTTTCTAAATCAACGCTGTACCGGGGCTCACTGCGTAGTACCGGATAAGGGGGCCTCGACCTTCCCCGCCCCGGGCCCCGGCTCGAGCAGCTGGATCGACCGGATCAGCGCCGAGCAGGTGTGCTGGATGTAGTCGATGCGAACCATGCGGTCGATCGGCGAGCCGGGCATCGCGCCCAGGCCGTGCGCCCTGAGATCGACGTCCCAGGCGCTCTCCGGGCGGATCTGCTGGGCCAGGACGTACTGATCCGCCGCCAGGATCTGGGCGCGGATCGCCGGATCCGGGTGGCCGGCGTGGAGCCCCAAGAGGTAGGTCGAGATCATCGCCTCGGTCCGGGAGCCGGCCGGGGTGTTGTGCGGCTGCACGAACGGCGAAACGTTGTAGGCGCCGGACAGATCGGCCTGGTCGGCGAAGTCGCCTCGCTGCACCTGCTGGGCGCGGAGGAAGCGGGAATAGCCGCTGCAAAAGTCACGGTAGCGCTCCTCCTTGACCGCCGGCCACAGCGCCTCGGCGGCGATGCAGGTCCAGTGCTCCTCGCCGTAGATGAAGCCGCCGACGAAGAAGTCGTACCAGTCGACCAGCCAGTCGACCGCCCGCTTGGCCGCCAGGCGGTAGCGCTCCTCGCGGGTGACCAGGTACATCCGCGCCAGCGCCAGCGCCGCCTCACCCGAGTAGTAGAGCAGCGTCGAGCTCTCCACCCGCTCGCCGGTCGGCACGACGTAGAGATGTCGGAACGATCCGTCGGGTCTCTGCATGGACAGGATCCACTCGGTCCGCCGGGCGGCCAGGTCGCGGTAGGTCTGCTTGCCGGTGGCGCGCTCGTACTCGGCCAGCGCCACCACCGCCAGCGCCGTCGAGCCGAGGTCGGCGAGACGGCGACGCTGCCACCGGGCCAGCTCGGCCTCGGCACGCTGGCGATCGCGGCCGGCGGGCGCCGCCTGCACCGCGCGCGCGAGCGTCTTCAGCCGGCGCTCGAGCGCGGGGTTCTCGTCGATGACACAGGCAAACCGGTGCCCACCCGGCAGCGTCCCCTGGCAACCACCTTTCTTCACCAGCTCGCCCAGGTGCGCGAACGCGCGCTCGATCGGCTCGCGCAAGAACGACTCGCCGGTGATGCGGTAGGCCTGCGCGAGGAAGTAGGTGGCGCCGGCATGTCGCGGAATGCTGTAGGCCCCGGGTCGGGTGGGGTCGGTCGCCTTGCCGCTGCTGAGCTCCTGCTGGTAGACGTAGCGGCCGTTGGCGGCCAGGTGCGCGACCAGATAGCGGGCGCCGGACAGCGCCGCGGCGCGCAGGTTGTCGGCGGTCAGCGCCGGGGGCGGCGGAAGCCCGCGAGTGAGCGGCAGAATCGCCCGTGACCCCTGCTCCGGCGCCGGCGCCTCGATGAACCCGTCGGTGCGGATGCGGACGAAGCGCTTGTCCGTCCCGGCCCAGACCCCCGGCTCCATCCCCGACAGCTTCTGCAGCGTGCCGTCGACCAGGGCGAAGTCGAGGCCGACCTTGACGTCCGGCACCGCCTTCATCGGCGTCGCGGCCATGAACACCCGGCCGCGCACCAGCTCGTCGGGCAACAGCACCACGTCCTTGCCGTCCAGCTCGGCGCCGACCCCTTCGATGCCGGGGTGAATGGCCAGCCCCGACAGGACACCGCCGGTCACCCGGCCGAGAAAATCGCCCGGCCGCAACAGCGGCCCCCGACCGACCACCAGGTCGACCTTGATGCGCGCGCGGGTGCGCGCGCCGGCTGACAGCTCGCGCACCGCCGTGTGCTCGGCCAGGGCGGTGGCGGCGCTGCCGATCGCGGCCGCCGCGGTGTCGCCGCGCGCGACCACCCGGGCGATCATCTTGCCGTTCGACCAGACGCCGACCACCACCGGACCGCGATCGGGAAGCCGCCGCGACAGAGCCGGGTTGCGGATCGGTTGCGGCTCGGTGCCGTCGACGGCCGCGCGCAGCGGCGCCATCGCCGCGGCCCGGGCATCGGCGTCGATCCGCGGCGGAACGTCGATGCGGTAGCGAGCGTAGACCGACCAGGCGACCAGCGACAGGATCAGACTCGGCCCCAGCCACACTGCGGCGAGCAGCGCCGCGCGGCGCCGACTCACCGCCACAGGGGCCCGAGACCGAACTGCCGCCGGCCCGCGCGGGTCATCAGGTATTTGAGCTGCAGGGCCGGAAGCAGCGCGACCACCTCGAGACTGAGCAGCGCGGCCACCGCGCTGCCCATCGCCGCCGCCTCGCCGAAGCCACCGTAGACACCCGCGAGGAAGCCGGCCGTCATGAGCAAGACCACGACCAGGATCAGCCACGACAGCAGCAGCACGCCGCAGGCAAGGGCACCGGCGCGCCAGCTCCAACGGCGGCGCACCAGCATCGCCGCGCCCATGACCACCGGCAGAGCGATCATCCCCCACAACAGCAGCGTCGCCCAGCCGTGGCGGTTGGGCATCTTGGTCGCCACCAGCCACGCCCAGATGATCGCCGTCAAAGCGTCGACGCCGGCGTAGATGTGCGGTCGCGGATCACGCCGCCGTCCACCGGACGGCGCGTCGCTGGCCGTGGTCGGCGCGGCCTCTTTGGTGGCGGGCGACGACTCCTTCTTCGCCCGCGGCTTCTTGGTCTTGCGCGCCACGCGCGCATCCTACCGCGGCCGATCGGCCGGGCCGAGGGCGCCAGCCCCTATTCGACCCGCAGAGTGTAGTCGCCGGTGGCGCTCTGGTAGCCGTAGACCTTGATCCAGGTGCCTGCTTCCACGGTCAGGCTCTCGGAGTTGCTCGTGCTCTGCGACACATCCAGGCGGGTGTCGGTGGCGTCGTAGCTGGCCATGTCGAGGTCGCCGTTGGCGTGGGTGAACTCGATGGTCACGGTGGCGGCGTCGGCGATGTAGAACCAGTCGGCGTCACCGTCGCAGATGGTCAGGTCGTGGCTGCCGGTCACCGTCGGGGCGTCGGCGCGGCCGTCGTTGGGCTCGAGCTCGTCGGTGCAGCTCTGCGGGTCGCCGCCGCCGTCCGAGGGCAGCGAGCAGTAGTCGGTCCAGGTCGGATCCGCCGGCGTGTCGCTGGCGACGTCGCGCTGATTGCACGCCTCGTCCTCGGACCAGGCGACCCAGGCAGCGCCGCGGCCGGTCTCTTCGGCGTACTGCCGCCAACGGTCGTAGCCGCCGTCGTTCATGAACACCGTGGGCGAAACGCAGGTGCCGTTGGCCTCGGCGTCGGCCTGCTCCTGGCGGGCGTAGTCCATGATGATCTCGTACATCGTCGCGGTGGTGGAATCCCAGCAGCAGGTCTTGGACTGCTCGTAGGCCAGCTCGCTGAAGACGTAGTCCTCGAGGGTGCGGTACTGGGCGTCGACCTGGGCGCGCGAGGTGGAGAAGCTGCGCTCCATCACGTCGTACAGATCGCGGAAGGCGTTCTCGCGCCGCTCGCGGGCGGCGCACGAGGCCGGGTACTGGCGCAGGTGGCGGCGCGAGTCCTCGATCTGCGCCAGCAGCTCGGTCTTGACCTGCTCGGGCGAGACCTGTCCCAGCATCTGGTCGAAGCGCGCCGGGCGCGCGGCGATGCGCGGGTAGTCGGTGGAGTTGATCCAGTGGGCCTCGTCCGCGACCATCCAGGTGTTGGTCCAGTAGCCGTTGATGTTCTTGGTCACGCGGAAGCGGCGCAGGCCGCCGCCCAGGTGCGAGTACTCGTCGCCGTCGTAGTTGGTGCCCACGCCGCCGGTGTAGTTGGAGGTGAAGGTCTGCTTGGAGGCAACGCCGCTCTCCCACTTGCCCTGGCGGCGGGGCATCGAGCCGGAGATCAGGGTGACGTCCTTGGTCCCCTCTCCGGTGTCGGTCACCTGCTTGACCACCAGGGTGTGGCCGATGCCGTGCCGCTGCCAGCGCTCGAGCAGGATGTCGCCGGTGCGAACCGCCTCGGGCACGACGTTATAGGTGTTGGCCGAGTCGGCCAGGTTGACCGAGCCCAGGTAGTTGATCGCCAGCATGACGAAGTAGCCGGCGCGCTTGTTGAGGTGAATCTCGTCGACGTAGGTACCGAAGGTGGCGCCGTCACCGAGAAACTCCTGCTCGTCCGTGCCGCCGTACAGCTTGCGCTTGCGCAGGGTATTGTCCTTCGGCCACGCGTCACCCTCGTGCCAGGACGAGGTGTAGTCCTTGTAGGCGTAGCCGAAGCGCGGGGTGTTGGCGTAGCGGCCGTTCTGCGTGCGGATGCCGTTGTGACTGATGTACAGGCGGGTGCCGTGGGAGTCCATCGTCTCCATGAAGAACGGCAGCTCGTACCAGGCGGCAAACGTCATGCGCAGGAACATCGCCATCTCGGCGCACTCGAGCTTGGGCGACGGCAGCGTCTTGCCCCACGGCGTGGTCAAGGTGAACGTGTCGTAGTAGCCGGCCACGCTGGCCTGCCGCTGCATCGAGTCGACCCAGGCCTGGTACTTCTGATCCCAGGTCAGCCCCGAATCGGCCGACCAGGCCATCCCCGCCTTGCGCGCCGCCGGGGTGTCGGTGTCTTCCCACTTGTTCCGCGCGCTCCAGACCTGGGTGTCGCGCGTGTTGGTGTTGACCCACAGGCCGCGGCGGTACTGGGAGTCGGCCTTGCCCGGCGGGGGCGTCGGGTCCAGCGGCCCGTCCATGCCGTACATGTCATCGAGCAGATCCTGATCGCTCGGGGCGCCGTCCGCCGCGCATCCGGCGAGAAGCGCGAGGGCCAGCGAGATCGGCAGGGCGGTCCGGCGGAAAAAGCTCATGCCCGCCCTATGAGCAGCTCCCGTGCCGAAACTGAAGTTGCATAATTTCAACCACTTCGGCGTGGCGTCGGGAGTCCCGACCTGACCACTCGAGCTGCCAGTGGCCTGTCGAATGTCCGGTTTGGACCTCCCGCTGCATTTGCTACCATTGAGACATGCCCGGCGATCCCAAGCTCAAGCGCGAAGTCCTCCCCCCGCAGAAGCAATCGTCCGGTCTCGGCGTCATGGTGGTCGCCGCCGCGGCGATGTTCTTCGCGGTGGCGAGCTCGGCGTTCGTGCTGCGCGCGCGCATGGCCCGGAGCCACTGCGACTACGTCCGCACGAACACGCCGATCATCATCCAGATGGATACGCCCTCGGCGGCCAACGACAACATGCCGACCGCCGTGCCGCGTGCCCGGGTCGCCCCGACCGATGACGGCTGCGGCGCCCCCGTGGTCACCCACAACGCCGACGGGACCGACAGCTACTCGTTCACGCCCTGCCCCGACCTCGAGATTGGCAGCGACAACAAGCCGATCCATGGGGTCACGGTGCGCAACATCTCGCTGGTCCCCGACGGCCGCTAGGGCTAGGCGGCTGGTGTGAAACGGGACCGAGCGGCGGTTTCGACGCGCGCCGCCAGCAAGGCACGAGGAGGAAGTGGGCGGTAGCCCACGCCTGATGAGTAACGCGGCTGGCGGTGATGCATCGGAAGCGCGGCGACGGGACGTTTGACACCAAACTCCTAGAGCGGCGATCGGTTTGCGGCGCGAAGCGCACTTCTAGCGCGGCGACGGGACGTTTGACACCAGAGTCGTAGGCCACCCCGAGGCAACCGGCGCTACAGGCAGCTCGGTCGCGGGCTGGGGTCGGCCGCCTGGCCAGTCGGGAGGATCTCGCGCAGGTAGGCGTAGGCCGAGTCGCAGAAGACGGCGGGACCGTCGCCGTCGAGCTCGGCGCGCTCGGTGAACGGCCGCGCGCCGCCGCTGTCCATGATCCGGTTGGGCAGATCGCCGGGGTTGTGGAAGCCCTCGCCGTACGGGTTTGCCAGACCGAGGGAGTGGCCGGTCTCGTGGCTGACGGTCGTGCCGATGAGGTTGCCGATGACGAAGATCGCGCACCCGATGCGGTCGGCGCGGTCGTTCTTGGCCGCCGGGCAGCTGGTGCCGTCGGGGATGTCGGGGATGCCGCCGGTCAAGTCGGCGGCGTCGACGCGGTTGCCGCCGCGGTCGGGGCGGAACGGGTCGAAGATGGCGTCGAACGAGTCGGCGGCGCCGGACAGCGACATGGCGTAGCCGCCGGGGTGTTTGGAGAAGCCGAAGAACGACTCGATGAAGACGCCGCCGTAGCCGGGAACGCCGTCCTGCTGGGTCGTCGCGTTGACCCCGCCGATGCGGTCGTACAGGCGCTCGTTGCCGACGTCCTTGCCCGGGGTGTTGTCGTAGCCGAACAGACCGAGCCCGTTGGGATCGGGGCCGGCGATGTCGACCTGGGCGTAAAGAGCAAAGTCGTCGGGCTTCTCGGTGCGAACCTCGAGGTTGATGGTGGCGTAGTCGCGGGCGACGACCTCGGCCACGCGCTGGCGGATGCGGGCGTCGACGGCGCGCAGTCCGAACTCACGCAGGCTCTCGACGTAGGTGGGCAGGAAATTGAGGTAGAGGACCTGTTTGACCGGAGCGATCGACAGGGTCATCTGCGTCGAGCTGCCGGTGACCTGCGCGCCGCCATAGGAGATGACCGGGGTCAGGGTGCCGACGAAGGTGCCGGTGTCGCTGCGCAGATCCAGGCTCTGGCCCAGGGCGTCGTCCTCGCTGATCACGTAGCGGACGTGGCGCCCCTCGACGAACTCCGGCACCAGCTCGAGGTCGACCGGCGCCCCCGACGGCGCCCCCGCGGGCGTGAAGCTGCCGGTCAGGTGGAGCAACGTATCGGCGCCCGGCTCACCGCCGACGAAGCCGCCGCCGGTGACGTCGACGTACTGGCCGAGGCTGGCCGAGGTCGGGCTGGCGTCGAAGATGGCCGGCTCGATCAGCTCATAGCTGACGTCGGCGGCGCTGCTGGTCGGCGCGGCGCCGCTGTCGTGGCGGTTGCGCAGGGCCACGGTGCCGGTGAAGACGCCGGGCTCGATGCCGGCGATCTCGGGCACGAAGGCGAAGGTGCCGCGGGTGCGATCGAACGGCGAGTCGGGCACGACCGGAACCTCGACCGAGGCAACCGGGTTGCAGCTGCCCTGCCCGCCCGGCTGGAAGCAACCGTCGACGACGGCGTAGGTGGTGCCCTCGTTGCCGCCGAGCAGCATGTCGGCGCCCTGCACCTCGATGGCGTCGTTGACGAAGATCAGCCCGCCGGTCTGCGCCTGGTCGAGCTGCGGCTCGAGGATGGTGCTGAACTGCAACGTCCGGTCGAGGGCATCGGTAGCGTAGGTCTTGCCGTCCACGGCGCTGACCACCTCGACGGTGACCTGACCGGAGAAGTCGCCCTCCCCGCCCAGCGCGCCGAACACCTGCGCGTCCACGCCCACCGCCATGTGCTCGAAGTCGGTGAACCGGGCCGGCAGCGCGACGTCGATGTCGTGCTGGCCGCTGGCGTCGGAGAAGCTGCCGACCAGCCGCAGGGTCGAGGAGCCCCAGGCCTGGGCGACGAACGACGACCCGGTGATCACGATGGTGGTTCCCTCGACCACCACCCCCGGCTGGACGTCGGTCAGCGACAGGCCCTCCAGGCCCTCGTCGACCACCTGGGAGGAGGCGCAACCGGCCAGCGCCCAGGACAGCGCCAGCAGCAGTATCGGTCTACGGACCAATCGTTAGCCCAATGGAGATGTCGTACAGGTTCTCGGCACCGCTGTAGCCGTAGACCACGACATAGAACGGGCACTCCGAGCTGATCGTGCACGACGCGTCGTTGACGGTGAAGTCCAGGTGCTCGTTGTCGGTGACGCTCTGGCCCTGGCCCGAGGTCTGACTGACACCGGCGGCGTCGACGATCTTGACGTCGAGGTCCTCGGCCGAGCTGGCCATGGTGAAGGTCAGATCGACCGCGAGCGAGTCGCCGTCGACCATGTGCACGCCGTACCAGTCCTCGTCGTAGGCGCAGATGGCGTTGGTCTGCGACACGTACGGTCCGTTGCTGCCGGTGTAGATGTCGCTGAACGTCAGCTGGCGCGCGCTGGCGGCGTCGTCGTCGTCCTCGAGGTCGTCGTCGACGCAGGTCGGCGCGCAGCTCATCGACGTCTGCGTGTACGTGAGCGTGTAGTCGTTGGTGCCGGTGCCGTAGGCGTTGACCCGGATATAGTAGGTCCCCGGCGTCAGGCACTGGCTGACGTTCTCGGTCGAGGTCAGCGAGGTCGACCGCTGGAGCGACGTTCCGGCGTCGTCGTACAGGCCCAGGTCCAGGTCGGTGGCGCTGGTGCCGTTCAGGTCCACCGTCACCTGGGCGTCGCTGGAGACGTCGATCTTGAACCAGTCCTCGTCGTCGTCCACCGGCCCCGCCGGGCAGCTCGTCAGGTTGTAGGTGCCGGGATCCAGCACCGGATTGGCCGAGGCCACGGTGCGGCTGTCGTTCTCCTCGTAGACGTCGTCGACGCAGGTGGTGCCGCCGGGGTTGGTGCAGTCGTTGGAGTCGGGCACGCACTGGCGGCCGCTGGCGCCGTCGACCGAGGTGACCGCCGACGGCGAACAGCTGTAGTTGGTCGGGCATCCGGCCGAGCTGGTGCACGAGCTCAGGCAGTAGCTGTCGCCCGCGGTGCCGACGCGGACGCACAAATCGTCGGTGCCGCCGCACTGGACGTCGGCGGTGCACGCCTCGCAGACGCCGGCGCCACCGCTGCCGCCCGGGTTGGTGACGACCATCGAGTAGCTGCCGGTGGTCGGCGCCTGGGTCAGGTGGTCGCAGTCGCAGGTGGCGTCGTCGTCGTCCTGGGCGACGATGACGTAGTACAGCGTGGCCATGTCGCCGGCATTGCCGCCGGCGACCGGGTTGGGCACGTCGGCGGCCCAATCCCCGTTCTGCATCGAGCCACTGATCAGCAGCATGCTGGCCTGGGTCATCGCGCTCAAATCCGGCGGATCCGCCGGCGCGGTGGTCGAGTAGTAGAGGAGCGGCGCCGCCTTCAGGCCCATGTCGTCGGAGATCTGCGCGTCGATGGTCAGGCCGACGAGCGAGCTGACATCGCTGGGCGTGTGCGCGATGACCGGCGCATCTCCCGGGCAGTCCGGCTTGGGCGGCTTGCGCAGGACGATGAGGTAATGCTTCATCGTCTTCGGATTGGTCAGGTCGTCGGCGCTGAGGACCAGCGTGTAGCGGTCGTCGGCGGAGATGTCGGCCGGGCTCGGACACCAGTGCCAGTTGGCAGTCAACCCGCCGGTCGACGTGAGCGTCGCGCCATTGATGGTCGGCTCCTCCTGGGCGATGACCACCGACGAGCTGTCCTGATCTTCGACCACGATGCCCAGGTCGATGCAGCTCTTCTGCGCCAGGTCCAGCGTGGTGCCGGTGCCCAGCGGCTCGCGGAAGACCGGAGCGCTGTTGACGCCGACGGCCGACTTGACCTCGATGCTGATCGTGACGGTGTCCTTGCCGTCGCGGTCCGAGACGGTGAAGTCGAAGAACCACGGGCCGACGTCGGCGGCCAGCGGGGTCCAGCGAAACAGCCCGCTGCCGTCGGGGCGCTTGGTGATGGAGGCGTGCTGGTCGATGTCCGGGACGTCGGCGTGGAACTGGTAGTCCAGGTCGTCGCCGTCCGGATCGGTCCCCATCAGCGGAATCACCAGCTCGGTACCCACCGCCACCTGCTGGTCTTGCAGTGGCGCCAGCTCCGGCGGAGCCCCACCACTACAGGCTACTGTTGTCGCCACCACGCCCGCGAGCGCGACGTATGTACGCAGAAACGCCATGGTTCTCCCTCGCCGCATGGTACCAAAGCCGGCTGCT
>Ga0114931_10007207_pt1 | contig 13601 bp, 13 predicted proteins | sample 2SBtaG_FD_89579 | JGI IMG/M metagenome (GOLD analysis project Ga0114931, IMG submission 89579) | Deep subsurface microbial communities from Kolumbo volcano to uncover new lineages of life (NeLLi) - 2SBTROV14_V59a metaG | ecosystem: Environmental > Aquatic > Marine > Volcanic | place: Kolumbo... | reverse complement strand
GGCTAAAAGCCCAAGCCGACTTAAGTCGGCTTAAGTTTTGAGCCTTGAATTTTAATTCGAGGCGAAATTCCGGTAGGCTGCCGGATATTTCTTCAATCCCGCCCAAAATGTGAAACGCACCCTGTCCACAGTGCATTTGAGTTTTGGGGCAGATTCACTGTTCAACGACAACTATAATTACCCATCGATGACAATTTTTTACACCCTCAAAAATTCAAAAGGGCAGAGGGTGTGTTTTCGCGCACCCTCTGCCCTTTTTATAGTTTACTCAACGTTTTACGTTAAAATTATGGTTTCGGGAGTTAGGGCATTAGTTAGATGGAACACATCTACCGGTGGGGCCGTAATCGTTCCGTCAGAATTTATGGTATGGTAATATCGTTCACCGGCACAGCTTCGGCATAAGATGACACCATTTCGCACAACTTCACGCTCGTTGATGATTTCTTCCCCACACTCGGCACAGTTGACCCGTTTGCCGTTTTTGCTCCATAGTTTTTCTAGTGAAAAAGCAATCTTTACCGGCTGGGCAATCAGAAGTTCATCCGTGGGCATCCGTTGATACCCTAATAGATAGGCTTCCCACCGATTTCCGGCATCGGGCGCATAATTGGGAGCAACTTTCCGCGCGGTGGGATTGGGGTATACGCGGAATGCTTGCTCGCTTTTGCGGTCAATAAAGGTGGCGGCAACTTTTCCGAAGTCTAAAATACGCATTGTGCGTCTGCCAACCCAACAATTGGTTGCCACAGCGATACCATCTGCCCCACAGCCATCGGTTTCTACCACGGTGAGCATGCGCTTGTTATTTTGCGGAACTTCAATTCCCAGAAGTTCGCCGCCCAACAACCCCATCCGAATACCCAATACCTGTCGCGGGCATAAATGGCGATGAAGTGTGGCACATTCTTGTATCAGTGCCTCCATATCGCTTTTGTTGTGCATAAAACGTCCTTACTTTGAAAGTTATTTTGCCGAAGAAAGTTTTGCGTCCGCCAAAGTCGCTTCCAGGGCTTCAACCATCTGGTTTAGTTGTGGCATTTGAAAATCTTCTACTTGTCCCGCATCACACAATTTTGCCAAATCAGGATCAATCGGTAATTGCGCGACAACCGGAACATTTGCCAATTTTGTTACCTCTTCCACATGACTGGGGCCAAAAATTTCGTGTTGGGTGCCTGTTTCGGGGCAAACAAAGTAACTCATATTTTCAACCACCCCTAAAAGAGGTACCTGCATATCAAGGCTCATTTTTACAGCTTTCCGTACGATGAAATTCGCCAACTCTTGCGGCGTGGTGACCATAATCAGGCCTTTTAGCGGCAAATCCATCATCACTGTCAGTTGAGCATCTGATGTTCCGGGCGGAAAATCAATCAGCAGATAATCGAGCGGTCCCCAAATTACACTATCCCACAAATCAGTAATCAGTTGGGCAATTTTGGAGCCACGCCATACTACAGGGTCATCGGCATTTTTCAGCATAAAATGGGTTGAAATCAACCGGATGCCCGTTTTTGTCTGACGCGGAATTATGCCTTCCGGGCTACTGTTGAGATGTCCGGTTTCGCCAAACAAGGTTGGAATACTTGCGCCGGTGATGTCGGCATCCAGCACGCCCACACGATACCCCTTGCGCTGCAACGCGACTGCCAGCATCGCCGTGGTGAGCGATTTGCCCACGCCACCTTTGCCGCTGGTCACACCAATGATGTTTTTGATGGGGCTGAGTTGCCGTGCCAGCGATTCGGGTTGATTTGCCTGCGATGGATCAAGGCTGAAATTGATAGGCATGGAAGGCGTGCCATTGCCGTTGGCCGGTTGTTGCGCTTTGGCTTCGGCTTGAATACGGGCAAACAATTGCGCCACTTCTTCTTTTGGCATTTCAGTTACATCAATCCCAACGTGGGCTACGCCTGAAAGTTTTGCCACGGCATTATGCACCGATTCGGCAATACCGTCGGCCAGTGGACAAGCAAGCGTTGTCAACGCAAGCGTTAAACGAACATTGTCATTTTCAATTTCAACATCACGGATCATATCGAGCTCGATAACACTGCGCCCGAGTTCAGGATCCATAATGGGTGTTAAAGCTTCACGGACATCATCTACAGAAATCATAATAGGATTATACCTCACTAAAAAATATTTTAAACTGCGGCATCTTACGGATTCAATGTTTCCAAATATGCCAGCAATGCAGCAATCTCAGTATCAGACAAATGGAAGTTGGGCATCGGTGTGTTTCGATTTATGGCACGCGGATTTCTTAGCCATTGTTCAACTTCAGTTGTGCTTTTTCGTGATAAAATTGTATCAAGCTCAGGTCCAACTAACGCGCCTGAGCCGTTAATTCGATGGCAATTTTGACAATCATGCTTTTGAACCAACGCCGCCCCAACTTCGGCGGTCGGGTTCACGTTATGCGTTAAGTTTAACCAAAAGCGTGGGGGGCTGATAACAAACCACAGCACGACGATAACTATCAGTGCAATAAGAATTTTTATATTGCGGTTCATAATCCACTCCTTGTGGCTAGGTATCCGGTTTGGAGAATAACATCATCCAAACCGGATACCCTCTAAGTCAATTACGCGCGCACAACGTTTACAGGTGTGTCTAAGAAGCTGGCACTGCCCCCGATAGGATCGGATAGTGTTGCATTTTTCAAAACGGGGTCTTCATACATGACCGCATTGGGACAAACACCGGTTGCGCGTCGTTTGTCGCCTTTGACAACCGCATTGTCAATGGTGACATCGTTTGCGCCATAAGCCCAGTGACCGAATGACCAACTGGCGGCAACGGTGCCGGGGCGAATGCCCTGAATGGTTTTTAGTTTCCCGGAAACCGGTTTTACTTCGTTGTTCGGCAATTTCCACACGCCTTCAGTATTCGAAGGTGAGACCAATTTAACCAAATCGCCTTCTTTCAAACCGAGTTTGTCAGCGTCCAGTTTATTCATCAGCACATAGTTTTCACTGGCGACGCCCAGTTGTGCCCAATAGTTGCTGATTGTTCGTGACTGCCCGCCATAAATGTGTTTGAAGGTGAACAGTTGGAACGGATAATCACCCCCGGCTTGTGCCATTGGATTGCCGGCTGCATCTTGAACAACTTGGAAATTGGGTAAACCGTGAAAGTGCTCACCTGTAAAACTGTGGAAACCGGAGGCAACATTGTCCACAAAAATATTGAACAGACCACTGTACGGATGACCGAGTTTTTCGTTTTTGTAGGCTTTGCTGAAATCTTCGTAACGGCCACCGCGATTGAGCAGGAATACCACACGTTTCCACAAAGTTTCATCACCAACGATGGCTTTCCAGCGAGCTTCATCGAATATGGCTTTGGGCAAATGCCGGCGGGCTTCGCGGAAGACGCGGAGTTCTTCATCGTCGGCTTCCGGTACGGCTTGCGAGCCGTCTTCACTATCGCCAAAGGCAAGGTTTGCAGCCATCCGCAGGAAATAGTCCTGACGGGTGTTGAAATCCATGCCATCACCAAATCCGTTTTTGCCGTAGCCGGGCAGTCCCATTTTCTCGGCGATAGCCAAGAATACTGTTTCCATACTGATTGGTTGTTCTTCGCCAAAAACGGTAACTTTTTCCACCAGCGGGTCAACCATCGGCTGACGGAACTTGCTGGTTTTAGATTGCACGGCGGGCGTGATGTGCGGCGTGCCCCAACGTTCCCAAATTGCAGTATCCGGGAAAAGGTAGTCGCAGTACATGGTTGTCTCACCAATGACAATATCATCCGCAAAAACTAGGGGGATAACGTTGGGGTCAGCAATAGCTTCCAAGACGGGGTTGCCACCCGGTGCAGAGAATCCGGGGGTGCCTTTGTGCAGATACAGCGCTTGGATGGGATAAGGGTACCCTGATGCAGCACTGGGGATAATTTCTTGATAGACGTTGCCGGTATACGGGAACCACGGTCGTTTAGCGGGGTAGCCATCTTGTTTGAAGAGGGTACTTTTTTCATAGTGCCATTTTTCGCGGGTGAGTGGCACGCCAAACGAGCCGATTTTTCCGGGATGCATGCCCTTAACGATGTTAAAGGGTTGTCCGGCTTTTGAGCCGTCTTCGTGCCAGTGACCACCGCCGGCGCCAACGCCGCCCGTCCAGCCGGCGGCACCGACCAAAACATTCAACATAACAATCGCTGTGCCGCTGTAATAACCGTTTGTATGCTGCACCGGTCCACGATAGAAGTCAACGCCAACACGTTTGCCGTGGCTGGTAAATTCATTGGACACTTCTTCGATTTTACGCACTGAAACGCCACAAATATCTGACCACTCTTCCATAGTGTGCAACATCGTTTCTTCTTTGTACAGTTGGAACGCGGTCTTGTAGCTGATACCACTCACAGTGCCTTCGGCGAACAAATCACCTTCCACCGCGTTGTCGGCGTCGTTGGGGTCAACGGCTACCAGAGAGCCCCCCTGGCTGACGACAAAACCATCAACATCGCCCAGCCCAGCTTCATTCGGGCGCAACAGACGGGTTGGTTTTCCATTTTCTACTTTGACAAGCCAGGTGGCGTTTGACCAACTGGTTTCGTCGTCGGCAGCGGCGGCGGCTTTATTGGCGTTTGCCAGATATTTAGCGTCGTAACGTTCATTTTCGATAATCCAGCGTCCCATTGCCAGCGCCAGCGCGGCATCGGTACCGGGTTTTACGGGCAACCACCATTTGGCTTTGGCGGCAGTTTTGCTCATACGCGGGTCAACCACTGCCATTTTCATGTTGCGATAGGTGAGTGACCATGTCACCAGTTCACTCATCGGGGTGGGACCAAAATTGGCTTCAAATGCACCGGTACCAAAGAAGATGACCATTTCGGCGTTGGCATAATCAGGTTTTAACTGCTCTTTGCCACCGCCCCAGCCGCCATCGCCTTTGTACTGATTGGTTACTTGAATGGTGGCAATGTGGTGCGATTGTTCGCAAATTGTGGTGTGTTCGTACCAATTGATGGAACCGAAAGCGTCCTTGAGCCAGCGTTTGGAAAATTCTTTGCGCCCATGCTCAATACGTCCATTTTGGACAACGAATTGGTTATTTTTCGGTCCCAAATCGGGATGTTCGGGGTCAATCAGCAAATCAAGATGGTCAGCATGTTTGCTTTTGAAATCATCGATGTTCATCTCACCACTGGCAACATCCATACTATCGGCTTTAAGTGCCGCCATCAAATCGGGGTCACGCACTGCCCAAATATCTTTCAATCCGGGAGTTTTGGTGCCATCGGCAAAGCTGCCGCCATTGATAATTTCATTGATGGCTTGGTCGAAGGAGATAACTTCCCATTTGTTCTCGCCGCGTTTGCCAACACGTTTCAGCGGTTTTGTGATACGATAGGGGTCGTATTCACTATTGACACCAGCTTGCCCTTTGGGGCACAATTTGGCATCATATTTGGCGGCTTTGGTCGGGGGAGTATCGTATGAAAGGTGTGGCAGCATATTCATCGGGCTATAGGGATTGCCATCAATTTTAACCAGAACGCCATCCATAATTTTGCCCTTGATGGTGCAACCGGTATGACATTGCAAACACACACTGTAGATGATATTTTCCGCATCATTCAATGGGTATGAGCTTGATGCGTCAACACCGTGAGCCAACTCGCCAAGTTCTCGAACCTTATTGAACGCCGTATTGACATTAGCGGCAACGGCTAGTGACCCACCAACTACTGCCGATGTTTTGATGAAATCACGACGTGAAATTTCACTATTAATAATTGATTTATCGTTTTCTTTTCCATTTGTATTCATTGTTTTACGCCTCCTTCGTTTCTGGTTTTACGGGCAATAGCGAGTAACCCAAGGCAAATAGTGCCATTCCCAGCCCAACAATACCGATGCTTAAGAACCATTCCATCATACTGGGAACATATTGTGTGGTCATACGCGGTGACGGTACGGCTTCAACCAACCCGTTCAGTTCCGGAACGGAAAGTGGTGGGATGACAATATTCAATCGGACGCCAACGAAGGCAACGACAATCGAAAGCCCGGCAAGTCCAACCCAAAAAACGTTGGTTTTTGTAGATTTGAGTGTCAGCAAAATAAGCGGAACGACCATACCTAAGCCAACCTGCCCAATCCAAAAGACGTACCAGAAGGGGCCGGTCATCACTTGCAGCAATGGTGCGACATCACCGGGAATGGAGCCGTACAGTGCGATAGAGTATTCGGCGAAGGTGAAGATGATATCTAACAGCACCAGACCTAGAACTAATTTCCCTAAATCTGAAACCAAACTCGTGTGCTTTGCTGTGCCTCGGTTGGGGGCGATGAAGGCATAAATTGCTGTAATCAACCCACCGCCGGACACCAATGCCGAAACAAGAAAGAGCAGCGGATATAGTCCACTATGCCATGCCGGTCGGGCAGAAATGACGCCAAACAACGCGCCCACGCCACCGTGGAACATAATTGCCAGTGGCACACCGATGCTTCCCAATACTTTAACAACTTTCATGTCGCGTTTACGGGATTCGGGTGACATATCTTTGCTGCCCAACGCCAGTAAACGACTGAGCCAACCGGTGAGTCCCGGTTTTTTGCCCCAGCGGATGAAATCTTGACGGGTTTCGTACCAGAATTCAAAGAGCAGTAGAACAAAATACGAGGTATATAGCCATACCATCCACGCCATCATAGAGTAGAAGTGGGGACGAGTGTACACTTCATAGAATCGCGCCATATGCCCCAAGTCGAACCAGATGTGTAACAAGGCCATCAGCAAGGCAATGAGCGCAGTAAAAAGTGCCAGCCGCGCGATGGGACGGAAGCGTTCGACCCCAAAGGCGTAGACCAATGCCGAGATAAGAAATGCACCCGCAGATAAGCCAATAAAATAAATGTACATAGCAACCCACAAGCCCCAAACAATGAGTTCACCGTAGTTTGCCAATTTATGTCCGACAGTTACACGCCAGTACCAACCGACGGCGCCTACTGCCAGCATCACAATTACAACAGTCCAATAGGCATATGATAAGCCTTTGTTTTTCATTAGTTTCTCCTTTCTCCCTATGACAGATAGAATACTTTCGGGTCAGTTCCGAGTTCATCTTTTAATTTGAAGGCATAGCGTTCGCGCAACAATTCAGAAACCAAGCTATCGGGATCATTTAAATCGCCAAAGTAGCGTGCTCGTCCAATGCAGTCGTTGATGCAAGCGGGGAGCAATCCTTCGTGCAAGCGTTGGATGCAGAAGTTACATTTTCGGACGTTACCAACGGGCGATTCATCTTTGGTGCGGGTGCGTTCTTCGCCGTACTCAAAAGTCGGAGCGGTTTCGTATGGTGCAATCATTGGGGTGCCTTCGGTATAAAATTCGCCGAAGTCGAAGGTACGTGCGCCATAGGGACACGCGGTGACGCAATAGCGACAGCCGATACACACATCATAATCAATGACCACGATGCCTTCTTCATTTTTCCATGTAGCACTCACCGGACATACATCCACGCAAGGTGGATTTTCGCAATGCATACAAGGACGTGGCAGATACGTTGAACGCACGTTAGGATAGGTTCCTACTTCTTCTTTGATGACCACCGTGTAATTCACACCGGGTGGTGTTTTATTTTCGGCTTTACAAGAAACGGTACACGCATCACAAGCCACACACTTCGTCAAGTCAATGACCATTCCCCAGCGTCGCTCTGATGGTGGTTTTTTCAACGCCCGTTCCAAATCATCCATCATGCGAACTATTGCATTTTCCATTTGCTGAACTACAACAGGCATAAATAACCTCCTTAACTAAGTTAATAAAAAATTAGCAACCAAAATCTGGCTCATCCGGGCCCGGCGTAGGCGTGGGTCCCGGTGTTGGAACTACATTAGTACTCATCCAATCCTCATAGGCGGCATATCCTCCCTCTAAATGATACACTTTGCTATATCCCAATTCATGCATAATTACAACCGCGTGTGTAGAGCGTTTTTGGGTGTGACAGTAAAACAAAATTGGCGCGGTTTTGCTGTTGGGTAGTTCATCGAGATGTTTCAGAATGTCGTGCAAGGGAATGTTGATGGCACCATCAATGTGCCCTTTGGCAAATTCTTCCGGCTCACGAACATCGATAATAAACCAATCTTTGGTATGATTGACCTCATCGCGAACAAAAACATCCACCGGCAACCGATAGCGGTGGGCGGGTAAGTTAGTTAAGTAGTCATCGCCGGCTTTGGCAACACTAATTTGGCGATATAATTCTAATGCGGTGGGGTCTGTAGGGTTGGCGGCAATGGCTTGCTGAGCTAGTTCTAGCGCACCGGCGTAATCTGCGCTTGCATACGCATCTTGTGTTTGTTGCACCAAAGACCAATAATCGGCGTTTGTACTACTATTGGCAACAGTCGGTGTAAGGGTTGGTGTAGCATTAGTACCGCCACAAGCCACTACGACAAAAACAACTGCTATCAATAAAAGCCCAATCAACCACGATTGTTTTCTCATATCTGTTTTCCTCATTTTTAGAAAATAAAAAGACAGACGGTTGTATCGTCTGTCTCCTTTGCGAAATCTGGCAGGCAAGAATGTTTCCGTTCTTACCCCGGCTGTCTTGATGTTGACAGCGGTTTACCACCGTGGACCATTGTCTGTAGGTCGGCAAACTCGGAGCGTTGCGTATCACAATTTCAGAAGCAGTATATCACGATGGTCGTTGACTGTGTAGCGGGAGAATCCCGCTGATTTGAGAAAATTTGTGGGGGAAAATGAGGGGTGTGTAGGGGAGTTCCCCTACATTTCGCCGTCAAGCATGCCGTGTTTCAATGCGAAGCGTACCATTGCGGCACGACTATGGAGGTTGAGTTTTTCCATCACACGGGCTTTGTAAGTTTCTACTGTTTTTACACTGATGAAAAGGCGTTCGGCAATTTCTTTGTTTGCATAACCGAGTGAAATTAGGCGTAAAACTTCGGTTTCACGGTCGCTCAATCTCGATAAGTCAGATGTTTTTGCTTTGACAGTTTCAGAGGGCAGCGAATCTTCCAGCAATATTTTTGTATGCGCGGGGTGTAAAAAAACGCCACCATTGTAAACTGTTCGAATCGCTGAAAGGAGCTCTGTATCGGCGGCTTCTTTGAGGACATACCCCGCACAGCCCGCCGCCAACGCTTGCCGCAAATACCCGGCATCATCGTGCATGGTCAAAATCAAAATGCGGCTTCGAGGCAGTTTCTGTTGTAGTTCAGGAACAAGATCTAATCCATTACAGCCCGGCATATTAATATCCAACAGAATCACATCCGGTTCACAGGCGATAACGTTAGACAGCAATTTATCTTTGCTGCCAGTTTCACCCACAACGATTAAATCAGGCTCGGCATTGAGTAGCGATTTTAACCCGGCACGTAATACGGCGTGGTCATCTGCCAAAAAAATGCGAATTTCTTTCACAATGGCACTTCCACAAAAACGGTAGTTCCTTTATCACTGCTTTCAATTGATAGTGTGCCACCCAGTAGTTCAGCGCGTTCTTGCATGCTTTGCAAACCAACGCTGTTCCGAGTGCGGCGAACTTGTTCGGGGTCAAAGCCTTCGCCATTATCTTCGATAATTGCTTGCACATGACCGTTACGTTTAGAGAGTAAAACACTGATTGTGACTACCGAATTATGACGAGCGGCGTTGGTCATCGCCTCTTGCACAATGCGATATAGTGACGTTTCAATCGTTCGCGGTAAGCGCTGTGCCAAATTACTGTGTACATCCACCGATAAATGTGGATAATGCGCCACGAACTCAGATGCATATCGTTTCAATGCGGAAGTCAGTCCCAGATCGTCCAAGATGCTGGGGCGCAATTGGTGGCTTAGCGAGCGTACGCCCTCCAGCGTTTCGGCAGCAATTTGTCGCATTTCCTGCCGCTTATTTTGGGCTTCGGCAGGGTCAGTCAATTGCCCCAATAACTTTAACCCAATCATCAAAGATGTGAGCGATTGCCCCACACTGTCATGCAAATCACGGGCAATACGTCGGCGTTCTTCCTCTTGAGCTTCAATGAGTTGGCTAAGCAATTGGGTTCGGGCATTTTCTTTTTCAATAACAACTTGGCGACTGATTTCCAAATCTTTCACCATTTGATTAAACGCGTCGGCCAGTGTGCCAATTTCATCATCTGCCCAATGAGGGGCACGAACACTCAAATCGCCTTGCCTCACTTCATTGGTGGTATTCACCAATGCCAAAATTGGACGGGTCAGTAGCAATGTGAGTACTGTGGCGGCAAGAATGCCAGCCAATCCTGCAATAACGGTGGTGAGCAACATTTGGCTGGTGACCAGATTTATAGCATTTCGCAAACGAGTTTCACTCATCCCCACCCGCACGGTGCCGGAACGTCCGGCAAAAATTGGTGCGGCAAAATCGTGGATGATGTCGTTATTACTACGGTATTGAAACTCGTGAATCATTTCGTCGTCCGTAGGCGCATTGGTGTTCAGCAACGCGGTTGGAAATCCGTTTTCAAAGGTATGTGCCAACACTTGCCCTTCCGGATCAACCACAAAAACATATTCCACATCGGAATGATTGCGACGGGTCTCCGTCAGTAATTCATAAAGTGCAAATGTATCATTGAGTAAAATAGGGTCAATACTTCGAACCGCAAGGTTACTGGTCACAGAAATGCCACGGTCTTCCAACTCGCCAATCAGTGTGCGGGTCATCACGGCCCGTACCTGAAACGTTATGCCTAATCCGAGTGTCGTCGTGAGCAGCAGCACAATCCCCAGAATTTTAGTGCGAATACTGACGCCGCCAATCAATGCCCAGATACGTTGTATATAGCCATTCAATACGGGGTGTCGATTGAGATTGAGGGACAGAGTACTCACTGTACACCTATACCTGTCACTGAGATAATTTCGCGTGCCGAATCGTATGCATTATCATCGATTGATGAAAACCGGTCAAAGCCAAATTTGGCTAAAATGGCTCGCCCATCTGCATCATTAGTCATATCCAGTAATATCTCACGAAGTTTAGCCTTTAATTGTGGCGAGATATTCGAGGGCACGACCACCGGTGGGATACCAAATGGCGGTGATTCATCTATCACTTTGATTTGTTCCGCCAGTGAAGGATCCCGTTCCAGTGCATATTTCAGAACCAAACTGTCCACCGCCGCACCATCGGCAATTCCCTGCGCCACAGCTTCAATGGCTTTATCGTGGCTGTGTGTGAACAATGTTTGACTAAAAAAAGTTTCGGGTTGGATGCCCTGTTGTACGACTAAATAGGTAGGGTACGCCCGCCCACTAAAGCTTATGGGGTCTGTAAAGGCGAAGACTTTACCCTGTAAATCTGCGATTGATTGCGCAGGACTATTAGCGGGGACAATAAGCATAGAATGGTAAATTTGTTGATGGTTTACTTCGGGTGCTACCAGTAAGTCCATCGTGTGCGAATCGCTCCCGACAACGTAGGCGCTTGTACATACAAATGCCAAATCGACCGCATCTTGCGCCACTAATTCATTGACTTCTGCATAAGTGCGGCGTTGGACCAATTCAACGGGGCGATTAAGTTTTTTGCTCAGATACTGCCCCAGGTCACTGTAGCTTTCAACCGTCCCCTGTGGCGAAATAATCGCCGCCACAGCCACTCGCAATGGAACAATTTGCGTGTCCGCTATCGATGGTAAAGGCTCCCGGTTGGTCAGGTCAATGTAAGGTAACTCGTCCGCCTGAGCGCTCGCACATCCGGTCAGCGCCATCAGCACGGTAAAAAAGATTAGAAATTTCTGAATAGTCATAAGAAAACCCCATACGTCATAGTACGCTCATTATACATCACATTGAATAATTTTCCAACGGTTAAAAAGAGGGTAGGTGTGAATGCCATATTTGGGCGTGGGCGACATAGTTGGCGATTGGTTGATGAAAATTTCAATGGCAGTCGAAAGTATATTTGGAGTTTTTCGCTTCAACAAATTTAGATTTCTCACCCATACCTTGCCCTATCCGTCGAAATTTATGGGGAAAAACTTTTGAGTTACGCCAATACCTTGGTGTCGCAATCACATTGCAAGGCTTCAATTTGTAAGGTGACGTGTTCGATATCAAATTTGTCGTGCAATGTTGCTCTGATAGCGTCGCAGATGGGTTCTGTTTCGCTGAGCAATTGGTCATTCAGTTCGATATGTCCTTCAAAGTGAATATCGTGTTCGTCAACTTGCCAAACATGGACGTGATGCAAGCCTTCCACACCTTCGTTTGCTAAAACTGCTTTACGAACTTCCGGTAACGATATTTCATGCGGGACTGCTTCCATAATGATTTTTATCGATTCCCAAAGAATGTTCCAACTTTCTCGCAAAATATAAACGCCAATCAACACGGTCAGCAACGGGTCAACCCACGTAATGTTGAAAAACATAATCGCCAGCCCGCCGATGATAACCCCGATACTGGAAATAGCATCGGAAAATAGATGCAAATACGCGGCACGTAAGTTCATATTTTCTTTCGAGCCACGCGCCAATAACCAGGTTCCCAAAATGTTGGCAACCAACCCAATGCCGGCAACGGAGGTCATAATCACGCCCGAAATGGGTTCGGGATTTACAAAATGCTTCCACGCTTCAACAAATAAGTATAAGCTAACGGCAACCAACACGCCAGAGTTAAAAACGGCGGCCAGCAATTGCGCCCGTTTCAATCCAAAGGTGTAATGGTCATCGCGGGGGCGTTTATTGAGCCGGATGGCGACCCAGGCGATAACCACAGCGACGGCATCGCTTAAGTTATGCAAGGCATCGGAAATAAGCGATAGACTGCCGGAAACCAGTCCACCGATAATTTCCGCAACTGTGATGGTCAAATTCAATCCGACGACAATTGCCAATCGGGAACCGCTTTCAGGGGTAGTGTGTTCGTGATGGTGATGGCTCATTTTAAAAATCTCCTGTAAATATATAAGTATATTTGAATATAATATCGCAAAAAAAATTACTCGTGCTGAATATGTGCCAAACCTTGCTCAAATAAATCGTGAATGTGGGCATCGTCTAGCGTATAAAATACGTGCCGACCTTCTTTCCGGGCGCGAACGATATGTAAATTTCGCAATAATCGCAGTTGATGCGATACCGCCGGTTGGGTCATTCCCAAGGTTAGGCACAACTCGCCCACGCAGATTTCCGTATTCGCCAAAATGCCGATAATCCGCACACGAGTTGGGTCAGACAACGCCTTAAACAAGTTGGCGATGTGTGTGGCTGTAATTCCGTCGAGTAAATATTTCTGTGCGATTTGGGCTGGTTTTTCGTCTGTGTGGTCTGTATCACAAACAGAAACTTTGTCAGACATGGTGTCTCCTAAACATATCAATGATTGCTTATATATTATACATTCCGAAAGCGAAGTCAAATATTGAAGCCGTATTTTAAGAAGCTTGAATATGCCCTCTTTTTAAACGCTTGACGCCCCGATTGGTGTGGGGCAACTCACCAATCGGGGCGATTAATTCACTGCAACGACACTGTCACAGCTAGAGAGGAGGAAGCAAGTTTTATGCGGCATGTCCCATCGGGTGCGATTGGTCAGAAGAGCTGCCAAGGGC
>Ga0114931_10007206_pt1 | contig 13601 bp, 12 predicted proteins | sample 2SBtaG_FD_89579 | JGI IMG/M metagenome (GOLD analysis project Ga0114931, IMG submission 89579) | Deep subsurface microbial communities from Kolumbo volcano to uncover new lineages of life (NeLLi) - 2SBTROV14_V59a metaG | ecosystem: Environmental > Aquatic > Marine > Volcanic | place: Kolumbo... | reverse complement strand
ACAGGGCCATTGGGACAGGGTGTCGGTATGGCTGTTGGTATGGCAGTGGCTGAAGCTGCCCTTGCTGCTCAATTGGGGAAAGATATTATTAATCATTACACCTATGTGTTAGCTGGTGACGGTGACCTTCAGGAACCTGTCTCATTGGGGGCAGCTGCTACTGCCGGGCACCTCGGACTGGGGAAACTGATCCTTTTTTATGATAAAAATAATGCACAGATTTCAGGTAGTACATCTCGCGCCGATAGTACTGATATGGCCTTGATATTTAAAGGGTTGGGATGGCAGGTTATCGAAATTGACGGCCACGATCATATCCAGATTAGTATGGCAATTGAGCAGGCTCAGGTCGATGTTAATAAACCCACAATAATTATAGGGCATACCATCATGGCGAAAGATGCTGCACATGTGGAAGGCGATTTTCATACTCATGGATCACCCCTGGCACCGGAGGAAATTGCTGCTACAAAAGAAAAAATGGGATTACCGCCGGATAAGGATTTCTTTGTTTCCGAAGAAGTGCTTGACTTTTTCCGTAGCGGATATCCAAAAGCAACAAAAGAGGTGGCAGCGTGGCAAAAAAAAGTGAATGAAAAATCGAAAAATGATGCTGATTTTAAGGCAAACTTTCAATCCATATTGAAAAATGAGCTTACCACTCACTTAAAAGTCCCTGAATTTGCCGCCGGGGAGAAAATGGCCACACGAGCTTCTTTTGGCAAAACTCTGGCTTATTTTGCTACACAAACACAGCAAATTCTTGGAGGTTCTGCCGATTTGGAACCTTCCAATAATACTAAGGCGTATGCCGATGTGTCGGGTGAATTCAGCAGCGATAACCGCTCGGGCCGTAATTTATCATTTGCTGTTCGTGAATTTCCCATGGCTACAATCCTTAATGGTATTGCCTTGCACGGCGGCTTCAGGCCCTTTGGCGCTACTTTTCTGGTGTTCTCCGATTATGCCAAACCGGCCATGCGTTTGTCGGCTTTACAACACCTTCCGGTTTTTTATGTATATACCCACGATTCGTTTTATGTGGGAGAAGACGGGCCTACACATCAGCCTATTGAACAACTGAGCGGTCTGCGTGCTATTCCTGATTTATTGGTATTTCGACCCGCTGAAGCACGGGAAACTGCGGCAGCTATGAAAATTGCTTTTAGCCAGAATAATCGTCCGGTGGCTATGGCCCTGACCCGTCAGGGATTACCAACTTTGGATATTGAAAATGCAACCGAAAAAGTTGGTAAGGGGGCTTATATCCTTTTGGGTAAAGAAAGTGAATTGCCCGATATTATATTGATTGCCAGCGGTTCAGAGGTTCATCTGGCGCTTAATACTGCCAAACTATTGAAAGAATTCAAAGTGCGGGTGGTGAGTATGCCGTCGATGGAACTTTTTGATGAACAAGACCAGGCATATAAAGACCTTGTCTTGCCTCCCATGGCGAGATATCGCGTTAGCCTGGAAGCCGGGAGTACTTTTGGCTGGGGAAAATATATAGCTGACGGATGGAGTTTCGGAATTGACCATTTCGGCGAATCGGCACCCGCAGGTGTGCTGGAACAGAAATTCGGTTTTACTCCCGTAAATGTTGCCGAAAAAATACGTGAATCTTATCATAAGTAACATCATGAAAACACAAAAAGTCTATCTTGCCCCTTCCATTTTGTCTGCTGACCTTTTGCATTTAAAAGAGCAGGTGGAGGTCGTTTCTGAAAATGGTGCCGATTTTATTCATGTAGATGTGATGGATGGCCATTTTGTTCCTAACCTTACTTTCGGGCCCAATATGGTTGCAGCCTTAAAACGGATTACCACACTTCCCCTCGATGTGCACCTGATGATAGAAAATCCCGATTTGAGTATTGAAAGTTATGCCCGGGCCGGCGCCGATATTATTACTGTTCACCAGGAAGCATGTACTCATCTGCATCGTAGTTTGCAACTGATTCGTAAACAAGGTGTTAAAGCAGGTGTATCGGTTAATCCGGCCACTTCGCTCAGTACGCTTGAAAATGTTATGGGTGAAATAGATTTGATGCTGATTATGACCGTTAATCCCGGGTTTGGCGGGCAAAAATTTATTGAACAAGGCTTGGATAAAATAGCCCGTGCCCGAAAAATGATAGTGGAGTCCGGGCATGATATCCTGCTTGAAGTTGATGGCGGGATTAACACTGTTACAGCACCAAAAGCGGTTCAAAACGGGGCTAATGTGTTGGTGGCAGGAAATGCAGTATTTGGTAAAACCGATATTGGTGCTGCTATAAATGAAATTCGCAGCCAGGTGGAGAAAGTCTTGTAATATCAGACAAGATTTTTTGTGAAAGCAGAATGACTAATTTTCTAAAAATGCTTTTTTTATAATACCTGATAAATCATAAAAAGATGATTTTTAAATGTGAATGTGACAATCTTTGTAAAAAAATAATTATTTCCTATTCGTGCCTTGTTTTACGGTAGATCCACACCTTTCCATTGTTAATGCCGAATTTGATGATGCACTAATTAATTCTTTATTAATTTTGGTACCTCAATACCTAAAAATAATTTCGTGTTATTTTAATGGTTTATTTTGGAGTAATGTAAAATATTTCCTTTACTTGTGTGAAATAGATTATTGTTAATATATTAACTGTGTATTATTGATGTTTTTCGATGGGAACGGCTGATTTTTTATTACTATTTATTTTTGTGATTTATTAACACTACTTTTTTTATCATACTTCCCCAAAGGCTTTATTCATGGGTAATACATCTATTACCTGAGATGCTGAACATGGAAATCTCTTGTATTTTGATTTGTATATTTCATGTGGCACAGTCGATTTTTATTTGGTTATTTGCTCTAAATAACTATATTTGAATTACAAAGGATTGGTTTTTACGGCTATTACACTCATTTTAATACTGATTTATCAAAAATAGAAATATTTTATGGAATTTCTATACATAATAAAATATGTAATTTTTCAAAAAAACAATTAAATTTTGATAATATCTTTTTTTATTCACTCATTAAAAATTTTACTTATGAAAAGAAAATTTTACTTTTTTGCAATGCTGCTGTTTTTAGCGGCTACCTCCTTTGCACAGACCTTTCTTGTAAAGGGTACGGTTAAGAATGAGAAAGGGGAAACCTTGCCAGGGGTTTCCATTGTGGTTAAAGGCACAACGCATGGCACCACTACAAACGCAAGTGGCAGGTACACCTTGTCAGTGATAAAGGGAGACATCCTTCAGTTTTCGTATATTGGTTTTGAAACTGCGGATATTACGGTAGGTACCAATCACACTATTGATGTAACTTTACAATCGGGAGTGGCTCTCAACGAAGTAGTTGTCACCGGGACACGTTTTGCCGGGAGAACGGCTATTGAAACGCCTGTTCCTGTGGATATTATCAATGTGAAGAATCTTACTTCTGTTGCACCGCAGGTTGATCTTAACCATTTGTTGAATTACACGGCGCCTTCATTTTCGTCCAATGTCCAAACTATTTCGGATGGGACAGATGAGGTTGACCCTGCCTCTTTAAGAGGGTTAGGCCCCGACCAGGTTTTGGTTTTGATTAATGGAAAGAGGAGGCATTCTTCTTCTTTAATCAATGTGAACGGGACTTTTGGCCGTGGAAATGTTGGAACCGACTTGAATACAATACCTACTGCAGCCATCTCTAATCTGCAGATTCTACGTGACGGAGCATCTGCCCAATATGGTTGGACGCTATTGCAGGTGTGATTAATATAATTTTAAATAAATCAGTTAACGATTTACGCATTAATGTAACTTCAGGGGCTAACTTTAGTAAAAATGCTAATGAGTTAACCGGAGGCGTTGATGGCCCAATGACCAATGTGAATGTTAATTACGGCATTTCCCTCGGTAAAAAAGGTGGATATATTAATTTCACAGGTGAGTTTAACTACCGCGACTTTTATAACCGTATGGGATCATATTCAGGTAAAATATTTAGTGGTTATAATGCTGTTGAGTGGAATGCATACAAAAACGGAGCGGATATTTCAAACTTAAGCTTAGATCAGATTAAGCAATACGGATTGATGTCATCGGCACTGGACCAGTCAACAAAAAATGCACTAAATGCTGCTACCAGCATGAGCGACTTGAGAAATGCACTAAATATCGACGTAACCGAAGCTGAGTTGGCCGAGCGGGGACAAACCCGGAAAGATTATGTGATGCGTGTTGGCCAGTCAGCCCTTCGTGGGGGTAAATTTTTTGCCAATATGGAGATTCCGTTGGATAAACAGGGTACTGAGTTTTATGCTTTTGGCGGAACCAGCTACCGTGGGGGAGATGCTGCTGGATTTTACAGGCTTCCATACCAAAACAGGACTTATACACCGATTTATATTAATGGATTCCTGCCTCATATCAAGACGGATATCAAAGATAATTCCCTTGCTTTTGGAATTCGGGGGAAAATAAGGGGTTGGAATGTAGATTTGAGTAATACCTGGGGTAAAAACAGTATGAATTATACGGTTGATAATTCACTCAATGCCTCTATGTTGAATGTTTCTCCTACGAGTTTTAATTCGGGTGGATTTAATTTTTCGGAAAATACAACCAATTTGGATGTCGACAAACAATTTGGGGATATACTTCAAGGATTAAGTGTGGCTTACGGGGTTGAATATCGTCAAGACAGGTATCAGATTGTAGCAGGGGATATTACATCCTATGCTACTTATGATACGTTGGGTCAGGTGATTACTTCAGCGGCACAAGTAGCTCCCACTGATTTCTTTGGTAATCCACGGCCTGGTGGTGCGCAGGTGTTCCCCGGTTTCAGACCCTCAAACGAATTGGTAAAATATCGTAATAATATTGCTGCTTATTCCGATTTGGAGGTGAACTTTACCAAAGCTTTTATGATCGACGCTGCCATTCGTTATGAAAATTACAGTTATTTTGGTGGTACTTTCAACTGGAAATTTGCCACGCGTTTAAAGGCTACTAAAAATTTAAATTTCAGGGCTTCTGTAAATACAGGTTTCCGTGCACCATCGTTGCAGCAGATGTATTTTAATTCCACTTCTACCTTGTTTGTGGATGGTATCCCATATGAGGTAGGTTTGTTTTCTAACAATAGCAAAGTTGCACAGTCATTGGGAATTCCTAAACTAAAACAAGAAACTTCACAGAGTTTTAGCCTTGGATTAACAGCGAATATTCCAAAAGCATTCTTAAAGATAACTGTAGACGGGTATATGATATGGATACAAAACAGGATTGTACTTACCGGTCAATTTACGGCTACTACACCTGTTCTGCAAACCTTATTCCGCCAGGCCGGTGCAACACGTGCGGCATTTTTTGCCAATGCCATTGATACAAAATCACAGGGACTGGATATCGTAATTGATAATAACCTGAGTTTTGGTCCGCATACACGATTGAAAAACAGCCTGGCTGCAACTTTCTCAAAAACCCAGCGTGTGGGAGATATCCATGGATCTAAAGTGTTGGAAGATGCAGGGCAGATTAATACATATTTTGATGAACGTGCCCGGATTTATCTGGAAGAAGCTGTTCCACATACCAAATTTAACCTGACCAATACATTGTCACTTAAAAAGTTAAATTTCATGTTGAGAAATGTGTATTTTGGTAAGGTAACTAATCCAACTAATACACCGGCTAACCAACAGGTTTATAGTGCCAAGATAATCACTGATTTATCGATAGGTTATACACTTACCAAAGGCCTTAACCTAACTGTGGGTGCCAATAATCTTTTTGATGTTTATCCTGATGAAAATATTCCAGCTAACCAAAGCTCGGGTAGATTTGTATATCCCCGTGGAGCCATTCAGTTTGGCTTTGGCGGCCGGTTCCTTTTCGCACGTTTACTGTTTGATTTATAATTTTCGGAAAATTTATTTCCGGATAAACAAAACACCCGGCTTTATTGATGAGGCCGGGTGTTTTTAGGTTATGAAGGTGCGGATTCTTATTAACAGATGTTATTATTTTATCCGTATAAAAGACAAACATTTAAAAGAGCGGCAAATGGGATTCGAACCCACGACCCTCAGCTTGGGAAGCTGATGCTCTACCAACTGAGCTACTGCCGCATTGAGAGCGCAAATTTAAAAAGATTTGGGAAAACACAACCGGATTGGGTCAATTTTGTTTTTGCATGATAATTCCCCTGTTAATTTCTTTGAATAGCTTATGAGAAAAAAATTAATGTACATTTGTGAGGCTTCCGTACAGCAACTATTGAAGTAATCATAAAATAATTAGAATGAATATAAATTTTAAGCGTTTGAGAAAGATCAATTTCTATATCTTCTTTTTGGTATTGGGCCTTGCCGCTTCCGGATCCCTCGAAGCTGGAAATAAAATGGTAAAGGATGCCGATGTGCTTTCACCAACACGAAAAAATTACCGGTTTATTAAAAGGAAACACATTCAATATCAAACGGTACGTGTTCCTGTGGGTAATCAGGAATTTTTGATTAGCGTTTTCACTAAAAAAGGTCCTGACACTCAAAAATACATGAATATTCACGATTCGGAGGATGCTGCTTTTGATGCCGGACTGCGAGCCATAAAACATGGTGGTACATTTGTGGCACTCGAAAATAACGAAGACAGGGCCTTGTATTCGTTTGGTGAAAAAAAAGGTTCCACCGGACAGGATCCCAACAGGATGTTTAACAAAGATAATCCATATTGGCCGGTGGCAGAAAAAATACTGGAGTTACTGGATGCTTCTTCCAAAAAGCTGATCATTGTTTTACACAACAACAAACCGGGAGGTAATTTTCGCATCGACACCATTGCTACCTGGAAAAATATTTCTACTGTTTCAGGTGCCGACCCTGATCCGAGAAGCATGGTATGGATTCCGGGTATAACGCCGAAACCAAATCGGAAAATTACTGCTGAAATTCAATATTACAAAAGTCATCGCATGAATGTAATTTATGAATATGTGCCTAAAAATCAGCGTGGCGATGGCTCTTTGTCTGTTTATTCGTCGAAACACAACATTCCTTACCGGAATATTGAGGTGGAAGCCGGTATCCGCGGAAACCGAAAAAGTGAACTTAAAGCACGCAGACGACAAATTAAATACCTCAATGCATTAAGGGAATATCACGGTTTGAAATAAATTATCTGAATAAATGCCTATCTACAAAAAATCGACTTCCCGGAAATTTTCATTGAAAAACCGGAAAAACAGTTTTGTTTATGCTTTTCACGGTCTGCGATACACCATTGCTACACAACATAATATGTGGATACACTTGTTTGCTGCTGTTCTGGTGATCATTTCCGGTTTTGTTTTGAAAGTAAGCCTTACCGAATGGTTATTGCTCATATTTGCCATCGGGCTGGTACTTTCTGCCGAGATTTTTAATTCGGCCGTTGAGTTGTTGACCGACATGATAAGCCCTGAAACTAATCCAAAAGCAGGGCTGGTGAAGGATATAGCAGCAGGAGCTGTTTTAGTAAGTGCCATTACGGCTGCTGTCATTGGTTTGTGTATCTTCGCGCCCAAAATTATTGCTGTTTTATGAAATTAATTATTGATAGTGGCTCAACCAAAACCCAGTGGACGGTACTAAACGGTAAGGAAGTGGTTGAAATGCTTTATACGGTTGGAATTAATCCGTATTATATGGATAGTGACGAGATAAAGCAGGTTCTTAAGAAAGAGCTGAATACCGGTTTTACCAATTTGCCCGTTAAAGAAATATATTATTTCGGGACCGGTTGTTCCACGGTTGCCAACTGTAATTTGATAAAAAGTATTCTGGCCGACACCTTTCAGACGTATTTCATTTCCATGAATCATGACCTGACCGGTGCTGCCATAGCACTGTTGAAGGATGAAAAAGGAATTGCCTGTATTTTGGGTACCGGCTCAAACTCCTGTCTTTGGGATGGGCAAAAAATACTCGAAAACGTTCCTTCACTGGGCTATTTGTTGGGGGATGAAGGAAGTGGAACTTATCTTGGTAAACTGATTTTAAAGGCTTTCTTAAGTGGTGAAGCCGATAAAGGTCTTACTGAGAAATTTTACGCATACACACAAATGAATTTTACCGAAATCCTGCATAAGATTTATAAAGAAGTGCAGTCGAACCGATGGATGGCCAGCCTGACAAAATTTGCCTCTGCACATATTGATGAACCTTTTATCAAAGCGCTGGTGCGTCAGAATTTTGAAGACTTCTTGAAAGAACAAGTTTTTAAATATTCCGGTTTCCGGGAATTGCCTATATCTTTTGTGGGGTCGGTTGCCTACTATTTTCAAGATGTTTTAATGGAAGTACTCTCCGGTCATCAAATTACTCCGGGCAGAATTCTTCAAACACCCATGAAGGGGCTTATTGAATATTATAGCGAATAAAACAGGCATTAATTTTTGTTATTTGCAACCAGATTATTGTGTTCTTCCAGCTCTTTTTTCAGGTAGCGGGCTGTATAGCTTTCGGTATGCTTAACAATTTCCTCAGGGGTTCCTTCACAAAGAATTGTACCACCACGGTTACCGCCTTCAAGTCCAAGGTCGATGATATAGTCTGCCACTTTGACGACTTCGAGATTATGTTCGATTACAATCACCGTATTACCTTTGTCTACCAATTTATTCAATACATCTAACAACACTTTTACGTCCTCAAAGTGAAGGCCTGTGGTGGGTTCGTCCAGAATATAAAGTGTTTTACCCGTGTCTTTTTTGGAAAGCTCGGTAGCGAGTTTTACCCGTTGGGCTTCACCTCCCGAAATAGTGGTAGATGATTGTCCCAGTGTTAGATATCCCAGGCCCACATCTTTCAATGTTTGCAACTTACGTACGATGGAAGGGATATGCTCAAAAAAGTCTACCGCCAGCCGGATGGTCATATTCAGCACATCATTTATAGATTTGCCTTTATACCTTACTTCCAGCGTCTCACGGTTGTAACGTTTCCCCTGGCAATCTTCACACAACACATATACGTCGGGTAAAAAGTTCATTTCAATGGTCTGAACCCCGGCTCCTTTGCAGGTTTCGCACCTGCCTCCTTTTACATTAAATGAAAAACGCCCTGGTTTGTAACCTCTTATTTTCGATTCGGGAAGTTGTCCGTACAGCTTTCTGATTTCATCGAATACTTTGGTGTAGGTAGCAGGATTTGAACGCGGAGTCCGGCCGATGGGCGACTGATTAATTTCAATTACTTTATCAATATGTTCAAGCCCGCTGATACTTTTGTAAGGTAACGGCTCTTTTAAAGCATGAAAAAAGTGATGATTTAAGATGGGATACAGGGTATCGTTGATGAGTGTGGATTTGCCGCTTCCCGATACACCTGTGATGCAAATAAATTTCCCCAGTGGCAACTTCAGTGTTACATTTTTTAAATTATTTCCTGATGCTCCTTTCAACTCAATAAATTTTCCGTTACCTTGTCTGCGATTGCTCAGCATGGGGATGATTTTCTCACCATTAAGGTATTGGCCGGTGAGTGTTTTCATTTTCAGGATTTCTTGCGGTTTGCCCTGAGCCACCACTTCACCGCCGAGGCGACCTGCACCGGGCCCGATATCCACCACATGATCGGCTGCCAGAATGGTGTCTTTGTCGTGTTCTACCACGATGACAGAATTGCCAATATCCCTTAAATCTTTCAACGATTCAATGAGCTTGTGGTTGTCGCGTTGATGCAGGCCAATACTGGGTTCGTCTAAAATATACATTACTCCGGTAAGCCTCGACCCTATTTGTGTTGCCAGCCGAATGCGTTGCGATTCTCCTCCCGACAAGGTTTTAGCAGGCCGGTTTAAATTCACATAATCAATACCAACTTCCAGTAGGAAGTCGAGGCGGGTCCGTATTTCCCGTAATATCTCATGTGCAATCAGTCGCTGTTTTTCAGTAAGCCGGTCTTCCAAACCATTGAGCCAGGTTTTAAGTTCTGCCAAGTCCATTTGTGCCAGCTCTGAAATATTTTTTCCGTCAATCCTGAAATACAGTGATTCTTTTTTCAGCCGGCTTCCATTACATTCCGGGCAAATGTGCTTATTCATAAAGCTTTCAGCCCACTTCTTAGACGACATTGAAGCATTTTCACGGCTGTATTGTGTAATGTAACTTAGCAGGCCTTCAAAAGAGAGTGTGTAAGTAGATGTGATGCCGAGATATTCCTTTTTAACGTTTACTGTTTCGTTGGAACCCTTTAAAATAACTTCAATGGCTTTTGGAGAAATGTCAGATATGGGTGTGTTTAAATCAAAACCGTATTTTAATCCAATGGTCTCTATCTGATTGAAAACCCAGGTGTTTTTATATTCACCCAAAGGGGCAATGCCTCCCTTTTTAATAGATAAGTTTTTATTGGGAAAAACTTTGTCCAAATCTATTTCATTCACTATGCCAAGGCCGTTACATTTGGGACAGGCACCATAGGGCGAGTTGAATGAAAACAGGTTGGGTTCCGGCTCGTCGTAAGCAATTCCCGTGGTGGGACACATCATTTTTCTGCTGTAATGCCTTACCTTTCCACTATTTTCATTCAATACCATGATAACGCCTTTACCTTGTTTCATGGCCGTTTCGATGGTTTTGCGCAGACGTGTTTCCATTTTTGGGCTTACCGGCATTCTATCAACCACCACTTCAATATCGTGAACTTTATAACGATCGAGTTGCATACCAAAGGCAATTTCCCTGATTGTACCGTCCACACGAACACGTAGGAACCCTTGTTGGCGGATACGCTCAAAAAGTTCCCGGTAATGTCCTTTTCGTGCTTTTATCAACGGTGCCAGGATGGAAATGGTTTTACTTTGGTAATGCTCAGTTATTAAATCAACAATTTGTTGTTCGGTGTATTGCACCATTTTTTCGCCCGTGTTATACGAAAATGCTTCCGAAGCACGAGCATACAGCAAGCGCAGGAAATCATAAATTTCAGTAATGGTTCCCACGGTGGATCGTGGATTTCGGTTTACTGACTTTTGCTCTATCGAAATAACAGGGCTTAAACCGTTAATTTGATCTACATCGGGGCGCTCCAGATGCCCGATAAATTGACGGGCATAGGCTGAGAAAGTTTCCAAATATCGGCGTTGTCCTTCGGCGTAAATAGTGTCAAAAGCCAAAGATGATTTTCCGCTTCCGCTCAGGCCGGTAATTACCACCAGTTGATCGCGGGGAATAGACAAATCTATATTCTTCAGATTATGAACCCTTGCACCTTTGATTTCCAGATAATTGTCTGCTACCTGACTTTCTTCTTTTTTGCTTTCCATAGACCGCAACACCGTTAACCGGTGGACTTTTCAAAATTTTTGCAAAAGTAAAGCTTCTTTGCGATTATTCGGGTGAATAATTTAAACAGGAAAGACAGATATTTTAAAACGGACTAATGAAATCCTTAAACAGAGGAGCTGTTTTGTCCTTTTCCGAAAGGATTGGTTTATCAACATCCCATGCAATATTTAAATCAGGATCATTCCAACGTATGCTGCCTTCGGCGGCTTTGTTATACACATTTGTGCATTTGTAAAAAAAGACGGTATTGTCTTCAAGGGTTATAAACCCATGTGCAAATCCGGGCGGTACCCAATACATCCATTTGTTGTCCTGTGTAAGCTCCACCGACGACCACTGCCCGTAAGTAGGGGAGCTCTTTCGCAGGTCAACGGCCACATCTAAAACAGAACCCTGCATAACCCGAACCAATTTGCCCTGTGTAAAAGGCGGTTTTTGAAAATGTAATCCACGCAATACGCCTTTCATAGACTTCGATTCGTTGTCCTGCACAAAATTTTGATCGATACCGAGACGCAGGAATTCCTCTTTGTTATAGGATTCGAAGAAATATCCGCGCTGATCTTCAAATACTTTGGGTTTAAGAATATATAAATCGGGTATCTTGGTTTTAAGTACTTCCATGCTTTTAAAATTTTAGGGTAAAGATAATCCTTTCCTGCCAAAGCGCTCTGAAAATTTTTAGAGGAAAAAATTATTCCGGTTTTGTGGCTTCCATAAGCCGAACATAATTATTAAAATATAAATGTTCCTGAAAACTGTCGAAACCTGCCATTGCCAGCATTTGTTTTAAGTCGCGTTTGATGAAGTCGAAAGCATACGGGCATTCTCCTTTTTGAAACGGAATACGGTAATAAAACGGCATAGCATACATGTCGAATTCGGCGAAGTCGAGTATATTAAAGCGGCCTCCGGGTTTTAGATGATAAATAGCATTTTTGATGATATTTTCACGAATAGGTTGTGGAAAGCCATGTAAAACAAAACTTATAAAAACCTTATCATAGCTTTTCTTCAAATCAAAAGGCTGATCAACTCTTTGATGAAAAAATTCGGCATTGGAATAGTTTTGGCAGTGTGTATTAAACTGTTTTTCCATTTTATCCGAAATATCCAGTCCGGTAACTCTGCCTTTGTCAGAAAGTGACTTCAACATCAAACAAGCGTTGCGGCCTGTGCCACAGCCTAAATCAAGGATATGGTCATCGGGTTGTATGTCCATGTCGGCAATTGCTTTATTAATAAAGCTTCCGTATTTTCCAAAGGATATTACATTCATTAGCTTGTCGTAATATTTTGCTACGAAAGGTGTGAGCTCAACGCCCGATTCAGGATATAATTTTTCCATTGTCTTATAATTTATTCTAACCAGGGGTCCATATCCGTATTGGGATTGGCATATATATCGGTGTTGTGAAAACGCAGGATGGTTTTGAGAATATCAATTTTTCCGGCAGCTTCACGATTTTCAGGATTAATTTCCAACACGCGCATATAATCGTTGATGGCTTCACCATAACGGTTTAGCTTGTAAAAAAGTTCTGCCCGGGCAAAATAAATATCTTCCTGTCCGGGCAGTTGAGCGATTAATTCCGTAATTTCCGAGAGCAGGTCTTCTGTTTCTTTTTCTGTCCTGACTTCCCGTACAGCTTTTAAGAGCTTTTCCTTTTTACTCATTTGGTATTATTCGTAAAAGCAAATGTATGAGCTGATCTCATCCACTTTGAATTTAAAATTTTTGTGTCCGGGTACCGTAAAATTTTCACCCATATTGTAAGCTTTCCATCCTTCCACGCCTTCTACCCAAACATTAATTTTTCCGGAGGTAACCGTAGTTACTTCTTTTTTGATTGCACCGAATTCGTATTCTCCAGGGGTGATGATACCCACGGAAAATGCTTTTTTACCGTCATCATACGTCAACGACTGAACGCGTTCGCCATGATATTTTCTTAACTGGAACATAAGCGGTATTTTAAGGGGTTAATGATGTGTAAATATATAAAAAATATGGATATGATTAAAGCTTTTTCCGGAGTTGCCTACTTTTTGTACTTTTCTACGGCATCCCTTACGGAGATATTTCCCGTATCACCGATCATTTTGGCTCCTGTTTTTTGGATAACTTCGCTGGCCTTGGGGCCAAAGCTTCCACCGGTAATTACCAAATTGGCCTTTTGCGAAGCTACCAGTTGGGCTGCCTGCAAATTTTTCAGCTAATAACACTGACAGGTTGACCGCAAGGGTGGTTTTACCTGTTCCTCCTTTTCCGCTTGCAATGGCGATT
>Ga0114931_10007205_pt1 | contig 13602 bp, 4 predicted proteins | sample 2SBtaG_FD_89579 | JGI IMG/M metagenome (GOLD analysis project Ga0114931, IMG submission 89579) | Deep subsurface microbial communities from Kolumbo volcano to uncover new lineages of life (NeLLi) - 2SBTROV14_V59a metaG | ecosystem: Environmental > Aquatic > Marine > Volcanic | place: Kolumbo... | reverse complement strand
GTCAAGGATATGATTCCCGCGATTAGCAGTCGCCGGGCGCTGCGAAGCTCCGGGTCTTCTTCGCGGTCTTGAGCCTCTTGTTCCGGGGAGGGAACATACGGCGGCACCGGCACGAACCAGACGAACAGGGCGATGATCCCACCAAGCAGGATGCCGGCCAAGGCGACAAGGAATGCCTCGTTGTGAGGATTCAGCAGCCCCATCGCCGCGCCGCAGCCGCCGGACACGGCCGTGCCCGTGAAAAAGATCGCCTTGCGAAATACGCCTCGCCACAGGCCCTTCTTGAACCTGGGAAAAACACACCAAAGGGCAAAAAGTGAGTAGTTTGCCAATACGATGCCGACAATGATCGCCGCGGCAAACTCATCCCCATGCAGGTTCATCGCCGTAGGCAAAACGAATGCGAAGATCATCGCGAAGAGAAGCAGCCCTGCCAACAGAGACCAAGCCACACGCGCGCCGGTACTGCGTCGGGCCCGCACCGGCACTGGAGTCGCTCTGGAAGCAAAACCTTCCGCCGCCTGCCGCCCGTCCGTTGACCCAGGACGACCTCTGGAAACAAGGGCTCGCGGATCAAAAGCCGTTGACAGGCTGTCCCACACCTTATGCAAACGGCGGTAGCCATAGCCCGGCGCGCGGTCCATGCGCCAGTCATATTTCTCAGCGGGAGTGCCGGCATGATGCTGCTCGGCCTGCCCGGCGGTGCCGCGAAAACCCCGATCGACCGCGACGGCCGCTTGGGCGCGCGGCACGTCCGGCGGCGGCGAGGCTTCGGGCGGGACCTGCGCGGCAACAGGCCACGCGCGGGCCAGCGTTTGGATGCTCAATGACGCGGCTGCCAACATCCCCGCCACCGGCAGCCAGTCCCCATGCCCCGCCAGGCTCCCTGCGACGAACCCAAACATCCCGGCCGTCAGGGCCGACCCCAATGACACGCGGCCCAGTTGCCCGGCAACGACGCGGCCATACCAGTCGCAAAAGATCACCGCAAGTATGATGGCCCCGATCCAGTGCCGGCTGTCACCGCCGGCCCAACCGTTCTTCCGAGCGATCGTATTCATCAACCCGAGGGCCATCGCCACGAAACCGATGGACATGGCCCGATGCGACCATCGCCGCCGGCGACGACGATGGGTCACGTCGCCGGGGGCGATTGGCGTTCTACGGAGGATACGACGATAGGCAAACAGGATGCCGCCGACGATCGCGGCGCAGTGAATGAAAACGGCTGCGGCATAGGCGGGGTCCTCGCGCTTCAGGACCATGACCGCCGCTGAAATGCCCGCACAAATGATCGCGGAGAGTGTGACGCCATAAGCGACGTTCCCCGTTCCGCCCGCCAGGGCGGAGACCTTTTGCCCGATCGGCCCCGCGTCAATCCGATCGGCAATGCGTTCGGCGCTGCGGCGGATACGATTGGCCCGCGGTCCATACCGACCAGCGTCGTCCGAATGCCTCGCGGCCGGATCAATCACCGGCGGCGGAGCGGCTTGGCCGACGTTGCTGCTGCCGGTTCCGACCGCCGCGACCGTCGGGCCGCCGCCGGGCGCGGCGAAGGTCACGTTCACGTCCCGAGCCGCCCGCGCCGCCAGCGTGGACAGGCTGGCCGGCTCGAAGGCCGCCACCGATCGGCTAAGGTTCTCGATCTCGAACAGCTCGCTGACCATCTCGCTGACGGTCTGATAGCGATCGTTCGGGTCTTTGGCCAGGGCCTTGCGGATGACGCGCGGGAACGGCTCGGGCAACTCGTCCACCTCCGGCTGGGCCGTCAGGTGCTTCATCAACACCTCGCCCATCGACGCCCCGGAAAACGGCACCCGACCCAGCAACATCTCGTACAGGATCACCCCCAACGCATACACGTCGATGGTGCGGTCGTAGTTCCCGCTGCCCACCTCCGGGGCCATGTAGTGAACCGTGCCCACGCTCATCGTCTGACCGGAGTGCTGGCTCGCCGCCATGATCTTCGACAGGCCGTAGTCACCAATCTTGACGTAGCCGTCCTCGTAGAAAATGTTGCCCGGCTTCAAGTCGCGATGGACGATCCCGCGATCGTGCAGATACGCCAGCCCCTTGCCGATCTCCCGAAGGAAGTATGCCGCCTTCTGTGGACCGAGTCCCTGCGGCTCGGCGTTCATCAGATCGCGGAGGGTCGGGCCGTTGACGTACTCCATGATGACGAAAAAGTCGCCGTTCGGGCTCTGCTTGATGTCGTGCAGGGCGACCAGATGCGGGCTCTTGAGGTTCAGGCAGTGCGTCGCCCAGCGCAGCTCCACCTGCGGGTTGTCGCGCAGATACTTCAGCGCGACTTCCTTGCCGCCGTCGCTGGTGGCGTAATAGACCTCGCCGAACCCACCGGTCCCGATCCCACGTTGAATCGTGTAGCCCGGCAACGGCCGATCGCCCTGGTTAAAGTGGAAACTCATCACCGAAGCCTCTTGCAGCCAAAGCCTCTAACGCCTCCCGCCTGCCCGGGAGAACGTTGGGGCGCGAGCCTTCTCATCCCACGCCGCCGCCGGCGCCCGATGGATTCGACCAATCAATCACGCTAAAACGCAACTCGCCCTTTTTGCCGTAGGGCGAGGATCGAAGCGTCAGGGCCGTTTGCTCCCCGAGCACGAGACGCGTCGGCTCGCCGCCGGGCCCCATCGCCTTGACATACAGTTGACCCCCGCGCTCCATCAGCAGAAAACCACTCAGCCGATGATCGAGATGGACGTGGCACTCTCGGGAGGGCCCCATCAGGATCGGACCGTTCCACAGGATCACTCGCCGACAATCCGTCGCCGTACGCAGGCCGTCGCCCAGGTCCAATGCCGCGGCGCTGCTCTTGAGCGTTGGGAGGCGAAAGGTCAGCTTCGCCCGTCGGCTCAATCGGATTCGGTCGCCGTCCTGGAGCAGGGCATGGTCCACGCGCCGGCCGGCCAGATCGACGCCCGTTTGGGAAACGATGAAATAGTCTTCACCGGCATGGACGATTTCCGCTTGTCGCTCGGCGAGGTCGCTGAGCAAAGGCAGGTCGGCCGTGCTGCCCGGCCCGCCTCGTCCGATGCCGATCCGATCTCCGCGTAGCAGAAGAAAGCTGCCGACCCCGTCGATTCGCAACAGAAGCCTTCTGGGCAGACCCGGTGTGCGCGGGTGTCTTGCCGGCCTCGCCGCGGCGATGGGAGGCGCCAGCACAGGTGGAGGCCCCGCAACCGTCGGCGGCAACGGCCCACCCGGCAACGGAGCATGACCCATTGACCTGCCGCCCTCCGGTCTCACCGCCGCACTTTGGCCGAGCAGCAGCCCCAGCGGCCCCTCCAGCAGCGCCCGGCCATGCTCCTGCAGCGTGCCCAGATGCTCGCGCACTTCCGAGACCCACGCCGCTTGCGGCCCGACCTGAGCCAGCCTGCCCATCAATAGATTCGCCTGATCGAAGCGTTTCTGCGACATCGACCTGGCGGCATCGCCTGCGATGCGGACGGCCTTCTCGATCTCGACGCGCTCGGGCCGCGTTCGCCCGACGTCGGCCAGCACGGCCAATTCCCGCTGTGCGCGATCAAGGCGACCGTCGATGAAGCGCTCCGTCGCACTTCGGACCACCGTCTCGACCAGCCGGGTCTCCACGTCGGCCGCACCGTCCACTTTGTTGTGCAGGGAGCGGGCGGCCAGCAACTTCTCGACGGCCAGGCCGATGTTGCCGGATTTAAGCGCCGAGCCGGCCGCGGCGACAAATGCCTCCGCCTGGCGAATGCGGCTGTCGATCGCATGAGAGATGGCCGCTCGCGCCGAGTCGTCGGCGGGAGAATCAGCCAGGGCATCGGCCGCACCGACCAGGCTGCCGGCTTCCAGTCGCTGTTTGGCCCTGTCCAAGGCCTCATCGCGTGCTGCCTGATCCCGGCGGACCGTCGCCATCGCTTCACGGGCTCGACGCTGCCAGTCGCGAATCTTGGCCTTCGCCTCGGCGGAATCACCCGCACGCAAGCAGCGGTCGGCTTGATCGAAATCGTTGAGGGCGGCCTCGAACCGTTTGCCAAGCATGTGGTCCTGACCTCGCGTTAGAAATGCCTCGATGAGGCCGTCACGCAGCCGGCTGATCCGACGATCTTCCGACGACCCCGCCCGCAAGACGAGATTGAAGACTTCATCGAGCCTTCCCTGTGCCAAGGCATTTTCGGCCGCTTTGATGCGATCTGTCGGCGTTCGCCCAAACATCTATGCGCTCCAGGTCAGCGGTGATCCATGCGGATGCGGCGGGCGGTCATGCTCCATACGCCTTGGCCTTGGCCCTTTCCCGCTCCGCACGTCATCCCCAATGGCCGGGCTCGCAAGCGCAGACACCGGCCCTGCGGCCATTCTACCAGGATCAGGTGCTATGGCGGCACGGTGAGGCTTGCCCCGCCAGGACGCTCGCAATCGACCTGACCCACCCAGGTATTGTGTAGGGATGCTGGTTTATTCACCCCGCAGAAAGAGGCGAGTGCAAGCGACAAAATCCTCGGCTCCCTGCGAACCTGTGGTGGACAGCGTCAAAGGCGCCGCGTCCGATTCGACATCGCGGAGAATCTCAGCTGACGGAAGACGCGGACCGAAACTCGTGGCAGAACGGGGGGAGTTACGATTGTATGTATTGAAATGACAAACAGTTATGAATCAGTGACCCTTGACTTCTCCTCGTCGTCCGATATCATATAGTAAGAATAGAACAACATCCGCGTTGTGGTGGCGTGCTGCTGCGGCCGATCAAAAGAGCAGAAGCGCGAACCCGGATTGTCCGACCGACGTGGCATACTGCGCGGGGAGGCCCTTACGAATGCCCAGCAAAAACGCGATCTACGAACTGGTTGAAAAACGTCTCGACCCCAAGAGCTTCCGCGAGGAGCACTGGGAGGGCACGTTCGACGACTACCTCGACATCGTGACGCGAAATCCGCGCGCCGCCCGAAACTCCTTCCAACGCATCTACGACATGATCCTGCACTTCGGCACCGAACGCTACACCAAGATGCGGCAGGAGTTCATCCGCTACAAGTTTTTCTCCGACCCCATCGGAAACGGTGAGGACGCCATCTACGGCTTGGAAAAGTCGCTCATGCAGCTTGTGGATTTTTTCAAATCGGCCGCCCAGGGGTATGGCACGGAACGCCGCATCCTGCTCTTGCACGGACCGGTCGGCTCGGCCAAGTCGACGATCTGCCGCCTGCTCAAGAAGGGGCTGGAATACTTCTCTCGCCTCGAGGAGGGGGCGATGTACACCTTTAGCTGGAAGGTCGAGAAGCCGGACGGGACCGTCGATATCTGCGACTGCCCCATGCACGAGGAGCCGCTGAAGATCGTGCCGCACGAGGCTCGGCGAGAGATCGTGGCGATGCTGAACGAGTCGCTCCCGCCGGAGATGCAAATCAGCGTCGAGGGCGATCTCGATCCCTTCTGCCGCAAGACCTACGACGATCTTCTGAAACAATACGACGGCGACTGGCGCAAGGTCATGGATCACGTCATCGTCCGGCGGTTCATCGTCAGTGAGAAGGATCGCCGCGGCGTGGGAACCTTCCAGCCCAAGGACGAAAAGAACCAGGACTCCACCGAGCTGACCGGAGACATCAATTTCCGAAAGATCGCCGAATACGGCAGCGATTCCGATCCCCGCGCGTTCAACTTCGACGGTGAACTGAACATCGCCAACCGCGGCATCATCGAGTTCATCGAGGTCCTGAAGCTGGACGTGGCGTTCCTCTACGACCTGCTGGGCGCATCGCAGGAACACGTCATCAAGCCGAAGAAGTTCGCCCAGACCAACATCGACGAGGTCATCATCGGGCACACCAACGAGCCGGAGTACAAGAAGCTCCAGAACAATGAACTGATGGAGGCCTTCCGGGATCGAACCATCAAGATCGACGTGCCCTACAACGTGGTGCTGGAAGATGAGATGCGAATCTACACCAAGGACTTCAACAAGGAAAAGGTCCGCGGACTTCACATCGCCCCACACACCATCGAAACGGCGGCGATGTGGGCCGTCCTGACCCGGCTTCAGGAACCCAAGAAGGCCGGCCTCACCCGCTTGCAAAAGCTCAAACTGTACAACGGCAAGAGCATTCCCGGCTTTACCGAGGACTCGGTCAAGGAACTCATCGACGAGGCGCCCCGCGAGGGCATGCAGGGCATCAGCCCTCGTTACATCCAGGACAAGATTTCCAACTCCCTGGTCAGCGATCAGGCCATCAAGGAAAAGGGCATCAATCCCTTCATGGTGATGAACGAGTTGGAGGCCGGGCTATCGCACCACTCGCTCCTGGCCGACGAAGAACTGAAGCGGGAATACAAGGAGTTGTTCAACGTGGTGCGTGAGGAGTACGAGGACGTCCTCAAGTCCGAGGTCCAGCGGGCGATCAGCGCAGATGAAGACGCGGTCAAGCGCCTGGCGGCCAACTATATCGAGAACGTCCGGGCCTACACCCAGCGCGAAAAGGTGCGGAACAAGTACACCGGCCGCGACGAGGAGCCGGACGAGCGGTTGATGCGGTCGATCGAGGAAAAGATCGACATCCCCGAATCCCGCAAGGACGACTTCCGCCAGGAGATCATGAACTACATCGGGGCGCTGTCGCTGGACGGGAAGAAGTTCGACTACAACACCAACGCCCGTCTGCAAAAGGCCCTGGAACTCAAGCTCTTCGAGGATCAACGCGACACGATCAAGCTCAAGAACGTGGTCAGCGGCGTCGTCGATGACGAGACCCAGGCCAAGATCGACGTGGTCAAGCAGAGGCTCATCAAGTATTTCGGCTACAACGAGACCAGCGCGACCGACGTGCTGAACTACGTCGCCAGCATCTTCGCCCGAGGCGACGTGAAGTCCGAAGAGTAGACTCTTCGGCAGCGTTCAAGGTCCCCACCGGCTTCCACTTTCACGACCCGATAAGCCCTCAATACAGACCAACAGGCCTCCACTACCCCCGGTGACCCTCTCAAACGCATCTTCCCGCCGATTCACCAGCCTGACCCTGTTGAAAAACTTCGACCCTTGTGTGATAATTAACCGATTGGGTCGATCCTCACTCGGTGATGCGCGGAGATGAAGTCGCCATCACGTCGGCTGCCTCGCTTGGCACCTCCTCCCTCGGACGGAGGACCCCAGAGTGTTTCGCAAGCCTTTGATTGCTCGATGGTGCTTGGTCCTGACCACGTTGTGGGCGCTGCGCGCCGTCCATGCGGCCAGCTACCCCATCTCCAGTTTCGATCAGCTCCGCGGCCTGGTGGTCGCCGACATGTATGAGGACTCCAGAGGTTACATCTGGATGGCGACCGAGACCGGCCTGTGGCGCGGCCAGGCCGATGGTTTCAAGCCTGTCACCGAGCCGACCACTTGGGGAAAGCCGTCCCACGTCGCACGCACCTGGGGCAAACAGGGCCGATGTATTCTCGAAGACGACCACGGCACGCTGTGGATCGGCACCGATCACGGCCTCATCGCTCTGGACGTCGAATCGCTCGAAGCCCGGCCCGTGCCCGAAGTCTTACGGCAAGGGAACATCGACTGTCTCTATCTCGATCGTTCCGGCCGATTTTGGGCCGGCACGGAAAACGGTCCCTACCGCGTGAAGGTGCAAGGTCGCACGGCCAGCGCCGAACGCTTCGGCGCAGTATCGCAGCGAGTCTTCAGCGTGGCACCGGGGAAAGGGGACGATCTCTGGATGGGCGTGTCCGGCGCTCTGTTGCACGTCGTCGGCAACCAGGTTCAACGCTTCATGGAGGACCGAATCGGGGAAGGCCCCGTGACGCTACTGAGGGCCTCGGACGGCGTGCTGTGGATCGGCCTGCGTCACGATGGCGGCCTATACCGCATGGTGGGCGAGCGAACTGAGCGCATGACGGCGGAGCAAGGACTTCGCAACGACGACGTCAACGCCATCGTGGAGGCGCCCGATGGAGATATTTGGGTCGCAACTGAGAACGGGGCCTTCCGCTGGACGGGCAAGCGGTTCCTCGCCGTCGATCGCGAGTCAGGGCTGGCAAACTCCGACGTGCACAGCCTTCTCGTCGACCGTGAGTCGCAGGTGTGGATCGGCACCTTCGGCAGCGGGGTCTTCCAGATCCGCTCGCCCGACATCCTCACCTACGACATGGACGATGGGCTCAGCCACCCGATGGTCACCGCCTTGGCACGCGACGCGCGGGGGCGGCTGATGGTGGGCACGCTGCGGAGCGCTTGCTACTTCGATCCGCAGCGAAGCTCGAACGAGACGATCGGTCACCCCCATAACATCCGCGCGATCCACGTGGACTCCCGCGGTGAGGCATGGATCGGCAGCCAGGAGCATGTTTGGCTCGCTGGCGTAGGACGGCCGCTGAATGTGTCGGGCCGACTCTTTTCGATGGCAGATAATCCGGATGGCGGCATCCTCGTGGGAACTTCGATGTTGTTGTACGCGTTCGACGGGCAGAGCCTGCGTCCGGTGGACCTCCCCGCGGAGGTCCGTCCGCCCGTGTTCGCGATCCTGACGACCCCGAGCGGAGCAGTCTATCTTGGGACGGGCAGTGGACTGCTCCGCCGGACGGCCGAGGGTTGGGAACCGATGGCCTCGGGTTTTCCCGTCCGCGCCCTGACGGTAGCCCCCGATGGATCGCTCTGGCTCGGAACCGACCGCGCGCTGCTGTCGATCCGTCCTGACCGTCCAGGCGAGCAGCCGACAGCTTCGTGGTCGACCACCGGCAGGGTCAACGCATTGACGTTGGATGCTGAAGGCACGCTCTGGGCAGCGACAAGCGACGGCCTGCTGCGCCTGCGGAAGGGAAGCCTGGAGCGTTTCACGTTGGCCGATGGTCTGCCCAGCCGCGACATCCGCGCGGTGTTGCCCGGGCCCGGCGACATCCTCTTTGCCGGCACCACCCACGGCCTGGCAAGAATCGACACGCGTCGACTGGTTCCCTGCACCACGCCCCCGCGGCTGTCTCTCCAGTTCTGGTCGGCAGGCAGGATGGTGGGCAGTGCCCGAGGCGGCGCCTTGCAGGTCCCCTTTGCCAAGCAGGACATCCTTGCTCGCGTGTCCTCTCTGGGATGGCGCAGCGCGGTCGGGGTGAGATACCAATGCCGCCTCGTGGGCCGGGATGCGACGTGGTCGAGCCCGAGTTCACAAAACCTGCAACGGTTCACCGATCTGCCGCCCGGTCGCTACACCTTCCAGGCCCGAGCCATCAATGCCCGTGGCATTAAAAGCGACGTGCCGGCCGAGTTCAGTTTCAGCATTCTGGCGCCGTATTGGCGGCGGCCTTGGTTCTTGGCCGCGGCCGGTGGCATCTTCGTGGCCATCGTTCTGCTTGTCGGACGCCTGCGTGCCAGAAGGATTCAGTTGGCCGGGGAGCGCCGGCGAAGCGAGGCAGCGATCCGCGGGAGTGAACAAAAGTTCCACACCTTGGCCGACACCGTGGCTGCCGCGGCGTTCATCTTCCGTGATTCCCGGATCATCTACGCAAACCCCGCCGCTGAAGCCATGGTGGGTTACTCGCTGAAAGAACTGCTGAAGATGAAGTTCTGGGATGTCATCCATCCAGACTTCCGTGATCTCGTCCGCCAGCGCGGGCTGGGCCGCCAGCGCGGCGAAGCGGTCCCTGATCGCTACGAGGTGAAGATCCTGACGCGCAGTGGCCAGACGCGCTGGGTAGATTTCACGGCGGGCATGATCGAGTTCGAGGGCGTTCAGGCGGTGCTGGGAACAGCCTTTGACATCACCGAACGGAAGATGACGGATAATGCCCTGCGGCTCACGCAGTTCGCCATCGACCACACTTCCGATGCGGCGTTTTGGGTTCGACCGGACGGGCGATTCATGTATGTCAACCAAGCGGCGTGCGAACTGCATGGATACACGCGAGACGAACTCCTCTCCATGAGGGTCTTCGATATCGACCCCGAGTTTCCCAGAGAGAAGTGGCCTGAGCATTGGGCAGAGATCAGCCGGTTGGGCTTCAGGATTTTCTCCGTCTATCATTGCAAGAAGAACGGCAAACGGTTCCCTGTCGAAATCACCGCGACGCACGTGAACTTCGAGGGCGAGCAGTACATTTGCGCCTTCGCTCGCGACATCTCCGAACGTCGTCTTGCCGAAGTAGCCTTGCGGGAGAGCGAAGAGCGGTTTCGCACGCTGGTCGAGCATGCCCCCGAGGCGATCCTGCTCTACAACGTGGATAGCGGCCGTTTTGCCGACGCCAATGAGAACGCCCTGAAACTGACCAAGCGAAGCAGAGAGGAACTCTACAGAATCGGCCCGGCGGACATCAGCCCGCCCTTCCAGCCCGATGGCCGGCCCTCCCGCGACGCGGCCGAGGAGAGGGTTCAGCAGGCGCTGCAGGGGAAATCGCCGGTCTTTGAGTGGACGCACCAATCGTCCGACGGGATGCAGATTCCTTGCGAGGTCCGGCTGGTGCGTCTGCCGTCCACAGATCAGCGGCTGATCCGGGCCAGCATCACCGACATCAGCCAGCGGGTCCGCACGGAGAAGGTCGCCGGGGAACTGGCAAAACTGGCCGACGAGAACCCTTCGCCTGTGCTCCGCGTCGCCGGCGACGGGACGATTCTCTACGCTAATTCCGCGAGCATGGCGTGCCTGAATGCCTGGGAGCGCTGCGTTGGCCAAAGGCTTCCCGAACCGTGGAACCAAAAAGCCGCCGAGGTTCTCGAATCGGGGGCTCGTGAAGAGGTAGAGATCGAATGTGGCGGATTGGTTCACTCCGTCATGTTCACGCCGGTACCCGATGCCGGCTACGTGAACCTGTATGCCCGCGACATCACCCAGCGGAGGCAGGCCGAGGAGCAACTGCGTCAATCGCAGAAGCTCGAAGCGGTCGGCACCCTGGCCAGCGGCGTGGCCCACGAGTTCGACAATCTGCTCAGCGCCATCTTCACCTACACGGAGCTGGCCAAGTCCGCGATTCCGCCGTCGCATCAGGCGATGCGCGCTCTGGAGAAGGTCGAGCAAGTGGCCAAGCAGGCCCGCGGGGTGACCATGGCCATGCTCACTTTCAGCCATCGAGCAGTCATTCCCAAGTCGGCGGTGAATCTCTCCCGTCACCTTGAGGAGACGGCGGGGATGCTGGGGCGGCTGCTTCCCGCCCGGATCGAGATCGTCGAGTCCATCCCCTCAGACCAAGACCTCTGGATCAAGGTCGATGCCGGGCAACTGCAACAGATTTTGATGAACATGGCGCTGAACGCAAAGGATGCCATGCCCGAAGGAGGGCAATTGCGCATTTCGCTGCGCGACGAGGCCCATTCGGCAGCCGACTCGGCAACAAACAAAGTAGCCGCCGATGGCGATCACCAGGCGGTTCTGACGGTGGAGGACACCGGGTGCGGCATGTCGCCGCCCGTCCTGTCCAGAATCTTCGAGCCCTTCTTCACCACCAAACCTCGCGGCGAGGGAACCGGCCTGGGCATGTCCCTTGTGCATAGCATCGTCGAGGACCTCGGCGGCGAGATTGCCATTCAGTCCAAACCCCAGCAGGGGACCCGCATCAGCATCACCCTGCCCCGCATCGAACCGCCCGACGAGCCGTCGGCCGACCAGTCTCCCCGTATCGCCGAAGCGAAACGCGGCAAGATCATCCTCGTCCTGGAAAAGAACGAGCACATCCTTTCGATCATCACCTCGACGCTGAGGTCGCGCGGCTTCGACGTCCTGCCGGCGCGAGACATGGAAGAAGCGATCGGAGCCTTGCGAAATCGGGAACACCTCGTCGGCCTGATCATTGTCGATCTGGACGTGACCAGCGAGGACGGCCTGATGCGGCTTGTGACCTTGCAAAAGCGACATGAGGACCTGCCGGTGGTCATCCTCGCCGGCACACTCTCGATCAACCTCGAGGCCTACGGCCTGGGCGGGGGCTTTCTTCTTCGCAAACCGTTTCAAATGGGCCAACTGACCGCGGTGGTGGACCGCATTCTGTCGGAAACAGGCGATAAGATCGCAGAACAGCAATGAACGAGAAGATCACCATCCTCCTGGTCGACGACCACGCCCTGGTCCGCGGTGCCCTGGCCGAGTGGTTGGGAAAAGAGCCGGACTTTCTCGTCGTCGGCGTGGCCGCTTCGGCGGACGAGGCCATTTCAAAGGCCGTCGAGCGTGACGTCGACATCATCCTCATGGACATCGACATGCCCGGGCTGAATTGTTTCGAGGCGGCAAGGCGGTTGAGTGGACTCCGCCCCAGAGCCAAGATCATTTTCCTCAGCGCATTCGCACACGACGGCTACATCGAACAGGCACTGGCGGTCAAGGCCCACGGCTACTTGACCAAACGCGAGCCGCCGGAGAAGGTGGTGCGTGCCATCCGCGAGGTCGTCTCCGGCGGGGCCTACTTTTCCAGAGAGGTCCAATCCCGGATCATTGTCGACCAGCGAGGCGCCGTCCTGCCGCAATCGCGATTCTCCATGCTGACGCCCAGAGAGCTCGAGGTGCTGTCGTATCTCGCCCGCGGGCTGGGTAAGCGAGAGATCGGCGCGACCATGAACCTGTCCACCAAGACCGTCGAAAGCCACACCACCAGCCTGATGAACAAACTCGACATCCACGATCGCGTGGAGCTGGCCCGCTTCGCCATGCGAGAGGGACTGGCCCAAACGTAAGAGCGCCGGCAGAGCCGACATGCCTTTCGCCATCGTGAAGTGGCTGGTGCTCGATCGTGCGTACCTCTCGATCTGTGAGCCAACCGCTTCCTGACGGCCTCGGCTCTGCCTGGTCGGGACTCGGTTTGGATTCCTCCGATGCGAGGTGCGGTGAACAATGTTCACACATTGTGCGGAGGATGCGTTTTTTACTCAAACTGATCGAATCATTCGCGTGGTTTGACTTAAACAGTGCATATGACATGGCTCTTTGCGCGACCTGGAGCGAGCCGGTCCGCCCTTGACCCCGGTCCGCCGACGGGTCCCCATTCAGCCGGGGCCGAGGACGGCCCGGCTCGCTTAGATTCCCCGATCAGCGGTGTTGACGCTTTATGCCTCCGACAATGCAGCGACGATGTTACTGCGGCTGGCGTAGCGCGCCGGCACGATGGCGGCGAGCATGCAGAGGATCGTCGCCAGCGCCGCCCCTTCGCCGACCAGCCGCCAGGGCACCGTGAAGTCCGGCCGAAAACCCCATAGCAGTTCGGTCATCGCATTGCTCGTGTGGCCGAGCACCAATCCCAACGCCAGGCCCAGCCCGCTGCCCAGCAGGGCCAGGATCAGCGCTTCGCCGAGCACCATGCGGGACATCTGGTTTTTGGTCACGCCGATCGCACGCAACACCGCCATCTCCCGCGTGCGGCTGGCGACGTTGGCCGCCATCAGGTTGCCCAACCCCAACGCGGCAATCAGCAAGGCAACAAAAGGAATCGCCGATAGCAACAACGTGACGCGGCTGATGTTGTGGTCGATCTGCTGCTTCAACTCTCGAGCGGTCACGAAGGCCTTGGGTGGATAGCCCAGACGTTTGAGCATCCGGTTGACCACCCGCTCCTCTGGGCCGTGGCCGGGAATCGGGCCGGGACCCAGGGCGAAGGTCGGTCGGCCCTGGTCGTTGGTCTGCGCGGCCGGTACGACGACGGGCGTGTCCTCGGCGACGGGTGGAGATGGCT
>Ga0114931_10007204_pt1 | contig 13603 bp, 11 predicted proteins | sample 2SBtaG_FD_89579 | JGI IMG/M metagenome (GOLD analysis project Ga0114931, IMG submission 89579) | Deep subsurface microbial communities from Kolumbo volcano to uncover new lineages of life (NeLLi) - 2SBTROV14_V59a metaG | ecosystem: Environmental > Aquatic > Marine > Volcanic | place: Kolumbo... | reverse complement strand
CATCAATCTCAAGCAATTCGGACTGCATCGCTTGTTCAAATGCGGGCTGAAAATCGCTGTCTTTGATCTTGTCGAACGGAATGGCTTGAAACGGCAGGGTGCTCGGCGCCAGAAATGGATTAGCGTGACCAGCCGGTGCGCCGGCGACCAGCGTGAAAATGGGTAAAGCACTGGAGACCAGGGCCACAAGCCCTGTAAGTATGGCGGTTCGCATCATCAAAATGGTTCCTTTCTGCGTTAATACAGTCGCGCGGACCAGGCTGGCCGGCCGGCGCACCGGCGACACTTTAGCAGCCTGCCGATGTCAGGCCAAGGGTGTCACGGCAAGGCTTGAGTTATTGCGGTGACCGAATCAGCCGATAAAACGAATCGCGTTGCACCGGGATAAAATCCTGGGCGCGAATACTCTCCAGTGTGTGTTGAAAATTGGTCTTCGGCTGGTGCCCGGTCTGTTTGAGCACGTTCTCTTCAAACAACAGACCGCCGAAGTCATCGGCGCCGGCGAGCAGGCCCAGTTGTCCGCAACGTACGGATTCACTGAACCAGGAGCTTTGTATATGCGGGAAATTATCCAGTAGCAAACGCGCAGTGGCGATGATGCGAAGGTAACGCAGCGGTGCGGCGGAGCGACGTTTGAGTTGCTTCCCCAGGGTGGATCGGCCGGGTTTGAAGGACCAGGGAATGAAGGAGGAAAATCCGCTGGTGCGGTCCTGTAGTGCGCGCAGTCGTAGCAGGTGTTCGATGACTTCTTCATCGGTTTCCACGTGCCCGTACATCATGGTGGCGGTGCTTGTGAAGCCGATCTCGTGCGCCTCCTGCATGATATCCAGCCAGCGTTGCGCGCTGCATTTTTTCGGCGAAATTCGCTTGCGCACGCGCTCGTTGAGAATTTCGGCGCCACCTCCAGGCAAGGTGCGTATGCCTTCCTCCCACAGGGCGTTCAATATCTCCCGGCTCGATGGCCCTTGCTGGTCGGCGAGATAGGCGATTTCCGCCGGGGAAAAAGGATGAACGTGAATATCCGGGCACGCCGCGCGGATGGCGCGTATGTACTCCAACCAGTCGCCCAGGCGGTTGTCGGGATGGTGTCCCCCCTGAAAGAGCACGGTGGTGGCCCCGGCCGCATGCGCCAGTGCCACCTTTTCCGCCAGCTCCGAGGGGCTGAGCGCATAGGCGTCCCTGGCGCCCGGTTTGCGCCAGAAGGCGCAAAATATGCATTCGGTGGCGCAGACATTGGTGTGGTTGGGATTGGTGTCGAAGACGAAGCTGACCTGCGCTTCCGGGAAGCGTTGCATGCGTACACGGTGCGCGTGGCGCATCAGTTCACCCAGCGGCATCTGGCTGAGCGCGTGCAAACCATCGTCGGCGTTCAAGCGCTCGCCACGGGCCAATTTACGCTGCAAGGTATCAAGGAAATGCATATTCAAGACGACTACTTGGCGGCGCTTGCGCGACGGGCGCGTGACGCTCAAGCTCGGCCAGATACAGGGCTTGGCCGCGTAACTCCGCGGCCCCAATAACGCCGCGTATGCCGCGCAGATACTTTTCAACAATCACGGTGGGCAGACCGTAATTTGCGCTGTCGCAGCGTGCGGTGATCCGACACAGTAGGGACTGGTTTTCCATCAGCGATGCCAGCCAAGCCGACAGCTTCTCCCGTAACGCAGTCGGGGCGTCCCGACGCACCATCCAGCGCGCAAACACGAACGGCAGGCGGTGGGCATCCATCCACAACTGCGACAAGTCGCTGACGTGACGGTCCAGGCCCTGCACCGAGCGCAATAAAGCCTTGTCGCCGATCAGCAGTTGCGCATCGGCGGGTGCATCCGGCGCAACAAATTTCGGCAGCCGGTCAAATCCAAGGCAATCGCCGAGCAGTAAGCGCAGCAAGCCCACCGAGGTCACCGAATCGGCAGACAAGGCAATCCGCGAACGCGGCGTCAAGGTTTCCAGTGCTCGCTTGGAGAACAGCGCCACACTGCGTACCGGGCCGGCGCAGGCGATGCCGTAGCGGTCCAAGAATTCGAGCTGCTGCAGCGCCGCAGGCAATGCGCCAACCGGCACCAGACCGGCAACGCAGCGCCCGCTGTGCAGTGCGGCCATCACTTGATTCGGCGCCCTACCCTCTAGTTCGCAGCCCGCCGGTGGCCCATGGTGCATATAGATCCGCGTGTTCAGGTATGGCATGATGGCCAACCGGTTCATGCCGACACCACTACCGGCATGGCCTGGAAAGCGCCATCGCGTTCCACCGGCTGAAAACCCGCCAGTCGAATCAGGCGTTGCATTTCCTCGCGCGCGATCTGGCGCGGGGTGCTGGCGCCGGAGGCATGGGCGATTTTTTCCAGGCCAATGGTGCCGTCCAGATCATCAGCTCCGAAGGACAGGGCCGCGGCAGCGGTTTCGACACCGATCATGGGCCAGTACGCCTTGATGTGGTCGAAGTTATCCAGCAACAATCGAGCCATGGCGATGACGGCCAGATTTTCCATTGGCGAGCGATCATGCTTGCCGATCTTGCCCGGTTGCAAAGCCAGCGGGATAAACGCCTTAAAGCCATGCGTCCTGTCCTGCAAATCGCGCAGACGCAACAGGTGGTGGATCCGGTCTGCCCAACTTTCCCCCAGACCGTAGAGCATGGTCGCATTAGAATTAATACCCAGGCCATGGGCGGTTTCATGCACCGCGAGCCAGTCATCGGCGCCGATCTTGTGGCGAAAATAGCGCTGCCGGATGGCCTCGGAAAACAACTCGGCGCCACCGCCGGGCAGGCTGTTCATGCCGGCTTGGCGCAACGAGATCAGAATTTCGTCGATTGGCTGGCGCGTCACCGAGGCAAACCAGTGGATTTCGATGGCGGTAAAGCACTTGATGTACAGATCGGGAAAACGCTCGCGCAAACCCCGGATCAGGTTCAGCGAGCGCGGATAGGTCCAGATATGGTTCAGGCCGCCGACGATGTGGACTTCCGTCGGCTCGGCCTGCTCGACCGTGGCCATGATTTCCGCCTCGTCCAGACTGTATGCGCCGGGTGCGTCGGGAAAGGCGGCGTAACCACAGAATTTGCAATCACGCACGCAGACATTGCAAGGGTTGATCTGCAGATTATTGACAAAGGTCGCGCGCAGAGCGTGGCGCCGTTGGCGTTCCCGGTCGGCTGCCTCGCCCCATTGCAACAGGTTGCGCGGGCCGGGATTGTCGAATAGTTCGCATGCCGCTGCGAAATCGAGCCGCGTGGGTGATGTTTCGCGCCGGCGCGCGTTCGCGGATAAGGCCAGGGAATGATCCATCACGCCGCTTCGCGCACGGGAAGCTCGGGGAGGTGTTTGCAGAGCCAATCGGCCATGTCAGCGCTGACCCGACCGAGATTTTTTTGCAACACGGTTCGCTCGCAAGCATGGTCGCTGACCGCTTTGTGGATATGACACGGCACCAGCGCTTTGGCGCAGGCTGTGGCAATGGCCGCGCCTTCCATGTCCACCAGATCGGCGAACCCCTGCCAATAGCGGCGACCGTACGACTCAAACAGTCCCTGATCGACGGAAATAAGCCGGCATGGCTGGTTCCCGGCACGATGTGGCCAGGTGGGCAGGTAGACAAAGTTCAGGTCATTGCGATCCTTCCCGTGGGCAACAAAGTGAACGCTGTTGATATCCCCGATCCGCAGAGCGTCATTCAGCGCACCGACTACACCGCAATTGCAAACCCGCGCAATCGAAAAGTGCTGGAACAGAAATGCCATCGCCCGGCTTGCGTTTTGCGGCCCCATGCCGCAAATCAATACCAGCAGTTCACGGTTGCGAATGCGGAACAAGCCGTAGGGCTGATCGCGCAAGCAATCAGCACGCGTCTTACGCAGGAATGGTTCGGCCTCCATCCAGCTTGCAAATACGATTACCGTGTGCGTGCCGCTAGTCATATTACCGCCTCCGCCACACCTTGGTCGGCGGCCATGGCTTGCAGCCTCGCCAGCGCCCGATATCCCACCTCGCCCAGACTCCGCGTGAAACGATTGACATAGAGCTGGATGTGGGAGCGCACCACCTGTTCGTCCATCTCCTGAGCGTGCACACGGACGTATTCGTCCACGGGATGATCGCGACTTTGTGCATCGAGCAATGATTTCCGGATCAGTGACTCGACGGTTGCCTTCAATTCCTGCCCTAGACTGCGCCGGATCATGACGCAGCCCAGCGGCAGCGGCAGGCCGGTTTCCAGCTCCCACCAGCTGCCGAAATCAATCACCTTGTGCAAACCCGCGTCGGAAAAGGTGAAGCGGCTTTCGTGAATGATTACGCCGCAATCGAATTCGCCTGCTGCTACCCGATTCACGATTTGGTCGTAGGGGATAAAGAAATGTTGCTGATCGGGCAGTCCCAACAAGCGATACAGTAAAAAGGCAGTGGTCTGTTCGCCCGGAAACGCAACCCTGCACCCCGACAGGTCCGCCACCGTGCGCGGCTTGCGCGATAGCAACATCGGTCCGCAAGCGAACCCCAGCGCCGCGCCCGCGTCCAGCAGGCTGTAATCGGGCAGATTGAAACCGGTGTTACAGGAGACCTTGATCACGTCGTAGCGCCCGGCCTGCGCGCTACGGTTCAAGGCATCGATATCCATCAGATCGATATCGAATGCCAGATTCGTTGCATGCACGCGGCCTTGCGCCAGGGCCCCAAACACGTAGGTGTCATTGGGGCACGGTGAATAGGCCAATGTCACTCGTCGAAGGTGCATTACCCTTGCTCCAGAAATTCCCGGACCGATTCGGCCAACAGCGCTTCCTGGCCAATGAAAAAATGATCGGCACCCGGGAAGGTCCGCAAAGTCTTGGGTTCGGCCAATTGTGCAAAAAAATTCAGCATGCGATCCTTGGGGCAGGCGAAATCCCCGGGTGCGAAAAAAACACCCCGCGCCAGCACCCTCGTCATGGCCGAGGTATCCGCCGGCCATTGCACCAGCGGGGGAGAAATCAGGGCCATAACCGCAATGCGCGCATCGGCCTCGGCGAGCGCCATCACCGGCAAACAACCGAAGGAATACCCCACCACCATCAGCGGCCAGCTCAAATCCAGGGTGGCGGCCAGAAAGGCCAGCGTGCAACGGCAATCCGCATGGATGTCGGCCTCGTATTCGGGACAGCGGGAATGCTTCCAGAATTGCGCCTGCGCGCCATCCAGCGTGCCTTCCAATTCACTGCCGCCGATACCGCGGTAGTTGAAACGCAACACCACGAATCCCGCCTGCACCAGCGCCGTGGCCAGGCAGACCAAAAGCTTGTTGTCCATGTCTCCACCCAGAAATGGATGTGCTGGACAGATCAACACCTTTGCTTTGGGTGTACCGGCAGCACCCGGATACGCCAAACACCCTTCCAGCGACAAACTGCCGCTGGGTATTCTCAGCGATTCTTCAATCACTTAAATCACCCCGGCTCGGGCCGGTCGTGGACAGGGCCGCAAGCGCAGCGTGAACGCGTTCCGGCTGGTCGGTGATTTCGACCGAAGTGATCTGCAAGTCATGCAGGAAAATCAGGCTGGCGTGGCCCTCTTCTCCCGGCAACTTCGCAGTGATGTCGCCATCCTCGTCCAGCCACATCGTATAGGCGGACTTGCGCATTTTGGGCTTGGCGAATACAGTCGCGACAAAACCGGGCATTGCGCTGATATCACTGAGAAAAACAACGTGTTTTTCGTCCAGTTGCTGTTGTGTGAAGCCTTTCAACCCGGCCTTGATCACGTCACCCCCATCCATGTCGCGGCTGAACAGCAGCAGGCTCACTTCGGTATTCAGTGTGTGCTCCTGGTCGTGTTGATCGTGCACGGTAAAAGTCGCGATACGCCCGCCAGTAGCCAGCGTCTGAGCGATTCCCATTGTCGGCATCCACACAACCAGCAGCAGCAATCGAAGCAAGCCAACACCACTCGTGGGGGTCAGCGTCCGGATCCCCACGCGAAATGTAGCAGAGAAACTCATCACAGCCCGGCTCCGCGTGCTTGCCGGTTCAATTCTTGCTGCGAAATCCGGGTACTCACCGGCGGGGATGCCAAGGCAGCTTGAAATTGCTCTGCCGTTATGATGCCCTCGATACGGCGAGTTTCATGCGCCTGAGCATCCAGCAGCACTAGCGTTGGGCCAAAATCCACGCGCAGGAAGTTCGCCAGATCCATGCCTTTGGCGGTGCTCATCTCCGCAACAACCCAATTCCAGGATTGCTCAGCAGCCTTCACCCGGGGGTCGGGCAATACGTCTCGCGCCACTTTCTGACAGGCCAGACACAATTCGTGGGTGAACAATACCGCGGTGGGTCTGCCACTGGCACGAAATTGCACCATCGCCGGTGGTTCCGGGCTTTGTACGAATGCCTGCACCGCGGTTCGTCCTGCAAGCAACTTGGCAGTCGAATCGGTCAGCTGTGGCGGCAGGCGCAGGAAGGTATCCAGAAGCTTCACATCGGTGAAATCGGACTGATCCCAATCGATTTTCATGCGCTGCAATCTGCGCGGCCAACCCGGATGATCCAAGTCGCCGAATAAGCGGCTTTCACCCGTGCGTTTGCCACCCCGCACCAGGCCTTGCTGGTTGAACATGGATGCCTGTGCGGCGGAATCTCCGGCGACTGCCAGGTGGTCCAGCGATGCATAGGGCGCCAGGGCATAGTGTTTTTGCGGCAATTCCCGCCAATGCGTGACCTGTGCCGTGGTTTGCAGTGCCAACGACTGGTGTGTGCCCGCTTCGATGAACACGATCAGGTGTCGACCGGCGTTGGATTCCGGTACGATCTCGCGCACCAGCCAGTTCTTCTTGCCGGAAACTTTGCGCTCGGAAAAAAATTTGCTTCCCGCAACCCGGCTGGGAAATGCCTGCGTGGCCCAGGCTTCGACGTGTTTGGCGACGAACACCCCGTGAAAACACCCGCAGGTCTGGGTGTATTCGTATACCGAGGGCCGGCCGGCTGCATCCAGCGTAATGCGCAACACGCCGCCGTCCACGGCGCCCTGTTCAATAACGCCCACCGGGTGGCGGGGATACCAAAACACATACACCAACTGCGTCAACCAATTGCCATGGACCTGCTGATGTTCGATGTTGGCATAGATTCGAGGTTGGGCCGTGTCGATCTGCACGCGGTATCCAGTGTGCCCATCCGGTAACAAACCAGGCGTACCGATCTCATCCGAATCAAACGCATAATCGCCCTTCGGACCTTCCGTTCCCTGGATCAGAATCGGTGCGTATCGCGCCAGGTGAATCATCTCCTTACTGCTACGGGTCTGACTGGAATCCAGCGTATAAACCAGCGCATGCCCACCCACGATCGCCGCCGGATCCGCGTAGCGGTCCGCACTGATATCCACGCTGGGTTGCGTATCGATAAAATTTCGCAGGACCGCGGAACAGCCGGCGCTCAGCAAAGCCAACAAAACGACGCTGGTTTTGCAGATTCTTAACGCTCGGGGTCCTGCCGTCATCGGTTTCGTGTTCATGGTCTAATACCTGGGTTCGGAAATAAATCAACGCACAACTGGGGACTACCAACGCATCGCCACAACCACGCCGGCGCCATTGTGATCGGCCCAGGGAATCAGTTGCACTTTGTCGTTGTAGGGATCGGTAAAAATCCAGCCGCTGATGGTGCCGAAGGCCGCGCCAGCCGCCACATCACCCCAAAAATGCTTTTGCCCCAGTTTTCGCGCCACACCGGTTAATCCGGCCACCGCATACGCGGGGAACCCGGCCTGCCAGCCATAACGGCGGTACAGAAAGTTCGCCGACGCAAAGGAGGTGGCTGCGTGGCCGGATGGGAAGCTTTTACGGTCGCTGCCATCCGGGCGTGTCCGGTTCACCGTGTTCTTGAGGGCGATCGTCAGCGCACTGCTGACCCCGATACTCCAGGCCGCCTGGCCCAAACCATCCCAGTCTTTCTTCAACGTCGGGGTGAGTACCGCTGAGCCCAGCGTGACATACAGACCAATATCGCTGATGTTTTGCCAGGAATTGTTGCTGATCGCCTGCGCCGAAGTGTTGACGCCAAGCAGCAATGCAAATGCCATTGTCAATGTTCTAAGTTTCATAATAGTTGCCTTTTTTGATAATCAAGGATAAACGCAGCAATTCACGTGCCAAAGTTATCCCCCACAGTAAAAACAGCGTGGTGTCCCTTAAAACAACGTCCTGATTCGATCCTCCCCGCAGCTTTTGCAACCCAAAATTGCAGACTCCGCAGAGATTGGGCAACCGACCCTGAACACCCAACCATGGAATCTTTTCGGTGCCCTCGCGGAAAAAGCGTGGTCGATCTGCTGCTTTCAAGTCCCTCTGGCGCAGTCGATGAATTCGAAGCTCGGCACTGTCCGTCGCGCATCAGTCGGGGGCCACGGTTCTATACAAACCACGTGAATTCGAGGCCAGCGCGCCGTTACACGAGGAACCGGCCCCCGCCGTGCAGCCAAAACAATGACCCGCTGTGTTGATAATGCGCGAGCCCAGGGCATCGGCGTCGAATTCCCTGATATGGGCTGGCAAGCCATGGCCGACGGGGGTTTTCGTCATCTGATTGAAATCACAATCGTAGAGCCGTCCATCGTAGCCAACAGACAAGGTGTGGCGACACATGGTTGCGCCACTAGTATCCGGGTTGAACGCCCATACCAGACGATTCGCATATTCGTCGAATTGCCCTTCCCTTCGCAGGAAGTGCGCAAATCGCTTGATCGGCATGTTGTTCATGGCCAACAAACGGTTGAAGCGGATGTTGTGACACTTGCGTAAATCGTGCTTGTATTGATCTTCCAATTGATCCTGTCGTGCGCCCAGTTCCACCCCGGATGGGTTGCAGACCAAGTTCAATACCAATCCCGACCCTTGCGCCGCGTACCCCAAGGCATTGAGTTGTTGCAAGGCCCGGATGCTTTTTTGAAAACTGCCCACGCCGCGTTGCTGATCGGCAATATATCCCTTTAGCGAGGGCAGGGATGCCATGACCTCAATACCTTGACAGGCAAGAAATTCGGGCAGGTCTTCGTATCCCGGTTCAAAAAACACGGTGAGGTTGCAGCGATCCACAACGCGGCAGCCGATTTTTCGCGCGGACTCGGCCAGATAGCGGAAATGCGGGTTCATTTCCGGGGCACCACCGGTGATATCCAAGGTCTTAATGCCATGCTTGCGCAGCACATCCAGCACCAGGTCCACGGTTTCTCGCGTCATTTCTTCGTGACGGTTGGGGCCCGCGTCCACGTGGCAATGCTGGCAGGCCATATTGCAGCGAAAACCGAGATTCACCATGAGCGTATCCAGACCTGTAGCCCGCAGCGGTGTACCTTGCGAATTGGTAACAAAGCCGGAAAAACATCTACCGCCCATGTTTTCCAATGCCTGAACCGGCAGTTGGGGGTCCGGCAAGCGGGTGTTTGCAAGCTCCGCAATGCGCGGGTTATTGGCGGTCAGTGTATCGATGTCAACGGGCGCTATTTCGTTACCACTGAACAAGTCTTCCAATGCTTGCCAGAATCCGACCAGCCAACGCCTGCTGGCCACGGCGATTCCATTGTCGAGTTCGTCCATCCAAAAATGCGCCCATGCGTAACCTCGCCACGATTTATACCGGGCGCGCGCCTCAGCCAATTCCCGCGGCGGCCGTGCTTGAGGCAAGCCCAGCGCACGATCCCCATGCAACAATTGGATGTCGGCTTCCGGGCCGGCACACAGGCAGTAGGAGAACATCACTTCGCAAGCTTCAACGTCATAGGTAAACGCCGCGGCCACCAACGCGCCGGCCTCTATCAGGGAAACCGTAGTGGGAAACATGACCTGCACAAATCCTGACCCCAGGGATTTGATCAGCGCGGGCTGCTTGCTCAGGGTATATCCACCCCGTTGTGCATAACGCGATTCAAGCTGCCAGACGGCGCTGGCAACGATGTGGGCGACAATGGCTCGCTGCTGCCCGCCCAGCTCACATGCACCCGGCACGGCCGTCCAAGTAGTGGGTTTGCGCGGCGACGCGGGTAGCGGACCGTCAAAAAATGGGCTGCCCCATTTGCATTGGCTGCAACCGCAGCAAAAATAAAGCCGCTTCAATGCCCAGTAATAGCCATCGCGCCAGCGACGACCCGCTTGTTGCTCTCCCAGCGTTCGCGTTTCTTCCCGAAATCGTACCCACAGCGCTTTTTTGTGTTCGATGATGCGCCGATTGGCGCGATCGCCGTTCCTACCATCCTGGGATTTCGGTGCGGACATGGGGCTGTCCAGGTGTTTAACGAGCGGGTTCACTTCCGGTCCCGCATGCATCGGGTGAGCGTACAAGGTTTGATCTGCATCGCGGTCGAACAGACACACCACGGATACCACCGCAGCGCGGGAAATCGCGCAGCCGGTTACCGGGAACATCAGGCGCACCTGGGTGTTGGAGAGGTATTTGAATACGATTGGTGCGGATTCGATCCGCAGTCCGTTTTTCCCCAGCAAAGTGCGTAGCGCGTTCACTGGTGGGCTAGCAAGAACCGTTTTGACGATTTCCGCGTCCGGTCTCCTGGGCTGGGTTTTGTGGCGTGTTGATGGTTCGCTGCAGCGTGTTTGAAATGTCATTTCTATTTCCAGGTTGGTGAACGTGCAAATGCGGCTCGGTGAATCCGGCCGATCGGGCAATTGTGGAAACGGTGCAATTCCCGTACCAGCCCGGCAAATCGCGTTGGCAGCTTCTTTTCAGGCGCATGTTCCCGCCATTCATGCAAGTTTTTTCAGACGCTTGATGCACACTCTGCAGGTGTCGTATGAAACGTCAACGGTGATCACATGCGCTGGCAAAAATCGGCGTAATATGACTTTTTTTGCCGCCCAGCCAGCGATAGGGTCTCCGGTCTTCAGGCCGGGGTACGGTCGCTATTCCGCCATGAACAGCCGGGTCTCAAACCAGCAAGGAAAAGGATGAAAAAAACCTGCCAACACGTCTTGCTTACCGGCGCCACCGGATATTTGGGTAAACATTTGCTCGCCCGGTTGTTATGTGACGGCCACCAGGTTACGGCGCTGGTCCGCAGGAACCGGAAGCGTTTGCGAGCGCGGATAAACGACGCGCTGGAATCGGCATTCGGTGGTGAATCAAAGGATTTTGGGCCACGCCTTTCGGTGCTTGAGGGAGATGTCACAAAAGCCCACTGTGGGTTGGATGCGGCTGCGTTGAACCGACTGGGCGACAAGCCCCCGACCTCACTGCTGCATTGTGCCGGCGTCACCCATTTTCAGGAACACCTGCGCGAGCAAATATTCCGCGGCAATCTCCACGGCAGCAAGAATGCTTGGTTATTGTGTGAAACATTGGGCATCGGCCGCTTTGTACACATCAGCACCGCGTACGTGGCGGGTGACACTACGCGTCCCTTCGCCAGCAGCAGTCTCGACCTTGGGCAGGGGTTTCACAATCCCTATGAGGCGTCCAAGTTCGAGGCGGAGAAATGGCTAGGCCAGGCGCAGGACAAATCATCCGTCTTATTGCGCATATACCGCCCGAGCATCATCGTCGGCGGCAATCCGCTGGGCGAGAGCAACTCGGCCAATACCGTGTATACCTTTCTCAAGGCCACGCATTTCGTGCGCGAATGCGCACTCCGGGATATGGCACGACGCGGCCGCCACTCTACCCACCTTTCCGTAGACCGCAAGGGCGGTGTGTTGCATGTGCCGTTACGCATTGCAGCGGCAGGGCACAACCGGGTCAATCTGGTGGCGATGGAAGCGGTGCTTGATCGCATTGCTGCCGACCTGACGCAACCGACTCGGGGAAACCCGGTCATCTCCTTGTTGGGTACCGACTTGCAGGTGCGCGATCTTGCCGAAGCGTTTTCCACCGCTGCGGGTATCGAGGGCATTGAGCTGGTCGCAGCGGACGATTTTCGGAAACACCACCCAAACCGCATGGAAGCCTATTTCGCGCGCACAACCCGTGTCTACACGCCATACCTGTTTTCGGCCCCGAATTTCGTCCGCGAGGAACTGGGCCAACAACCGGTGGACATCGCCCAGCTGGCCCGCGACTTTATCCGGCGCCTGGAACAACGCCACGACAAGGCTCCTGCCAGCCTCGGCAAGCTCGCCATGGACACGCTGTCGGTAAACAGCGGATCGGACTACCTGTATCGCTTTGCTACTGATCACCTCGGTGAAGCGTTCTTGCAGAAACATCCTTTTCTCGATGCGCGCATCTCCTTTTGTATTGATGGCCACGACGCCGGTGAAACGGCACTGGTTTTTCACACAGGCTCGGTGGCGATCGATACGCTTGAGGGCGCCACCGAATCTGACTGCTGCTACCGTCTGGATGATGCGCTGTTTCGCAGTATCGTCAGTGGTGACACGGATATGAAGGCGGCTTTTTTCGATGGCCAGATACAGATTGAAGGCAACCGGGAAATGGCCATGAAATTTGCCTTTCTGCTCGACCAACACCTGCGCCACATGGACGCGGATTTACTGGCGCACCTGGCCGGCTAGAAATGCAGCAGCAACTGCTCAATCTGCTCAACCTGCACCACCGCAAATTGTTTATAGGATTTTTGCTCTTGGGCGTGGGTGCGATCCTGATATCCGATTTTCACGTCGAAAACCGCATCGATGCCTGGATCGGCAAGCAAGGGCCGGATTTCCGGAACTACCAGCGGTTTGTGCGTGAGTTTGGTAACGACGAAAGCCTGATCGCGGTATTTTCGCGTCGCGATGTTAGCGCCGCAAAACTCGATGACTACCTAGCACTCATGGAGCAACTGCAAAGCCGCTCGGACATCGCCACGCTCTACGATCCCGTGAATTTGCTGCTTGTGAACGCGCTCGGCGAGCTACCCGATGAGCGGGATTTGAGCGCCTTGCGTTTGCGCCTAAGTCAAGCACAATCCGCGCCGCTGCATGCGCTGATTTCCGATGATCTGGACACGCTCGGTTTAGTAATCCTGTTCAAGCCCCATAACGAGGCGGCCCGCCAGGCCAGTTTCCGACAACTCGCCGACGGCCTTGCGCGCATACACATCGCCGCGCGCTTCGGCGGCACGCAGTATTTTTCGCAGACCCTGACGCAGACCATCAGCCGCGACCTGCGTCGCGTAATTGCCGGATTGGTCAGCCTGTCCATTCTTGTTTTGTTCTGGTTCTTTCGCAAATGGCAATTGGTCGTTGCCATCCTTGCTGGCGTAGCGCTGAGTTTGATCTATACGATCGCTGGCGCCACGGCACTGGGCGTACGCATCACTCTGGTGACCTTGATCCTGTTCCCGCTGGTGTTCTTGGTCAGCATGAGCACCGCGATCCACTTGTACGCGCGGCGCAGCGACGGAATCTGGCGTTTGTCCGAAACCTATCCCAAAGTGCTCAAACCTGCTTTTGTCGCTGCCCTGACGACGGCATTGGGCGTATCATCCTTGGCCTTCGCCCCGCAACAGGCGTTGGCGGAAACAGGCATGATATTGCCAATCGGGGTATTGCTGAGCTTTTTCGTAAGCATGCTTTTCACACCCGCCGCGCAGCGCGTTCTGGTCGGAAACTGGGAACTTCCCAAGTTGCAAGGGCGGGCACACCCGCCGCGCCAAAGCCTGCGCCGACCCATCAGCCTGGCTTG
>Ga0114931_10007203_pt1 | contig 13604 bp, 12 predicted proteins | sample 2SBtaG_FD_89579 | JGI IMG/M metagenome (GOLD analysis project Ga0114931, IMG submission 89579) | Deep subsurface microbial communities from Kolumbo volcano to uncover new lineages of life (NeLLi) - 2SBTROV14_V59a metaG | ecosystem: Environmental > Aquatic > Marine > Volcanic | place: Kolumbo... | reverse complement strand
TCCTGGCTGATCCAGTTCGTTTTGACGACGCTGGTGCTGGTCGGGCCGGGGCGGCAATTCTACCTCAAGGGGCTTCCGGCGCTCTTCAAGGGCGCGCCCGACATGAACAGCCTTGTCGCGCTGGGCTCGGGCGCGGCGTTGCTCTATTCGGTGGTGGCGACCTTCCTGCCGGTGCTTCTGCCCGAGGGCATGCGCGCGGTCTATTTCGAGGCGGCGGCGGTGATTGTCACCCTGATCCTTCTCGGCCGCTGGCTGGAAGCGCGCGCCAAGGGCCGCACGGGGGCGGCAATTCAGGCCCTTGTCGGCCTTCAGGCGCGAACCGCGCGAGTTCTGCGCGATGGTCAGGCGGTCGAAGTGCCGATCGACAGCCTTGTTCCCGGCGATCTGATCGTGGTGCGCCCCGGCGAGCGCATCCCCACCGATGGCGAAGTGACCGAAGGCGGCACCCATGTCGATGAAAGCATGATCACCGGCGAGCCCGAGCCGGTCGCCAAGGGGCCGGGCGATCCGGTCACCGGTGGCACCGTCAACGGCACCGGCAGCCTGACCTTGCGCGCAACCCGCGTCGGGGCCGACACCACCCTGGCGCAGATCATCCGCATGGTTGAAGAGGCCCAGGGCGCCAAGCTGCCGATTCAGGCGCTGGTCGACAAGGTGACAGGGGTCTTCGTGCCGGTGGTGATGGCCTGTGCGGCGCTGACCGTGCTGGTCTGGCTGGCGGTCGGCCCCGATCCGGCGCTGACCTTCGCGCTGGTCGCCGGTGTCTCGGTTCTGATCATCGCCTGCCCCTGCGCGATGGGGCTGGCGACACCGACCTCGATCATGGTCGGCACGGGGCGGGCCGCCGAAATGGGCGTGCTCTTTCGCAAGGGGGATGCGCTTCAGACCCTCTCCGAGGTCGGCTTGATCGCGATGGACAAGACCGGCACCATCACCGAAGGCAAACCCATGCTGACCGATCTCGACACCGTCGAAGGATTCGACAGGGCAAGCGTGCTGGCCCTCGTCGCCGCGCTCGAGGATCAGTCCGAGCATCCGCTCGGCCGCGCCATCGTCGATGCGGCCCGCGCCGAGGGTGCAGAGCTTGGCCCGGTCTCGGAATTCGAAACGATGCCCGGCTTTGGTGTCATCGGCACCGTCGCCGGCCACCGGGTGCTGGTCGGGGCCGACCGGCTGATGACGCGCGAGGGGGTGGACATTGCCGCCCTCAGGCAAGCCGAGGACCGTCTGGCCCGCAAGGGGCGCACCGCGCTCTTCGCCGCCATCGACGGGCGCGCTGCGGCGGTGATCGGGGTTGCCGACCCGGTCAAGCCGAGCAGCGCCGCCGCCATCAAGGCCCTGCACGCGCGCGGTTTCGAGGTGGCGATGATCACCGGCGACAAGGAGGAAACCGCCCGCGTCATCGCTGCCGAGACCGGCATCGACCGCATCGTTGCCGGGGTGCTGCCCGACGGCAAGGTCGCCGCGCTCAAGGAGCTGGCAGGGGATCGCAAGATCGCCTTTGTCGGGGACGGGATCAATGACGCGCCGGCGCTGGCGCAGGCGGATGTCGGCATCGCCATCGGCACCGGCACCGATGTCGCCATCGAATCGGCCGATGTGGTGCTGATCTCGGGAGATTTGCGCGGCGTCGTCAATGCTGTCGAGGTCTCGCGCCGCACCCTGCGCAACATCCGCCAGAACCTGGCCTGGGCATTCGGGTATAACGCAGTGCTGATCCCGGTCGCCGCCGGGGTGCTCTATCCGGTCTCGGGCGTTCTGCTGTCGCCAATGCTGGCGGCGGCGGTGATGGCGCTGTCATCGGTTTCGGTGGTCAGCAACGCGCTGCGCCTGCGCCGCATTCGCCCGGCGATGGACGAGAGCCGAGTGGCCGGGCAAGCCGCGCAGGCCGGCACCGGCGCGCCGCAGCCGGCGCAGTGAGGAGGGAAAGATGAATATCGGACAGGCCGCAGAACGTACCGGGGTTCCGCCCAAGACCATCCGCTATTACGAGGAAATCGGCCTCATCCACCCGCCGCGCGTCGCCAATGGTTATCGCGCATTCCGCGACGTCGATATGCACAAGCTGGCCTTCATCGGGCGCGCCCGCGCGCTGGGATTTTCCATCGACGACTGCCGTCAGTTGCTGGCGCTCTACGAAGATGAAAGCCGCGAAAGCGCCCAGGTCAAGGCGCTGGCAGAAAACCATCTGGTGCGCATCGACGAGAAGCTGGCGCAATTGCAGGCCATGCGGGCCACCCTGGCCGAGCTGATCGCGCATTGCCATGGCGATCACCGCCCCGATTGCCCGATTCTGGCGGATCTCGCGGGCGACAGTTGAGAGGCTTGCACCCCGCCCGGAAGCGTGATGAGGGACGCGGCAAAGACCCTGCCTGCGGCCCCACAGGCTTTGAAACCCGCTTGCTCCCCCGCACCCGATAGGGTATTCGATCCGACGCGGCGGGTGTAGCTCAATGGCAGAGCGAGAGCTTCCCAAGCTCCAGACGAGGGTTCGATTCCCTTCACCCGCTCCAGACATCCCTTGCCGATGAGTTCGCCAGGTGAGGTGATCGTGCCCGCGACAGTTTCCCCCGCCTATCGCAAGATAGGGGGCGCCGCGACGCCCCCTCGTCAACAAGCCGCGCGGCCCATCTCAGGCAAGCTGACGCTCGACCTCCTCGCGTTCGAAAATCTCGATCACGTCGCCCTCGCGGACATCGTCGTATCTCTCGAACGCCATGCCGCATTCCTGCCCCGAATGGACCTCGGCGACCTCGTCCTTGAAGCGCTTGAGCGTCTTCAGCGTGCCCTCGTGGATCACCACGTCATCGCGCAGCAGACGCACCCCGGCCGAACGGCGCGCAACGCCTTCCGTCACCAGACAGCCGGCGACCTTGCCGACGCCCGAGACCTTGAACACCTGCCTGACTTCGGCATAGCCGATGAAGTTTTCGCGGATTTCCGCCCCCAGAAGACCACTCGCCGCCGCCTTCACATCATCGACGAGGTCATAAATCACCGAGTAGTACCGGATTTCCACGCCTTTCTGGTTGGCGCTGTTGCGCGCCGGCGCGTTGGCACGGACGTTGAAGCCCAGAACCGGCGCCCCCGAGGCCTCGGCCAGGCCAATGTCGGATTCGGTGATCGCGCCCACGCCCGAGTGCAGCACCCGGACGCGCACCTCCTCGTTGCCGATCTTCTCTATCGCCTGAACGATCGCCTCGGCGGAGCCTTGCACATCGGCCTTGACCACGATCGGCAATTCCTTGACGTTCTCGTCCTCCTTGGCCTTGGCCAGAAGCTGTTCGAGCGAGGTCGCCGCGCCGGCAGCAGCACGTTTTTCCTTGGCCTTTTCCTCGCGGTACTCGGCGATCTCGCGCGCCTGGGCCTCGGTCTCGACGACGTTGAGCACATCGCCCGCTTCCGGCGTTCCGTTGAGGCCCAGAACCTCGACCGGAACCGAGGGGCCCGCCTCCTTGACGCGCTCGCCGCGGTCGTTGACGAGCGCGCGGACCTTGCCATATTGCTCTCCGACCACGAACACGTCGCCCTGCCTCAACGTGCCGTTCTGAACCAGAACGGTCGCCACGGGACCACGGCCGACATCGAGCTGCGCCTCGATCACGGCACCCTCGGCGGCACGATTCGGATTCGCTTTCAGTTCCAGGATCTCGGCCTGCAGCGCAATCGCCTCAAGCAGCTCATCGAGCCCCTTGCCGGTGATCGCCGATACCTCGACATCCTGGACGTCGCCTGACAGTTTCTCGACGATCACTTCCTGCTGGAGAAGGTCGGTGCGCACCTTGTCGGGGTTGGCCTCGGGCTTGTCGCATTTGTTGATCGCCACGATCATCGGCACCTGGGCCGCCTTGGCGTGGTTGATCGCCTCGATCGTCTGCGGCATCACCGCATCATCGGCCGCCACCACCAGCACCACGATATCAGTTACCTGCGCGCCACGGGCCCGCATGCTGGTAAAGGCCGCATGGCCGGGCGTGTCGAGAAAGGTCAGGACCGCGCCGTCATCGGTGGTCACCTGATAGGCGCCGATATGCTGGGTGATACCGCCGGCCTCACCGGCGACGACCTTGGCATTGCGGATCGCATCGAGCAGCGAGGTCTTGCCGTGGTCGACATGGCCCATCACCGTAACCACCGGCGGACGCGGTTTCATGTCCTCGGGCTTGTCCTCGATACTGTCGATCACGTCTTCGACATCCGAATCCGAGACGCGCACCACCTTGTGGCCGAATTCCTCGATAATGAGTTCAGCCGTATCGGCGTCGATCGACTGGTTCTGCGTGACCATCATGCCGTTTTGCATCAGCGCCTTGACCACGTCGGCGACGCGTTCGGCCATGCGGTTTGCCAGTTCGCTGACGACGATGGTTTCCGGCAACTGCACCTCGCGGACCACCTTTTCACGATCCTGGGTTCCTCCCATCGCCTTTTGCCTGGCGCGTTCCTGTTTGCGGCGCATCGCCGCCATGGATTTCTGCCGGCCGCCCTCGCCGCCCGAAAGCGCCTGGTTCAGCGTCAACTTGCCCGAACGGCGGCCATCGCCGCCCCGTCCCTTGCCCCGGCCACGGCCTTTCTGATCGCGCTCGGCCTCTTCGGCGCGCCTTGGCGGCACCGGTTTGGCGGGGGCGCGGGCGGGCTTTTGCTCTTCGGGCGCGGGCTGGGCGGCCTGATCGGCGGCACGCCTGGCAGCATCCGCGCCTTCGCGGCGCTTGCGCTCTTCCTCCTCGGCCCTTAGCCTGGCTCGTTCCTCGGCCTCGCGCTGTTCGCGCTCCTTCGCCTCGGCCTCCTCGCGGCGACGCAGGCGCTCTTCCTCGCGTGTCTTTTCCTCTTCCTCGCGCCGGGCCTTTTCGTCGGCCTCGCGCGCGCGCGCCACTGCAAGCGCCTTCAGGCGGCGCTCCATCTCGGCATCGGAGATGCCCGCCGGACGCTTTGCGGCACCCTGCGGCCGCGCGTCTTTCTGCGAGACGTCCGTCGAAGACCGGCCCACCGCCGCGCCCGGTTTGGGCTTGACGATGCGCTTGCGCTTGGTTTCCACCACGACATTCTTGGTGCGGCCATGGCTGAAGCTCTGCTTCACATTCCCCGATCGGGGGCCACTGTGGACACCGAGAGTTTTCTTGCCGTCGTTGTCGCTCATCTGGTCTTCTTTCCTTTCCGGCGGCCGGTTTCACCGCCCGAGACGCGCAGGCCCTTGAGCCTTGCCGCCTCCTCTACAACACGCTGCGCCAAACCTCCATCCCCCAGTGCGGCATGGATCGCGGTTTGTCGCCCGAAGGCCCGGCCCAGTTCGCTGGCCGTCAGCCAGCCGATATAATCGCCGCCGTAAGGCGTGCTCAGCTTCGACTTGCCGCGTTCCGATCCGTCACAAGCCTGGATCAGGACGCGTGCCATCTCGCGCGACAGCCAGTCCTTGACCCTCTCATATCCGCACACCGCCTGCCCGCCCTTGCGGGCAAGGCTGATAAGGTTCACGACTCGCTCGGCCAGCTGCGTCTCGATCGTCGCGACAAGCCCGTCGGGCACCGTGACCGACCGTTTCAGGGCGCGGGCGAAGACGTTCTTCGCCACCGCCTTTTCGAGCGCCGCACGATCGGCACGGACCCAGACACCGCGGCCGGGCAGCTTGCCCATGATGTCTGGCACGACCTGCCCTTCCGGCCCGGCCACGAAACGGATCAGCTCACGCCCGGCGCAGACCTCGCCGGTGGCGATGCACCGGCGCTCGGGGCCTTGCGGCCGGTCCCTGGGATGTCCACCGCGGCCCATGATGCGCGCTCGCGAGGCCCGAAGATCAGGCCTCGTGCCCCTCTTCGGTCTCGGCTTCGGTCGCGGCGTCGGCCTCTTCGTCGCCACCGCCGAGATCCGCCGGGTCCACCCAGCCCAGCATGACGCGGGCGGTCATCACCATGGTCTGCGCTTCCTCCAGCGAAACGTCGAAAGGTTCGAGAATGCCGTCGTCCTTGACCCGCTGTCCATCGACCGTTGTCCAGCCGCCGGCCAGTTCCCAGTCGGCACAGGTGGCAAAATCCTCCAGCGTCTTGATGCCGTCCTCGGCCAGCGCCAGCACCATCTGGGGTGTCAGCCCCTCAAAACCGATGAGGCTTTCCTCGACGCCCATCTCGCGGGCCTTTTCCAGCGCCTCGCGCGCCTGCGAATCGAGCACGTCACGCGCCCGCGCCTGCAATTCCTCCGCGGTCTCCTCGTCGATCCCGTCGATCACCAGAAGCTCGTCCATATCGACAAAGGCCACTTCCTCGAGACTGGAGAAACCTTCAGAGACCAGAAGCTGGGCAAAAAATTCGTCGAGATCGAGCGTCTCCATGAACAGCCTGGTGCGTTCCTCGAATTCCTTCTGCCGGCGCTCAGAGTCCTCGGCCTCGGTCATGATGTCGATGTCGAGCCCGGTCAGCTGGCTGGCCAGCCGCACGTTCTGGCCACGTCGGCCAATCGCCAGCGAAAGCTGATCCTCGGGCACGACGACGTCGATCTTGCCCGCCTCCTCGTCGATCACCACCTTGGAAACCTCGGCCGGCTGCAGGGCATTGACGAGGAACGTCGCCTGATCCTCGTTCCAGGGGATGATGTCGATCTTCTCGCCCTGAAGCTCGTTGACCACCGCCTGCACGCGCGAGCCGCGCATGCCGACGCAGGCGCCAACCGGGTCGATCGAGTTGTCATAGGAAATGACCGCGATCTTGGCGCGCGAGCCGGGGTCACGCGCCACCGCCTTGATCTCGATGATGCCATCGTAGATTTCCGGCACTTCCATCTTGAACAGTTCGGCCATGAATTCCGGCGCGGTGCGGTTGAGGAAGATCTGCGGCCCGCGGGCCTCGCGGCGCACATCCTTGATATAACAGCGGATGCGGTCGCCGTTGCGATAGCTTTCGCGACCGATCTTGTCGTTGCGGCGCAGGATCGCCTCGCCGCGCCCGACATCGACAATGATGTTGCCGTATTCCTCGCGCTTGACGATGCCGTTGATGATCGTGCCGGCGCGATCCTTGTAATCCTCGTACTGACGGTCGCGCTCCGCATCGCGGACCTTTTGCAGGATAACCTGCTTCGCCGATTGCGCGGCGATGCGGCCCATCTCGACAGGGGGCACCTCGTCGACGATCTCATCGCCGGCGGCGGGGGGTGTCTCCTGGTCGACGCCCTCCATCAGGGCGCGGTCGGCCTCGGTGGGCTTGCGCAGAAGGAAGCGGCGGATACGGCGGGTCTCGGACGCGCCTCCCTCCTCGGCCGGGGGGATCTGGGCGACGCCCGACAGAACGACCACGTCAGGCCGCGCCTGGGCGACGGCCTGAGCGGCCTGGGCGGCGGTGATTTCGGCCTGAAAATTCTCGATTTCGTCATCCTCGGCCACGGTGCGCACCCGGGTAAAGGTCGCCCGGCCGGTCTTGCGGTCTATGTGGACGCGGATGTCCATCTCGGCGCCGTAGCGGCTCTTGGCGGCACGGGCGAGGCTTTCCTCCATCGCCTCGACCACAAGGCCGGGTTCGATCATCTTTTCGCGCGCCACGGCCTCGGCGGTTTGCAGAAGTTCGAGCTGGTTTGCAGATGTGATTGCCATTGTCTCAGTTCTCCCCGGGCCCTTCGGCCTCGATCTCATCGAATTTGTCTTCATCAAGCACGCCAGCATCCTTGCGAGCCTTGAGCATGTCGTGGATCAGCGCATCGCTGAGCACCAGCTTGGCCTCCGACAGCCAGTCGAATTGCAGGCCGATGGTGCCTTCGTCGACATTGATCAGCACCTCCGATCCGTCGATGCCGGCCAGCATCCCCTTGAAGCGTTTGCGCCCCTCGATCATCTCGGAGGTTTCGAGCCTGGCCTCGTACCCCTCGAAATCGGCGAAGTCCTTCAGCCGCGTCAGCGGCCGGTCGATGCCGGGGCTGGAAACCTCGAGCGTATAGGCCCCCTCGATCGGATCCTCGACATCGAGCACCGCGCTGATGGCGGTCGAAATGGCGGCGCATTCATCGACCTCGATGCCGCCTTGCGGCCTGTCGGCCATCACCTGCAGGACCGGCGTCTTGCCGCCCATCAGGCGGATGCGCACCAGCTCGAACCCCATACCCTCGATCACCGGGGTGAGGATCTCGGCCAGACGGCGGTCGATCGCGGTTTTGGCGATCAGGTCGTTGGGCATCTCGTTCGTCATCGGTCCAGACATTAAAAAACGGGCGCGCGGCCCGTGAAAAAAACCCGGTGGAGCCGCCCGGTGTGGACCCGGAAGCGCCGCTGTTGCGGGGCATATACGCCTCATCGGGCGCATCTGCAAGGGCAATGGCCGGTTATTCGGCCACCCAACCCTGTTTCTTGTGGCTGCCATCGCAAAACGGCTTGTTGCCGGAATGCCCGCAGCGGCACAGCGCCATTTCCGCCCTGACGGGGATCTCCTGCCCGTCCGGGCCCACCATGCGGGCAATCCCGCGCGCCATCAGCGGGCCGTTTTCGGTCAGTTCGATCTCGGGGGTCTGTGTCATTTGCCTGTTTCTCCATCCGTTCCTTGCGTCATTGCTCAAGCGTGCGCGCTCTTGCTCAAGCCGCCTCAGACCGCGCAGCGCAAGCGGTCCATCACCCGCACCAGTTCGGCGCTGATTCCCGGCTCCGAGAGCGCATGCCCGGCCAGCGGGATCATCCGCAGCTCGGCCGCGTCCCACAGCCGCGCAAGGCGATGCGCCGCAGCCGGCGGGCAGATCATGTCGAGCCGACCCTGCACGATGGTGCCGGGAATATCGGCGATGCGGTGGATGTCGTCGTAAATCTGCCCGTCGCGCTCCAGAAAGCCACCATGGGTGAAATAGTGGTTCTCAAGCCGGGCGAAGGCGCGGGCATACTCGGGCGGGCTGTCGCCGCCGGCGCCTCTCGAGCCCACCGTCGCCAGCGCGTTTTCCCAAGCCGCCCACGCCTTGCCATGGCGCACTTCCTCGTCGCGGTCGCCGGAGAACAGGCGGCGGTGATAGGCGGCGATCATGTCGTCACGCTCGTCCTCGGGAATCGGGCGCTGGAACGCCGCCCAGGTTTCGGGCCAGAACCGGCCCGCGCCGCCGTCATAGAACCAGTCGAGTTCGCTCCGGGTCATCGTGAAGACACCGCGCAGGACCAGATGGCGCACCGGGGCGGGATGGGCCTCGGCATAGATCAGCGCCAGCGTCGCGCCCCAACTGCCGCCAAAGACGATCCAGCGTTCGATGCCGAGCGCGCGGCGGATATGCTCGATATCCGCGATCAGGTGCCAGGTGGTGTTCGCCTCGACACTGGCATGCGGGCGCGAGCGGCCGCAACCGCGCTGATCGAAGAGCACGATGCGATAGATCCGCGGATCGAAATAACGCCGCATTGCCGGGCTGCATCCGCCGCCGGGGCCGCCATGCAACACCACCACCGGCAGGCCCCCGGGGTTGCCGGACTGTTCGACATAGATGCTGTGCCCCTCGCTCACATCCATCATTTGCCGATCAAAAGGCTCGATCGGCGGATAGAGATACTGGACTGCGCTCCTTTGACCTGCGAATTTGTCCATGACCGTCCTATATCAAGGGGCGGGAACAGTTGAGCACATGGAGAGCAGAATGCAAGCGGATCAGACCACGATCGACCCCGGCGAGGTCGCCAAGTTCGGGGCAATGGCCGCCGAGTGGTGGGATCCGACCGGCAAGTTCAAGCCGCTTCACATGCTCAACCCTTGCCGACTCGACTATATCACGTCGCAGATCGCGGCGGAATTCGACCGCGACCTGAATGCCGAGGCCCCCTTTGCCGGTTTGCGCATTCTCGATATCGGCTGCGGCGGCGGATTGCTGAGCGAGCCGATGGCGCGGCTCGGGGCCGAGGTCGTGGGCGCCGATGCGGCGGAACGCAACATTCCGGTGGCCCGCCTGCATGCCGAACAGTCCGGGCTGAAGATCGACTACCGCCATACCTCCGCCGAGGCGCTGGCCGCGGCGGGCGAAGAGTTCGACGCGGTTCTCAACATGGAAGTGGTCGAGCACGTCGCCGACCCCGAGGCATATCTCGCGGCCTGCCACGCCCTGTTGCGTCCGGGCGGCATCCATATCTGCTCGACCATCAACCGCTCCGCCAAGGGCTTTGCCGTCGCCATCCTCGGCGCCGAATACGTCCTGCGCTGGCTGCCCCGGGGCACGCATGAGTGGTCGAAATTCATCACCCCCGACGAGCTTTACCAAATGCTGGAGCAGGCCGGGTTGCGGCCGGTCGACCGCAAGGGATTCGTCTTCAACCCGCTGGCATGGTCATGGTCGCTCTCCGAGCGCGACCTGAGCGTGAACTATGTGACGACAAGCGTTCGGCCAGGTTGAACAGGGGCTAGGGGCGCGCAGTTCCCCCCCGGAGTATTTCAGGCAGGATGAAGCCGGGGCGATGCGACTCACGCGTCTGATTCGAGTTTCGTGCGCAATTCGCGCAGCACCGGAAGCGTCGCCCGCACCCGCGCCTCGCCGAGATCGTCGACCAGTTCGGAAATGACCGGCGTGATTGCCGAGATCGCGGCGTCGCGCGCCTGCCGGCCTGCCGGGCTGATCGTGACCATCTTGCGGCGCGCGTCGTCCCAGTCGGGGCGGATATGCACATATCCCGCCCATTCCAGCTTGTGCAGTGTGTTGGTCATCGCCCCGCGGGTGACGTGAAACGACCGCGCCAGTTGTGCCGGGCTGCGCTCGGACCCGACCCGGGCGAGGTGATTGAGCACCGAGAAATGCGAAATCTCCATCCCCCGGGGCAGAACCGCGCTCAGCTTGTTGCGGATGAGCTGTTCATTGGTCAGGATTTCGCTGAAAAGCGTTACCGCCAGTGGATTTTCGCGTTGTTCCGTCATGCGGAGCCTTCGAAACGAATTTCCTGCCGCAGCGCGGGGATTCTTGAGCGCGCCTCTTCGACTGCCCCGTGATCGAGGTCAACGCAAATCACCCCCGGTTCCGTCCCGCCATCGGCAAGAACCCTGCCCCACGGGTCGACAATCAGCGAATGCCCCCAGGTCCGCCGCTCCCGCCCGCGGGTGGCACGATGCGTTCCGGTCTGCGCCGGAGCAAGGATGAACGCGCCGGTTTCGATTGCCCGCGCCCGCAGCAGAACCTCCCAATGCGCGGCACCGGTGACGGGTGAAAAAGCCGCTGGCACGGTCAGAAACTCGGCTCCTGCCTGCGCCAGGCGCCGGTAGAGATGCGCAAAGCGCAGATCATAGCAGATCGTCAGCCCGATCGCGCCGAGCGGCGTTTCGGCGAGCACCGCGCGGCACCCCGGGCGGTAGCTCTCTGATTCGCGGAAGGTTTCGGATTCGGATATGGCGACATCGAACATGTGGATCTTGTCATACCATGCCTTGATGCCCCCATCGGGTGAAATCAGAAAGGAGCGGTTTGCAAACCGCCCGTCCGCGCCCTCCGTCTTGAGCGCCAGCGAGCCGATCAGACACCACACCCCCGCCGCTTGCGCCTTCGCGCGCAGGGCGGCAAGCACGGGGTCGCGTTCCTGGGGATACAAAACCTCGTTCTGATGGCTGCGGCTGGCCGAAATACAGTTGGTGACCTCGGGGGTGAGAATGAACTCCGCCCCCTTGCTCACCGCCTCGTCGAAAGCGGTCGAGACCGCCGCGAGATTGGCCGCCGGGTCATCGCTGCCGTTCAGTTGGAGAATCGCCACCCTCATGGGGTCAGCATCAAGTCCAGCTTGCCGGCCCGCTCGAGCGCATGAAGCTCATCACAGCCGCCGACATGCGTGCCATCTATGAAAATCTGCGGCACGGTGCGGCTGCCGCCGGCTCGCGCGATCATCTCGGCCTTTCGCGCCGGATTGGCGAGCACGTTGATCTCGGTGAAACGCACGCCTTTGCTTTTCAGAAGGCGCTTGGCCGCGTGGCAAAATCCGCAAAGCGGAGAGGAGTAGATTTCCACCCTGGTCATGATCATCCCCAAAATTCGGTTCCCGCGGAACTTAGTCATCGCCAGCCACGCGCGCCAGTACCAGAATGCAGACATCGCGCGCACCGGCCGCGAAACAGGCCTGCGCGGCGGCCGAAAGCGTGGCGCCGGAGGTCATCACATCGTCAATGAGCAGCACCGGGCGGCCCTCGGCCACCCCCTTGCGAGCCGGGTTCGGGGCAATCGCACCATCGAGGGCAGCAAAGCGCGCGTCAAATCCGAGCCCCCCGAGCGGGCGCGTGCGGGTGCGGCGCACCAGCAAGTCGGGACACTCCTGCAGACGAAGATGCCCCGCCATTGCCCGGCCAAGCAGTGCCGACTGGTTGAACCGCCGTCTGAGCATCCGCGACCAGTGCAGCGGGACCGGCACGACGAGCGTATCCTCGGTGGCAAGCGGCGCGGCGGCGCGCGCAAGCCACGGCCCGGCGGCACGGGCGATATCATGGCGGTCGCCATGCTTGAGCGCCAGCACCAGCTTGCGCCCATTGTCACGATAGAGAAAGACCGCGCGCCCCCGCCGCCATGGCCGGGCAACGACCAGGCATTCGTCGCACAGTTCCGCCTCGCCCTGATCCTCGCCCGGCAGCGGTTTGCCACAGAGATCGCAAACCAGCCCGCCGATGAAGCGAACATCGCGCCAACATGGGCCGCAAAGGCCGAATTCGCTTTCCACCAGGGTACCGCACAAGGTACAGCGCGGCGGGTAGACCAGCCGCAACAGCGTTTGAAAAGCCCTCAGGCCCATCCTACTGTGTCCGTCATGCTCACCCCGATCACCGATCGCACCGCCCTCACCCGCAACCGCCACCGCGCCCTTGCCGCGCCGGTGACCTTCCTGCACGAGGCGGCGCGAGACGAGATCGAGGATCGCCTGTCGATGGTTAACAAAACCTTTCGCGATACCGCCATCGTGACCGGTTTTCCCACGCTCTGGCAAGGGTTGGGCCCGGACACCCATATCATCGAGGATGACGAAACCCTCGATCTGCGCGAGCAATCGCTTGACCTGCTCGTGCATGCTATGTGCCTGCACTGGGCCAATGACCCGGTGGGGCAACTCATCCAGTCGCGCCTGGCACTGCGGCCCGACGGGCTCTTTCTCGGCGTTCTTCTCGGAGGCAACACACTCAACGAGCTTCGCTCGGCGCTGGCCCAGGCGGAATCCGATCTTGTCGGCGGTTTGTCACCGCGTGTGGCACCGATGGCGGAAATTCGCGACCTCGGGGCATTGCTGCAACGCGCCGGTTTCGCGCTGCCGGTCGCCGACAGCCTGACACTGACCGCTTCCTACGCCTCGCCCCTGCAGCTGATGCAAGAGCTGCGTTTCATGGGCGAGGGCAATGCGCTCGCAGCGCGGCGCCGAACCCCGACGCCACGGCGGCTGATCATGCGCGCCTGCGAGATCTATTCGGATCATTTCGGCATCGGGGACGGCCGCGTGCGTGCAACTTTCGAGTTGATCGTGCTGACCGGCTGGGCCCCGGATGCCAGTCAGCCATAACCATTGCGGCCCGGCTCGGCGACGGCCCGGCTCGCCGACGCGCTCGGAACACGCGAAACCCCGCTCAAGGATTGACGCGCCGCTCGAACGGCTTAGGTCGAACGCCGCCCGCCCGCAGGAGAGCCAGCAGACCATGACCAATGCAAGCATTGCAACATTC
>Ga0114931_10007202_pt1 | contig 13605 bp, 21 predicted proteins | sample 2SBtaG_FD_89579 | JGI IMG/M metagenome (GOLD analysis project Ga0114931, IMG submission 89579) | Deep subsurface microbial communities from Kolumbo volcano to uncover new lineages of life (NeLLi) - 2SBTROV14_V59a metaG | ecosystem: Environmental > Aquatic > Marine > Volcanic | place: Kolumbo... | reverse complement strand
TTACTGCTGGAGATCAATTTATTGTCAGTCATCGAAATGATGATGGATCAAGCGGTGCCGGCGGCAGTTTATTAATATTAAATTCCACAAATTTTCAAACTACATTAAAAGGAACAGTAAATATAGCGGATGCTTTTGACAATACTGTAACAATAACAGGCAATAATACTGGATTACCTGTTAGATTTCAAGCATTTGGTCTTGATACTAATATAGACATAGATTTACAACCAAAAGGTACTGGCAATGTTACTGTTAACGGTACTCCTTTTCCTTTTACTGATATTTTTATAAGTACAGATCAATCTATAACCACAGCAACACAGAGAATTATACCACATACCTTAGGCAAAACTCCTACACTGGTTAAAACTTTTATTAAAATGGGTAGTACTACTGAATTAGGATACACTACAGGAGATATAATTGAAATTGCTAGTTTTAATGGAACTTTATCATTAATATCAGATGCATCTAACATAACGATTAGATATAATGATGGCGCTAGTTTGGTGTCAATTGTAGATAAAACAACTGGTGCGGTGGGAGCTATTACCAATGCTAACTGGACCTTATTTGTCAGGGCTTGGGCTTAAAAAGTTATTAATATACATCTATTTATGCAAAAACATGTAAAAATATTATTGCTAATCAATAAGTTATAACTTGCTTTGTTGTTTAAATAATTTTTTAGCTTATATTATGCTTTATTAACTATTAATGCCAAAAGGTAGTGGGTAAACCCAATTAGTTCCTTTACCTAAAACACATGATCTTCCATCAGTACTTGAACCAAACATAGTCCAATTTTTATTTTTAGCAATAATTACTTCTAAAATCCACCCATTTTCGATAATTCCTAATGTAAACATTTTTAAATTTAAATTATTTTTTACCCTACTTATTATATTTTTTCTAGACATGCATTGTTCTTCTGCTGATGATAAATTAGAAGGTAAAAAAAGTATAAAAGAAAATAATAAAGCTAATAAAAATTTACTTATAGTTTTCATTTTAAATCTCCCATATACACATATATTTATCATAAAAATTATAAATAATATAGCAGGTGAAATATAAATGAATATTTATTATACAAAAAAAGGTAAATTTGAAACATTATTTAATAAAGATATACCTTATTCTGAACTAAATAGAAAAATAGGTCCAGCTCTAATTAGAAGTAATGGAACGAAAGAATACTATAAAAATGGAAAATTGCATAGATTAAATGGTCCTGCTGTTATTTCTAATAATGGTAGAAAAGAATGGTGGGTTGATGGTAAGCCAAGTAGAGTAGATGGGCCTGCTATAGAAGAGCCAAATGGAGACCACCGTTGGTATTTAAATGGAAAGAGACTAAGTAATAACGAAGTAGAACGATGGATGGATCAAAACAAAATAAACTTATCTAAACGAATTGACCAAGTAATTTTTAAAATGGCGTGGTCATAAATTTATATAAGTCAATATCATCCAAATTTCTTCATAAATAATACTTGATGTTTTTTATTTTTTAAATTAATGTTGTTATCTTTAATCCATTTTTCTACTTGATTTGTATTTATTCGTTTTCCTTTTATGCGCCATTCTTCTTCTCCATCATACCAAATAACAGCAGGGCCATCTAACCTATACTTTTTTCCTTTTTCATACCATTCTTTTGTACCTTCTTCATCAAATATACTAAAGTCATTATCAATTAATTTTAAAAATGGTATACCATTGTAGTAATCAGTTGTAAACTTACCATTATTTGTGTAATAAGTATATAACATTATCCAAACCTCAACATAAACATAGATTGCCCTGTTTTTGTTTTTAAATTAATATTATTACCTTTAATCCAATCATTTACTTCCTCTGTATTTAATTTTTTACCATTAATCCAATACTCTATTGATCCATTTTTCCATTCAATAGCAGGGCCATCTAATCTATGTCGTTTATCATCTACCCACCATTCTTTTCGTTTTCCTTTCATAATAACAGCAGGACCATTTAATCTATGTTGTTCTCCATTAATCCACCACTCTTTTGATCCATCTGGTTCTATAAAAGCAGGACCATCTAATCTATGTGGGATTCCAAAAATATACCATTCTTTGGTGCCGTCACTAGATTCTACAGCAGGACCATCTTCCCTATGCAAAACTTCATTAACCCACCATTCTTTAGAACCATCTGCAAAAATTATAGCAGGGCCATCTAGTCTATGAAAGCTTTTAGCTAGCAACCTTTGGTTGCTACCTAAATTAAATTTTCCTTTTTTTGTATAATAGGTAGTTAATTTCGAAGACATAGTTGATATTATGAATTATTTATTCCAACTAATTTTAATAATGTTTCTACATCATCTATTTTTTCTTTTTCATCTAGTAAGTTGGCCTTTACTGCAGAATTAATTGATTTTGAAATAAGTCTTGGCTTAACATCTACTTCAGTTGCTACTTCTTTAATCGTTTCTCTTAGCCCTTCAGAAAGAGCAGCAATATCTTGCTTAATTTTTATTCCTTGGTTTATCACTTCTTTTAATTTTAAAATTTCATTTTTATCTAATGGACCTATTGCCATATTTTTCTCCAGTTAATGTTAAATATGAAATAACTAATTGTTTATCTAAATAATTTTTGAAATTTTTGTTCTGCTTCGTTTGCTAATTTACTACTTTTTCTATTGTTTGCCAAATCTTCTACTTGGACAGCTAGCATTATTGATAACTGACTAACCAATTCATCAAGCCACCATCTATAAAAATAAGAATCATCATATTTAAGAAAATACTTCCAAGCTTCTTTAATATCTTTTTCTATTTTAGATATACTATTTTCCCATATTACAAAATTTTCAATATTATATTGTTTAGCAATATCTTCAACAGAATTTTTAATAACTAAAATAGTTGCCTCTGGTGTTTTTTTAAAAGGTCTTATATTAAAAAATTTAAATTCTAAATTCTTTTTTGATTTAGGCTTATGTTTAGTTTTTTTTTGTTTAGTTACTGTTTTATCCATTAGATTTCTCTTCACTGTTTTGTTTTTCATACCAACGCATTAACGAACTGTAAGTACCAATTAAATGATCATCTATTAAAATTTGAGGAACAGTTCTTGCATCATTTCCACAGTCATCAAAAAACGCTGGCATGTTTTCTTTATTAGAAAGATCTACTTCTTCATAAGAATAATTATGTTCATTTAACCATTGCTTTGTTTTTTCACACCATACACAAGAAGGAGTAGTATAAATTTTAATATTCATATCAATTTTCCTTTCAATTTACCATTAAATTTAACTATATAATTTCATAGCAAAACATAGCTTTTTCCATAGTGACTTAATTAATGGGTACGTATTTGATAATAATATTATTTCTTTATATTTGCAAGATAATAAATATGCATCCATAACTTCATTTACATCTAGTACTATGTCTCCCTCTTTTAAATTTAATACAACTACATCTTTAATATTAGTATTAGTATGATAACTAGTACTGCTATTACCAGTGCTATCACTAATATATTGGTGATAATAAGGCAATTCCTTATTAAAAACATCAGTACTACCAATATCTATATTAATATTAGTGTTGTTTGCAGTAATACCCGTGGTCCAATATAATTTACTATTATTTTTCATATTAAGTTACCTATACTGTTATTTTTGTTTTTGATTTTCTAGTAGCTAATCTTTTATCCATTCTAGCTTTAGTTTGTTTTTTAGTTCTTACTTTTGGCTTCAATGAAGGTGCTAAATTATATGCCTGTGATTTTTTTAATTCAGCTTCTTTAATAAGCATTTCTGCTTGAACTAATAAATTTTTAGCAGTATCTACTTGTTGTTCTTTTACTGAATTTACTCTATTTTCTTCAGATAAAGAAACCCTAGAATCAACATCTTCAACTACATCAATATTAGTATCTTCTAATGTATTAACATTAACATTTTCAGTTTTTAAATCTCCACTAACTGCTTTAATTACGTCAACTAAAGGAATTGGTCTATTAGGCTGTGGATACATTGTTACTTGAGATGTTAAAACTCTTTGTAAATGTTGAGCATTATGCAGAGTATTTAAAATATCTAAATTTGTATCAGGCATAATTCTTCTACCAAGCAAATCAGCTATATTAGTAAAATTTTGACCTTCATGATCTATAATATTCATAAGTGTATCATGCCAACGATCAGGCAATGCATCTGTGTCTACTACTAATGCATGATCATCATCTTCAGGTATTTGCATATATATTACTATACATCTTTTATCTGTATTATTTATTTTACCTACGTGTCGTTTCATATTAGCCATTTACTTTCTCCTAAAATAATTTTATTAAATATTTAATTTTTTAAACATATGAAATTTTTTATAAAAGGTTCTAATTCATCTGCATCTACATACCCTATATATTGGCTATTTTCTGTACTATATTTCTTAGGAATATTCATATTACCTAACACATATTTACTATTACTTTTTACCAAATACATATTCGTATAAACTTCATGTCTATCCATTATAATAACTACTATTTGGTTACTAATTCCTTTATCATTTACATAGTTTAATAAGGCTCTATCTCCTTTATTAAAATTAAAATCAAATATAGTATTGTTCTGTTCTAATGAATTCATATTACATACTTTCTATGAATATATTCTATTCATTCTTACTGTCTTCCGCTGGAGGCATGTTTTCTTCTAAAAAATTAGAAATCTTGTCTCTAACTGTTCCAACTTGTGTTAACTCATTTCCTCTAAATGCGCCGCGTTGAGCTGCTACATCTATTATTTGAAGTACATTTTGAATATCAACAATTGAAATAGATGATTGGTTTTCTTCATTACTTACATTGCTTGTGACATTTTCTTCAACTTCAGTTTTAACTTTGGGTATTTTAGTAGTTTTCCTAGCCATTTTTAATCCTCAAAATTATAATTAATAATTGTAACCTTATTGTATAACTTTTTATTTAACATGTCAATTAATTAATTTATTTATATCTACTTTTTATTATATGGCGCCTGTAAAATTTCCGCGAATCCTTCTACATATTTTGAAATATTATTCAATTGATATATATTACAAAATCTAAGAAGATTAATGCCAACTTGTTTTACTAACTTCTTTTTTATAGAATTATTTATTGTAGTTTTTATTAATTCTTTAATCTCATTTGGTTGAGCATGTAAATCTATTAATTCTTTATTTTTGTTATAATCATTTAAAACTGTATGAACAATATCATTATGATCAACCCATGTTTGCAACATCATATTATTCCAAATATATCCTTTTTCTTCTTTATCATTAAAAGCTTCTAATAATTTAGTTTCTCTAATTTTTGGATAAGCAGAAAATATTCCATCAGTTGCGTCTCCTCTCATTATTTTTTTAAATAATTCCCACTCTGGATTAACCGGCAATTTACTTTTTTTTGTCTTTTTATTAATTACATTAGTGCCATTATCATTTTTAAATCCTTCTACAGAAATAGTACATCCTTTAATACCATCATATATCATAACATTTTTATTTATTAATTGAAAAAAGTCAGAATCACTTGAAATTATTATATTTTTATCTGATTTATGTAAATCTATCCATCCTGCAATTAAATCATCTGCCTCTAATCCTTTTTCTTTTAAATATGTAACATTTGTTTTATCATACAAAAAGTTTAAAAAATCGTGCATTATTTCTGAAAAATATTTATCTTCTTCTACTTCTTTTGGTGTTCTAAGTTTGGATTTAACTCTCCTGTGAAGTTTATATTCTTTATATATTATGTTTCTCCAACTATAATCATCTAAACATATAACTAAATGATCAGCTTCAAATTTCCTCCAAACCTTTCTAATAGAATTAAAAATAATATGTAATGCCATTGATGCTCTAGTATCTATATCACCCTGGCATACATATTTACATCTAAACGCTAAATTACTAAAATCCAAAAGTATATATGTTTTTAACATTATTTATTAACTATAAACTGTTTTATTACCTGATGAAGTTTTAATAGTTTCGATCATAGTAGCTCCAGGAGAATCTAAAGAAGGTGAAGAAGTTACTTGAGAACTTAATGTAATATTTTCTTCTGTAGAAGAATAATTACATATATCATTAAACCAATTTTTTACAATATCTACATCATCTACACCAGTATATCCTGCATCATTTAAAACACCAATAAATTCTTTATTCCAATCTAATTCAAAATACAAACCATTTGCACCAAATGCTTTATCAAATTTACTATCAATTACTCCTACCCAAGGTTCTTTATCTATTGTTTTACATTGTTTTTCACATTCTAATTCAGATATTTTTTCATATTTTAAATCTATTTTTAGATTTTCTTTTTTTAAATCATTTCCATTATACTCAATTTTTGCTAATTTTCTATCAAGTTCTTCCCCTTCATATAAATAATTAGCTTCTGCCATCTTATAACTTTTTCCTTTTAGCCCCCAACTAACAGGTAACATTTTAAAAGGTATTTTTTTCATTAATTTTTTCTCCTTCTTTTATTATGCTTGCTATTGACATGCCTAATATACTGCCTTTTTAATGTATCTAATAAAGTTGAATATTGAAAACTATTTATTAAAATTGGTTTAGTACTTTTATCTACGCCTTCTTTTCGCCAATGCCTAAATATTTCTACAACCTCATCTAAAGTAATATCATTTGTTGGTCTAAATGCATATTTCATTTACATATTTATCCTATGTTCCCCACTTATTCCCCCATAAATGTGTATGTAACCTAGTACTAAACCTTATGTTTCTTTTAACACATAAATCAGCTACCTTAGTTTCATTTAGTGTTAATGTATCTTCTGTGCCACCTACTGGCATTGCATATACTGCGCCTATCTTTACTCCTGCTTTTTTATATTCATTCACTGCTTCATCTATTTCTTCAAAATCAGATTCTTCCCTAACTACAAATTTTAAATAAAGAAATGTATTATAAATTTCTGCATATGATTTAACTACTTTTGGTTTAATGGCGTCTTTCCAAGATTCACCAGAAATACTTAATTTTGGACTTACTGACCATGTTAAATTAAAATGTCTACTAGTAGACCAAAAACAATCATCTAAAAGCTCTTTAGTTAATGGCTGGGTCCCATTAGTTTCAAATGTTAAATTTAATAAATCTTTTAAATATTTATTAAATAGTAATTCTGAATATGCTTTTTGCCACCTAGGCAATAAAGGTTCTCCCCCTGTTATAACTAAATGTGTGTCACATCCATAAGGCCTATACCATTTATAATTTACTAATTTTGACAAACTTTTGGCTATTTCTAAAGGTGTTCCTTTTTTCGCCATATGTTTGTATCTAGCAGACCAACTAGCAGAACTATCACAGCCTATTGGAAAAATAGGCAAATCATTAATTGATTTAATTTTAGATGCATCAAACAAATTATGTGGCATATCTTTTTCAGATACCCAAAGACTTCTATCTTTTGGCTGCCCAAACCCTTGGCACGTAAAATTGCAGCCAAAAGTTCTAAGAAATACAGAAGGTACACCTGTAAATTTCCCCTCACCTTGAAGGCTGATGAAGTGTTCAAGATACATCAATTGTGTTTTTTTCATACTTCTATACCTTTTTGTTTAATATTTTTATTCATTTAACTGTCATAACTAATTTAACTTAGTTTATAACCCTTCATTCCAGACAGTAAACTAAAAAATTCATTCCTTAAATCTTTAGAATTCCTTAAAACTCCTCTTAATACAGACGTAGTAAAATCAGATTCATGTTCTTTAATACCACGTTGAGTTATGCAATGATGCTGAGCTTTTATTATAACAGCTACTCCATCTGCTTTAGTTAATTTTTCAATTTCATCAGCAATTGTTATTGTCATTTCTTCTTGAATGCTAGGTCTTCTGGCTACCCAATCTGTTATTCTAGACAATTTAGAAAGACCTACTACATTTTCACCAGGAAACACTCCTATCCAACAGCTACCCGTAATATTTTGAAAATGATGAGCACAAACTGATTTAATAGAAATTGGACCAGTTATATACAGTTGATCATATCCAGCAACGTTAGGAAACATTTTTGAGTTTGGCCTAGGTAAATACCTGCCACCAAATACCTCTTCTACCCAAGACTTTGCAACACGCTGAGCCGTTTCTTTTGTATTATGATCAAATTCAACATCTATAACTAAAGATTTTAATACTTCTTGAAATTTACCTGCTACTTCATCTATTAATATTGGTATTTCTTCCTCTTTTATATATTTCGATATATTATCTGTAGAAAAATACCCAACACCTGCATCTTTAATTCTTTTTATTATTGTTTTTGATATTTCCATCAATACTCTCTTTTCTAGATAGTAATTCTAACATTTTTTCAGGATATAAATAATTTTCAACCAATTTATTTTTTTGGGTTTTAAATAAATATTCAACTGAGTTAGAAAATGTTTCAGTTAATTTAAGTAATGTTTTAATATTATATATTATATCTGTTCTATAAGTCAAATAATTTTTCCAAGAAGACGTCCACTTAGATGGGTATAAAAAATTTTTATTATACATTTCAGAATAAAATAATCTATCTGGTAAAAAAGGAATTGTATTTACTAAAATAGCTTCCATTGCAGAAATACCTAATGTTTCTTGTAAATTAGCTGAAAAAACCATTTTAGATTTACCTAATAATTCTCTATAATCATTTTTAGATAACTCTCTTTCTTGACATATTATCCATTCATACTCTGGCATACATTTTGATAAATCTCTAAAAATATCTGGTTGTTTTTCCGGTGCTATTCTGTGTGGGAATAAAATAATATTTTCTTTTTTAATATTTGAATATTTACCTAATTCTTTAATAAGAATATTATGTGGCTGACCTGAAAGTACTATTTTATCATGTATCACATCTTTATCTATAACTCCTAAAGAATTCAAAAATAAATCTATATGAAAATTAGTAGCAAAATAATTTTTATCTATTGAGTAAAATAAACTTTTTTCAAAAGAAAAACTCCAATTTTTATTTTTTATTTTTCTACCTAAGAAATCATTAGGATCATAAGAACCTGCATGCCATATTGCATGTATTTCTATAGGAATATCTAACAATTCACTCATATATTTAAACTGTATTACACATGGGTTCCAAGCATCAGTAATTAATATTTTATCTCCTGGTTTGATTAAATTAAATTGAAAAGCTTTGGCTATTTGTTCAGCTTGTTGATTTTTATATATATTTGTACCAGAAAAATTTAAAAATGCGCCTTCGGTTGCTTTTGATGAACTATTTGTTTTTCCTTCTATTACAATTATATTAATATCATTTTCTTTAGGTGATTCCAAACTATAAGAAAAAAAGAAATCTAACCCTTTAAATATTTTAGTATTTTTATTTTTATTAGAAAAATATTCCAATAATAATTTAGGTATTCCTTCTTTCCATTCACATGTATACCGAGTAGAAACAGATTCTAAATCAACTAAAAAAATATTCATATTATTCTAAATGTGAAAACCATTGCATGTAACAACCATTTTCATTATCTTCTGATATATCAATAAAAATTGTCCTATTAGGATATTTTAAATTAATCATATGATATAACTGTTCCGCCATCATTTCACAACTCTGATCATTCATTACCAATATATTTTCTGAGTATAAAGATAATAACCATCTTTTAAACTGTATAAATTCTATATCTCTATTTAAATGGTCAACAGATATCCATATTTTAAAATAAAATAAATGCCTGTGTTCTAATCCTAAAAATTTTACAGATTCTAGAGATTTTTCATAAGATGCTTCTGGATATTTATGTATTCCTTCTTTCCTAAAAGTAATATAAACCATTTTGCTTATAATAGGTGAGTTTACTTTAACATTCATATTATCACCGTTTTCTTGCAGGTAAAATATATTTGTAATTTGCATAAGTACCTTTTACCGAAAACATCAAAGCTCCTTTGCTAGAAAAACTCATTGTAACATCATTAGAATCAAAATGTTTTAAAATAGTTAATAATTGAGCAGCAGGCCACCACATGTCATTATTTAACTTTCCTTCTACATTTTTTGCAAAAATAATAAAGGAACCATGACTTGCTGAATTATCATCTCCTATCCAAAATCTTAATTCACCATTTACTGTCTTAACCAACACAAATGTTTCATATGATGATAATGCTTTAAACATATAATTTAATTCAGAAATTTTACTTTTTGTTGGAGAAATAACTACATCCCATTCAGTACCAAGAAATTTAGCTTGCCTTGGAACTAGTTCAGACGCCATTAATCTATATCTAGATTTTTGTTTTTGTGAATCAGAAAAGATGATTTCTTCAGGCACTAATTCTCCATTTCTTTCTGTTCTTTTTATTTCTATAGATGCCCCAGATGCTCTATAGTTTGGATAATTTAAAAAGGCAGTAAGAACAGACAAGCCATTCATACCAAATTCTCCCTTTAAATCTAAATTTGGTTCTAATAATTCTCCTTTAATAATTACAGTTTTATCATCATCCATTGCTTCTATTTTAGTAGACTCATCAGTTCCTGTTATTTTAATAGAATCTATAAATCCTAAATCACCTGTATGATTTACTATGTCTAATAAAATTTCTTTATTACCAGCCATTCTTTATTCCTTTTTCTATATTAAAAACAAATGTACTATATTAATAGTAGTATATATTAAAAAAATAAAAAAATCAATTTTTACTTTTAAATATTATCACTTAATGCCAATTAAAATTAAATATTTTTAAATCTAAAGAATTCTCATCAGTAAATCTTAAATCTACCGAACTTAAATGACCACCTTTTCCGGCGCCAGTATCAAGAAATACCACTTCACTATTATTTTTATTAACTATTTTTAACGGGTTCCCTTTACTTCTAACATCATGTCCAACTATAACTATTTTACCACTAGGAATAATTTTAGTCCAATTATATGTCATAGCAATTGATTTTTCTTTTATTGCTTTAACTTCGCCAAATAAAGCCATTCTTTCAAAATAAGATCCAATAGGAAGTTTCTTATCATAACAATTGAATAAAAAATTAGTGCTAGCACCATGTGTTAATAAAATATTCGAAATATTAACATGATTTCTACTATGTGCCAATAAAGAAAAGAACATATTTTTAACTCTTTTTTGTGATTCTTTATCTAAAGAAGATATTATATTAGTAGTAATTTTATTTCCTTCACTTAAATATACACGTTTATTAGAGTTTTCTTTACTTTCAAACCATTTTTTTAATTTTCTTTCATGATTTCCGTAAATTAAAATTCCTTCTGACCGCATTATTATTTCATATACTGTTTGTATGCATTCTAATGGTTTTGGGCCATAACTTACTAAATCTCCTAAAAATACAATAAAATTTCTTCTACTTCTAGCCCAATTTATTGCAGATTTCATAGATTCAAAAGAACTATGAACATCTCCAATGGCCATTATTCCTAAAAATCCTCTATTTCTTAATTGATTAGCAATTGATTTATTTTTAATAGAAGAAATAATTTTTAAATGCTCTATTTCGCCATTAATTACTTCTGCTACTTTATCCCCAAACAAAACATCTTTAGTAACTATTAAACTTTTAAAACTAGGAACTTTACCTACTATAATGTAAAAAACAGGGCAATTATATAATACTCCTAATTTAGATATTTGTTTTCTATCTATATCTTTAATTTTATTACAATTAATTACTACTCTTTCACCTAGTTTAAGTTTTGTTTCTATAGTAGATATCATATAATTTTTAATTATTTGATAATTAAAAGTAGTTAAATTATCATTTATTAATTTATATGAAATAGATCTTAAACTTAAAACTTCATATTTATCAAACTGAGATATTACATTAGATATGTCAGCTTGCTTGGATATTTTAATAATCAGTACTAAACTATTCAATGGAATTATCTTCATTATATTCCAAATCTTCCTCGTGTAGCCTCAAAATTTTGTGATACTTCAGATGCTGTTAATATTCTGTCATATACTCTTACTATAGCCAGTCTTGTTAAATTAGGTGCCCTTAAAGCAGAATCTACAGGCCGACCACTAATTTGAGCTTGTCTAGTACTATCGCCTGTTGTATATCCAGAATTATTTGCGGTCCATGTTCCATTTGCTGCACCATCTACATAAAAGGTTCCTGTGGTTGTGCCGTCTGGTTTACCTGCCGTTACTACTTGGTGCCAAGCATTCAAACCAATTGTTGTGTTGCTTTCACCTGTTGGTCCTGTTGGAAAAAAATCATTGAATATTCTCTGTGCTGTGACTGATGACCAATGATATCTAAACCCGCTTTCACCACCAGCAAAAACATTTGTATGTAAACTAAATCTAGTTGTATTAACAAAGTACCAATACATTTCTATAGTAAATGCTTGCCCTTGTTGTCCTATCGTTCTTAATATTGAACCACTATCTGCATTTGTTTCTGGTATAATATCATTGCCGCCAAATTTAAAATATTCATTTGATGATAAATTACCTGCAGTACCATTAAATGTTGGTGTAGTTAATGTAAAATCATACCCGTTAGTTGTCAAATCTGACCAAGTAGTACCTGATCCTGTATAACTAGAACTATCACCAGCATCTAGATGATTTTGTAAATTAAGCGTAACTATACTTTTTCTAGGAAATTTATTAGAAAATCCAGAAAGATCAGCAATAATGTACATTACACATCATTTCCTGCATTCAGAGTCATCATAAGTTTTAACCCATGTAACCTTGCATCAACTGCTAACGTATCAGCTGCATCAGCTGCTTTCCTTGCTACTTCCAAAACCATCAAATCACCTTCTACCCATGTTCCACCAGGAGTAATAGAAGTACTTTCTAAAGATAAATATAAGTTATCTGTTGTGCCTCCTGTATCATCTAACGTAACTTCGGTTCCAAATGCTGTATCAGCTGCTTGCGCATTAGATAAAGCCAATATCCTAAATCCCCATCTAACTGTAAAATTAGTAGTAGTGGTTGGATGACTCCATGTTAAATCTCTAACAGTAAATCCTGCTGTTTCATCAGCACTTTTTGGTGCAGGAAAAACAAAGGTTGCTTTGTTTTCTGTACTAGCATTAAATGGCAAATATGGCAAATTAACATTATTAGTAGTAGTTTCTAAAACTGCTAAGGCGCCCGTTCCGCTTGTGGTATTTGGCGTCGTAGAAGATGCAGGAATACCTATTGTATGAACACCTTGTAGCAAAATGCCAGTAGAATTAATAGTGACAGTTCCTGTGCCTTTTGGTTGTAGATCTATATCTATATTAGCATCTGTACCAGCGGCTGTTATTCTAGCAGGATTTCCTGTTGTATTACCTTGTAATAATAAATTACTTGCTGCTTGATTTGAATTAACAGTAATACTACCATTAAATATGGCACTTTTATCACCATGTATAAAACTGACTGCTCTGCCTGTCGATACTGACGCATCAGTTCTAGCATCTAAAAGAATTTGATCACCAGCTAATGTAAATCTCCAAAATCTTTTATCTGGAGTATTAAGAACTGTAGTTTTGATATCAATAACTG
>Ga0114931_10007201_pt1 | contig 13606 bp, 13 predicted proteins | sample 2SBtaG_FD_89579 | JGI IMG/M metagenome (GOLD analysis project Ga0114931, IMG submission 89579) | Deep subsurface microbial communities from Kolumbo volcano to uncover new lineages of life (NeLLi) - 2SBTROV14_V59a metaG | ecosystem: Environmental > Aquatic > Marine > Volcanic | place: Kolumbo... | reverse complement strand
TCGCGGGCGGCTGGTCGAGGTGGCCCCGCGCGAAACCCTGTTCGGCGATCCGGTCCATCCCTACACCCGGGCGCTGCTGGCGGCGGTGCTGGAGCCGAACCCCAAGCACCGGCTGGACTTCGCCGCGTTGACCATGGGCGGCGGCACCAATCCGGCGGCCTGGCCGGCGCCCTTCGGTCCCGATTGTGATGCCGCGCGCCTGACCGAGGTCGGCCCCCGGCACCGGGTTCGCGTGGTCGGCCCGATCGCCCCCCGGGTGGCGGTGTCGTGAGCGCCCGGGGCCTGTTTCTCGCGGCGCTGCTGGCGCTGGGCTTGGCGGCGGCGGCGACGGCGCGCGCCGAGACCGTCGTTCTAGAGGACCCGCCCGGGGCGACGCCGGCGCGCCTCATCGAGCCACCCGATCTCGCCGCCGCGGTCGCCGCCGGAACCCTGCCGTCGGTCGCGGAGCGGGTGCCTGCCACCCCCCGCGTCCGCCGCTTCGAGCCACCGCGCGAACCCGGCGTTCACGGCGGCACCTGGACCATGCTGGCGGGGCGGGCCAAGGACGTGCGCCTGCTGGTGGTCTATGGCTACGCCCGCCTGGTCGGCTACAACGAGCACATCGAGATCACCAACGACATCGCCGAACGGGTGGAGATCGAGGACGGCCGGCGCTTCACCATCACGCTGCGCGCCGGCCATAAATGGTCGGATGGGGCGCCGTTCACGGCCGAGGACTTCCGCTATTACTGGGAGGATGTCGCCAACAACCCGATGCTGGCGCCGAACGGCCCGCCCAAGGCGCTCCTCGTCGAGGGCGAGCCGCCCAAGTTCGAGATCATCGATCGGCGCACCATCCGCTACACTTGGTCGCGGCCCAATCCCTATTTCCTGCCGGCGCTGGCGGCGGCGACGCCCTTGTTCATTTACCGCCCGGCCCATTACCTCAAGCAATTCCACGTCCGCTACGCCGACCCGGAGACGCTCGAGCGCCTGGTCAAGGCGGCCAGGAAGCGCAACTGGGCGGCGCTGCATAACCGTCGCGACAACATGTACCGCTTCGACAATCCCGACTTGCCGACGCTTCAGCCCTGGGTCAATACCACGATCGCGCCGGCGACCCGGTTCATCGCCAAGCGCAATCCCTATTTCTTTCGCGTCGATGAGAACGGCCGCCAACTGCCCTATCTCGACCGGGTCGTCCTCGACGTCGTCTCCAGCAAGCTGATCCCGGCCAAGACCGGGGCCGGCGAGAGCGATCTTCAGGCGCGGGGGCTCTATTTCAACAGCTACACCTTCCTCAAGGCCGGCGAGAAAACCCACGATTACCGCGTGCGTCTGTGGCGGACAGTGCTCGGCTCGCGGCTCGCGCTCTATCCCGACCTCACCGTCTCGGACCCGATCTGGCGGCGGCTACTGCGCGACCTGCGCTTCCGTCGGGCCTTGTCGCTGGCCATCAATCGCCACGAGATCAACCAGGTGATCTATTACGGGCTGGGGATCGAGGGCAACAACACGGTGCAGGAGGGGAGCCCGCTCTATCGGCCGCTCTACCGCACGCTGTGGGCGCAATTCGACCTCGACCGCGCCAATGCCCTCCTCGACGAGATCGGCCTGACCGAGCGCGACGATCGCGGCGTGCGGCTGCTGCCCGATGGCCGGCCGCTCGAAATCGTCGTCGAGACCGCCGGCGAGGATACCGAACAGACCGACGTTTTGGAGCTGATCCACGACAGTTGGCTCGCCGCCGGCATCAAGCTCTACACCAAGCCCTCGCAGCGCGAGGTCTTCCGCAACCGCATCTTCGCCGGCGAGACGGTGATGTCGATCTGGTTCGGGCTGGAAAACGGGGTGCCGTCGCCGGACATGAGCCCGGCCGAGCTGGCGCCGACCTCGCAGCAGGGCTACCAGTGGGCGAAATGGGGCCAGTACTACGAGACCGGCGGTCGCGCCGGCGAGCCGGTCGACATGCCCGATGCCAAACTGTTGCTCGATCTGGAGCGGGCCTGGCTCAAGGCCACCACCCGCGCCGAACGGGCCGCGATCTGGCATCGGATGCTGGCGATCAACGCCGAAAACGTGTTCACCATCGGCCTGGTCAGCGGCATCCCGCAGCCGGTGGTGGTGCGCAACCGCCTGCGCAACGTGCCCGAGAAGGGTATCTATAACTGGGACCCGGGCGCCCAGTTCGGCATCTATCACCCCGACGGCTTTTGGTTCGCGCCCCAGCCGTCGGCGGCGGCCGATTGAGCGGGGACGGGGCGGCGATGTTGGGCTACGTCTTCCACCGGCTGGTGATCATGATCCCAACCCTCTTGGCGATCAGCCTGATCACTTTCGTCATCATCCAACTGCCGCCGGGCGATTACCTCTCCACCTATGTCGCCGAGCTCGAGGCCCAGGGCGAGAAGGTGAGCATGGAGAAGGTCGACTTCCTGCGCGCCCAATACGGCTTCGACAAACCGATGTACGAGCAGTATCTGCGCTGGGTCGGCGGCATGTTCCAGGGCGACTTCGGCTATTCCTTCGAGTTCAACCTGCCGGTCACCGAGGTCGTTGGTGACCGATTATTGTTGAGTTTCATCGTCTCCTTCTCGACTATTCTGTTCACCTGGGCCGTGTCCTTCCCGATCGGCGTCTACTCGGCCACCCATCAGTATAGCTTCGCCGATCACGGCCTCACCCTGCTCGGCTTTCTCGGCCTCGCCACCCCCAACTTCCTGCTCGCCCTGGTGCTGCTCTATTTCGCCAACACCACGTTTGGCACCTCGATCGGCGGGCTGATGGACCCGCAATACCTCGATCAGCCGTGGAGCCGCGAGAAATTCGTCTCGGTGCTCGAACATTTATGGATCCCGGTGGTGGTGATCGGCACCTCGGGCACCGCCGGCATGATCCGCCGGCTGCGCGCCAACCTGCTCGACGAACTGCGCAAGCAATACGTGGTCACCGCACGGGCCAAGGGGTTGCACCCGCTCAAGGCGCTGTGCAAATACCCGCTGCGCATGGCCCTCAACCCGTTCATCGCCGATATCGGCAACCTGTTGCCGCAGGTGATCTCGGGGGCGGCGATCGTTTCGGTGGTGCTGTCGCTGCCGACGACCGGGCCGATGCTGCTCAACGCGCTGCAAACCCAGGACATGTACCTGGCCGGATCGTTCCTGATGTTCCTCGCCGTGCTGACGGTGATCGGCGTGTTCATCTCGGACCTGCTGCTGGCGGCGCTCGACCCGCGCATCCGGTTGCGCGGCGGAACGGCGCGATGAGGCGCGCGACATGACCGGCGGCGACGCGCCCGGGCGCCTGCCCCATTACGTCTCGACAGAACTCTTCGAGCCCGCCCGTTCGGAAGCCCTGACGCCCGAACAGGAACGCTACTACATGGCGTCGCAGTGGACGCTGATGTGGTTCAAGTTCCGGCGTCACCGCATCGCCGTGATTTCGGGCCTGGTGCTGGCGCTGCTCTATCTCGCCATCCCCTTCACCGAGTTCCTGGCGCCCTACGATCTGCATAAGCGCCACACCGAATTCATCTATGCCCCGCCGCAGGCGGTCCACCTGTTCGACCGGGGGCGCCTGGTCGGCCCCTTCGTCTATGGCCTCGACTATCGGCTCGACATGGAGACCCTGCGCCGCGTCTACACCCCCAATCCGGACAAGGTGGAGCCGATCCGCTTCTTCTGTCGCGGCGACCGCTATCGCCTGTGGGGGCTGTTCGAGACCGACCGCCATCTGTTCTGCGCCGCCGATGGAGGGACGCTCTTTCTCCTCGGCACCGACCGCCTGGGCCGCGACATGCTGTCGCGGATCATCGCCGGCGCCCGCATCTCGCTAACCGTCGGCCTGTTCGGGATCACCATCAGCTTCACCCTCGGCATCGTCATCGGCGGCATCTCGGGCTATTGGGGCGGCTGGATCGACACCGTCATCCAGCGCCTGATCGAGATCATCCGCAGCTTTCCCGAATTGCCGCTGTGGATGGCCCTGTCGGCGGCCCTGCCGGTCAACTGGAACCCGATCCTGATCTATCTCGGGATTACCCTGATTCTCGGCCTGCTCGACTGGACCGGGCTCGCCCGCGCCGTGCGCTCGAAACTCTTGGCGCTGCGCGAGGAGGATTTCGCCACCGCCGCCGTATTGATGGGCGCCTCGCCGGCGCGGGTCATCGGCCGCCATTTGATGCCGAGCTTCATGAGCCACCTGATCGCCTCGGCGACGCTCTCGATCCCGTCGATGATCCTGGGCGAAACCGCGCTGTCGTTCCTGGGCCTCGGCCTGCGGCCACCGATCACCAGTTGGGGCGTGCTTCTGAACGAGGCGCAAAACATCAACGTGGTCGCGCTCTACCCCTGGCTGATGCTGCCGGTGGCGCCGGTGATCATCGTCGTGCTGGCCTTCAACTTCTTCGGCGACGGCCTGCGCGACGCCGCCGACCCCTATCGCTAAATCAATTTCCGGTTACCTTTACGCGGTAAAGGTGCCCTGCGTTCAATCGCCACGCGGGCTCCCGCCGCACGAGCGGCGGCCCGCGCTTGCGGGCTGGCGCAATCCGAACGAATTCACCTGTTCGTATTGCGCTCTCTAACGAACCCGATCGGCGAGGGGTCGCCGGATCAGGTGGCGAGGACGACGATATCGAGCGGTTGGTCGAGCCCCTCGACCCGACGGCCGGCGCGAATTTCCGGCGCCGCGCCATCGAAGCCCTGGGCCTTGGCGCGGTCCAGCGCCGCCCGGGTGGTGAGCGCCCGGGCGTCCTCGCGCTTGGTGAATTTCTCCAGCTTGGCGGCGATGTTGACCGGGTCGCCGATGACCGTGAACTCGAGCCTTGATGCGTCGCCGACGGCGCCGAACACCACCGCGCCAACGGCGATGCCGACGCCGATGCGGACCGCCTCCTTACCGGCGGCGCGGCGCTCGCGGTTCCAGGCGTCGGCGGTCGCGGTCAAGGCCCGACCGGCGCGCAAGGCGTCGGCGGCATAGGTCTCGGTTTCGAGCGCGGCGCCGAAGGTGGCCATGATGCCGTCGCCCAGGAATTTGTCGATGCGACCGCCGTGCTCGAGGATCACCGGCACCATGCGGGCCTGATATTCGGCCAGCAGCGCCATCGCGTCGTCGGCCGGCAGGCCGTGGGCGAGCGGGGTGAAGCCGCGGATATCGACGAACAGGATCGCCGCCTCGCGCAGCTTGCCCTCGCCGGGACGGACGCCATGCTCGGAGGTGGTGATCTCATGCGCCACCTCGGGCGCGAAAAAGCGCGACAGATCGTTGACCGCCGCATGCTCGGCGACCGAGCGGATCAGCACCCGGCGGGCGCGAACCAGGGCGGTCGCCAGGATGGCGGTGACCAGGACGATCGACAGCACCTTGTCGACCTCGCCGCCGATGAGGATGCTCGACGAGGTGATGTAGTGGACGTAATCGCGGGTGATCGCCTGATCCATCGGCATCGAATAGAGCGCGTAGACGACCAGCGTCAGCCAGCCGAGCGCCGCGACCGCCCCGGCCAGGATCACGTATCGGGCCTCGAAGCGCAGGGTGCGCAAGGCGATCAGGATGAAGACATAGAGCATCGTCGGCGCCTTGAGCGAGAACCCCGCCGGCTGCTCGTATTGAAGATGAAAGCTCCAGATGGTGACCAGGAGGACGACCATGTCGACGATCACCGATAGAACGATCATCCAGCCCGGCAATCCGCGCCGGTAGGCCAGCGCCAGCCGCACCAGGGTGAAGGCGAAATAAAACCCCAGCGCCCAGGGCACCGGCGCGAACATGGTGTCGGGATTGAAGGTTTTAGGCGCCAGCGCGTAGACCACCGCGAACAGCGTCACCCCGGCGAGCTGCACCCAGCCGATCAGGATTTCGCTGCGCTCCTGCTCGGCATGGATATGCCTCTCGACCCGTTCCGGCAGGCGGCCCGCGTTTACGCGCTCGGCCGGTTCTCGTTCGACCGGCACGGTTGTCGTCCGCTCGTTCATGCCCCGCTCTCCCCCTTATGAAGAAGCCATATAGGGCGATGGCTTGGCTTGACACGGGTCTTGTTTCTCGAGCCACAAGCTGGTCTCGCGCGCGCCGGGCATGAGCGGCAGGCCGGCGATCGGGCCGGCTTCCAGCGCGGCGGCCATGCGGGTGGCGACATAGTGGCTGGCGAACAGCACCCGCCAGCCGCCACCGTGCAGTAGCGCGGCGACGCCGAGCTGCTCGTTATAGCCGCGCCAGGCCCAATCGGCGGGGTAATCGTCGGGCAGCAGGATGTCGTGGATATGGACCCGCGCGCCGACCGGCAACGCGGGCAGGACGTGGTTGAGCAGCCAGTCGACATCGCTGCCCGGCATCAGGATATGGCTCGAATCGATGAACAGCACGTCGCCGGCCGCCAAGTCCCGGAAAGGCGCCGCGCCGACCGCCGGCACGGTGGCGCGGACGATCTCGATCGGCAACCCCTCGATCGACGCCCGAGGCGCCGGGTCGATGGCCGTGATCCGGGTTTCGGCGCCGGCCAGGGCATGGGCGAGAAAGCGGGTCGAATGGCCGCTGCCGACCTCGACCAGGCGGCGCGGCGGGGCATCGCGCATGAGCGCCAGGGCGGCGGCGGCGTCCAATCGCGGGAACCAGTCCTGGCGCCAGCGTGGCGCCGGCGGCGGCCCGTCGCCGATCGCGCGCAAGGCGTCGGCATGGGCCTCGATGCGATCGAGTACGGCGGCGAAGGCGGGCTCACGGCGGCGAAACAGCGCCTCGATCGCCTCGTATCCGGCCACTTTCGGTAGCCTGTCGGCGTAGCGATAGGGAATGAAGTAGCCACGCCGCGCCACGCCGAGGACAGTCGCCAGGCCCAGGGTTCGCCAGCGCCGCCGGCCGCGCGTGAACGCACTCACGGCCTGAGCGTCAGTCCCTCGCGCGCCACCAGCGAGCCCGGACGCCGGGCCTCGACGGCGGCGGCGATGTCGTCCATGATCGCGTCGTCGTGGTCGGGGTCGTGGTGAAAGACGACATAGGTGCCGACCCCCGACGCCTCGCACAAGCGCGCGCCTTCCTGCCAAGTCGAATGTCCCCAGCCGCGATGGGCCGCGAATTCGTCGTCGGTATAGGTGGCGTCGTAGATGACCAGGTCGGCGCCCTCGATCAGCCCGAGAATGGCGGCATCGGGCGTGCCCGGGACGTGCTCGGTATCGGTCACGTAGCAGACCGATTTGCCGGCGAAGCCGATGCGATAGCCGGTCGCCCCTGGGGGTGGTTGAGCCGCGCCGTGATGACCGTCACCCCGGGATAGGGCGCGAAACTTTCGCCGGCGCGGAAATCGCGGTAATCGACCCGCGCCGTCAGGCGCTCGGCGTGGACCGGAAAGAACGGTTCGCGGAGAAGGTTGCCAAGAACGTCGCCGATGCGATGATCGGGTAGCAGATTGCCGGCCCGCACCACCAGTTCGGTGGCGGGATCGTTGAGACGGGTAAAGAAGGGCCAGCCGCAGATATGATCGAGATGGGTATGGGTGAACAGAACGTCGGCCTTGAGCGGCCCGTCGTCGGCGAGCGCCGCGTCGAGCCCGCGAAGCCCGGTGCCGCCGTCGAGGATCAACCGGTGCGGCCCGCAGCGAAGCTCGATGCACGAGGTATTGCCGCCGTAGCGCACGGTTCCTTGCCCGGGGCAGGCGATGCTGCCGCGCACGCCCCAGAAGCGGACCAGGAAATCGCCATTCGTCGTCTCCGCCGTCAATTCCGCCCGCTCCCCGCAGCGACAAGGTCTCTTGGCGACATGGCTCGCTAGTGTGCCGTATAGGTCCCTGTCGTGAAAGCTGAAATCACGTCTTCATCGGACCAGGCGTCCGAACGGACGTCCATGGCCGGTATCGCCTTCGGCTTGGCGCTCGCGATCCTCGCCGCCTATCACTTGTTCAAGCTGCCCCCGGCCTTGCCGGTGATGTTCGATCTCTACGGCTATGACCGGGTGCTCGCCGGCGGTTTCATGTCGGTTTTCGCGGTTGCTGGCCTGACCTTGTCGCTCCGGGTCGGCCATGGCCTCGCCCGGCACGGCGCCGGGCGCTATATCGCCGGCGCCTGCGTCTTGTTCGTGATCGGCGACGGGCTCGCCCTGGCGTGGCCCGAGAGCGGCGCCGTGGTGCTGCTCGCCCGTGGGCTCGAAGGGATCGCCTTCACGGTCTGCGCCATTCTCGGCCCCTTGATCGCCAATCTCAACGCACCCGCCCGCCATCTCGCGCTGGTCATCGGCCTGACCGCCACCTGGATCCCGACCGGCCAGATCATCGCCAGCCTGTTGGCGCTGCCGCTGGTCGAGAGCGGCGACTGGCAGCCGCTGTGGTGGCTGGGTATCGGCCTCACCCTGGGGCTCGCCGGCTGGGCCTGGTGGCTCGCCGAGCGGCGGCCGGAAGTCCTGACCGCCCACGGCGTCGGCGCCGCCCGGGCCAGCGCCATGACCGCCGCCGAGCGGCGCACGCTGATCATCGGCGGCGCCGTGTTCGGGCTTTGGAGCGGCCAGTACTTCGGCTACATGACCTGGCTGCCGCAGTATCTGGTCGAAATCCATGGCCTGGCCAAGGAGCTGGCGGCGCTGGCCTATATCGTGCCGGTGGCGATATTGCTGGTGGTCAACCTGATTACCGGCGCCCTGTTGCGGGCCGGGGCGCCGTTGACGCCGCTGTTCGCCGGCTCGATCCTGGTCCAGACCGTGACCTGGCTGGCGACGCCCATGGTCGGCGCCGGCGCGCTGGGACTGGCGGCGCTGATCGTCTACGGCATCGCCGCCGGGGTGACGCCGGTGTGCCTGTTCGCGATGCCGAGCGCGGTGATGGGCGCGCGTCTCGATGTCCGCGCCTTCGCTATCGTCTTCACCGGCCGCAATCTCGGCGTCCTCGCCGGGCCGGTGCTGCTGGCCCAGGCGGTGACCCTGGCCGGCGATTGGTCATGGGTCTGGCCGATCTTCGGCGGCGCCACGTTCGTCTCGGCGCTCGGCGCCCTGGTGGTCGGGCGACGGATCGGCGCTCACGGCGCCTAGGGCGCCAACCGATACCCGCCGGACTCGGTGAGCAGGAGGATGGCGTTGGTCGGATCGCGCTCGATCTTCTGGCGCAGCCGGTAGATGTGGGTCTCCAACGTATGGGTGGCGACCCCGGCGTTGTAGCCCCAGACCTCGTCGAGCAGGACCTCGCGCGCCACCACCGCGTCGCCGGCGCGATAGAGGTATTTGAGTATAGCGGTTTCCTTCTCGGTCAGGCGCACCTTCTTGTTGCCGTCGCTGTCGATCAAAATCTTGGCGCTCGGTCGGAAGGTGTAGGGACCGATGGTGAAGACTGCGTCCTCGCTCTGCTCGTGGAGGCGGAGCTGGGCCCGCATCCGGGCCAGGAGAACACCGAGGCGGAAGGGCTTGGTGATGTAATCGTTGGCCCCCGATTCGAGGCCCAGGATGGTGTCGGCGTCGGTACTGGCGGCGGTCAGCATGATGATCGGCATCTTGTGGCCGCCGCGCCGCATCACCTTGCACAGTTCGCGGCCATCGATATCGGGCAGGCCGACATCGAGCAGCACCAGGTCGAAGCGCTGGCTCTTGACCGCATCCAAGCCTTCGCCGCCGGTCGGCGCCTCGCTGATCGAGAACTCCTCGTGCAAATGGAGCTGCTCGGCGAGCGAGCGCCGGAGCGCCTCGTCGTCGTCGATGATCAAAATTCGCTTGCCGGGGGTCACCGAAGCCTCTCCTTCAATGGGCCGCGCGGGTCACGCCCTACTCTAGGCCCGTGGCGGATGCTTCTCAACCAGCCATCCCGTCGGGGGCCATCCGGTCGAGGATGGCGGCGGTCAGCGGATCGCGCCGATCGGCCAAGGCCTCGATGATCTGGAAATGGTTGAGACCGGCCGGTACTTGGTGGAGCAGCGGGCAGCCGTGGTCGCGACACAACGCGGCATAGGCGCGCGACTGGTCGATGAAGGCATCGCTCTCGTCGCCGCCGACGGCGACGATCATCGGCAGCGGCGGCGCGGGCGGCGCATGGATCGGGCTGTTGCGCCGCGCCGCCGGGGCGTCGAGCCCGAGATCGGCGTTGACCGAGCTGTGGCGCAAGGGCTCGAGATCGAACAGGCCGCTGATCGCCGCGCCGCTCGAAATCGGCCCGACCCCGTCGGCGCCCGCCGTGGCGAGCGCCATGGCGACCAGGTGGCCGCCGGCCGAATGGCCCGAAAGATGAAGCCGGGCCGGATCGGCGTTGAAGCGCCGGGCGTTATCGCGGCACCAGGCGGTCGCCGCCCGAATTTGTAGGGCGATGGCGTCGAGCGTAACCGCTGGCGCCAGCGCGTAATTGACCACCGCCACGGCGGCCCCGTCGGCGCCGAGGCCATCGGCGACGAAGCTGAAGTCGCTCTTGTCGAGGCTCCGCCAATAGCCGCCGTGGATGAACAGGTTGAAGGGGGCGCCGGCGCGTGGCGCCGGAAAGACGTCGATGGTGGCGCCGGCGCCGGCGCCGTAATCGAGGTCGAGCGCGGCATCGTCGCGGCGGCGGCGGGTGGCGGCGCTCCATTCGGCGTAGCGGGCGAAGTGATCGCCGTAATCGGGATGGCGCTCGCGAAGGTTGTATTGGGCCTCGATCGCGGGGTCTATCGGCGGCATCGCGGGGTCTCCGGCTGGTGGATGGCGACCATGATGGCGAAGATCGGGCGCCGGCTCAAGCCGGCCGTTCGCATCCCGGCCCGGCGGGTCGCTTCTGCCCCTCCGGCGGCAATTCTTGCCGCGCCGCCCAGGCTGGCGCCGGCCAAGCCCTTGAAATAGCGCGCACCCCGGTCTGGCATCGGGGTTGCATGGCGATCCGTGGGAGGCTGCTCGATGGCTGTCGGTTCCACGTTCTACATTACCTCGACCCGGCACGACGCGCCGGCGCCGGAGCGCGCGACGACGACGACGACGGCTGGCGGCGATGATGGCGGGCGACCGTTCTGGGGCAAGGACGGCTTCACCTTCGGCGACATTCTCGACGCGATCAATCCGTTACAGCACCTTCCCGTGGTCTCGACCGCCTATCGCGCGGCGACCGAGGACGCCATATCGCCGGGTGCGCGGATCCTCGGCGGCGCCCTGTTCGGCGGTATTTTCGGGCTGTTCGGCGCGGTCTTCAACGCCGTCGTCGAACAGGCCACGGGACGCGACATCGGCGCCAATATCGTGGCCATGTTCGAGGGCGACGATGGCCCGGCGGGCGCGGTTACGGTCGCCGCCGCGCCCAGTTTGACGACCCGGGCGGCGATCGAAGCCTACAGCACCACCGCCGAGCGTCCGATTCGGATCGCCGCCGCGCGGTTCGATCGGACGCTGTAGGCATGCTAAACAACGCCCTGGAGGCACTGGATACGACCGCGGAAATGGATATCCACATTACCCCCGACGGCGGCGCCGAATGGAACGGACGTCGCCTGGTCTGCGCCATCGGCCGGGGCCGGCTCACCCGCGACAAGCGCGAGGGCGACGGCGCGACCCCGGTCGGGTCCTTCCCATTGCGCCAAGTGCTCTACCGCGCCGACCGTCTCGCCCGGCCCGAAACACTGTTGCCGGCGCGCGCGCTTCACCCGCTCGACGCCTGGTGCGACGCGCCCGACGATCCCGGCTACAACCGGCTCGTGCGCCAGCCCCATGGCGCCAGCTTCGAACTGATGTGGCGGGCCGATCACCTCTACGACCTGGTCGTGGTGGTCGGCTACAACGACGATCCGGTGGTGCCCGGACGCGGCAGCGCGATCTTCCTCCACCTCGCCCGCGACGACTTCTCCCCCACCGAGGGCTGCGTCGCCTTCGGCCGCGAGACGCTCTTGAAAATCCTCGCCGAATGCGACGCCGACACGCGGCTCACCGTCAGCGACACCTAACAGGCTGCCGCAAAACCCCCGGCTTTCGGGACGATAGCGTGATTCCCCGTCTTGAGGGAATTTGGCGGCGGGGAGCGAGGGGAAGATCGTAGGCGTGGCGGTCTTTTCAGCTATGCGGACCTGGAGGAGCGGGTTCCGCGGGGCCATCCGCTTCGGGTTATCCGCAGGATTGTGAACGAGGTTTTGGGGTCTTGGTCGCCCGATTTCGAGTCTCTTTATTCGCATACGGGGCGGCCTTCTGTGCGCGCCGGAGGTGATCGTCGCCACCTGGGGGGCGGCCCGCGACCGGGATGATGGGCTCTCCGAACCCGATGTCCGCGAGGCCCTGCAAAATCTCGATCCGCCGTGGGACGCGTTGTTCTCGGCCGAGATATTTCTGCCGCCGGCCTCCGCTACGCGTTCGTAGCGTAGTCGTTCTTCCTTACCGGTGCCGATCGCCGAGACCGAGTTCCTCCCACATCCATCCGAAATCGTAGTCGGCTATCGGGTCGTCGGCGGGCTGCTGGGCGGAGTGGTTTTCCAGCATCTTGAGCCAGGCGACGACCTTATCGCGACCCTTCGCGCTTCTTACGGCCTTCCTCGGCGTGGTGTCGCCGAGCGCCGAGATCGACTCATCGAGGATGCGCCCATAATGATCGGCCAGCCCTTGATGAACGATGGCGCGCTCTTGCTCCGGGGGCAGCCCCGGCGGGCGCTTGTCCCCGCGGCCTCTATCGGAGGCGGCCATCATCCGCTCGATCGTCTGGCGCTCGACCAAAGACTTCCGCACCATGCCAGCGAGTGGCGGCTCGATGAGTGCCCGCCCGCGCGCCGCGCGCGCGTAGGCGGCGATCTTGCCGGCGCTGGGTGGAGCGCGGCCTCGACCTCCCGGCGCTCCTTGCGAAGTTCCTTGAGGGTACGACGATGGCCTTGACCCCGAGCCGGTCCCTAGACGCGCCAGTCATCGCTCTCGTTCCATCTGGAACCCGGTAGCCGCGTTCTTACACCGCTTCGTGGGACGCGCAACCCGCGGCGTGATTGATTCCAGCGCCGCGGAGGATGCTTCGTGGCCATCAACGCGTATTCTCTTATTGAAGATGGCCCTATTGAAGTCGGCGTCGGAAAAACCTTCTCGAAACAAGGGATAAGCCACATGTCGTTTCGCGATCACGGGTCGCCGGTCATTTAACTTGGATGCGAAAGGGTTGGCGGATTTGACTCGCGACCCAGTTCACATATCATCTTTATTCGGATCGCAAAAAAACAAGAATGAGTCGGGAGAGCGGTCGGGATCGTCGAAAGGGCTCCTAGCGATCCCTTCCATCCGAACCGCATCGGCGGCATCATTAATGCGGGAGTTGGCTGCGAGAGCCTCTTAGGGGAGGAACGAGCTTTCATGTCTAGCGCCCAGACGGCGGCACCTTGGCGGGTCGGCGTGCTGTTCTCGCGCAGCGGCTTCATGGCCGTGATCGAGGACACCCAACTCCGTGGCACGCTGACCGCGATCGACGAACTCAACCAGGCGGGGGGGATCAACGGCCGGCCGATCGAGCCGGTCCTCTACGACCCCGCCTCGGAATCCGCCGCCTTCGGCCGCTACGCCAAGAAGCTGATGGTCGAGGACGGGATCACCACCATCTTCGGCTGCTATACCTCGAGCAGCCGCAAGGCGGTCCTGCCGGTGGTCGAACGGCTCAACGGCCTGCTCTGGTATCCGACCCTTTACGAGGGGTTCGAGTTCTCGCCCAACATCATCTATACCGGCGCGGCGCCCAACCAGAACAGCGTCGAGC
>Ga0114931_10007200_pt1 | contig 13607 bp, 6 predicted proteins | sample 2SBtaG_FD_89579 | JGI IMG/M metagenome (GOLD analysis project Ga0114931, IMG submission 89579) | Deep subsurface microbial communities from Kolumbo volcano to uncover new lineages of life (NeLLi) - 2SBTROV14_V59a metaG | ecosystem: Environmental > Aquatic > Marine > Volcanic | place: Kolumbo... | reverse complement strand
CAAGGCGCGTGTGTATAAAACCACGCGCCAGGTGTGCGAGGCGGTGGTGTGGTCCTTGGCCTCGATTTCCGCCATCAGTTCGTACAACTGCTCTGAGGTCATCTCAATCATCCGTGGGCGAGACGTTTCCGCGCTGGAAGTGCGCGAGTTTTGGCGCCGATGACGCTACGAGCCGATCCGTCGGCCAGAGAGTCAAAAGCGGATGGCAATCGACCACGTCATTCAACGTAGAACTATCGAGCCCACCAACTGGGTCATCGGCCAACTGACTTGCAGCGTCGAGATGAATAACAGATAAAGGTTCACTCTGTATGGGTTGGAAGGCGGGGCCGGGGAGATCGTAAAGTGAAACATTACACGCCGGGTTTGCCGAGCAGTTTCTGCAAACGGTTGTGGCTCTCTCGGTCCCGGCCGACAAGCTGGTCCACCTGCATATCCGCGTGGTAGCTCGAACGGACCATCGGGCCGGATTCGACAACTTTGAAGCCTCGGGCGAGGCCTTGCTCGCGGAACATGTCAAATCGTTCAGGCTCGACGAAACGGTCGATAGGCAAGTGGTTCATCGTGGGCTGGAGATATTGACCAATCGTCAGAATGTCGGTTTGGGCGCCTGCGATGAGGTCATCGAGGAGCGTGAGCACTTCGTCATCGCGTTCGCCGATGCCGACCATGATGCCGGTTTTGGTGACCATGCCAGCGTCTTTGCAGCGTTTGAGCAGCTCAATCGAGCGGTCGTATTTGGCTTGCGGGCGCACCGTGGGGTACATTCGGCGGACGGTTTCGAGATTGTGATTGAGGATGTCGGGCTTGGCGTCAATCACTGTTTGCAGCGCGTCAGCGTCGCCGAGGAAGTCCGGGATGAGCACTTCTATTGACAACTCCGGGCATGTGGCCCGGGTTTGTGTGACTGTCTCGGCCCAAACACCCGCTCCGCCGTCGGACAGTTCGTCTCGATTGACGCTGGTGATAACGACGTGCCGAAGCCCGGCGCCTTCGACCATGACCCGAAGCGATTCGGCGACCCGGTTTGGCTCATCAAGATCGAGAACGGGTGGCTTACCGGTTTTGACATTGCAGAAGCCACAGGATCGGGTGCAGGTGTCGCCGAGGATCATGATGGTGGCGACACCTCGGGCCCAGCATTCGCCCATGTTGGGGCAGCCGGCCTCTTCGCAGACGGTGTGGAGCTGGTGGGCGCCGAGAATGGACCGGAGCTTGTGATAGCCGGGACCTCCGGGCAGTTGTGCCTTGAGCCACTTGGGTTTACGTTTTGGTTTGGGGAGTTGTCGGGCGCCTGAGGCGTTATTCAGGACCATGCCTGAGAGGCTCAGAATCGGCTTTTCGAGTCGGCGGACGGGGTCGCCGCCAAGGGGCCGGGGATGTCTGATCAGACCTCGGGAAAGGGCTGGGGCTGCGGGTTGTGTCGACGACGAAGTCATGCGATGGTTAGTGTAGTCGGTCAAAAGGATCGTGATTGTTCGTCCATCGTGCGAACCTGATGTGGATAAGGCCGATAGTAGATTGATCGCGATAGTCAAACTGGGGAGGATGGGTCAACCCAGCCATAGAGTCGGCCGATCATGCGGATGGCTGGAGTGTCGCCTTCAAAGGCCCGCTGCAGAGGAAGATGTGAAATTCGAACGGTTGGGGATCCTCGGCGCCGTCGCCTGTCTCCGATCAAAAGACGGGGTGATGGCCTGTGTGGGGGAGCCGAACCCGATGAAGAATATTCCCCCCAGCGAGGCGATTGTCATCGCTGAGAAGGAGTCTGCCGTGGCTGGAGTCAACGCCGATCAGAACAGAATCTTTGGACCCGCTGGGCCCGCTCCAGCGCATGGACGGTCGCAGCTCTGTGGGGCGTCCTCGCCTTGAGCGGCTGCGCCAACGATCTCAACTCGTGGTGGGACCCAAGCACGGTCGGACGCTGGGAATACACGCCCACGGTGGTGCCGATCCTCGACCGCATCGACATCATCGAAGAGGATGAAGCCAACACCGTCGAGACCTCGGACGTCATGCCTGAGGATCTGATCCCCGAAGCGAAAGAGTACGAAGTCGGGCCCGGCGACCAACTCCTGATTGACATCTTCGACTTCCTCGCACAGGGCGTGCCTTCCGAGTTTCAGAGGAATGTGGACGGGTCGGGCATGATCGACTTGCCACAGATCAATCAAGTCAAAGTGCTTGGGTTGACATCGAAACAAATCGAACAAGTTCTTGTCCGCGATCTGCGCGAAAAGGGCATTATTCAGGACGCGCTGGTGACCGTCCAGACCGTCTCCCAGCGAGATGCGACCTATGCGATCCTTGGCGCTGTGGGCCGCGTCGGGCGGTATGTGATCCCGGCGCCCGACTACCGTCTGCTCGATGCGATCACCGAAGCGGGAGGCGTTCCACCGATGGCGCCGACCATTTTCGTGATACGACAAGCGGCGCTCACAGACGAAGTGAAGCAAGGCCAAGGCGTCGACGCCGCAACTCCCATCGCCCCCGAACAGGCCACCCCGGACGACGCGACCAAGGGTCAAAATCTGGAAGACCTGATCGATCGCCTGACCGAACCAACGCCCCCGCCGCCATCCCCCGTTGCATTTGGATCGTCAGCGCAGCCCGAGTCATCCCAAAAAAATCAGCCTGCAGCCAAACCGTCCACCCCTCCCATGATCGACCTTCAGGACTCCCAGCAGATGGGCGCCTCAACGCAAGGAGATTCTTCCGATGGCGTCCAGACAGGCGGACAGTGGGTCTTCCTTGATGGCACATGGGTTCATGTCGACGCTGGTGACGATTCCGAACCAGGAGATCTGGCGGACGGCCCCAACCCTCTGGCGACCGGCGCACAAACCGCCGCAGACCTCATGACTCAGCGCGTCATCAAGGTGCCACTCAAACCACTCCTGCAAGGAAACGCTGCGTTCAACATCGTCATCCGCCCAGGCGACGTGATCAACGTGCCCAGCCCTGAGCAGGGATTGGTCTATGTGGCCGGTCGAGGAATCGCCCGTCCAGGCACGTACAACCTCCCCTCGGTAGGGCGTTTGACCCTAACCAAAGCCGTCATGGCTGCTGGCGGACTCAGTCCCATCGGCATCCCCAGCCGAACCGATCTCACACGGATGGTCGGGCCCAATCGTCAGGCGACAATCCGGCTCAATCTGGGCGCCATCTTCGAAGGCTCAGAGCCTGACATTTTTCTCAAATCCGACGACATGATCAACGTGGGCACCACGTGGTGGGCCCAGCCCCTGGCGATCATCCGCAACGGCTTCCGCACGACCTACGGCTTCGGATTCCTCCTGGACAGGAACTTCGGCAATGACGTCTTCGGCGCCCCGCCGTTCAGCCGGCAATAACCCCGATGAGAGTCTTGTGAGTAGCTTTCGATCGTCGCAGAAGAAAAGACCATCTCACAGTGGAAACGATGGAATTATGCGAACCTCTCGCCAATTTTGGCGTAGTAGCCCTGACGCCCGACGGCCGAACTGCGCCGTCGGAAGTGTCGGAGGAAGAGAGGCCTTGCTGGCGTCGACGTGGTGGACCGCCGGCCGGACCGAGAGGAGCTCGCATTCATGACCAAGGAAGGGGCCAACCCGTCCAGTGACATCGCATCGAAAGGAGTTGTTGCGCGCTTCGCGACCCCCACCAACCTCGTGGTCGTTGCCGCTGGAATCGCCGCGTTTCTCTGGCTCTTCCATCAGTGGTTCGGCTTCCAAAACCACTTCAGCTGGGGCAGCGACGACTGGTCCCACGCCTACGTCGTTCCCTTTATCTCGGGGTATGCGATCTGGAGATCGCGCGACCAGCTCAAAGCCTCCATTCAAGAAATATTTTGGCCAGGCATTCTGCCGCTCACGCTCGGCGTCGTGTGCTACCTCTTCTTTGTCGTCGGATTCCCCAACCACATGGGCCAGGGGCTGTCCATCATCCTCACTATCTTCGGCCTGGTCCTCCTCAACGCGGGCCCGAAAATTACCGCGCTGCTCTCGTTCCCGATCGTGTACCTCATGTTCGCGGTCACCATTTCTCAAAGCGTGATGCAAGGCATCACATTCCAGCTTCAGCTCATTGCGTCCAAGGGCTCGTGGATCTTGCTCAACGTGCTGCAAATCCAAACCGACCTGGCCGGCAACACGCTCTACATAAGCACCAGTTCAGGCGACACCATCCCGCTCAGCGTCGCCGAGGCGTGCAGCGGAATGCGCATGGTCATCGCGTTTTACGCACTGGGAACCGCGATCGCGTTCCTCTCGACCCGATACTGGTGGCAGCGCGTCGCGCTGCTGCTCCTGGCCGGCCCGGTGGCGATCTTTGTCAACATTCTGCGCGTCGCTTCGCTGGGCGTCCTGAGCCTGTGGAATCCTGAGTTCGCCAAAGGAAACGCCCACATGTTTGTCGGCGTGCTGTGGCTGATTCCCTCGTTCGCCCTGTACATGCTCTGCGTCTGGATGTTGAAAAAAATGATCCGTGATCCGGAGCCCGCGCCATGAAGCGCGTCCACTTGCTCAATACTGCAGCGATCGTGTCGATCGTCCTCTTGGGCGGCTCGGCGCTCGGACTGAAAACCGCAATCAACGCCGGCGGCATTCACCTGCACAAGCGAGCCATCAATCCACCCAACGGCTTGCGCTTCCATTCGCTTCCCGACCAACTGGAAACATGGAATCACTTGGGCGCGGACCCGCCGCCATTGTCCGCCGAGATCCTCGAAAGCCTCGGAACGCAGAACTACATATCGCGTCTCTATTACAAAAAAGGCACGCTCAAATCCGATCACCCCGAGGTGGTCGAGCTCCACTGCGCCTATTACACCGGCATGATCGACACCGTCCCCCACGTCCCCGAGCAGTGCTTCGTCGGTGGCGGCATGACCCTCCTCTCCCAAGCCGCCTACGTCCCGCTGCCGATCAATCTGCGTCTCTTCCCGCCCGACCCCACGGTCAACACCGATCTCATCGAACCCAATATTTTTGGCGTCGTGCGTCGAGGCAGAACCGGACCCTCCTCCCCCACTCCCGGCGTGCGCGTTCGGATGCCCTTCGGGCTGGACGACCTCACGCTCCGAGTCACCGAATACCTCAACGTGGACGGCTCGCACGTCTTTGCGGGCTATTTCTTCATCGCCAACGGCTGGGCGGTCAGCGACACCCTCGCGGTCCGCCAGCACGCCTTCGACCTCAGCGCCGACTACGCCTATTACGCCAAAGTTCAGTTCACCAGCAGCACCGTCCAGTCCGCCCAGGAGCTGGGAGAAGCGGCGGCGGACTTGCTCAATGAAATGGCGCCCGAAATCATGCGCCGCGTGCCCGACTGGGTGGACGTCATCGCCGGGGTCTACCCGCCCAGAGGCGACGACGCCCAGGCAACCACCCGCGCCACCCGAGGCGGCAAAGCCTTCGAGAAATGGAAAAAAGACTTCGTCCCGCCCGATCTGCCCGGCAGAAAACGCTGATCGCTCCTTCCCCCTTCGACCCGAGAGGAACCCGCACCCATGGCCACCAAGGTCAATATCAAGTTCGTCGTCGCACTCGCTGTGACTCTCATGGCGTTGTTCGCCGGAGTCGGCTGGGTGGCGTACAACACCCTGACCACTTCCGGCGATGAGTACGCCAGCAAGGGCGACGCCCTGATGGCCCAGGGAAACTACGACGATGCGTCGGACATGTACCGCCGAGCCGTCGGCCACGACAAAACCAATATTGTGTGGCTCAACAAATGGCGTGAATCGCTGCTCCATGTCGTCCCCGAGACCCAGGTCGAATATCTGAAGTACTACCGCGATTACTACCTCGGCATTCTCGGCACGCTGGCGGCTCTGCAAGACACCAACGTTGACGCCCAGCGAGACTACATCGATGCGTGGTATCGCCAGCTCAAAGCCGGATCGCCCAGCGCCGAGTCCTGGCAAAACTTCATCAATCAGCTCAACACCGTTTTGACCCGTCTCCCCGAAGAGGACACGAGTGTCAAGTCGCTCTATCGGTACCGCGGACTGGCCCGGCTGGCCCGACTTGAGCAGATCGAATCGCGAGACTCCGAGCGCAACGAAACGCTTGCGGATCTCCAAACCGCCTTGCAAGGCGACCCAAAGGATCTTGAATCAGCCGTCGGCGTCATTCGCTGGCGATTCAACGAATGGAAACGAGCCCACCGTCTGCGCCGAACGCAGACCGCCGACCAACTCTGGAACACGCTGGGCGAAGAAATTATCAAACGCAAAAAACAGTTCGGCGACCAACCCCTCCTCCTGCTCACCGAACTTCAGATCTCCATCCAGCGGGTGCTCCAACTCGAAGACAACCCTTCTGTTCGAGTGCGGATGATTCAAAAACTGAAGAACGCCGAGGCGCCACTGCTCAAAGCGATCAACGAGGCGGATCCCAAGACCTTCGACCTCGGCCTCCTCGATCAGACCTACGCCCTGCTCAAACCGCTCCGACCGACCGACTACGCCTCGGTCATGTTGGGCATCCTCGATCGCCTCGCCCAGGCGCGTCCCAACGACCCACAACTCATGCTCATGCGAGGAAACATTCTCAACGAAGCGGGGAAATACCAGGAAGCCATCGACCAACTCGATCGAGTCGTTCAGGCGCCCGATCTTCCCGTCAGCATCGAGGGTCTCATGCTGATCGGGAACTTCCGCTCCACCGCCTTGTACAAGGAGGGCGACGCGACGCTGAACCTGTTGGCCAAAGCGACCGACGAGAAGGTGAAAAATCAACTCCTTACGCAAGCCAAAACGTTGCGCAGCGCCTTGGTGGACCGAGTGCCTGGAGGCGAGAACTCGCCCTTCGTCATGCTGCTCGATGGCCGCATCGCCCTGAGCGAAGACCGGCCCGCCGACGCGGTTGAACGGCTCAAGGCTCTGGACGATCTGGTCAGCGGCAAAGACTCGCAAGTGATTCAACTCCTCGGCCAGGCGCTCGTGAAGAGCAATCTACTGGGCGCCGCCCGCGATCAGTACGAGCGACTGATCGAAATCAATCCGGGCGATGTCCGCAGCCTCATGATCCTCGCCAACTTGGAAGGTCGGCTGCAGGATCTCGACGCCGCGGCGGAGCACTACCAACAAGTGTTGGCGATCGTTCCGGACTTCAGCGAAGCGCAGTTGCAACTCAGCGCGATTCACGCAGTGCAAGGCGTCATCGAGATGGTGAGCGCGAAAGACGCAGATCCCATTCGAGTCGCGATCATCCGCTGGCAGGCGCTCATGAAGCAGGACCCACCCGAATACGAAGAGGCCATCGCGATCCTCCGCGAGGCGCGCCGCAACCACGGCGACGACCCGCGGTTGTTCAACGCCATGATTACTCACTACAACCAAGCCTCCGACGCCGCCAACGCGATGGCCATCACCAAGGAGGCGATTGCGCTGTATCCCGACAAGCAGCGGTTTACCGATTGGCGAACGCGATTGCAGATGCAGTCCAGCGATCTGAGTTTGGACGATCGGCTCGCGTTGGTCGACCAGAGCGACGCCAGCGCGTTCGACAAATCCATGCTGAAAATCAAGCTTCTCCGAAACGCCGGACGCAACGCAGAGGCCGACGCCCTGTTCGCTGTGGCCGCCAAGACCGACCCGGACAACCCCGGCGTCGTTGAGATGCAATTCAACAAGGCCATCACCAACGAGGAATTTGACAAGGCTCGTTCTCTCGTCGCGACCGCCGCTCGACTGAATCTCGACAGCGTCAACGGCCAGCTGTATCAGGCTCGACTCGAGTTTGCGCTAGGCGACGATCCCAAGGCTCTCGGAACGCTGCAGCAAGTCGTCGACCGCGTCCCGTTCAATCCGTTGGCGCAGCGTCTTCTCGGGCAGACCTACCTTCGGCTCGGCCGAACCGCCGAAGCGCTCGACGCGCTGGGAAAAGCCTTTGAAATCAAGCCGGACGGCCTGCTCGTGGCGCGCATGTACGTGCAAACCCTCATGAAACTTCGCCAGTTCAACGAGGCGCTGACCATCGTCAAACGAGCGAGAAAGTTCAACGGCGCCGACCGTGTGCTCACCGAGTTCTGGCTTTCGATCGAAGAGCAAGTTGGCGATCGCTCCCTGGCCCTCTCCGAACGTCGCGCCCGCTACAAGGCCAACCCGAAGGACATCCAAAATGCAACCGCGCTGGTGCGTCTGCTTTTTGACGAGGAATCGTGGACGAAGGCCAGAGCAATCATCGACCAACTGCGTCAGGACAACCCCGCCAACCTGACGTTGGCGATACTGGACGCCAACGGACACGCTCAGCAGGGCGACTTTGAAGCGGGTGTTCAAGTGTTCCGATCACTGTCCATACCGGACGCCCCCGCCTCGCCCCTGTTGGCGTTGGGACAGTATTACATAGACAACAACAAAACCGACGACGCCATCACTGTTTTGAAGCAAGCCACAGCCGCCGAGTCATCGACCGACAAAACCGCTGAGTTGATGCTGTCGGAGTTGTATTTCAAGTTGGGCCAGTACGACCGCTCTGCTCCACTGTTCAAAGCGGCGCTGGACGCTGGCGCTGACAACGCCGCTGGCGATATTGCTCGGCGCTACGCCGATGCGTTGCTTCAACTCAAGCGTTTTGAGGATGCTCGAGACTCCCTCTTGGCGTTGACGGGCGAGGCCAGATCCAATCCGCGCACCAACATTCTCTTGGCGCGCGCGTCGTCCGGTCTGGGCGATGTCCGCGCCGCTCAATCGTTTCTGGACGACGCGGTCGAATCCGCGCCGAGCAACCCGGCGCCATTCCTCGCCCGGGCGCAGTTCAACATGAACAACCCCGATCAGTTCGAAGACGTGCTGCAATACCTCAATCAAGCGATTCGACTGGCGCCCGGCGATGCGGTCGCCCGACAAATCAAAGCCACCGTGCTCACACAGAATGGCCGCATCAGTGAGGCGATCCGAGAGCTCCAGCAGGCGGTCACCAACAATCCGGACAACACCGATCTGCCTCGCCTCCTCATCCAACTCTTTGCAAACAGCAATCAACTCGATCAGGCCATTCTCACTGCCGAGAGAGCGGCGATCCAGTTCCCGACTGAGCCGGGCTGGCTTATGACCGCGGGCGATTTGTACGCCTCAACGAAAAGTTGGTCCAAAGCAGAAGCGAAGTACACCGCCGCCTACGCGTTGAACCCGACGGCGGCGGTCGCCATTCGTGTCGCCCAGGCCTATCTCGAGGTGGATCCGCCCCGGCCTCAAGACGCCATCGCACTCATTGATAAACATCTGGATTCAGACACACACCTCAGCACACTGCTCCTGCTCAAATCGCAGGCGGCGTCCAAGATGGAGAATCTGCCTCTGGCCAAATCGCTGCTCGAACAATCCTTCGACGCAGCGGAGAAGCAAGCAGATCTTCGCGACTGGTTCACCGGATTGTCGTCGGTCTTCTCCGATCGACTCGAGCTGCTGGATTTCATTCGAAGTCAGACGCCCCACACGAAGCTCAAGCCGCTCTACGCCGTTCTCTTGGCGAGGCTGGAAGCGCAGGATCCCGCCAACCAGGACTCCGTCATTGCACGGCTGTCGCAGATTGACACAGACGCCGCCGACCCTGCGACATTGATTGACGCATACCGTTTGTTGGGCGGCCTGCTGTACATCAAGAAGCAGTACGTCGAGGCGGCGGACGTGTTTCGCAAAGCGGTCGCCCTGGCGCCCGAGGATCTCGAGTTCAACAACAACCTCGCCTACGTCTTGGCGCGCAATCTCAACGACCCGCAAGGCGCCTTGGAGCCAGCGAAAAAAGCGGCGCAGCTTTCGCCCTCCAGCGCCGACGTGCTGGACACACTGGGCTGGGTGTATTTCAAACTCAACCAACTCAGCCAGGCCCAGGCGACGCTCAACCAGGCGCTCAACAACGCGCAGACCGACGCACAAAAAACGCCCGCGCTGCTGCACCTTGCCCAAACCCTCTACACCCAGAAACAGTACGACCGGGCTCGGCGCAACGCCGAAGGCGCCAAAGCCCTCATCGAACGCTCAAACGCGCTCAAACAGCAGTTCGGCGACCAGCTCGAACAGGTTATGAAGATGTTGGATACAACCGAATGAAGAAGAGCAAATCCATCCGTCGGCGCTCACACTGGGCGCCCGATAACTCTTTCAACTGCAGCCGGATCCATCGGCTGTGGATTCCCTCTAGGCCCCCGATCGAGAGCGTGTAGGTATGGCCATGGCAATGCAACCACCACCCCGGTCTCAACGAAGCGCCCACGCGAGGCCATCGGCGCCCGCGTCCGGAGGCGCCATGGGCGTGGCGCTGGATCCCATCAAACTGTTCAAACAATATTTTTGGTGGCTGGCGATCGCTGGCGTCGTGGGCGTCGGCGTCGGCGTCGTGGCGCATTTCGCGCTCCTCCGTTTCTTCCCGTTCTATCGTTCCGAAGTGGTCTTTGAAATGACCTCCCAGATCACCGAAGCCAGTGAAATCACCACCACGGTTTCCAACAGCGAATCGGAGATTGAACGATTCATCGGCGGCCAGGTGTTCGTGTTGACCTCTGCTCCGCTCCTCACCCAAGCCGTTAACGACGACCCGAGCATTCGCAACGACACGACCTGGGCCAAAAAATACATCTCCAAACAAACCAACCTGCCCGACACCGTCGCGATGGTGAAGGATCTGGCCAAGATCGTCGGCGCTCGTTCGGTCCCTGACTCCAACATGGTGGTGCTGCACGCCACCACCCACAGCCCCACCGATGCGGCCACCATCGTCAAAGCGGTCAAAGGCGCGTACATGCGCCAGCTTGATAAAAATAAAAACTCCGAAGCGTCCGACATTCTCGAGTCGCTCACCAGCCAGCTCAACGGCGTGCAGGAAGAACGACGCCTGCTCGAAGAGAGCATGTCCAAGTTGCTCTCTGACAACCAGGTCACCAGCCTCGACGAACGTTTGACCAAGCAAGCCATGGAGCTCAGCACGCAGTTGCCGCTCGTCAGCGAGATCCGTCAAAACCTTGAAGTGGCGCGAGATCAGCTCAAGAGCTACGAAGAGCAACTCGCCTCGCCCGGCGGCGCCACCTACCCCGAGATCGTGCGAAGTCAGGTCAAAACCCATCCGGTGATTTCGCGCTTCGAGGTGCAGCTTGCCGATTTGGATTCCGCGTTGCGAACCGCGCGCAGTAGTCTGGGCGAAAACAACATCCAGACCAAACGGCTCAAAAAGAGCATCGCCGCGATGCGCGAACAAGAATCGCTCGAAAGAGAGCGTCTGCTCGAAGAGACATTCATCCAGCTCATCGAAATGACCCGCTCTCAGATCCAGAGCCTCGAGGCCGCCGAGATTGAAACGCAATCGACCATCGACCAAGCCGAGCGGAAACTGTCGGATCTCAAACAGGTCTCTGAAGATTACACAAACATGCAGACCGATCAGCAGCGACTTGCGGACACCGAATCAGTCCTCAAAACATCCATCGACAGCCAGCGCGCCATCGTCGAGCGTAAAGCTTCAAGTCGAGTCAAGGTGCAATACAACGAAGAAGTGCCCGACGAGCCGGTGTTTCCCCAGATCATTTACGTCGTCCCCGCGGTGTTCATCCTCATCGTGGGGTTCTCCACCGGTCTGATCGTGCTCCGTGAGCTTATGGAGCAGCGCGTCCGCACGCCTCAGGATGTGGCGTTGATCCCACGCGCCCGCGTGGTGGGCGTGATCCCCGATGCGAGCGAAGACCCGTCCCAACCCACAGACCCCCAGAGCGCTGTACGAAACAACCCCGCAGGCGTCATCGCGGAATCTGTTCGGCAAATCCGCACCAACGTATTGAAAAACTTCGCCCAGAACGGGCACAAATCGCTCCTCATCGTCGGCGGGATGCCAGGCTCGGGCGCCAGTTCGCTAATCTCGAATCTCGCCTCGAGCATGGCGGCCATCGACCTGCGCGTCTTGGTCATCGACGGCAACTTCCGCCGACCCAACATGCACAAATGCTTCGCCCTCACCGAAGGTCCGGGATTGGGAGAGCTTCTCATGGGCTCTGTCTCACTGACTGACGCCATCCAACACACCGTCGAAACGGGACTGGACGTCATCACCGCAGGGGCGCCGGGCAACCGTGTCTTCGAACGCCTGACCACCACCTCCATGAGCAGAGCGCTCGACGAAGCCCGCGCTTCGTACGACATCGTCCTGCTGGATTCGCCCCCCGCGATCGTCGCGGGCGACGCTATGGCGCTGGCCAATCGCTGCGATGCGGCCATTCTTGTCGTGCGTGCGTTTGGTGAAAAAAGAGGCTTGGTCTCCCGCGTCCGGAACCAACTTGATGAATCCCGCGCCGAAGTGCTCGGCGTGGTGCTCAACGCGGTGCGATCCGCGGCGGGTGGCTACTTCAAACGCAATATCCGAGCCACCCACGAATACCAGAATGGCATGGCCAACGAGCTCGAAAAAGCACGAGTCCGGCGACTGGAAAAGCCCAGCGATTCGACCAAAGCCTGAGACGCTATTCCTGAGGATGTGAGAGCCTGCGAGAATGAACGGCCAATCGCCGATCTTTGATTCTGACATCCTCAACGGGGTCACTCCGCCCAAGCCGGTCACCAGTCAGCTCTCGGCTGAGGCGATGACGCGCCTCAGCGTCTTTCATGGCTACATCGGCGTCTTCATTGTCGCCTTTCTTGTCACCCTGCTCATCACGCCCATTCTGCGACGCCTCGCCATCGCCAACGGCGTCATCGACCATCCCGACGACCCTCGCAAAGCCCATAAACTCCCCGTCGCCTACCTCGGAGGCGTCGCGATCTATCTCGGCCTCTTGGCCGCCTTCGCCTTCAGTTATTTCGCGCCCCAAGGCCTGCTCGATCTGCACCCTTCAGAAATCCGTCAGCACGCGGCGCCCTTCTCCGTTCTGCTCGGCATGACGCTCATCATGTTCGTCGGCCTGCTTGACGACATGGTCGGCATCAGCCCCCGAATCAAAATTTCGGGCCAGCTCCTCGCCGCTGCGGCGCTGGCGATGGACGATTTCGGCGTCAAAGTCGCGGCGGGCGTCCTGACTCCTTTGGCGCATCTTCTGCATCTCAACGAGCATCTCCTTTTCACCATCAATCTCCCATTCACCGTGCCTCTGTTCGGAACCCACTTGCAGATTGACGTCATCTACTGGGTCGGCACCGCGATCATCGCCGTCTTCATTCTCGGCGCGTGCAACGCCAGCAATCTCATGGACGGACTCGACGGCTTGCTCACAGGCGTCACCACGATCTCCATCTCTGCACTGCTTCTGATCGCCTTGGGGCTTGCGGTCGCCAGCGATGGACCGCTCGACGGCGCCCGGGTCATGCTGTGCCTGGCGGTGCTCGGCGCCTGCCTCGGATTCCTGCCTCACAACTTCCGGCCCGCCACCATCTTTCTAGGCGACAGCGGATCCATGCTGCTCGGCTTCATGACCGTCGTCGTGATTCTCTCCTTGGGCGACACCGGCAAAACGCCTCTGGTGGTCGCCGGTCTGCTCATCTACGCCTTGCCCATCATTGACACCACGCTGGCCATTGTCCGCCGAAAAATGGCGGGCAAGCCGATGAGCGAGCCGGACGACCAACACATCCATCATCTGCTCAAACGATCCCTCGGCGAAACACGAGCGGTGTTTGTGCTGTACGGCATCGCCGCGGTCTT
>Ga0114931_10007199_pt1 | contig 13608 bp, 13 predicted proteins | sample 2SBtaG_FD_89579 | JGI IMG/M metagenome (GOLD analysis project Ga0114931, IMG submission 89579) | Deep subsurface microbial communities from Kolumbo volcano to uncover new lineages of life (NeLLi) - 2SBTROV14_V59a metaG | ecosystem: Environmental > Aquatic > Marine > Volcanic | place: Kolumbo... | reverse complement strand
ATGGGCGTCTTCCAGGACCGAACCTCCATGGATCGCATCCTGTTCGCCGTCTTCACTCACGAAAACTCAACCCAGGGAGTACCTACCCTCTTCTCCCTGACACAAACCTTTTGACGTTACCTTTACCCGCGCCCCCCCCGCAACCCAAGCCGCCAACAATCGATACCGGCGGTCATCCAGCGGTCACCCAGCGGTCACCGTGTCAACGGCGGAGCACGGAGGCCATGGGCGGGGTAAAACAGGGCCGTTTTGGCTCGATGGGGAGCTTGTCCCCGTGGTTCACGGGAGGTTCCCGCGCGAAGTGCCGCTTATACCAAGTCTCGTTGATGGGAAGTGGCTCGGCGCCGCCCTTGCTCAAGTCAACTTGGCGGTGCCGGCCGAATGCGGCGCGTGGCGATCTCCGCCAGTGAAATGACCGCGCAACAGATGCCCATCAGCACGACCGAGAGCGCGGCGGCCGCGGGAAAGTCCGAGCCTGTTTCCGAAATCTTCGAGAAGAGCATGAGCGGCAGGATGTTGACCTGCGTTCCAACCAGCGCCAGCGCGGTGCCATAGGCACCAATAGCGACCGCCGAGGTCAGGCAAAAGGCCGCGAGCAGGCTTGGAAAAATCTGCGGCAGGAGCACGTCCAAATAGGCCCGCGGCGCGCTGGCGCCCAGCGACCGCGCGGCGGCGATCTGAGCCTCTTCGAAATTGATCAACACCGGCAGCACGACGAGCACGACGCGCGGAATTAGATAATAGGTATAGGCGATACCCAGTCCGGCCGGCGAATAGATGAGGCTGCCCACGATAGCCGGGTCGGCCCCGAGTTTGGCGAGCAAAAGCGTGACAAAGCCGGCGCGCCCAAAGACCAGAATGAAGCCATAGGCGACGATCAATCCCGAGAAGGTGAGCGGCAGCGAAATGATGAAGAGGAGGCCGGTGCGAGCCGCTTGGCTAAGCCGCGAAAGATGCATGGCGACGATCATCCCCACCGCCACGGATACAAACGGCGCGAGCGTGCCAAGCACGAGCGTACCCCGCAGCCCCTTCCAAAAGACGGGATCCTCGAACAATCGGCCGAAGGCGGAACCACCCTCCGATGCCGCCTCGATGACGATCACGGAGAGTGGCAAGGCAAAGAAAAGAAGGAGGACGACCGCGCCCGGAGTGGCGAAAGCAGTGCGCAATCCCGGCGGCGTCAGGGCCGTCCCCCTGTTGGTCACTGACCCATCACTTGCTTTGCCCAGGCCTTATCGATTTCCGATTTCCTGGCCTTGGCCTTGGCAACATCCAGGGGCCGGAGTTGCGGCGCCGCCGGCATTTTCGCGGCCACCGACTTAGGCAAGACGACGCCCGGCACGGAGGGGCGCACGAAGCCATCGGCGAAGCGGGCCTGACCCTGATCGGTCATGATGAAATTCAGCCAAAGCTTGCCGGCATTTGGATTTGGCCCATTTTTGACCAGACTGATGGCATAGGGCGCGGCGGCCGAGGCTTCCTTGGGGATAATCACGGCGATGTCGTCGCCCATACCGTCGCGGTACTTGGCCTTCAGGCCATCGTTCTCGTATCCGATCCAAATCGGGATCTCGCCTTTGATGAACTGGGCATAGGGGGTGGTGCCGACCACCCGAAGAACGTTGCCGCTTTTGTGCAGCCCCGCGAGGTAGTTGATGCCCGGCATGACATTATCCATATCGCCGCCATTGGCGAAGGCCGCGCCGAAGGTGACCACCTGTCCTTGCCCGGTCGAGCGCGGATCGAGGTAGACGATCGAATTCTTGTATTCGGCCTTTTTCAAATCGGCCCAGCCTTGCGGCACGTTTTTTACGATCTTGGTGTTGACCAAGAACGCGACGTTGAGGGTGTGGATGGTAAACCACTGGCCGGAAGGATGCTTGAAGGCGGCGGGTAACTTCTCGAAGTTCACGGGCTTGAAATCGGCGACAAGTCCTTTCTCGGCCGCGTCCAACGCGGAACCGGCGAAGTAGTAGGCGGTGTCCGCCTGAGGCCGGTTGCGGGACTTCTCGAGGGTCACGACGGTGGCCGCGGAACCCAGGTCGTTGTAGACAAGCTCGACATTCGGATAGCGTTTCTTGAATGCCTTGAACTGCGCCTTCCAGTTGGCCCAGGTTGGGCCGGTATCGAAACTGACGACGAGGCCCTCCTTCGAGGCGGCGTCGTAAAGCGCTTGTTCGCCAGGGTAAAGCTCCGCGCCTTCGAATGCGTAAGCCGCCAGCGGCGATGCCACCGCGATAGCGGCGAGCCATGGAATCAATCTACTCATGATATGTCTCCCTTATTGATCCCCGAAATGTCATCCGGGGGAAGCAGCCGGACGGCGTCCGGCGGTATCGCGACGGCGCAAGGCGCCGCGCGATCTCTTGTCTCGACTCGGATCACGTTGCTTGCGACCGCGAAGTCGAAGCGCCGAGTCGAGCCAAGAAAACGATCCTGTGTGACGTGACCCTTGAAATAGTTGGGCGGGGGTATTTGGCGATCTTCGTAAAAGAGGTCGAGCCGTTCGGGCCTGACGAGCACCAGGACCTTGTCACCGGGGCGAACGCCCTCTTGATTATGGCTAAGCCGGCCGATCGGCGTATCGACCTGGTTTGGCTGGCATACGATACCTTGCCAAAAATTGGCTTGACCAACGAAGCGCGCGACGAATCGAGTCTTCGGCCGGTCGTAAACCTCGTCGGGCTGGCCGACCTGAACAATCTCACCGTCGCTCATGACGGCCACGCGATCGGCGATTGACAGGGCTTCTTCCTGGTCATGGGTGACGTGGATGGTCGCGATTCCCGCCTCGCGCTGGACGCGGCGAATCTCGTCGCGCATGGCAACGCGCAGACCCGCGTCGAGCGCCGAAAGAGGTTCATCTAGAAGCAGCGCCCGGGGCTCGAATATGAGCGCGCGGGCGAGCGCGACCCGCTGCTGCTGTCCTCCCGATAGGGTTCGGGGCGCACGGTCGCCGAGGCCGGAAAGGCCCACCCGATTGAGCATCGCATCCGCGGTCAATCGCCGCTCGGCGCGCGTAACGCCTCGCACCTTTAGCGGATAGGCGACATTATCGCGGGTGCTCATATGGGGAAAAAGCGCGTAGTTTTGAAAGACAATGCCAAGGCGGCGCCGTTCCGGCGACAGAGTATCGACGACGTGGCCATCGACATTGATTTGGCCGTGATCGGGACGATAGAATCCCGCGAGCAGCTTGAGGCAAGTGCTCTTACCCGACCCCGAAGGGCCGATCAGGGCGACAAGCTCGCCGTCCTCGACCTCGAGATCGATTGCCCGCACACCTGTCTGGGTGCCGGGATAAGAAAAAGACACGGATTCAAAGCGAATCGGCATCGCGGTTTCCTTATCCGGTTCGCGCGGCGCGCGCGGTAAGCGCGCCGGCGGCCGCCTCCAATATCGCCAAAACCAAAAGGATCACGGTCGCCGCGCAGGCGAATCCGGTGGCGCCGTAGAATGCTTGGAGGAGGACGACCGGGTAGGTTCTACTTAGAAATCCCGCGACCAGGTTCGAGAGCTGAAATTCGCCGATCGAAATCGCGGCGACCGTGATCAATCCCGACAGCAAGCTGTGCTGAAGACCGGGTAGAACGATATCGACGAAACGGTTTCGGAACGAGGCTCCCAGTGTCGCCGCCACGCGCTCCATATCTTCGAGACCGAGCGAGGCCATGTCGGCGAGGAGGACATTGAGAAGATAGGGGAGCGTGAGCACCACATGGGCTAGGACAAGCAACCAGGTAGTGCCGAGAAAGGGGAGCGTATCGCTGGAAAAAACAAGAATGAACCCAAAGGCCAATACCAGTTCGGGCACCGCGATGGGCATCAGCGATACGAGGCGAGCCGCGGATTTGACGCCCGACCGCGCGGCGGTATGGATCGCATAAGCGAGCGGCAGGCCGATAAGCGTGTTCAACACGCAGGTCCACAGCACCACGATGAGGCTGGTCTCGAAGGCACGCCGGAAGCTTGGATCCGTGAAGACCTCGATATACCAATCGGTCGTAAACCCCGAGGGGAGCAGCGTGCCCGTCCAGCTGGCGCCAAACGAGCCAACAAACAACAGCAACATCGGCGCGGCGAGATAAAGAAGATAGGTTCCTGTGACGACACGCATACCGATACTTCGCCTTACCCAATATGATTTGTTAGATATCTTCCAAATATAGTTTTATCTGGTAGCTTAACGACATACCTAAGCCATGGAAAATCAGCCGTCGAGGGCAAGGATGCGCCGCGCGACACGCTCCAACGCGGTTTCAACATCCGGACAACGAAGCGCGCCGGTAACCTCTGGCGTGTCCTCGAGCGCAATCACCAAACGATCGAAATGCAAACCGAAGGCCATCTCCGAGAGGGTGCCGTATTCGCCTCCGATGGCGATGAGCGCGACCGCGGCACGCGCCAACACGGCGTTACGCGCGGGCCCAAGCCCGGTCGCCAAGGGGATGGCGACATACGGATTGGCCTCTGTCCACTCGTCGCCTGGAAGGATGCCGATTGGCCGGCCGCCGGCCTCCAGATTGCCGCGCGAGGCAGCCTCCATCACGCCCGATCGGCCACCGGTGATCATTGCCACGCCGAGTTCGCCCAGGCGGCGGCCGACAAGAACCGCCACGTCCATTTGGCGGGCGCTGGCACTTTTGGGGCCGATCACGCCCACCGGCACGCGCCGGGCCTTGGGTTGGGAAAAGAGCCACGCGACGGCATCGAGTGGGGTTGTCTCCCGCGCGTCTGGCGGGCGATCCTCGCAAGGCAGCCATGAGAGCGCCCAAGGGTCGAACTTGGCGCCATCTCGAAGCAATGCATTGGCCGCCTGGCTGAATCTAAGCATCCACTAGAATCCCATTTGGTTTATCCAGTTTATTGTCCTTTGATGTTGATGTAAATTAACTTCCATGAAGGTTCGGTGACACGATGTGGAATTTGGAGGTCCGATGCCAGTCGTTTCAATCGATGCACCCCCCAAGCAAACCGGCCTCAGTGAACGCCAGTCACGGATTCTGGAGATTGTCCAGGGACGCGGCTTCGCGACCATCGAGCAATTGTCCGCCGTCTTCGCGGTATCGGCGCAAACCATCCGGCGCGAGGTCATCCGCCTGGACGCGGCCAGACTTCTACAGCGTTTTCACGGCGGGGCCGGTATCGCGGGAGACAGCGTCCGGCTCGGCTATCGTAGCAAGCAAGAGGTCGCGATTGGCTCGAAAGCGCGGGTCGGAAGGGCCGTCGCCGATCTTGTGCCCGACGGGGCGTCAATCTACCTGGATGTCGGCACAACGGTTGAAGCGGTGGCGACGGCGTTGGTTGGGAGGCCACTCGGGATGGTGTGGACCAACAGCATGTCGGCGGCGGCCATCCTGGGGCAAAGCAGGCAGGCCGAGATCTACGTTACCGGTGGGCTTGTGCGCGGGGGCGATGGCTCGCTCGTTGGCGATGCCGCGACCAAGGCCTTGGCGCCGATCGCCGTCGATTTCGCGGTCATCGGCTGCTCTGGCTTCGCGCCCGACGGGAGCCCCACTGATTTCGACCCGCAAAAAGTCGCGATCAAGCAAGCGGCGATCGACAACGCGCGTGCCGCGATCATCGCGGTGGATAGCTCCAAGTTCGACCGAATGGCCGTGATGCGGATCGCCCCCCTTTCGTCCTTCCGAATACTGGTCTGCGATCGCGAACCCCACGCAGCGCTTGGCCGCCAACTGCGCGCGGCCCGGGTTGAGGTCCGACTTGCGGCGTAGTCGATACAAGGGGGCATAGTCACGAACTCGATCGCGGCGCGGACCGCGCCGAAAGGCGCATACCCACGGGCGGCAAGGCACCGCGGCGCGACCCGCGCCTAGTAGACAAAGGATCGTGGTGAAACGGGCCTCTATCGACGGGATTTGGTATAACATGGCGAGATCGATTTCGAGTTGAGCAAATCCTTTGCGAGATTGAGAGATATGGACCGCATTCCCCCGACGAAGCAGGAGATCGCGACGCTGGCAAAGGCCGCGCGCCTCGATCTTCCCGAAGATCGCACGCGGCTCCTGGCCGAGACCATGGACGGGATATTCCAATTGCTGGATTCTCTGGACGGCGTCGACCTGGGCGAAACGCCGCCGGCCTTCGCCTATCGCGCCAAGTGGGAGCGCCGGTGATGCGCGGCGCGCTCGATCTCTCTCTCGCCGAGGTCGCGAAAAAGATCCGCGAGACGGAAATCTCGCCCGTTGAGCTGGCCGAAGCCGCGCTGGCCCGTATCGAGGCGACCGAGAGCGTTCTCAATGCCTATGTCCGGATCAACGCCGATCACGCGCTGGCGTCCGCCCGCGAGGCCGAGGCCGAGATCGTCGCCGGTCGTTATCGCGGCGAATTGCACGGCGTGCCCATCGCGATTAAGGATTTATACGACATGGCGGGCCTGCCGACGACCTGTAGCTCGAAGGTGCGCCATGACCATTTGGCGGACCGGGACTCGGCCTGCGTCGCGCGCTTGAAGGCCGCCGGCGCCACCATCGTCGGCAAGACCCAGACCCATGAATTCGCTTTTGGCATCCTCACGCCGACGACCGCCAACCCATGGAATCCAGAGCATATGCCGGGTGGGTCCAGCGGCGGCTCCGGCGCGAGCGTGGCATCGCGCGGCTGCTTCATGGCGATGGGTTCGGACACCGGAGGGTCGATCCGGATTCCCGCCGCCGTGTGCGGTATCGTCGGTCTGAAGCCGACCTTTGGACGGGTAAGCCGCTTCGGCGTCGCCTCGCTTAGCTGGTCGCTGGATCACGTCGGGCCGCTGACCCGGACTGTGCGTGACGCCGCGATCACCCTGAAATGGCTGGCGGGCTATGATCCGCGCGATCCGGGCAGCGCCGACGAACCGATCGACGATTATCTATCCGGCCTTGATGCGGGCGTGAAGGGCCTGCGCATCGGCGTGCCGCGCAACTATTACTTCGATTGTATCGACAGCGAGGTCGATACGGCGGTGCGCGCGGCGGTTGAGAAGCTCGAATCCCTGGGCGCCACCGCGGTGGAGGTCGAGATCCCTTATCCCGACCATATCATGGCCGTCGAATTCGGACTCTGTATGCCGGAGGCCAGCGCCTATCACCGCGATATGCTGCGCGAGAGATCCGAGCTCTATGGAGAAGATGTGCGCATATTCCTGGAGGCGGGCGAACTCATTCCCGCCACCGATTACATCACGGCGCTTCGTGCGCGGCAGAAGATGAAGGATGCCTGGCGGGCGATGTTTGCGAACGTCGACGCGGTGATCGCGCCGTCGGTGGTGGCGCCGGCCACTCGTCGCGGCCAGGATTCCATCGATTGGGGCAACGGCGACGTGGAGCCGGTAACGCCGGCGTTCGTCCGTCTATCGGCGCCGGCCAACGTCACCGGCCTGCCATCGGTCGCCGTGCCCTGCGGCTTTACCAGCGGAGGCCTGCCGTTGTCCTTCCAGGTGGTCGGCCGCCCCTTTGACGAGGCGCGGATTTTGCGCATCGCCCAGGCATATCAAGGCGCCACCGATTGGCACGCGCGCGCGCCCTCTCTTTGAGGGACCATGATGCCCGGTATCAGGGCGCGAGGTATCGCAAGAGCCGGGGATCCGTCTCGACCTCCGCCGAAGGGCCCTCGAACGCAATCTGTCCGCGATCCATGACATAGGCATAGTCGGCCACGCGCAGCGCCAACGCGACATGCTGTTCGACGATGATCATCGAGATTTCCTTGGAAAGCTGCTCCAGCCGCTCGGCGATTTCCTCGATAACCCCGACCCAGATACCTTCCGTGGGTTCGTCCAGCAGCAACAACTTGGGCTTGCCTAACAGGGCGCGGCCGATGGCCAGCATCTTTCGTTCACCGCCCGATAGTGTCCCCGCCTGCTGCCCTAGGCGCTCACCGAGTTTGGGAAAGAAATCCAGCACCATATGGATTCCGCTTTTGTCTTTCTGGGAGATCGCGCCCAGTTTCAGATTCTCACGCACCGTCAGGCTCGTAAACACGGCCTGCTCCTGGGGCACATAGCCCATACCCCGGCGCACACGCTGCTCGGTATATTCGTCCTGTGCCTCGATACCATCGAAGCCAATCACGCCGCCCGTGGGTTTAATCTCTCCGATCAGGGTTTTCATCAGGGTGGTTTTTCCAGCGCCGTTGCGGCCAAGAATGGTCACCGCGCCGGTACGACGGCTGAACAGGTTAATCCCGAACAGCACTTGAGAGTGGCCGTAGCCGGCGCTGAGGTCATCGACCTTGAGAATGACATCCGCGTCAGACACGAGTGGTGTAAACCTCCTGTACCTTGGCGGAGGCCTCGATCTCGGCCACGGTGCCGTCGTCCAGCACCCGCCCCTGATCCAGGACCGTCAGGTGATCGCAGATGTCCTTGATGAAATCGAGGTCGTGCTCGACGATAACCAACGCGCATTGCTGCTTGACCGGCAACAACAGATCACCGGTCGCGCGCCGTTCCTCCGGGCTCATGCCTCCGGTCGGCTCGTCGAGCAACAGAAGTTTCGGCTTGCGCATCAAGGACATGGCGATTTCGAGCCACTGCTGCTGGCCATGGCTCAACTCCGACGCCAGATCGTCGGCGCGGTCCATCAGGCCAAAGCGTTCGAGGCTGTCCATGATCTCGTCATGCAATGCGCCCTTGGTGCGCGACCGAATCAGGGCCCAGACCGATTGGCCCGCCTGCACCGAAAGAAGCAGATTGTCATAGGGGGACAGCTCCGGCAGCACGGCGGTGATCTGGAATTTGAGATTTAGACCCCGGTTCGCGCGCTCGAACGGACGCAAGGCGGTAATGTCCTGGCCGTCGAAATGGATCGTCCCCTCATCGGCGTAATGCTCGCCGGCGATCGCCTTCAGCAAGGTGCTCTTGCCCGAGCCGTTGGGGCCGATCAAGCCGTGGAAGGTGCTGGCGGACACCGAAATGTCGATCCCGCCCAGCGCCCGCAAGGTGCCAAACGACTTGCCGAGCCCCCGCACTTCGAGCAATGCCACTAGTCGGCCTTCGGCTCGATAACGCGCCTGGCCGCGGCAATGCCGAAGGAGCCGATTCGCTCCCGTTGGGAGACTAGAAAACCCATCAGCCCGGTCGGTTTGTAAGCAACAACGACCAACATGATCACACCGAGGACGATTGGCCAGAAGCTCCTGACGGCATCTATATCCGATAGCACGAAAGCGATGCTTTCGATCGCCACGACGCCGATGACCGGGCCGAGCAAGGTGCCGGTGCCTCCGAACAGGCCGTAGAGCACCACATAAGTCGACAGAGCGATGCCCATGCTTCCGGGCCCGACGAACCCTTCATGGTAGGCGTAGAGCGCCCCCGAAAGCCCCGCGACCATGCCGGAGAAGCAAAAGACCAGGGCCTTGAAAACCTGCACCCGATAGCCGAGAAAGGCCAGGCGCTCCTCATTCTGCCGCATACCGGCCAGAACCAAGCCGAACTGCGAGCGCACCAGATAGCGGCTGGCCAGATAGGCGATGAGCAGGATCGCCGCGACAAGGTAATAAAACAGCATGCCCGGCTCGAGTTCGTAATCGCCGATCATGAGAAAATCATATATCGACATGCCGTTGCCGGCGCCGACCCACTGCCAGCCCGCGACCAGCCGTTCGGCGGCATAGGATGCGGTCAACGTGCCCAGGGCGACGAAGATAATCTCCGGCTTGCGCTTGCCGAGCAGCAGAAACCAGGCGATCAGGAAGGATACGACAAGGCCGACCAGCATGCCGATGGAAAGAACGCCCCAAATCTGGACAAAGCCCGCCTTGTTTGCCAGCAGCGCCACCACATACCCGGCCATGCCAAAGAACAGGGCCTGGCCGAACGTCATGATGCCGGAATAGCCCCAGGACAAATCGAAACTGATCGCCAGCATGGCCAGGATGAGCATGCGGGTAGCGGTGATAGTGAGAAAATCGCTGACGAAAAACGGCCCCGCGATCAGCACCACGAGAAAGATAACCTCAATAATAGGAAACACGCGTACCGGCCGTCGCGCCGGCTTCCGGCTGAATGGGACGGCGTCGTTCATATTATTGAGCAACCACGGTTCAGGCGGATTGGTGGCCGCGCGTTTACCCGCGCGACCACTCTTTTAACGCTCATCCGCATTCGTCGGGCGCGACCTGGTCGTATTTGGAAATGATATCCCATTTCCCGCCCTTGGCCCGCGCCACATACATGTTCATTGCGGTGTGGCGGGTGCCCGGCACTATATTCGCGGGGCCGCCGGGACCATGGTCGATCGAGGCGTTATCCATGGCCGCGGATACGGCTTCCCGCGCCAGATCGCCGTTGGTCTTGGTGACCGCCTCCGCGTACAACCTGATGCCGCGATACATACCCGTCGCGGCGGTGCCCGCGGTGAGGGTGTATTTGGTGTCCGGGAACATCGCCTTGTATTCGGCCAGAAGCTTCTGGCTGAACGGGTCCTTGACCGTGTGGAAGAAGTCCAGACAGCTGTAGTAGCCTTCCAGTTCGCGGGCCGCCATGTAGTTGACCGAGTTCTCGTCGAAATAGACGCAAGACTGGGTGCCGCCATTCTCCTGGAAACCCGATTCATAGATCTGCTTGGTAAAGGCTTGCAGGCCCGGCGGAATGACGGTGTTGAAGATGTGGTCGACCTTCTCGTTTATGATCTTGGCGACCGTGGCCGAATATTCCAACTGGTCGATTGGGTAATATTCCTCGAACACCACCTCGCCGCCGTTGGCCTCGATCACCTTACGCGCGTACACGTTCAGCAGTTGCGGCCAGCGATAATTGGCCGACGGCATGGCGAAGCGCTTGTTGCCCTGTTTGATCAGATAAGGCAGCAACTCGGCGCATTGCTGGGCCGGCGTCGGGCCGGTGCAATAGAGATACTCCGTGCACTCCTGGCCCTCATATAGCTGCGGGTAGATGTAGAGGGTTTTGCCCCGACGCACGATGGTGTTCTTGATGGCCTCGCGCATGGACGACGTGATGCCGCCCAAAACCACATCCACTTTTTTCTCCTGAATCAAACGGCGCACGTTGCCCACCGCCTTGCCCTCGTCGGATGCGGTATCCTCGAGATAGAGCTCGATCGGGCGCCCCAGGATACCGCCCGCATCATTGATCTGCTTTACAGTGAGTTGCGCTGTCTGCCAGCAGGTATTGCCGGCATGGCCGATGGCGCCGGTTATATCGGTGGCAATTCCCATTTTGATCGGACCCGCCGCATGCGCCCATTTCGGACGTAGGATCCAGCCACCCGCGACGGCGGTCCAGCCGGCGGCCGCCAAGGCACTCGCCCCCATCAGAAACGAGCGGCGCGACTGACCATCGGCCGATTTTATATCGTCTGTTCGTGAAGCCATATTTGGATCCTCCCCTTAGGCCACATGTATTTTTACTACCCCGCGCTTGAGTTACGCTGGCATGGCGATGGGGGGATGGTCAAGTACGGCACGGATGGTGTGGTTGAATAACTCTCTATGTTTTCCCTTGGCTTATGAGGCCTTGCGGTCGGAGCTTGACGATGGTGAGCGCGGCCACGAAGACCAGCACTTCGGCGAACACCGGGCTGACAAAATTCCCCACGCCTGGAATTTCCCGGAGCCACTGGAACCCCGGAACCATGGACCCCAGCATGGCCGCGCCCACGACCGGCCCCTCGAACGTGCCGATGCCCCCGAGCATCACCGAAAGAAAGGCTTGGACCAGGAACCGCACGCCGAGATCGGCGGATAAGGAGAACAGCGGCACCATGAGCGCACCCGCCAATCCGGCCAATGCCGCGCCGAAAGCAAAGGTGAAGGCATAGAGCCGGGTGGTCGACACACCGGATGCCCTGGACAGGGCGGGATTTTCCAGCGAGCCTCGGATCTGCAGGCCGAAACTGGATCGGGTCAGAAACAGATAGCAGCCCAGCATCACCGCCATGGTGACAACGATGATGACCGTGCGCCAGATTGAGAAGTTCAAGCCCCCGATCACGAAGGCGCCGACGATCGGCTCGTCAATGGCGTAGTACCGCCCGCCAATCAAGCCGCGAACGGTCTCGCGAATGATCAGGCCGATGGCGTATGTCGCCAGCATGGCGGTTATCGGCGCCGTATAGAGCCGCCTGATGACGAGGGCCTCGATGACGAAGCCAACCGCCGCGACCAGAAAGGGCGCCGCCAACATCCCAGACCACTCCGGCAAGCCCATGTTCCGAAAAACAAAGACCGTATAGGCGCCCAGCAGCACGAACTCGCCATGCCCGAGATTGAATATCCCCATGAGACTGGCGATGACGGCGAGGCCGCCAACGACCAAGACCATGATGGATGCAAAGGCAAGGATGTCGAATATCAATTTTACGGCTGTGTCCATCGCTGACTAGTTATCCCTATCAATACACACGACATTCCGGCTCACCCGACACTTCCGTTCGAGGAGGCCCCACGTTGTTGGACAGCTTGGCGGCTTGGTTTCGGATCAGGTGGACCCCTGTCTCCGGTTCTTGCCGCCAAAATCCTGTATACCACATTCCGGTGCTGTTGAGCCCGTGGGGATGTAGGCAAGACGCCCGCTTCGTCCATTATATCAACGAGCCCCCGGCCCGGCCCCGTAAGCCTCGGCCGGCATTTGACCGCCGAGGGGCGAATGGGGCCGGCGTTGTCGGAGTGAACCGGTTGCCTTGTGTGCGATGGCGACATTCGTAAATGTAACGACCCCGCGGAAACTCGCCACCGCACCGCTTCTGATCAACCCGCTTAAGCCCTGTGTGAGATGACAATCCCCGTCTCGGTGGTCGTGTCCGATAGTTGGCGGCGCCCTGTCTTCACGGTTCGAGGAAGACCGGCCGCGACAGATGGTACTGGTGTGTCGGGAATTCGTCGGGATGCCGCCCCTGTCGGCACCAACGGAGAGCGGCCATGACGTCGCCGGACCCGAGATTTTGGACACGCCCCAATACGCCGCCGGCGGCGCCGACCTCGGCGGGGTCCGGCAACTGCGGTGGCGGGATCATCGGCGGGCTGCCCCGTTAGCGTGCGCCGTTGTCGAAATGAGCCGAGTCCGGAAAAATCGACCGGAAGTCGAGCGATCCTGGACATAGGTAGGGTGATCGCCCCGTATTGACGCCACCGCCCGCCTGGCCTTCAATACGACTATGAAACGCACCCTCGACGCATTGTTGCCGCGTACGCTTGCCGTTCCGGAGGACCTCGAGGGGAGCGTGGAAGCATTCCAACGTGGCGACTACGCGACGGCGCTGCGCGAATGGCGACCGTTGGCCGAGCGGGGCGATGCCTCGGCCCAAGCCAACCTCGGCATCATGTCTCCGGGTCGGACAAACTTATGGCTGGCGGAGGGGGTGGGATTCGAACCCACGATACGATTCATCACCGTATACACACTTTCCAGGCGTGCGCCTTCAGCCACTCGGCCACCCCTCCGCGCGGCCCGCGGGGGGCCCCTGGCGCCGCGGGCGGCAGGACCGTAGCCAAGCCCGCCCGACGATGCAATGCCCGGCGTGCAAGGTAACGTCAAAAGGTTTGTGTCAGGGAGAAGAGGGTAGGTACTCCCTGGGTTGAGTTTTCGTGAGTGAAGACGGCGAACAGGATGCGATCCATGGAGGTTCGGTCCTGGAAGACGCCCAT
>Ga0114931_10007198_pt1 | contig 13608 bp, 10 predicted proteins | sample 2SBtaG_FD_89579 | JGI IMG/M metagenome (GOLD analysis project Ga0114931, IMG submission 89579) | Deep subsurface microbial communities from Kolumbo volcano to uncover new lineages of life (NeLLi) - 2SBTROV14_V59a metaG | ecosystem: Environmental > Aquatic > Marine > Volcanic | place: Kolumbo... | reverse complement strand
TTTCTCAGAAATATCTTGACGGCCTCGGCAGCACGCGGTAGATTGCAGTTGATCGCACGTCGATGGGTTCAGTCGGCCGCAGCGGCCACTGCCCGCCGGCAACGAGACAAGGCAATCACAAAGGAGCCGACAATGAGCGCATCACGTCAAAGCCACGGCCTGCTCGAATCGCTGGCGGCCAGATGTGGACTGATCCTCGCTGCGGCGGGCGCCTTGGCCACCGTCGCCCAGGCCGGCCCGCTCGGCGCCCCGGGCGACCTCTACGTCATCAGCTTCAACACCCACTCCGTGATCCAGTTCGACGCCGCGACCGGCGCCCTGGTCGGCACCTTCGCCCAGGGGGGCGGCGGAATGCACAGCCCCTTCGACCTGCGCTTCGGGCCCAACGGCAACTTGTTCATCACGAACCAGGCGGGCTGGGGCGTCAGCGAATACGACGGGCAGACCGGCGAGTTTCTCCGAACCTTCACCGATGGGCATACCTGCGATTCAACCGGCCTGGCATTCAAGCCCGATGGGAACCTCCTTGTCGCGAACCTCGATTCCCTCTGTGTTAGCGGCCCCCCGTTCGATTGCCCATTTGACCCATTGAGCCACCTGGGCTGCGTTGGTTCGAGCATCGCCGAGTTCGATGGAACGGGGGAAGGATTCATCGCAACGTTCGCTCAGTCAGTCACGCCCGAGGGCTTGCGCTTCGGCCCCGATGGCGCCCTCTACGTCTCCGTCTTGAGCGCCCCCCAAGGGATCAACCGCGCCATCATCCGGTACACCGACCAGGGCGCCTTGCTCGGCCAGTTCAACCATGAGACCGTTGGTCCGCCCGGTGACCTGCTCCAGCCCGAGGGCTTGGACTTCGGCCCCGACGGAAACCTGTACGTCGCGGACGGGTTGCGAAACAATGTCAAGGTCTACGACGGCGTGACCGGCGAGCGGATTCGACAGATCGCCAACGATGGCAGACTCTATCGACCGATCGGCCTCGAGTTCGGGCCCGACGGCAACCTGTTCGTCTCCAGCACTATGCCCGGCCGCGTCGTTGAGTACGACATCACGGGACAGTTCATCCGCGAGATCACCGGCATTCCCGGCGCGCGCGGACTGACCTTCAAGCCGGGCGCCTCGCCGCCGCCCTGTCTGGCCGACATCGACGGCGACGGTGATGCGGACGTGGCCGACTTCTTTGCATTCGTGGTTGCCTTCGCCTCGGGCGATCCGGCCGCCGACGTCAACGGCGACGGGTCGATCGACGTGGGCGACTTCTTCGCGTTCGTGGCCGCATTCGCGGTCGGGTGTGCGTAGGAAACCTTCGGGCGCCACGCCCAGCGGAGCAAAGCGGAGTCGGGCGTGTCTGGAACGGCAGGGTGGGGGAAAGAAACGAAAACACTGCCGACTGCGCCGGCAGCGGCACCCTTCGAGTTGGTGGTACTGGCAGCTGGCCTGCCAGTGCGGGTGCATGGACGTTGGTTCCCGGCACGGGCGGACAAGCCGCGCGTGGCACCCGGCGTCCCACCCGTCCGAGGAAACGGGTTCAAGAGACGGCCGAGACGGCCGTCCCACTGTCGGAATCGGACGCCACGCCTTGGGTCGCCAACCAAGACGTACGTTGAGTTCCCCTCACGCCTCGCCCTTCGGGCCAAGGCGTGGCGCCCCGTCCATTGGCACCCCGTCCATTGGCACCCCGTCCATTGGCATCCCGTCCAGTGTGACCCGACGTTCCCTGGATCCAGACTCCCTACCGACGCCGGCGCATTGCCACGGCGCCTGCGAGCAGCAGCACCGCGAACCCGCCCGGGCCCGGGACATTGATCAGCGTGTTCGAGTCCCACGGGGCCAAGGCCGCTCCACCGGGCATCATGAACGGGAGCGTGATCATCGAGAGGATGTTGTCGGCCTCGGGGACGCCCCCGAACGTCAAGTAGCGCCGATTGTCCTGGACAACGATCGCATCGATCCCGGGGAATGGATTGCCCGCGTCGGCGGCGTCGAAGTAGCCCACGATGGTCGTGGTGTGCCCGAGCCCCTGCGCGGGGTCCCACGGCTCGCCGGTCTGCGAGTCAAAGTCCGTCGGGTCGCCCCAGTCGTAGATGTCGCTGCCCGGGCCGCCGAGCGGATTGATGTTGAAATGGTCGAAGTGCCCCATGACGGGTCGGCTAGCGTTGATCTCGGTCACGATGTCGTTCCAGCCCTGGGCGATTCCCGCGGCCCCGCCCCCGCGGTGACGAACGCTCGCCGCGGGCTGCCCGTTGGCGGTCAGGTAGTTCTTTAGCCCTTGCTGGACGTTGACCCACTTCGTCCCGGAGAACTGCTCGCCAGCCGCGGTGCCCCCGTTGTCGGGAAGCGTCTGGTCGCCCTCGTCGTTGGTGTTCAGGTACCAGCCCAGATCCATGCCGGCGGCCCGGGCCAACCCATCAACGACGGGGATGCTCCCGGCGTCTGACGTTGCGTCCTGCCAGGTCCGGGGCAGGGGCGGCGCCCAGGCGATGCGATTGCCGCTCGCGTACACCGCCCCGTCGGCCAGCCCGGCAAAGCCCCGCACGTCCTCCCAGTACCCCATCACGTCGGCTGCGGCGGCCGGCGTGCATGAGGCACGGTAGACGCCCGCGGCCCCGCCTCCCGGACCCCACGGGGCACCGATCAGCCCGGGTTGATGCCAGTCGGGCACACCCAGGATCAATCCTGCCTGACCCATCGCGGGCGCACACACAAGCCCCGCCATGACTGCGGCTGCCACGCGTCTCATTTGTCTTCTCCTCATCTTCCCGGCCGTGGACCAGCGCCACGACCACCCCTCTTCTCATGGCGCCGCACGCTGCGACGATCAACGGATAATACTATCCTCTTTTGGAGGCGTCTGCAAGGCCAAGTGGGCCCTGGAAAGGAAAAAGTCTGGTTTGACGGGCGGCAGTGGGCACGGGCGGACAAGCCGCCCGTGGCACCCGACTGGCCGTGCCACCCGATTGGGAGGGGGGCCTACTTGAGCAGGCGCTCGAGGAAATGGATGTCGATGCCCCCGTCGCGGAAGACCGAGTTGTCCATCAGGCTCCGGTGCAGGGGGATCGTCGTCTTGATGGGTCCGACCTCGAACTCGTGCAGGGCCCGGCTCATTCTGGCCAGGCAGGCGGCGCGATCCGGCGCATGGACAATGAGTTTGCCGATCATCGAGTCGTAGTTCGGGGGAACGACGTATCCCGGCTCGACGTGCGAGTCGATGCGCACGCCGGGCCCCCCGGGCGGCCGCCACGATTCGATCCGCCCCGGGCAGGGCATGAACTCGCGCTGGGGATCCTCGGCGTTGATCCGGCACTCCATCGCGTGCCCGCCGGGCTCGACCTCGCGCTGGCGGAACGAGATCGGCTCGCCGGCGGCGATTCGGATCGACTGCTGGACGATGTCCACGCCCGTGACCATCTCAGTCACCGGGTGCTCGACCTGGACGCGGGTATTGACTTCGAGCATGTAGAAGTTCTGCCGATCGTCCATGAGGAACTCGACGGTCGCGGCGCCGGAGTACTCGGCGGCGCGGATCAATCGGGCAGCGGCGGTGCAGATCGTCTCGATCTTCTTGCGATCCACGCCCGGGGCCGGCGCTTCCTCGATGACCTTCTGGTGGCGGCGCTGCATCGAGCAATCCCGCTCGAAGAGGTGGACGGCGTGCCCGTGCTTATCGCCGAGCACCTGGACCTCGATGTGCCGGGCGGATTCGAGGAACTTCTCGATGAAGATCGCGTCGCTCCCGAAGGCGGCCTGGGCCTCCTGCCTGGCCTTGGAGAGGTTGCCGCGGAGCGTCGCCTCGTTGTGGCAGACGCGCATCCCCCGCCCCCCACCGCCCAAGGCAGCCTTGATGATGACCGGATACCCGATGCGGGCGGCAACGGTGACGGCCTCGTCCTCGTCCTCGATCGCGTTGTCGGAGCCGGGGAAGATCGGCACGCGGGCGGACCGGGCGGTCTTCTTCGCCTGGACCTTGTCGCCCAGCAGTCGCATCGACTCGGGGCTGGGCCCGATGAACTCGATCTTGCAGTCCCGGCAGATCGTCGCGAAGTCCGCGTTCTCGGCCAGGAACCCGTAGCCCGGATGGATCGCATCCACGTCGGAGATCTCAGCGGCGGAGATGATCCGCGAGACGTCCAGGTACGACTCTCCGGCCGAGGGGGGGCCGATGCAGATCGTTCGATCGGCCAGACGCAGGTACGGCGCGTCCGCGTCGGCGGTCGAATAGACGCAGACCGTCTCGATCCCCATCTCGCGACAGGCGCGAATGATCCGCAGCGCGATCTCACCTCTGTTGGCGATCAGGATTCGTCGAAACATGGGGCTGTACCACGGACCGGGGTGTGAGCGATGCGGGCCGAGACCCACGGCGACGGACCAAGCAGCGCCGGCGGCCGGCCCGGCTCAGCTGGGCTTGATGAGGAAGAGCTTCTGCCCGAACTCGACGGTCTCGCCGTTGTTGACCAGGATCTTCTCGATCAGTCCGGTCGTCTCGGCCTTGATCTCATTGAAGACCTTCATCGCCTCGATCAGGCAGATGACCGTGTCGGGCGCGACGTTCGAGCCCGATCCCACGAATGGCTCGGCGTCGGGATTCGGCGCCGCGTAAAACGTTCCGACCATCGGCGACTCGATCGCCACGAACCCGTCCTCGCTGGAGGTCGTCGCCTCCTTCGGCTTGGGCTCCGGGGGCGGCGCCTCGGGAGCCGGCGCCGGCACAGGAGGGCCGGGCACCGCCTGCTGGTTGACCCCCCGCTTGAGGGTCACGGTCTCGTCGTTGTCTCGCAGGTCCAACTCCGACAGATCGTTCTCCTTCATCAGGCGGACGAGTTCCTTGAGTTTTCGGATGTCGATCATCGGCCGATTCCAACTGGCGCAGACGGCGCACCGTTGCTCCGAGGCTCTCCGGGCCCGGCGCGTCGCCCGCCACGAGAGCGATCATACCGAATGCACCGACCCGGGGCGAACGGGCACGTGCCGCTACAGTGGAGCGATGGGGCGCGTCTCCTCCCACGCCCGGCGAACGATCCGAGCCGATCCCGGGCGAGCCGGCGCCGGCGCGCTGCTCCTGGCGATCGTGCTGCCGGCGGTCGGCGTGCCCATGGGTGTGACGTTTGCGCGCGCCGCGACCCAGAGCGCCGGGTTGAACTGGTCGGACCTGGTCCGAGATGCGGCGCCGATCCCGCTGCTGGCGCGCACGATCGGGTACGCCCTCATGATCGGATTGATCGCCACGGCGCTGGGGGTTCCCGGCGCGTGGGCGCTGCGGTCGGCCCGATCCCGGTGGGTGGTGCTGATGGCGGTCCCGATGCTCGTGCCCAGTTACCTCGCCTACGCGGGGTGGGGGCTGCTGCGCGGGCCGGGCACGGTTCTGGGCAACTGGCTGATGAGCGGCCCGTCGTGGCGAACCATCCTGGCCGGTCGGATCCTGGCGGTCGGTGGGCTGGCGTTGTGGTCCTGGCCGCTGGCGATGCTCGTGGTGCTGGCGAGCGTTCGCCGCGTTGACGACGCCGTGCTCGATGCCCTGCGGCTGGACTGCCGATCTCGCCTTGGACGGGGTGTGCAGATGCTGGGGATGATCCGCGGCGGGATCGTCGCCGGTGTTGCACTGGTCATGCTGGTGATGCTCGGCTCGGCGATCCCGCTTGATCTGGCGCAGGTGCGGACGTGGTCGATCCATCTCTGGCGGCTGCTCGAACAGGTGCCGTGGGATGAGCGAACCCGCGTGTGGGTGGCGGCCTGGCCGATGGTGCTGCTCGCGGGCGTGGGCGGCACGGTGATCGCCCGAGCCCTGACTCGCTGGCCGAAGCAGGCCCCTCCCGAGATCCGATCGAGCCCCGGCGCGTGGGCCCGGGCGGCGACGGCGGCGATCTGGCTGGGCGGTGTCGGTGTCCCTTTGGTTTTGTTCGCGCTGCAGATCCGCCAGTACGACGCCCTGGGCAGGTTCTGGACGCTCCACGCCCGAGCGGTTGGGCATAGCGCCGAGATCGCCGGGGCGACGGCGCTGGTCTGCCTGCTGATCGGCGCCGCGACGTGGATCCTGCTGGCGGGGGAGGATCGCTGGCGTTTGCTGGCGATCGGCACGACGGGGGCGCTGCTGGCTTCGGGATTGATGCCGGGCGTGCTGGTCGGATCCGCGGTCAATCTGGGCTGGACCTGGGCCGGGGCGCCGCGGTGGATCTCGCAGACCGGCGTGATCGTCGTGCTGGCGCACGTGGCCCGCTTCGGTTTCGTGGGCGCGGTCGCGGCGTGTCTGCTGGCGCGGGCCGAGCCGGGGGACCTGCGCGACCTGCGCCGCGTGGACGGGGCGGACACGATCGGGGGATGGGCCCGGGCCTGCCTGCCGGTCGGGGCACCCGTGCTGGTCGGATCGGCGCTCGTGACGGCGGCGCTGAGCCTGCACGAGATCGAGGCGTCGGTCATGGTCCGCCCGGCCGGGATCGAGAGCCTGCCCCAGGCGATGCTCGATAAACTCCATCGCCTTCGCGACGACGACCTGTCGGCCGCGGCGTTGCAGTTGATCGGGATCGGGCTGGGCCTGGCGCTGGCTGCGGTCGCGACGATCTGGACGCTGGATCGCCCGTGGCGCAAACCCGCCGGCCCGGACGGGGGTATGTAGCGGAACGGAGACCATGTGCGGATGAAACGGCCAACCGACCCCGACCAGCCGCTGAGCCGGATCGCGGTGCGCCATGTCGGGGCGGGGGTGCTGCTGGGGATGATCCTGCTCGGGGCCGGATGCGACCCGGGCGCATCCGATCCTTCCGGCACGCCCCTGAACAGCCTGGCGGTCTTCGGAGAAGCCGGGCGGAGCCCGGGGCAGTATGTCTACCCGCGCGGGATCGACACCGACGGGGAGTATCTCTGGATCGTGGACAAGTCCGCACGAATCCAGCGAATCGACCCCCGCACCGGGCGATGCGCCGGCGGGATCACCATGCCCGAGTCCGCGCTGGGCAAGCCCACGGGCCTGACGATCGCCCCGGGGCCGGACGGCTCGCCCTGCCTGTACGTTCCGGACACGCACTACCAGCGGGTCATGGTCTACGCCATGCCCGAGATTCAGCCGGAACCGGACTCGGCGTCGATCGCCGCCTCGCCCGAGCCCGTGGGCATGTTCGGCTCCTACGGCACGGGCCCGGGACAGTTCATCTACCCGACCGACGTGGCGGTCCTGAGCGATGAGCAAGGTCGCCCGGATCGGATCTACGTCTCCGAGTACGGCGGCAACGACCGGATCAGCGTCTTCGACGCGGAATACCAGTTCGTCTTCTCGTTCGGTCGGTTCGGTTCCAGCGCCTCGCCCGATCTGATCGAGTTCAACCGTCCCCAGTCGATGTTGATCGATGACAAGCGGGGGGAACTGATCGTCGCCGATTCGTGCAACCACCGCCTCGGGCGATTCACGCTCGACGGGCGGCTGATCGCCTGGATCGGCTCGCCCGGGGACGCCGGCGCCGACCAGCCCGCTTTCAGGTATCCCTATGGGCTGGCGAGCCTCTCGGATGGAACGATCCTCGTGGCCGAGTTCGGAAACAACCGGGTGCAGCGGGTGGATCCGGCTGGTGGTCGCGGGCTGGGTGTGTTCGGGCAGACCGGCACGGGGCGGGGGATGCTGCTCTCGCCGTGGGGCGTCGCGGTGATGGGCTCGACGGTGTACGTTCTGGACTCGATGAACAGCCGGGTCCAGTCCTTCCGCGTGCCGAGGCGCGCCGGGACGGGACCGGCGTGATCGGCGCGGCGGCCCAAACCCAACTCTGGTTGGCGTCCCTGACGCTCGGACCGATCCAGTTCGATCGCCCGATCTGGTTGTGGCTGATTCCGATCACCTGGGCTCTTTCGATCTGGATCGGGCTGCGGAGTCTCTCGGGGCTCGGTTCGCTGACGCGCCGTGTGGCGATCGCGGTTCGATTGATCGTGCTGGCGCTGGTGGCGTGCGCCCTGGCGGAGCCGCAGTGGCGGCGCACAAGCGAGGACGTGTCGGTGACGGTCGTGCTGGATGCGAGCCGGAGCGTCCCCCAGCGGATTCAGGCACAGGTGGACCGGTTCCTTGACGAGGCGTCCGCCTCAAAGCGTCGCATCGGCGACCGCCTGGGCATGGTCACCGCCGCCCGCGACGCCTACGTCCAGAAACTCCCGAGCCGATACACCGAGCAACTCGAACGCCAGCACATTGGGGCGATCGACGGGACGAACCTCGACGAGGCGGTTCGCCTGGCGCTGGCGGTCGTTCCGCAGGACGCGGCCAACCGGGTGCTGCTGATCACCGACGGCAACGAGACCGAGGGGAGCCTGCTCCGCGCGGCCGAGGCGGCCAAGGCGCTGGGCATCCCCATCGACATCCTCCCCGTGCAGTTTCATTACGAGCGGGAGGTGATGGCCGAGCGCCTGGACGTGCCCGCGACGGCGCGAATGGGCCAGGCGTTGAACCTTCGCGTGTCGCTCGTCGCGACGCGAGCGACGACCGGGCGCCTGTCGCTGCTGATCAACGGCGAGCCGATCGATCTGGACCCCGACGCGCCGGGGATGGGCGTGCACATCGCCCTGGAGCCCGGGCGCAACCACCGGCAGATCCCGCTGACGATCGTTCGGGCCGGGCCCCAGGAGTTCCAGGCGGTCTTCGAGCCCGACGACCCCGACGACGACACGATCGCCGAGAACAACACGGCGATGGGCGTGACGTTCGTCTCCAGCGAGGGGCGGGTGCTGCTCTACGCGGACGATCCGGTCGCGGCGGCGCCGCTGGAGCGCGCCCTGACCCAGGCACAGATCGCCGCGGAGGTCGCCACGGCCCAGACCGGACCCCAGAGCCTGACGCAACTCAATGCGTACGACGCGATCATCCTGCTCGACCAGCAGGCGTACTCGTTCAGCGAGGCGCAGCAGGAGCAGTTGCGCCAGTACGTGCACGATTCGGGCGGGGGGCTGGTGATGATCGGCGGGCCCAGTTCGTTCGGAGCCGGCGGGTGGATCGGGACCCGCCTGGAGGATGCGCTGCCGCTGCTGCTGGATCCGCCGCAGAAGAGGCAGATGCCCCGCGGGGCGCTCGTCCTGGTGATGCACTCGATCGAGATGCCCGACGGGGTCCACTACGGCAAGAAGACGGCCGAGGCGGCGATCAACGCCCTGACGCGCCTGGACATGGCCGGCATCGTCGAGTACGTCCCGTTCAAGGGCAAGGTCACGTGGGTCCACCCGCTGCGGGAGATCGGGGACGGGGCCAGTTTCAAGCGGGCGATCAACAACCTGACGTTCGGCGACATGCCGGACATGGCGCCGTCGCTGCGAGTGACGCTGGCGGGGCTGATCGCGGTCAGCGCCGGGCAGAAGCACGTGATCGTGATCAGCGACGGCGACCCGTCGCCCCCGTCCAACGCGCTGCTCCAGAAGTTCGTGGACAACAACATCACGATCTCGACCGTGGGCGTCTACCCGCACTCGCCGGGCGATTTCTCGCGCCTCAAGCGCATGGCGACGTACACGGGCGGGCGCTTCTACGGGATCCAGACCAAGGCCGGGCTGGCGCAGATCTACCAGATCTTCGTCAAGGAGGCCCAGACGGTTCGGCGCCCGTTGATCTGGGAGGGCGACCCGATCGTGCCGACGCTGGCCGACCCGACGACCGCGGGCATGCGCGGGATCACGGCGGTCCCCCCGCTCTCGGGCTACGTGGTGACGGCCGAGCGCCCGGGGCTGGCGCGGGTGGTGCTCCGTGGCAACGAGGACGACCCGATCCTGGCGCAGTGGCAGTACGGGCTGGGGCGGGCCGTCGCCTTTACCAGCGGGGCCGACACGCGCTGGACGCCGGACTGGATCGCCTGGGACGGATTCCGTGCCTTCTGGGAGCAGCACGTGCGCTGGGCGATGCGACCGAGCGGATCGGCCAACGTCCGCGTCCAGACGATCACGCAGGGAGATCACACGGTCCTGAAGGTTCGCGCGCTGGACGCCGACGGCGATCCGCTGAACTTCGCCCGCTGGAAGGGGCGGGTCTCGACGCCCGACGGGCAGGGACGGGACGTGGACCTGCGCCAGGTCGGCCCGGGACAGTACGAGGGGGATTTCAAGTCCGATCAGGCGGGCAGTTACGTCGCCAGCCTCCGGTACATCGCGCCCGGCCCCGGTGGGCAGGCGATCGAGGGAACCGTGCAGGCCGCCGTGACCAGACCGTTTGCCGACGAGTTCCGCGCGCTCCAGGACAACGCCCCGCTGCTCGAACAGGTCCGGGCGACCACGGGGGGGCGGGTGATCGATCCGGAACCCGACAAGGCGGATCTGTGGTCGCGAGAGGGGCTGACGATGCCGGTGGCGACGCGTCCGATCTGGCTGCTGGCGGCGTTGATCGCGGTGGGCACGTTCCTCGTTGACGTTGGCGTTCGCCGGGTTCGCCTGGACATCCCCGCGATGGCGCGGTGGGTGGTGGGGCTGTTCCACCGGAGCACGGGTCGGGCCGGGGCGCAGATGGACTCGCTCCGGGCTGCGCGCGATAAGGCCCGCCTGCGGACCGCGGCCACGCCGGTCGATCCGCAGGAGGCGAAGCAGGTGGCGGGTAAGAAGTTCGAGGCATCGCCCGAGGAACTGGCCCGCAAGCAGACCGGGCCGGTCGCGGTGACGGGTCAGGCGGCGCCGATCCAGATGCCCAAGAAAGAGTCCAAGGGCAAGGAATCCGCGCAGGAGGAGGAGGCCATGTCGCGCCTGCTCAAGGCCAAGAAGCGGGCCAGGGATGAGTTTGGAGATGAGGCGTGAGTCAATCTCAGTGCCGCGATGGGTTGGAAACCAGTTCTACCGGATCACCGGCTGGAAGCCGATGCCACCTGTTGCCGGTCCGGCGATCCCGCAGCGGCGACCGTCCGTAGCAGTTTCACACCAGGAGGTCTTTGATGCCCGATGCACATGATCCGACGACGCCCGACGAGGTTCGCCAGCAGTGCGAGCGGTTCCGCGAGACCTTCGATCGCCTCACGAAAGAGATCGGCAAGGCCGTCGTGGGGCACGCCGAGGTGGTCCACGGCGTTCTCACGTGCCTGTTCGCGGGGGGGAACGTGCTGCTCGAGGGCGTGCCGGGGCTTGGCAAGACGCTGCTGGTGCGCACGCTGGCGCGGACGCTGAGCCTGCCGTTCTCGAGGATCCAGTTCACGCCGGACCTGATGCCCGCGGACGTGATCGGGACCAACGTCGTGATGGAGGATCCGGATACGGGCCGGCGCAAGTTCGAGTTCCAGCGCGGGCCGATCTTCGCGCAGGTGATCCTCGCCGACGAGATCAACCGCGCCACGCCCAAGACCCAGTCGGCGCTGCTCGAAGCGATGCAGGAGCAGAGCGTGACGGTCGGTGGGCGGACGTACGCGCTCCAGCGCCCGTTCCTGGTGCTGGCGACGCAGAACCCGATCGAGCAGGAGGGCACGTACCCGCTGCCCGAGGCGCAGATGGACCGGTTCATGTTCAAGCTGAACGTGGGGTATTCGCAACTGGACGACCTGCTGACGATCCTGGACCGGACGACGGGGGCCGACACGCCGGAGGTTGGAACAGTGCTGGACGCCGCGGCGATCCTCGATGCCCAGCGCCTGGTCCGCGAGGCGATCGTGGCGCCGCACGTCAAGGAGTACGCGGCCCGCCTGGTGCTGGCGACGCATCCGGAGGGTCGGTTCGCCGCCGGCGGGGCCGAGGGACCGGTCGGGCGGTACGTTCGCGTCGGCGCTTCCCCGCGGGCGGCCCAGGCGTTGATCCTGGGCGGCAAGGTCAAAGCGTTAACCGACGGGCGATACCACGTCTCGTACAAGGACATCGCGGGCGTGGCGCTGGCGAGCCTCCGCCACCGGCTGATCCTGAACTTCGAGGCCGAGGCGGACCGGATCGATCCGGACCAGATCGTGAGCAAGATCCTGGAGTTGACTCCCCACCAGCCGGTTGCGGTGGCGTGAGCGAATGAGGAGGAACGCAAAGGACGCGGAAAGATGAACGCAGAGGGCGCAGAAGAGAACGCGAAGGACGCGAAGGGATCGAAGGAAAGGACTAGAAGCGTGAGTGTGGAACTCGTCGGCAAGAACGACCTGCCCAGAGGTATAGAAGTGATGAGCCACCACATCATCGGCTGCGCGATGGAGGTCCACACGCACCTGGGCCCGGGGTTGCTTGAACGGCTCTATGAAGATGCGATGGAGTATGAACTGCGCCGTGCCGGCCTGCGCGTCGAGCGCCAGGTTGAGATCACGGTACCGTACAAGGACACGATCCTTCGCGGCCAACGCCTCGACATGCTGGTCGGCCGCCTGATCGTTGTTGAACTCAAATCAGTCGCCCAGATCGCAGACGTGCATAAGGCACAACTCCTGTCGTATCTCCGTGCCGGCGGCTTCCCGCTCGGACTTCTGTTCAACTTCAACGTTGCGTCGTTGCGACACGGAATGCGCCGTGTTCTCAACGAGCGATCGACGATCGTCCAAGACCACCGCAGCCCGGTTCCCACACCTTCGATCCCTTCGCGACCTTCGCGTTCAAGAGGCGGATGAGCAGTGCTCAAGACAGAGAACATCAAGCGGCCCCGGTCGATCGAGGATCTGCTCGACTCGGGAATGATCGCGCGGATCGAGCGGCTCGACTACGCCAGCCGAAAGATCTTCGCCGGCAAACTCAAGGGCGAGCGCCGATCCAAGAAACGCGGCGAGAGCGTCGAGTTTGCCGACCACCGACCCTACGTCACCGGCGACGATGTCCGGCACATCGACTGGAACGTCTTTGCACGCCTCGATCACCTGTTCATGAAACTATTCATCGAGGAAGAGGATCTGGCCCTGCACGTCGTGCTGGACGCCTCGGGATCGATGGACTGCGGCGAGCCGGGCAAGTTCTTCTACGCCCAGCAGCTGGCGATGGCTCTGGGCTATATCGGGCTGGTCAACTACAACCGCGTGGCGGCGACGATTATCGGTGGCGCCCGATCGGTCCTGCAAAACGAGGCGGGCGGCGACTGGGGCGCGATCGCCCCGGCCAGCCAGCCGACGCAATCCATCCGCGATCTGCGGGGACGCCGACGGGTCCACGACCTGGGCGACTTCCTGTGCGCGACCGAGCCGGTCGGCGATGCGCCCTTCACCGAGGCGTGCAAGCGGATCGCCCTGAGCCGGCGCGGCAAGGGCGTGATGGTCGTGATCTCGGATTTCTTCATCAAGGAGGGCTACGAGGACGGGCTTCGCCTCGTTCTAGGGCGGGGGTACGACGTGTTCGCGATCCAGGTGCTCAGCCCGCAGGAGGTCCAGCCCACGATCACCGGGGATCTGCGCCTGCGCGACGTCGAGGACGACGACACCGCCGAGGTGACGATCTCGGCCCCGCTGCTCAAGCGCTACAAGGCGAACCTGGCCGCGTACTGCGACCATTTCCGGGCGTTCTGCGCCCGTCGAGAGATTGCCAACATCACGGTGCAGACGGACACGCCGGTGGACACGCTGGTGCTGGAATACCTGCGTCGAAAGGGGCTGCTGCGATGATCGCGATCGCCTCTGAGAGATTGAACGCGGAGTTCGCGGAGGTGTTCGCGGAGGACGCAGAGAGGATGCGGAAGGAAACGAGAAGGTCATTCCCGTCTGAGCATTCCTCTCTGGAATCTCTAAGGAA
>Ga0114931_10007197_pt1 | contig 13609 bp, 13 predicted proteins | sample 2SBtaG_FD_89579 | JGI IMG/M metagenome (GOLD analysis project Ga0114931, IMG submission 89579) | Deep subsurface microbial communities from Kolumbo volcano to uncover new lineages of life (NeLLi) - 2SBTROV14_V59a metaG | ecosystem: Environmental > Aquatic > Marine > Volcanic | place: Kolumbo... | reverse complement strand
ATTTCAATTCAGCCGAACCGTAGGTTCAGTGACTGGAGGAGTCATCCAGCATTACATCAAAGAAACCAATACAAGAGGCAACTATGGGAACCAAAAAAGTCTATTCAACTACTAGGTTGGGCCGAAAGGTACCACGCACTTTAGTGCGTGGGGAGGCCCAACCAATAATAAACTTCCATATAGAAAATAAATAACTACCAAAATTCTTAAATAGTGACAATAAAAATAAGATAATAAAGGAGGGAGAGTTTGGGTGAAAATATTCTAGAAGAAAAATATCAGTATCTTAGAAACGTAAATGAAGTATTTGAGGAATTAAAAACATCTAAATTTCGACTCTCTGAAGCAGAAGCAGAAGAAAGACTAAAAACTGAAGGACAAAATATAATATCTAAATCAGAAAGAAAAAATATTATTAATCAAATAGCAGGAGAATTTAACAACGTTCTAATATATATCTTATTTGTATCTTCAATTATATCATTATTATCAGACCATTTTATTGAATTCTTAGCAATAATTATAATAATTTTAATGACTGTTTTCATAAGTTTCATCCAAAGAAAGAGAGCCGATAAAGCTGTAGAAGAATTATCAAAACTGACTCCTAAAAAAGTATTCGTTCTAAGAGATGGAAAAAAGAAAGAAATTTCGGCTGAACAACTTGTTAATGGAGATATTGTTTTTCTGGAAAGAGGAATGCAAGTTCCTGCAGATTTAAGAATAATAGAAAGCAATTCTCTAACTGCAAACGAATCAATACTCACAGGAGAATCAAATACAAAACCAAAAACTGCAGAAAGAATCAAACATCAATGCGAAATACAAGACAGAGATAACATGGTTTTTGGAGGAACAGGGATTGTTCTTGGCTCAGGAAAAGGAGTGGTTGTAGACAAAGGAATTAAATCAGAAATTGGAAAAATCTCTGAAACACTAAAGAAAATAGGTGTAGAAAAAAGTCCTCTACAAAAGAAAATAGATAAATTAAGTAGTAGAATAAGTATAATTGTCATAGTTGTGGCAATATTATTTATGGTTTTGCTTCTTGTAAGGAATATAAATCTATTAGAGGCCAGCCTTTTAGTTGGTGCAATATTAGTCTCAGGAATACCTGAAAGCTTTCCCTTAGCTTTGACGCTCGCGCTATCGAGTGGTGTTAAACGAATGGCAAAACAAAATGCAATAGTTAAGAATCTTGGGAGTGTCGAGACTCTGGGTACAACAACAGTTATTTGCACAGACAAAACAGGTACGCTGACTCAAAATAAAATGGTTGTTCAAAAAATTTTGTTAGGAGTCGAAAAAGAATATGATGTAAAAGGAAAAGGATACGAACCATTAGCAGAATTTTTCTTTAAAGGAAAAAAGATTAATGGAAATCAAATCAAAAATCAGGAATTTTTCAAAGCAATAACTTTGTGCAATAATGCCGAACTAGAATTTGAGGATGGAGACTGGAAACTGAGAGGTGAACCTACAGAAGGGGCACTTCTTGCGCTAGTAAAAAGTGTAGGAATTGATAATGAAGAACTCAGAGAAGAAAATAAAAGAAATGTAGAAAAACCATTTGACCCAGCACACAAATATATGATAACAGTTAATTCCGGAAAAGCATATTTGAAAGGAGCAATAGAAAAAATACTTGAAAAATCATCTTTTATAAGAAAATCGGGTAAACTTGTCAAAATGTCTTCTAATCATAAGAAAAAGATAATTTCACAAGTTCACAAATACAGCAGTGAAGGATTAAGAGTTTTGGCAGTCGCATCAAAAAAAACAAATGCTAAGGAAAAAGATTCAAATTCTCTAAAATCAGGATTTATATTTGAAGGTCTTGTAGCAATAAATGATCCACTCAGACCTGATGTTGCAGATTCGATAAAAATATGTCGCGAAGCAGGAATAAGAGTTATGATGGTAACTGGGGACCACAAAATAACTGCTGAAAATATAGGTAAATCTTTAGGCTTAATTAATTCAGATGAAGACCTTGTACTTCTCGGTTCTGATATAGATTCAATGAGTGATAATGATTTAGATAAAACAATAGATAAAGTAGTGATATTTGCGAGAACGACACCAGAACACAAATTAAGAATAGTGTCAAGTCTCAAAAGAAAAGGGGAAGTTGTAGCAATGACAGGTGATGGTGTAAACGATGCACCTGCACTTAAAAAAGCAGATATCGGTGTGTCTATGGGTGCAATAGGAACAGATGTTGCAAGAGAAGCATCTGATATGATACTTGCAGATGACAACTTTTCAACAATAGTACATGCAGTAAGAGAAGGAAGGACTATTTATAGTAACATAAGAAGATTCATATTTTATCTTTTAACAGGAAATTTCACCGAAGTATCTTTAATAGTATTTTCAATCATTCTTGGAATGATAACTCCTTTAACAGCACTAATGGTGCTTTTCATTAATGTTGTTACAAGTACTTTTCCTGCGATGGCTCTTAGTGTTGAACCAACACATCTTAAAGTTATGACACAAAAACCAAGAAATCCGAATGAAAGACTTTTATCAAGATATATTCTACTTAAAATAATTGTTTTGGTTCCCCTGTTGATGTTTGGAACATTTTCCCTTTTTGCATGGGAGCTAAACTATTCAGGTGGAAGTATTGAAAAAGCAAGAACTCTTGCTTTTGCTGCAATAATAATGTTTGAATTAATGCACAGTCTTAATGCAAGGTCACTACATTCAACAATATTCAATAAGAATTTTTTCAAAAACAAATATCTTTTCATAAGTTTAGCTACTAGCATTTTACTTATGATTTTGGTAATTCATACAAGTTTAGGACAGAAAATATTCAAAACAGTATCGTTAGGTATGGGAGAATGGATTATTGTTATAATTGTAAGCTCATTAGTACTTGTTGTGTCTGAAGTTATAAAACTTTTAATAAAATCAGAATTCAAAGAACAAATGAATCTAAGAGGATTAAAAGTCAATTATGAGTAGTGATTATTTTTAATTTTATCTACAAATTAAATTTTCCTTCAAAGAATGTTTCACTTAACTCTCGTCTATCGTTTGGAACTTCTTGTTTCCTCATTCTTTCAGGAATCATTTCTAATTCACCTGGTTTTCCAACAGCAATCATTGCTTCAACTTTGAAATCATCAGGCACATTCAAAACTTCCCTAGCTTTTTTGTAATCAAAACCAGCCATACAATGAGTTACAAGACCGTTTATTGAGCCTTGTAATGCAAAGTTTTCCCATGCAGCTCCAGCATCAAAGGAATTAGTTAACGCGTCATTTCCATCATTTCCCTTCGTTTGAGAAACAATAACAACTAGTACACTTGCATTCTTACACCACATCTGATTAAATTCAACTAAAAGATTAAAGAAGTTATCCCAATGCTCTGAACCTTTTGTAGCATAAACAAATCTCCAGGGTTGAATGTTTGAGGCGGACGGAGCCCATTTTGCTGCTTCAAACAATTTCATTAAATCTTCAGTTGTTATATTTTCTCCAGACATCGCTCTAGGCGACCATCTGTCTAAAAATATTTGATCAACATCATGTTCTGGTTGTCTTGGATTTTCCATAAAAGCTACCTCACAAAATAGAGTAAGTTGTATCTCTTTTAATATTCTGCGGAAGAATAATGGAAATCATTAAATATCTGTAAATAAAAGTAATAATATGGATAATGAAACAAAAAAGAAGGTGAATGAAGCAGCAAACATTTCTGCAGAACTTGGTTCAGAACTTCTTGATTTAATCAGAGCTCCTACATCTTACAATAAGTTAGAACTATTAATAGCAAAAGTCAGGAATTTAAATGATAAACTAATTGTCATAGATGACGAACTTAAAGTTATTAACCGTTTAAAGAAATTGGGATATAAACTTACGCTTAAGGAAAGATATTTGAATTCAAAAATTAGGGAAGAAGGAAAAAAAGCATTTATGTACCTCAAACATAAGGATTCAAACAAATTAATGCTAATAGTATCTGCTGATAATGATTATAATATCAAAATACAAGTTGACAGAAATAGAACTACTGAAGCATTTCTAATTGTTCTTCAGAATGAAATTGTTGAAGTATTTGGGTTTGAACCAAAAATTTCTGACTTATAGTTATCTAACTAAAGCATAAATCTTTTTGTCTATGAACTTATTTCCTTTTTTAACAGCTTTTCTCATAAGTCCTTCATAGACAAATCCATTTTTCTCAAGAACTCTTGCAGAACCTATGTTGAACAGAAACACACAGCCCAAAATTCTTTTCAATTTAAATTGTTTTAAGGTGAAGGCAGATGCTTTCTTTACTGCATTGGTCATAATTCCTTTACCCCAATATTCTTCTCCGAGCCAATAACCAATTTCAGCTTTGTGTCCGTGCTCAATTTTATGAATACCTACTGCGCCAACTATGTTTCCATCAATTTCTATTCCAAAAACAAAGTCACTCGGTTTCTTTTTCCTATAATTAGAACTTTCTTTTTTTATCCATTCAGTTGCGTCTTTAACAGAATACGGATGAGGAAGGTTCAAAGTATTTCTTGCAAGAATTTTATTATTCGCATGTTTTGCAATGGATGCCTTATCAGACATTCTAAGAGGTCTTAACGTAAAGTCCTTTGTCTTAATTACATAATTTTTTTTCATGTTAAAACCTTATCCATAATAACTCGGCTTTTCATCCAATGGTTACGCTCATTGGACGCATAGACGTTTCGCTGTGGTCACTAACGTTCCCACATATCTGTTTCACAGATATTCGCTCAAGCCCCTAACCATAGTATGATGGTTTCTCATCCTTCATTCTTTTGCCTGAAGCTGAACGGAATTGACTGTGAAGATCAGAATATGCTTTTTCTATTTCTTTTGTTACTGACGGAGTTACTTTTTCTAAAGCTTCTTCAAAATTAGCCATTTTAACTTCTTTTGTTTTCATGTCTTTTCTTAGTGCAAGCATTGCTGCCTCTCTGCAAACAGACTCAATATCTGCTCCCACATAACCATCTGTTTTGTCAATCATTTTTTTGAAATTAACATCCTTTGCAATTTTCATACCTTTTGTATGAACTTTGAAAATAGATTCTCTTCCTTTTTTATCTGGAGCACCAACAAGCAGAATTCTATCAAATCTTCCAGGTCTAAGCATAGCCGTATCTAAAATATCTGGTCTGTTTGTTGCACCAATTATTACAATATCTGCTATTTCTTGCATTCCATCCATTTCTGTGAGAAGTTGATTGACAACTCTTTCTGTAACTTTATTATCATCTCCACCACGACCTCTTCTTGGGGCAATGCTGTCAAGTTCATCAAAGAATATTATTGTCGGAGCTGCTTGTCTTGCCTTTTTGAATATTTCTCTAATTGCTTTTTCAGATTCTCCAACCCATTTACTAAGAAGTTCAGGGCCCTTTACTGCAATAAAATTTGCTTCGCTCTCTTTTGCAACAGCTTTTGCAAGCAGTGTTTTACCTGTTCCTGGAGGACCATATAATAAAACTCCTGATGGAGGACTTACTCCTAATCTTTTGAAATCTTTTTTATGTTTTAGTGGCCATTCAACTGCTTCTACAAGTTCTTGTTTAATATCATCAAGTCCGCCAACATCATTCCATGTAACATTTGGTGCTTCAAGAAATACCTCTCTTAATGCTGATGGTCTTACTGTTTTTAGTGCTTCCTTGAAGTCTTCCATTGTTATTTGTAGTTTCTCAAGAAACTCTTCATCTAATGATTCGTGTTCGTCAAGTTTCATATCTGGAAGAAGTTTTCTTAAAACATTCATTGCAGCCTCTTTTGCTAATGATGCTAAATCTGCACCAACAAATCCATGAGTTATTTCTGCTAATTTTTTAAGATTGACATCTTTTGATAAAGGCATGTTTCTTGTATGAATCTTTAGAATATTTAGTATTCCTTCCATTTGAGGAACACCAATAACTAATTCTCTGTCAAATCTTCCAGGTCTTCTAAGTGCAGGATCTAATGAATTAGGAATGTTTGTCGCTGCAATAACAACTACTTTTCCTCTTGAATTCAGACCATCCATTAGTGCAAGTAACTGTGCTACTACTCTTCTTTCAACTTCTCCTTTGCTTTCCTCTCTTTTTGTTGCGATTGCATCTATTTCATCAAAGAAAATTATTGATGGAGAGTTTTTCTCTGCTTCTTCGAATATTTTTCTTAAATTTGCTTCGGACTCTCCATAGAATTTACTCATAATTTCAGGTCCATTAATAACATGAAAGTTTGAGTTTGTTTCATTTGCCACTGCTTTTGCCATTAAAGTCTTACCTGTTCCTGGAGGACCATGTAGTAATACTCCTTTTGGCGGTTCAATTCCTAAACGTTGAAATAATTCAGGATGTTTAAGTGGAAGTTCAACCATTTCTCTTATTTTTTTGATTTCTTCCTTAAGACCACCCACATCTTCATATGATACTTCAAAAGCTTGTTGCTCATCGTCCTTGAGTTCAATTCCTTCTTTTTTGTAATCGACTATTGTTTCTTGAGTTATTTGAACTACTTTTCCTTTCGGTAATGTTTCAAGAACAATGAATTTTAAGTCTCCAAGGCCAAAGACTCCTCCCATATAATCTTGACTACTTATTCTGTTAAATATATCAGGCATATTTGTAGGAAGTTCATTTGGTGAAAATAACCTTCCTCTAGTTCCGCCTAAACTTACAAAATCTCCTTTTTGCAGAGCTCGTCCCATAAGACCTATTTTGAATATTGCAGGGTTATTGGTATTTAGAATTACTCCTTCTTTTGCAAGAGCGATTGTAACTTTTTTTGCTTCTTCCACTTCTGCTTTTTTTATTGCTACTTGTTCGCCTATTCCTGCTCGGGAGTTTCTTCTTAAAAGACCATCCATTCGTATTATTGGTAAACCTATATCTCCTGGTAGTGCTCTGTCAACTCTTGCAACAGTTTTTCTTTGACCTTCTATTTCTACAAAGTGCCCTTCTCTAACACCTATTTGTTTCATATAACTTGAATCTATTCTTACTATTCCTTTGTTGACATCATCTTGTATTGCTTCCGAAACTTTTAAGCGCATTTGATTTTGAGACATTTTATCGACCTTCTTTACATATATTTTGTTATTGTTATACTAAATAAAAATAAAAGAATAAATATTCTTATTTCTTCGCTTTTTTTGCATTAGGTTTTGGCTGTACAGCTCTTACTCTTGGAAGTTGTATTGGAGACGGCAGTCCCAGTTCTTTTGCTATAAGAACACTTTCCATTGAGCTTTTAGCCATCAAATTGTTTAAGACAATTGTTGCGAAGTCTTTGTCCAGTTTTTTGTTTTTCTTCCAATTATCAAGTATTGTTTTTGCTAATTTAGATTCTTCAAGCACAATCATATTGCCCTTGAGAATTATTTCTGCATAATTTTCTGAGTATTTTGTTGCGAAAGTGAATGCAATTTTCATAGTAGTATTTGTTTTATCCACACCTATATTTGCATTAGTCACATCATCAATACCTATATTACTCGTTACATTTACATTTGTTTTTGGTATATCTTTTTTTACTGCATTTATTGAATCAAATGATATGTTTAGTGTATTCATATTATCACCTTTTATTGTGTTTCAAAACGAGGGCAGATTTATAAATTTTATCTAATTAGAGTGTGTCTTTTTCCGACTATAAGGGTTTATCTTAATAATTAACTTTTTTTGTTTTTTAAATGATTTTTACTTCAATCGGTTCTCCATGATTATTATAAAAGGCTATATCCTCTTTATTATAAGGATACTTAATTATTGCATGAACAATTCCGTTTTTTCTAAAAAATCTTCTATCTGCTCTTGAGGGTCTGTTGCTAAAACTTGGATGACTGTGAATAGAGCCAATTGTGTTTGTTGTTAATGGTATGTCTAGTCTCGGAGAAGCGCTGTGATCATTTGCAAGATATGGTTGATAAAAAATATCATTTATTATGATGTCTTTACCAATTTTACCTTCAAAAAATGCTAAAAATTCTTTAGGATGTGTTTCTTTTGGCAAATCGGTTATTTTTTGGATTATTTTAGTGCTTATTATTATATCATTAAAAGTATCTCTAAATCCTATGAAGTTCTTTATTTTGTCAAAAAATACACTCATATATGCTTCATAGTAAGATAATATTTATATTCTTATGTATTGTTTACAATATTATGCCTAAAAAAAAGAGTGCTAAAAAATCTAATCAGAAAAAATCTAAGAAGAAGATTAAGTTTAATTTCTTTAGATTCTTATGGAATTATCTAATAAAGTGGATATTTGTAGGTATAGGATGGATTTTTGTAACTCTTTGGAAAGGCATTGTGAGTTTGTTTAAACGCTCAACAATGGAAGTTAAGAGAAGAGCACCCCCAAAGAAAAAAGCCAAGATTATAGTTCTTGAAACAATAAAAGGAAATTACGCTAATTTTTGGAATAAGCTTGTCGAATCAGATTCACTAATAGGAATAATACTCGGGGCTAGAGGTTCTGGCAAGACTGCGGTTGCATTAACTATCCTTGAAAACCTCAAAGGAAGTCAGAAAAATTTCTATGCAATGGGGTTTTCTAAAGTGGAACTTCCTCGATGGATTAAAACTGTTGATAAAATTGAGGACTTAGAGAATAACTCTTACGTTATAATTGATGAAGGAGGTATTCTTTTTTCATCGAGAGATGCAATGTCTTCTTCAAATAAGATGCTTTCAGAACTTCTTTTAGTTGCAAGACACAAAAACCTTACAATATTGTTCATATCTCAAAATTCTTCTAATCTAGAAATAAATACACTAAGACAGGCAGATTTTTTGATTCTAAAGAAATCTTCTTTGCTACAAAGAGATTTTGAAAGAAAAATTGTCGGAAAAATATACGAAGAATATCAAAATGACTTTGAGAAATATAAGAATATTAAAGGAGCAGGTCTTATTTATGCAGATAATTTTGTTGGTTTCTTTGATAATGAACTACCAGGATTTTGGTCTTCAAACATAAGTAAAGGATTTAGATAGTAATTATGCTTGAGCAACTAGAGATTCGAAATAACTTTCATATTTTTCTACAATGTCTCTTTGTTGTATTATCACAATATTTTCATCATTTTTTTCATTTGCAGCTTTTGTCGGATTATATGAGCCAGTCACAACTCTTTCACCATCAATAATGAATATTTTGTTATGTTGAATGCCTTCTTTTGAATATAGTGTTACATTAACATCGCCATATATTAAGTCATCATATACAGAATAATCGTGATTCTGAAATTTTTCCATTAATCCCGTAACTTTTAGTCCATTTTTGTTCTTTTCAATAAGAATATTCGCTATTTCCTTGTCTGTAAATGTAAATGTCAGAAAATGAATCGATTTTTTTGCTGTTGATAGTTCTTCAATTATCTTTTCTTTACAATTATCTTCTGGACAAAAATAATTTTTTAAAGTATAATTGTTATATAATATTTTAGTATACTTTGTTTTTGATTCTACATTGTTTTTAATATCAAACCATTTATCTAAGTAATTTTTTGAAAGAAAACTAGATTCTATAATTATCAAGTTATTATTATTTTTATTATTGGATGTTGGATTAAAACTTCCGGTGATAATTTTTTCATCGTCGAGAATACAAAATTTATTGTGCATAAGTCCAGAAGATTTTATGGGTGTGCCAAAATTTTCATAGTTTGAATCATCAATTAGTAAATTATTTTTTTTTATTTTTAATGTTGAAATTATTCCTGCTTCATCTAAATCGTAAAATGCGCAATGAATAATTTTTGATGAACTAATTTCGTTTTGAATTATGTTTGAACAATTAGATTCTGGACAAAAATAAACTTCAAAAGAACCGTTTTCCTCGACGATAAATTCTTTTTTTACAATTTTTTCATTATCTATTAAAAATATTATTACAACCATGATTAAAATTGTTGTAAGTAAAATATTTTTTAGTTTCATGTTTGCAATTTGTTCGTATTATTAATTAATATTATCTAAAAAAATCCGAAAAAACAAAAACTATTTAAATGACATTAACGAAAGAAGAAACAGTGAGGTGTTTCATAATGCCAGCAAAAAAGAAAGCTGTAAGAAAGAAAGCCACTAAGAAAAAAGCAGTCAAGAAGAAGGCAGTTAAAAAGAAGGCTAGCAAGAAAAAGGCAGTTAAGAAGAAAGCTACCAAGAAGAAGGCTACCAAGAGGAAAGCTACCAAGAGGAAAGCTACCAAGAAGAAGGCTACCAAGAAGAAGGCTGTTAAGAAGAAGGCTGTTAAGAAGAAGGCTACTAAAAAGAAAGCAACAAAGAAGAAGGCTACTAAAAAGAAAGCAACAAAGAAGAGGAAGTAAGTAATTACTCTTTTTTAATGTCTCTCTTTTATTTTTTTATTTTTTTTTATGAAATTTTTACTTTTCATTACGGAAAATTTTGTTCCATGATAACTTTGTTCTAAATTTTCAACAAGTTCATTGTGTTTTTTAGATTTATAATTTATTTTTAGTATTCTACATATTTCTGAAAGTTCAATTTCTAAAATTGTTCGCAAAGGATTAATTACCTTTTTTTCTTTAAGTATATTATTTTTTAGAAAAGAATCCAAAAATTCATCCGACTCATCTTCCAGACTTCTTGGAATGATTACATTTTGTTTTTTTGAATTCTCTTTTGTCAATTCTTTAAGTTTTAGTATGTCTCCAAAAATATTTTTCAAGAAGTGTTTTGTTATTTTATATTTGTGAGATTTGTTGTTGTAGATAAAGTAGCTTTTTTTTACATCTAAAGTCTGTTTAGTACGTAAATCTTTTCTTATCCTTTTTTCGATGAATTCCATGAAATGCTTGTCGCAGTAGTCTCTTTCCCCAAAAGGAGTTGATATTGTGGCCTTTTTATTGCATTTTGAGCAGTTCATAAGGACAAGATAAAGACGAGTACTTTATTAATTTGATGATATGTTGTGCCTATTTGTAATCATTGAGCAATGAAAACAAAATAGAAACATTTAAATATATTATTACTCTTCCACAGTGAATACAAAATAGAGGTGTATAATATTCTCAAATATATTCATACTCACCTCTTTTTCCCGGGGAGATTTCATTCGTGAGGTCTTCCTGGGTTTATCTTTCTTTAGAATGTTTCTTTTTGTTACTTGTTTTCTTAGAACTTGAAAGAACAATCAATGAAAAAATAATTCCTAACCCAAATCCGATGCCTACTTTTGCTAGGTAATCATAATCAAAATCAAATTTCAATTTTTTTTCTTTTGGAAAATACATATCTAAATTACTTAGTTCTACAGTATACTCAGAAAAAATAACTGCCAACATAGGTTCGTTTTCTTTCAATGATGAAGCATAATTATAATAACTGTATCCAAGAATTGGAAATGTATCTCCTTGTTTGTTTATGCTTGTTTTACCAGCAGTTAACTTGTCACTTATGAGTTCAGGCAGCTTTTCATGAGTTATTGCTATTGTTGATAGCAATGCATCTGAATCCGCTTTAAGCTTTGATGCTTTAAACAAACAAAAAGCATAATCTCCTGAAGCATAAATTTCTTTTACTTGTTGTAGTTGTTTATTTTCTGGAATTTTATCTCCAAATAATAAATTTACGTAGCTGTTTCTTTCTTCAGCCTCACTAAGCTTTGCTAAACAAGCATTTGCTAAATACTCCTCATTAATATTTACTGTTTTTTCATTGTATTCAAAAAATTCTGACCAAGCTACTGCACTATAGAATCTCTCATTAATATATCCAAGACTTTTGAATATTTGTGACTCATTTTCTTTAAGCAAAGTTTTTGTTTCGTAGAGTCTGTCTTTTACAATAATATATGTTTCAAGGTCAGACATGGTTTTTAATTTCATAGCATCAAGACTTAAAAGCATATTATTTACTTCAGATTTTATTTGATTTTTTAATTGTCTTAAACTTTCATTTGATTGGTTGTATAATTCAACAGATTTAATGCCTGAATTTGCAGTAAAGCAGTAACTTGCAGCACTATAGTAATCTTCTGTTTCTAATGCTTCAAGGCCAAGCTTTGCCTGATGATTTGTTATGTTTATAGTTGAATTTTTTTCGATTAGTTTTTCTTTTGAAATATTTTTCATAATTGAATCATATCTATCACAAAGTTGATTTGCCACTTTTTTCATTATTCTGTTGTATTTGTCTGGAATTTTAATCGGATAATTATATTTTTCAAACTTTTTTCCTGTAAATTCTTCTAGTGCTTCTTCAATCGTAGAAATTGTCTTTATTTCAATCCCAGTAACTTTCAGAGAATCAGCATACATATATGACTTATTTAAAGACTCATTATCAGATTCATTAATTATTTCACTTTCATTTATTATAATGCTCCATTTTGGAACTAATACTTTTTTGAAACCTTTTCTTCTTGCAGCCTCTGCCTTTTCCTTAATTCCTGCAACTGGACCTATAAGACCTCCCGAATTTATTGTTCCAGTCATCACCGTTTTTTCATCTAATTTCAAGTTATCTAATAGAGCAATTGTCAAAACAGTTATTGCCGATCCTGCACTTGGTCCTCCAACGATTGGTGCGTTTGCTCTTATTGTATAGAAAAAATCTTTATTGCTACAATCCATTTCAAGGAAGTTGCACGAAACATCTTTTGCAAATCTTGTTGATATTTGAGTATCTACTTTTGTTAAGGGGAATGAATCTATGAAAACTCTTCCAGAACCAGGTTTTATTTCTAAAAATAAATCAGCAGTTCCTCCAACAGTTTCATTTCCTGATTCTCCAACGGTTAGAAGTGTTAAGTGTCCACTTGTTGCACTTACTATAGGAATTATTGTTAATATAAATATTGTAATTAATATTATTTTATTCCACATTTTTTTGTCTCCACTCTTTTTTTTAAAGAAAAAATTAATATTTAGCTTTATTTCTTCCCCTTAATTCCACTATTTCTAATCTTTTTAAAATTTCATCTTTATTCTTTGGATTGTAACCTTTGAGGAACTCTTTCCAAATTCTTTGTTTATTCTTATAATGTTTGCTTTCAAGAGACTCTAAAAACAAATGAAGGTCAACTGCTCTGTCTTCTACATTCGTCGAATTGATTGATAATCCAAAGTCTATGAATAGAACCCTTTTTGTGTTCTGTTTGCCGGGCTCCGATTTCTGCAAAATCATATTTCCAGTTGTAAGATCTCCATGAATTATGTCTTCATCGTGCATTATTCCTGCTTGTTTTCCAATCTCATTTCCTAACAGGGGCTGCTTATCTATTATATCTTTTATCAAAGAACCTTCTATGTATTCCATCTCGATTTTTGATAAGTTATCTGTTGAAATTAGTTTTGGAGTGAAACCTTTAAGTTTTTGAAGAATTTTTGCTTCTTTTCTAGTCCTAATTTTCCTTAGTTCATCGTCTATTTCTTTAATTCTGTATCCTTTAGAGATACGGTTTTTTAGAACTCTCTTCGGATTATCTTCAAGAGTTATTATTGCCTCTGCTCCCCTTCCGATTTCCTTATTCATAAGGATTGAACCCAGCTATAGCTATTTAACTTTTTTGAAAAGTGCCGTTTTTGGTTTTAGAATAAGACTATTTTAGAGAAAAAATAAAGTTTTAGAATTCTTCTT
>Ga0114931_10007196_pt1 | contig 13609 bp, 12 predicted proteins | sample 2SBtaG_FD_89579 | JGI IMG/M metagenome (GOLD analysis project Ga0114931, IMG submission 89579) | Deep subsurface microbial communities from Kolumbo volcano to uncover new lineages of life (NeLLi) - 2SBTROV14_V59a metaG | ecosystem: Environmental > Aquatic > Marine > Volcanic | place: Kolumbo... | reverse complement strand
GGCCAGTGGTTGGCCTGCTGGACGATGTACTGCGCGAAGGCATAGACATTGGCCGGGCCGATGTCGTTTGCCTTGATCACCGCCCCGGATCGAAGGTCCGGAGGAATATGAATGCGCACATCGCCTCTCGCCCGTTCCCAGCCGTGCAACAGCGCCGTGATCACCAGCAGCTGCAGGCCGATCGCCCAGCGCAAGGTGCGGATGTGGGATTCCATGTTGATGGTCTTGTCGCGGTATCTCATGCTTGTTCCCGGCCCAGGTCCCAATAGCCGCTGCGTCGTATCAAGCTGGCTTTATGCAGCCCCAGGTCATCGAGTTTGACGATCATCCGATGTTGATAGTAGTTGTCGGGGCGCCCCCGCTTGATCTTCTGGAACAGGGTCGAGCCGAAAAAAACCGTCGCCAGGACGCCGGTAACGGCAATGCCCAGCCCCATGGCGATCACGCCCATCAGGGCGGCGATGATCAAGCCCGCCGGCACCCAGAACACCACGGCGAGCATCAGAATCATGGCCAGCTCGGAAGAGCCGCTGCCCCGAAAGATGACCGGCTCGCTGTTGAGCCGGTCAGCCAGTGTTTCGGTCGAATCCTCCATGGGTGGCTTAGATTGTCGTGGATGCCTCGATGAGCAGATAGCTGATGAAGACCATCACGCCTGCCGCGACCACACCGGTCAGGCCGACCTCGCCCCACTCCGCCTTGCCCATTCGTGCTTCGTTGAATTTGGAGATCGTGATGTACGAGATCCACAGGAACGCAATGACCGCAATGGCAAGACCCAGCACCAGGCCGCCGTCTTTGATGTAGCCCTTGATCAACTCCAGCCAGTTGCCCGCGGCCGGGGCGGTACTGGGTGCGATCGGCGTCGGCAGGGCCGCCTGAGCGATGTGAATGCTTCCTGCCGCAAGCAACACCGCCGTGGTCATACTGGCAATAATATGGTTCCTCAGTTTTGAAAATGCCTTCATTAAAAGTTTCCTTTGTGAATATTGATTAACGGATCAGATAACCCAGCAACAGCATGATGATCGCCGCGCGGATGATACTCCAGGCCAGGTCGTACATCGTGGCCTGTCCCGCCCGCCACAGTTTCAGTTGCGATAGTCCGATCCATGCGCCCCAGATAAGAAAGATCAGCGCGACGATACTGGCGATCGTCAGTGTCAGATTGGCGGTGGTGACGCCTGTAGACGCATCGAACGCGCTCACTTGCGCTGCTGTCATCGTCGCGACCGGCTATCTTCTGTAGTCGCCTTTGAGTGGTGGGAAGGTTCTCGGCTCGCTCCGGGGCGCATCGATATGCTCCCGGATGCCGAGGATGAGGCGATCGATGTCCTGTTTTAGCCATCCATATTGGAAACGAATCCGGGCATCGGGGCTGGCCTGAGCTTCCGCTTCGCTCGTCAGAGGCTCGAGCGCCTCCAGTTCACGAACGAGCTGCGCGAGCTTCGCCCGTTCACCGCCGGCGTCCGCAAACACCGGACGCGCCAGCACAATGGTTATGAATAACAGAACAAGGGTTTTCCGCATCGAAAGCTCCACTCGAATCACTCGGAGCGCATCATCGCGGATTTTGAAATGGGATAGAAGGGAAAACCGTATTTTGGTTTTGGACGGTTTGTTTGCCGATCCCTCAGGTGAGAGAAAGATAGGGCTTTGATTGGAGATGTGCGATTATGAAATCAACGAAGCGAAGTCTCTTGGTCGAATGTTCGTTTCGTTTTGCAGCTGCATCTGTACTAAGCCGCCCGATCCCCGATGGAAAATTCTCACGGAGGGTTCTAGTTGGCTACGGAATATGAAGCGTCACGACGGGACAATACATGGCTTCTGGTCACCGTTCAGCCCATCAAGTAGTCGGGTGGCGGTAATGCCACCCGGCTACTTGACACCTTTTACCCTGGGTTCCCCCTTTGTCAAGGATGAGTCCTGAGGAACGAAGGAAGCTCCTTGAAAGGCAGGGAGTTTAGTGTATCCTCCTTATCAGGAGGGTGGCGACCGACACCAAGATCATGTGCCAATCAGATAGCTCTGGAACCAACTATACATCGCACGGCAAAGTTCCGATTCACGCTGAACCAACACAATACTTCTAGCAGAATCTCAGATTCCATTCGTCTTCCTCCCTTAAAGATGCAACCCCAAGGGAGTCTCCGTCGAAAATGTCCACTCATAGTTGTGCGGAGACTTGTTTCGGTCTGTATGGAAACCGTGAAAAGAAAGAAGTTAACCTTTATTGGTTGACTTCTTTTCCGTTAGCGTCTAATATTTGGTTGGCACAGTAAAAATGCTGGAGGTTAAAGCTAACACCGGAGACAACCATGCTTTCACGATTCGGAAAAACAGTACGGAAGCTGCGGATAGATAAAGGCGTAACGCTGAAGTCAATGGCGGAAACGCTCGGCAAGACATCTGCCTATCTGTCCGCAGTCGAAACCGGCAGAAAAAATCCGCCGGACAAACTGGTTCGGGATATCGCTGACTTCTTCGGTCTGTCCGCGGCGAAGACCGAGGATCTTATCGACGCGGCACAAGAGTCCCGCAGAGAAGTCAGTATTCCCATGGTGGGCTTCAATGACGCCCAACGGGAAGTTGCCGCCGCTTTCGCCCGTCAATTCTCCGCGCTTACCGAAGACGAGCTGGATCAGATTCGCGGCTTGCTCGAGAAGAAGAAAAAAACAGGCTAAGGGAGCGCGAGAAATTGAGCGGTCAGTGTTTTGAAGTACCCCCCATGTCCCGCGCCTCCATTCGCCAGTTGGCGAGGCAGGTGCGGGATTCCTTGGGCTGGAAGGAGCCCCGCTTTCCGATTGTCGAGTATCTCGAGGTTTACCACCAGATCGACAAAGCTTTCGTCTACGACATTTGTGAAAAAGAACTCATGGGCGATCGCCACGGCATCACCTTTCCAGACAAGAAGGTCATGCTCATTCGGGAAGATGTTTACGAAGGCGCCGTCGACGGCAACGGCCGTGATCGGATGACCATCGCCCACGAATTCGGCCATCTGCACATGCACACCAATTTGGGGCTTGGCCGACAACTGGCCAGTAGCGAAATACCGGCCTTTCGCAGCAGTGAATGGCAAGCCAACTGCTTCGGTGGCGAACTGCTTGTGAGTTCCGACCACATTCATCAGTGCCTCGACCCCTTGGAAGCGTCACAGATATTTGAAGTATCGGTGGAGGCAGCTATCTACCAATGGGGGAAATTCAACGAGGATGGTGTCATCAAATGAAAAAGCGACTTCGAGCTGCAACTCGAAGCCGCCTTTCACTAGTGAGGTGGGCCGGGAGGCGCCTCACCCTTGGATTACCAATCTGGTAATGACTCCGCTATTCATCATAGCCTACCAGACCGAATTCTCCAAGGAAAAATCTCCTCCCGGAAGGAGGTGATGCTACATGTGTAAGCATGTAAAGCCCGCCCCCAAGGGGTTTCGCTGGGTATTTACCCGCTACCGCAGGGTTCGCGGTACCAATCGGTACCTGGACGCTCACGACTACGGGTATGAATGCTGGGCCTTCCTCGTAAGGGTGTAACTTAACCGGGCGGGGCTTCGGCCCCGCCTTTTTTCGTCGCCGGTCGATTCGAGTAGAGAATGATGGCCTGATTGATACGCCGAATTGTGAAAAAACACCCTTGCTACAGGATTACGAGATCCGAGCATAATGCTCACTGACCACCACGCCAAATACTACGCCCATGAACTGACACGCCAAGCTGCCGGGAACGACATCGACCGCATCTCGACGTCGCTTTTCGATGCCAGTGTCGATCTCAATCCTCACCAGATCGAGGCGGCTTTGTTCGCGCTCCGTTCTCCGCTGTCGAAGGGCGTGGTGCTGGCTGATGAGGTGGGGCTCGGGAAAACCATCGAGGCGGGTCTTGTTCTTTGTCAATACTGGGCCGAGCGCAAACGCAAGTTGATGGTTATCTGCCCAGCTTCCCTGCGGCAGCAGTGGGCGGCGGAGCTCACCGAGAAGTTTAACCTGCCCACCGTGATTCTGGATGCTGCGAGCGTCCGCCGACAACGGAAGGAAGGCATCTACAACCCGTTCGACCAGCACAAGGTCGTTATCCTCTCCTACCATTACGCCAGCCGGATGGAGGATGAGCTGCGTGCGATCCCGTGGCATCTGGCGGTGTTCGACGAGGCGCACAAGCTGCGGAATGCGCATCAAAAGAGCAACCGCATGGGAAAGACCTTGCGCCGCGCACTGGACGGGCGGCAGAAGCTGCTGGTGACGGCAACACCGCTGCAGAACAGCCTTATGGAGCTGTATGGCCTGTCGACGCTGATCGATGAACACATCTTCGGCGATGACAAGGCGTTCCGAAAGCAGTACCTGAACGCCGGCGCCGATTTGAGGGAGCTTCGCGAGCGCTTGACCGGCTTCGTCAAGCGAACGCTGCGCAAACAGGTTCTGGAATATGTCCGCTACACGGAGCGGCGGACGTTTACCCAGCCTTTTACTCCGAGCGACGACGAACAACGCCTCTATGAAGCCCTGTCCGCTTTCATGCTGCGGGAGGAATCCTACGCGCTCCCAAAACGACAAAGGCACCTGACGATCCTGATCCTGCGGAAACTGCTGGCGTCGAGTTCCTACGCCATCACCGAAACCTTGAGTCGTATCCGCAGTCGCCTGGCTCTCCTGCGCGATCGACAGCCGGTGGCGGATGATCTCTTCGACAAGCTGATCGACGAAGAGGAGCTTGAAGAGGAATACCTAGAGGAGCTGGAGGATGCCGCCGAAGCCGAGCCCGAAGGCGAATCGGAAATCGACACGAAACAGATCGAATCGGAAATCGCCGAGCTGGAGCAGTTCATCGCCTGGGCCGAAGCCATCAAGACCGACAGCAAGACCAAACAGCTCCTCACCGCTCTGGAAACGGGGTTCAACGAAATGGCGAAAATGGGGGCGCCGCGCAAGGCCATCATTTTCACCGAATCGCGCCGCACTCAGGAATACCTCAAGGCCTACCTGGAAGGCAACGGCTACGAAGACAAGCTGGTCACCTTCAACGGCACCAACACCGATCCCGATTCCACCGCTGTCTATCGGGCATGGCTGGAGGCCAATCAGGACAGCGACAAGGTCACCGGCTCCCGTCCCGTCGACCGCCGGACCGCGCTGATCGACCGGTTCCGCGACAATGCTGAGATCATGGTCGCCACAGAAGCAGCCGCGGAAGGCATCAACCTGCAGTTCTGCTCGCTGGTGATCAACTACGACCTCCCCTGGAATCCACAACGCATCGAGCAGCGCATCGGCCGCTGTCACCGCTATGGTCAGAAGCATGATGTGGTCGTGGTCAATTTCGTCAACACCCGCAACGAGGCCGACAAGCGGGTGCTGGAACTGCTCACTGACAAATTCAACCTGTTCAGCGGCGTGTTCGGCGCATCGGATGACGTCCTTGGCCGCATCGAAAGCGGCATCGATTTTGAAAAACGGATCCTGGATATCTACCAAAGCTGCCGCACGCCTGAAGAGATCGAACAGGCTTTCGAGGCCTTGCAAAAAGAGCTGGAAGCGGACATCTCGGAACGGCTGGATGATACCCGCCGGCTGCTCATCGAACACTTCGACGAGGACATCCATGATCTTCTCAAGGTGCAACTCGACGAAGCGCAGCAGCGGCTGGACAAGGTTGGGCGCCTCTTCTGGGCGCTGACTCGCCATGTGCTGAACGGTCATGCCCGCTTCGATGACGACAAGCACGATTTCGTTTTGACGCAGAGCCTCACGGACAACATCCAACCAGGCCATTACCAGCTCATCCGCAAAGGAGCGGCGGCCGACGAAACAATCAGCGCCGAGCACCTGTACCGCCTGACGCATCCGCTTGGGGAGTATGTGCTGGACACCGCCAAGAAGCGTGAAACCCCGATTGCCGGGATACAGTTCGACATCTCGAACCATCCCGGCAAAATCTCCGTGGTGGAGGCGCTCAAAGGTGAATCCGGCTGGCTCTGCCTCGATCTGCTGACCGTCGAATCCTTTCAAAAGGAGGAGCATCTGGTCTTCACCGGCCTGTCGGCCGACGGCAAGCCGCTGGATCAGGAAACTTGTGAAAAGCTGTTTTCGTGCCATGCAGCAGCGTCAAATGATCTGAACGCGGAGCCGCCACCGATCCTCGACGCCAATGCATTACGCCACGGCCAGTCCGTCATCAGCCGGATTGTCGACGCCAACAACCGCTTCTTTCAGGCCGAGCGGGAGAAACTGGAGAAATGGGCGGACGACAAGATACTGGCCGCCGAGCAGGCATTGCGGGATACCAAGGAGAAAATGCGAAGCCTGAAACGAGAATCCCGGCAAGCGGAATCGATCGAGCAGCAACACGATATCCAGCGACAGATCCGGGACCTGGAGCGGCTGCAGCGCCGCCAGCGTCAGGAGATCTTCGATGTGGAAGACGAAATCATCGAGAAACGTGACGCACTGATCGAAGCCCTCGAGCAAAGAATGAACCAGCACACCGAGACAGCACGCCTGTTCACCATCCGCTGGCAGGTCGTCTAGCGTAGGGCCGAACAATACACAAAGGAAGCGCCATGAGTGAAGCATACAAAAAGTTGATCAAAACCTTGCAGACCCTCTTCGAGATGGACAAGGCCGATCTGGACTTCGGCATCTACCGGATCATGAACCAGAAGCGGGACGAGATCAATCAGTTTCTGGAGAACGACTTGCTGCCGCAGGTCAAGGAAGCCTTTGCCGACTACGCCGACGGCAGTCAGTCGGAACTGAAGAAAGAGTTGCAAGCGGCGATTGACAAAGCTCGGGAATTCGGTTCACCGGATCCGGAGAACGCGCCCGCCGTAGTCAAGATCAAGGAAAAGATGGCGTCATCGGTGGACATCACTGCCGTAGAGAACGAGGTCTATTCCCATCTGCACACCTTTTTCAGCCGCTATTACGACAAGGGCGACTTCATCTCCCAGCGGAGCTACAAGAAGGACACCTACGCCATTCCCTACGAAGGCGAGGATGTCAAGCTCTACTGGGCCAACCACGACCAATACTACGTCAAGTCCTCCGAACACCTGCGCGATTACGCCTTTATCGTCCGCGACGACGACGGCAAGACGGTTCGCATCAAACTGGTGGAGGCGGATACCGAAAAAGACAACGTCAAAGCCGAAGCCGGCAAGGAACGCCGCTTCGTTCTCGATGCCGACAACCCGCTGAGCGTCGAAAACGGCGAACTGCATATCCATTTTCACTATTGTCCAGCCGGCAAGAAAAAACAGGAGGCGCTCAACAAAGAGGCGGTCGAAATCATTTTCCAGCAGGAAGGTGTCGATGATTGGTTGGAGCTGCTGCGACAGAAGGCCCCCACGGATAAGAACCCGGACCGCACGCTACTGGAAAAGCACCTGAACGACTACACCGCCCGCAACACTTTCGACTATTTCATTCACAAGGACCTGGGCGGCTTCCTGCGCCGAGAACTGGATTTCTACATCAAAAACGAAGTGCTCCACCTGGACGACATCGACGATGCCGCCTTCGATGTGACCGAACAGCACCTGCGCAAGATCAAGGTGATTCGTGCTATCGCCCACAAAATCATCCGCATGCTGGCGCAGCTGGAGGATTTTCAGAAGAAGCTGTGGCTGAAGAAGAAGTTTGTGGTGGAGACAAACTACTGCATTACGCTGGATCGGGTGCCGGAGGAGTTGTATGGCGAGATCGTGGCGAACAAGGCGCAACATGAGGAATGGGTGAAGCTGGGGTTCACAGCGAAGGATACAAGCATCACGGGGAATTACTTGAAGGAGCACCCCTGCTTGATGTTGGATACTAGGTTTTTTGACAAGGGATTTAAGGAAAGACTATTAAAATCCATTGATGACATTGATGAGCAGTGTGATGGCTTGTTGATTCAATCGGATAATTTTCAGGCACTGCATTTCATTGAGTCGACATATCACAGATCGGTCCAGGTTGTTTATATTGATCCTCCGTACAACACCGAGTATTCAAAAATTGCGTATAAAAACAACTTTGAGCACTCAAGTTGGCTTTCGTTGATCGGCAACACACTTCCGGTCTCTAAGCGGCTTTTTTCAGATGACTTTCCCTTTGGTGTAGCAATTGATGACTATGAATTCAAAAATCTCGCAAAGCTTATAGATCAGGGATTTCCAGACATGGAAATATCGACAGTAATAGTAAACCATCATCCTCAAGGTTCAGGTGGTCGGTTGTCTAGAACGCATGAGTACTATTTGTTGGTTAGCGACGATGGTTTGCCTTCATACAAGGGAGAACCTATTGATGATGGCGTGGAAGAACGCAGCTTCATGCGAAGTGGAAGAGGAGAAAACAACTGGCGGGAGTATCGCTGGAGAAGCTTTTATGCCTTACTGGTAGATAAAGATACAACAACAATCGTTGGAGCCGAAGAGCCAGTCCCTCTTGGGAAAAAGTTCCCTACAGAAGACACAGCCGATGGCTACAAAAGGATTTACCCAATCAATTCTCGTGGTGAGGAGCGTGTATGGAGGTCATCCTACGAGACCGGGAAAAAGAGAGCAGAAAATGGAGAGCTAATCATTAGCCCGAATGGGACGGTTTACCAAATAATCAATCACCAAGGAAGGAGAGAGACTCTCTTTAGTAACTGGACATCTTCCGAATTCAATGCTGGCACTCAAGGAACCGCTGTGCTGGATAGCCTTGGCCTTGGTGGAATATTCGACTATCCAAAGTCTATAAAGACTATAGAAAAGGGTTTGTGGGCACAATCGTTCGGTTCCGATAACACATTGGTACTAGACTATTTTGCGGGCTCAGGCACTACCGCACACGCCGTTATAAATATAAATAGAGATTACGGCGGAAAGCGGAAATATATTGTCGTTGAAATGGGCGATTATTTTGGTGCGGTGCTTAAGCCGAGGATCGAGAAAACAGTTTATTCGAAGCAGTGGCAAAATGGAACCCCACAAGCAAATTCAGATGGCAGCTATAATGGAGTATCCCACTGCTTCAAATACCTCCGCCTGGAATCCTACGAAGACACACTAAACAACCTCATCCTCAAGAAACGCCCAAACCAACAACAAGAACTTCTCGCACGTCACTCCGAACTGCATGAAGACTACATGCTCGGCTACTGGCTCGACGTCGAAACCGCCGACAGCCCGTCGCTACTCAACATTGAGCAGTTCGAAGATCCCTTCAACTACAAGCTGAACATCGCCATCGGCAGCGTCGGCGCCACCAAACCGACGCGCGTCTATCTTGTGGAGACTTTCAATTATCTGCTGGGATTACACGTCAAAACCATCGATACCGTACGTGGCTTCAAGGTGGTGACGGGCGCCAATCCCAAGGAAGAATCCGTTCTCGTGATCTGGCGCAATCTCAAGGAAAAGGACAATGCCGCGCTGGAGGCATTCCTAGACACATCCGGATACAATCCGAAGGACACCGAGTTCGACCACATCTACGTCAACGGCGACCACACTCTGGAAGACCCGCAGTCCAAGGTGAAGATGATCGAAATCGAGTTCAAGCGGTTGATGTTCGATGTTCAGGATGTATGATCATGACTGCCGATCCTCCTGTCTGCACTATCATTGCCGGCCCGAATGGCGCAGGAAAGACCACTTTCGCCCTGCGTTATTTGCCCGAAGTGGCCCGTTGTCAGAATTTCGTCAATGCCGACATGATTGCCGCCGGCCTTTCTCCGTTGTCTCCAGAAAGGGAGCGGATCGCTGCCGCCCGCCTATTCTTGGGTGAAATCGACCGCTTCGTCGGCAAACGGGAAAGCTTTGGCTTCGAAACCACATTGTCCGGAACCACCTATCTGCGCCTGATCGACACGCTACGCAAATCGGGCTGGCGAGTGGTATTGATCTATCTGTTTCTGCCATCGGTGGAGTGGGCGATCCAGCGCGTTCAGGAACGGGTGGAGCATGGCGGCCATGCGATTGCGGAGGGCGATATTCGGCGGCGTTTTCCGAGAAGCCTGAAAAACTTGCTGAACAGATATGCACCGGTATGCGATGAAACCATCTGTCTCAACAATCAGTCGGTCCAACCGACGCTCATCTTTGTTCGAGACAGCGACGGGCTGCAGGTTTTCGATGAACAGCTTTACCAAAATTTGATCGAGGAGGCCAATCGATGAAACAGACGTTCGAGCGTGCGCAAAAGGCATGCGAGGTATTGAACAAGGCAGTATTGGAATGTTTGAACAGGAAGCGGCTGCTGGGGCAGTACGCCATCATGGAAAAGGACGGAAAACCGGTCAAGGTTCCGGCCGACCAGCTGCCCAAGTCCGCTTCCCGATGATTCCTGTGTTCTCTTGGATGAATTGAGATGGCGCGATTCGAAGAGAAGCTGGTACTCAGCCGCTGGATGCTGGAGCAGCTCGGCGCCGACACACTGGAGGCCCTGGGCAATGCCCTGTCTGCCGACCATCTCATCGGTTTCGATGAGGAAAACAGCAGCAAATATGTCCATGAGCTGATCGCATGGAAGCCCGAAGGCAACCGTATCGTGCAGGACGATCCATTGCGGGCCTACGACGACAACATCGTTCGCCACTGGAAACGCATCACCGAAACGCGCAACCACGGCGGCAACACGCTCTATCCGCTCTATTTCCAGTATCTCTCGCTGCTGTTCACCGAACATTATCTGGACCGGTATTTCACCGATCGCGCAGCACTATGTGACGATCTCAACCGATTCCGGGACCGGTTCAACCAGGATCTTCCCGAACCGGAGCGGATCGAGCCTTTCAGAGAGGACGATCTCAACAAGCTGGCCGTGTGGACCGCCACCGGCGGCGGCAAGACGCTCATCATGCACGTCAACATCCTGCAGTTCGAGCACTACTTGAAAAAGGCCCGGCGGCATCACGACTTCAATCGCACCATTCTGTTGACGCCGAATGAGGGGCTTTCGCTGCAGCACAAGGAGGAGCTCGATCAATCCGAGATCGAGGCCAGTTTGTTCGTCAAGGATGGGGGCACGCTGTTTTCGGGCGCGGCTGTCGAGATCATCGACATCCACAAGCTCAAGGAGAAGAGTGGAGAGAAAACGATCGCGGTGGAGTCCTTCGAGTCCAACAACCTGGTGCTGGTGGATGAAGGGCATCGCGGGGCCAGCGGAGTGGACTGGATGAGCAAACGCAATCAGCTGTGCGAGAACGGCTTCTCTTTCGAATACTCCGCCACCTTCGGTCAGGCGATCAAGGCGGCCGGCGGCTCCGATCGTGCGCCGACCAAAGGCCGCGCTGCCAGTGCGAAATACCGGCTCAGCCAGCAGTACAGCCGCTGCATACTGTTCGACTACTCCTACAAGTTCTTCCATGGCGACGGCTACGGCAAAGATCATTACATTCTGAACCTGAGCCACGTCTGGACACCCGAACAGACACAGCTCTACCTGACCGGCTGCATTCTCGCTTTCTATCAACAAAAGCGGCTTTTTCAAGACCGGCACAAGAGCATTGCCGACTATCTGCTGTCGGACCCGCTGTGGATTTTCGTCGGCGGCAAGGTGACCGCCAGGAACGAAGCCAATGCCGAAACCGTTTCCGATATCCAGGCTATCTTGCGCTTCATCGCCCGCTTCGTGGCGAACAAGGGGGGAGAATCGGTTCAGTTTCTCGAGCAGCTGCTCAAGCAGCAGGATGATCTGCGTGACGACCGAGGCCAAATGATCTTTGCCAAGGCGTTCCCTTACTTGCACAACCGATGGGCAACCCACGAGGCTGCAGCCTTGTTTCAGGATGTCTTGAAGAGCATCTTTCATGCCGGCGCCAGCGGCAGCCTGCACGTGGTGCACTTGAAAGGCAGCGGCGGTGAGATTGGGCTTCGAGTGGGGGAGAACGAGTGGTTCGGCCTGATCAATGTGGGCGATGCCGCAAAGCTGATCAAGCTCTGCGAAGAAGAGGCGGACGAGAATATGGTGATCACAGACCAGGCTTTCTCGGCTTCTCTGTTTCAGGGGATCAATAAGAGAGATTCATCCATCAACCTGCTCGTCGGCGCCAAGAAGTTTACCGAGGGCTGGAGCTCCTGGCGAGTCAGCACCATGGGCCTAATGAACGTCGGCCGCTCGGAAGGATCGGAAATCATCCAGCTGTTCGGTCGCGGCGTCCGGCTGAAGGGGTATGACTTCACGTTGAAGCGCAGCAACCACATCCCGGGCATCAAGCACCCGGAATACATCACGCTGCTCGAAACCCTGAACGTCTTCGGCATCCGTTCCGATTACATGGAAGAGTTCGAGGAGTACCTGGAAGAGGAAGGCGTTGGCGAGGAGACAACGGAGCTGGTAATTCTGCCGGTGATCAAGCGGCTTGAACGGGACGATCTCAAGCTGATCCGGCTGGACAGGAATATTCCGCCGTTCAAGCAGGTCAAACGGCCGTGGCTGGAGTCTCCACCAAAAAAGATGACTGGGCGCATCACGCTGAACTGGTACCCCAAGATTCAAGCAAAACGCTCCAAAGGAGTGAGCACCAGCGATGCGGACGACAAGCTCAACGAAGGTTTCCTGGAAGGCCGTCACCTGGCGTTTATCGACTTCGAGGCCATCTATTTCGAAATGGCCCAGTACAAGAACGAGAAGGCTTGGTACAACCTGCAGCTGGATAGGAAGACCATCTCCGACCTGCTGACCGATTCGAGCTGGTATCGGCTCTACGTTCCGGCGGAGATGCTGGAAGTGCGCGATTTCGAGCGCGTTTTGATGTGGCAGGAGATTGCCGTCGCGCTGCTCAAGAAATATGCGGAGCGTTACTACGCATTTTGCAAGAACGAGTATGAAGGGCCGCACCTGGAATACTATGATGTACGGGACACCGACGACAACTTTATCGATGAGTACAAGGCCGCAGTAGACCGCAGTGAGGCCGAGTGGGTCGCCAAACTGAATGAACTGAAAGAGAAGCTCGTGAACAAGAGCTTTCGAGATTCCTGGGTCTTTGGAAACCTAAAAGCTTTCGACTTTTCACGGCACCTGTACCAACCGCTGATCTATTTCAGCAACAACGAAATCTTGAAGATATCGCCCGTACCGCTCAATGAGGGTGAACGGGACTTCGTCGAGGACTTGAAGGCGTTCTACATCAAGTCACAAGCGTTCTTCGAAGACAAGGAACTGTTCCTGCTCCGCAACCAAAGCAAAGGCAAGGGAGTCGGCTTCTTCGAAGCCGGCAACTTCTATCCCGACTTCATCCTCTGGATTATCCAGGGTGAAAAGCAGTTTGTCTGCTTCGTCGATCCCAAGGGATTATCCCGCGTTCATGGATTCGACGATCCCAAAGTGCGATTCCACAGGACGGTCAAGGAGATCGAGCGCCGGCTTGGAGACCCCGACGTACTGCTGAATTCGTTCATCGTCTCCAACACGCACCGGAAAGAGATAACCTGGTGGAGTAAAGGCGGTGCGACAGAGCAGGAGTTTGCAAACAATCATGTGCTGTTCCAGAAGGAGGACAAGGCGACATATATTTCTGCGCTTTTTGAGGCAGCGATGGCTGAAATATTAGCATCGAATCATTGACGCCTGCCGACCACTGGCGCTGGTGTAAGCCTTTTTATCCAACGGCTCGCGGTCTGATCTTTCTG
>Ga0114931_10007195_pt1 | contig 13611 bp, 13 predicted proteins | sample 2SBtaG_FD_89579 | JGI IMG/M metagenome (GOLD analysis project Ga0114931, IMG submission 89579) | Deep subsurface microbial communities from Kolumbo volcano to uncover new lineages of life (NeLLi) - 2SBTROV14_V59a metaG | ecosystem: Environmental > Aquatic > Marine > Volcanic | place: Kolumbo... | reverse complement strand
CTACATGTTTTGCTAGAGTGATTCTCTGTGCGATAAGAGCCATGATAGAGTAATCAATCCCTTTAATTCGTTCTCTTAGGTCATTTAAATTGTCTATAAATACAACCACTACCTAATTTGCTCTACCACTTAAGGAATATAAATATAGTTTTTAGGAATATGGATGAAGTTATAATGTCACTCCTTCACAGGTTCCTGTGTCTAACCGAATAGACGACGATATCATGAGTTACGCACTGGAAAAAGGACAATCGTATGATATGACTTATGTGGACGTCAAGTGGATGAGCCGGGACTCAAGGAAGCTCAATGTAAAAAATGGAGCCCTCGAAAGAAATTCCCAATCAACATCTCAGGGAATTGGAATCAAAATGCTTGTTGATGGTGGATATGGATTTGCAGCTTCCAACATCGTAACAAAAAAATCAATAGATAATCTTGCGAAAAGAGCTTTCAGGGTTGCTAAGGCATCTGGAATAACCATGAAACGCCCTATCTCTCTTGCAGAGGAACCCGTTTATGAGGATACTGTGCAAACTCCGACGAATAAAGATCCACTGAATCAACCAGTGGAAGAGACAGTTGCTGTTCTTGTCGATGCTACCAAGGAAGCAGATAATGGTGATCCTCGAATTAAAGCAAGAAATGCCGTATTCTCCACTTGGTCTGATCATATGGTTCTCTGGACATCAGAAGGGACAAAGATTGACCAAAAGATTATTGTCACTGGTGGAGGTGTTGACACACTTGCAGTTCAAGGATCTAATGTCGAGCGTAGAAGTTATCCAGCATCATTCAGGGGAAACTTTGCAACTGCAGGATATGAGTACTTCGAAGATCTTGATCTGGTAAATATCTCCCCAAAGGCAACTGAAGAGGCACTACGTCTCCTAGACGCTCCACACTGCCCTTCTATAAATGACGCAACTATCATCATAAAACCTGCCCAGTTAATGCTCCAACTTCATGAGAATGGTCATGGATTTGAGATAGATCGGGCATATGATTATGAAGCTGCCTTTGCAGGAACCTCATTCATGAAGCCCCATCTAGTCGATGAGTTAATGTTTGGGAATGAATTGATAACAATCTATGGTGATGCAACATATCCTCGTGGACTTGGGACTTTCTATTATGATCACGAAGGTGTCAAGGCACAAAAGACCACCCTTGTCGAGGAGGGTAAGCTTGTGGCGTACCTGAGCTCACGTGAAACTGCACCTCTCAAGGGTTGGAAAAGATCTTCAGGATCTGCACGAGCACTCAACTATGCTAGAATGCCTCTGATTCGGATGACAAATATTAATCTGAAACCAGGAGATTGGAATTTTGATGAAATGATTGAAGATACCAAGGACGGGTATATGTTCGATACAAATGTCAGCTGGTCGATAGATGATCTCAGGCTGTCCTTCCAGTTTGGTACTGAAATTGGGTGGAGGATTGAGAATGGAGAGATTACTGGACTAATTAAGAAGCCAAGCTATACAGGAATCACCCCCCAATTCTGGAATTCTGCGGATGCCATTGCAAATGAGGATTCATTCCAGATGTACGGAACTCCTAATTGTGGGAAAGGGGAACCAGGACAGGTTATGTATACCGGTCATGGAGCATCTCCAACAAGATTCAGAAATGTAAGAATTGGAGTGGTGCAATCATGAGTTGGAATCCAAGAACAATCATAGACAGTGGGGAATTTGGTGATCCATTTACAATTCTTGACCGCGATGTGGAGATGTTGCTCCATCTAGCGAAATCCAAAGGTCTTGAAGCACAGGTGACAGGTGAACTTCGACTGGATAGTGTCACCCGATTTGCAGTCTCTCAGGTAACGCAACACCACGACCTCAGTACCCTTTCCCTTCAACTTGTCCTCTACAAAGACGGAAGAAGATCGACTGCAAGTACCACCCTTATCGATCATCCTGAAACTCTACTTAAACAGGCTGAAGATGCATTGAATGGGAGTCCTCCTAACGAATTTGACCAAGGTTTTCCGTCTCCCCGTCCCGGAGATTCATTGGATCTCTCAGCAAAACCGTGGACAATTGAGGAAAGAGCAGACGCCGTCATTACTTCAGTCAATGCTGCAGAGGAAGTTGATAGTGGTGTTATTGTGGCAGGTACTGCTTCATCCACCTCAAATTATTTCCGAATTATTAGCACAGAAGGTACGGATGTAGAAAGTGCGTCATCAGGAAATTATTTCAAGGTTAATTCAATTCTTGGTCCTCCTGAGAGCAGAGGGTACGGACAAGAGGAGACCCAGTGGAGACACACAATGCCGTCATTTGAGAACTACGCACAAGAGGCAACGAGAACAGCGAAAGATACACTTGATTTGAAGACCTTTGTACCAGGCGAGTATGAGGTAGTTCTTGGGCCAAGGGCTGTAACTGATTTAATGAATTTTATCCAATTTGGGACAAATCCAGTTGGTTTTCATGAGGGGACATCATACAGCGCGGACAAATTAGGAGATCAAGTATTCGATGAAAAGATAACTATTCGCGACTTACCAAAAGATGCGTCCAAGGTTTTCTTCACACGATTATTTGACTCAGAAGGCATTCCCACCCAAAATCGTATTTTTGTAGAGGACGGTTCTCTGAAATTTATCCCTTATGATTCCTTCTCTGCAGCGAAGTATCTAGGTGACAAGAATGAGGCAACTGGAAATTCAGGTGGTGGTTTTTTTGGTGGTGCATTTTTAGGTTCTGCCATTCTAGAACTTGGGGATCAGTCAATTGAGGATCAGATCTTATCCATCAAGGATGGTTTGTACGTCAAGAGCTTCTGGTACAATAGATTCACTGACAGAAGGCGTGGAGGACTTACAGGTTTGACTAGGAATGGTCTGTACCATATCAAGGATGGGGAAATTAATGGTGCAGTGAGGAATCTTCGCTATACAGAGTCTTTTCTTCGAGCATTTGAACAAGGTAATGTACAATCTATAGGGAATGAATCTCGGATGTTCATGTTTAATACAGTTCCCTCGGTACACCTCAGCAAATTCAGATTCAGCTCCGTTGCACATTCGATGTCATAATGGATCCGAACTCACGATGGGGCTCTGGTCGTAGGGGAATCTAGTGATGATTGCCGCATCAACCTCAATGATCTCTCTAATATCTTCAATTGTCATTGCAACGATATAGTCAGCTGTTTCAACAGTCATTTCATTCACAAAAATCTCCATCATCTCCTCCTCTACTTCTAAGTCATTTCGAAGGAGAGCGAGCAATGTATCAAAGTCCTCTCTTGTCTCTACGGAGAATTCTCCGAACTGGAAAAGACCTTCCTCTGTTATCAGATCAAATTCTCTCCGTGTCTGTGAAGCACGCTTCTTGTACCTCTGAACTAATTGTATTGAATCTTTTGAGCCTGAACTACAGAAGTGGAGTGACAGTGATGTACTGTCCTTGACCTTCTCAATGACTTTCCGCGCAGTATCTTTCGAGCCAACAATCGCTGCATTCGTCAGAACCGAGACAAATCCTCTCTGACTAAGCTTGTTGAAATTTGTATCTGTGAACTCATACTCGTTAAGATTAACGAAATTGAGTCCTGCCTCATCTGCAAAATTAATAAGTTTCTCAAGATCCTCCTCCCTGTTTGGAATAGCTGGAACCTCAAACCCGATACTTTTATCAGGATATTTCTTCTTCGTTTTCTTTGCAATATCCCAGACCTCATATGACCTAAGATTGCGAGGATGGAATCTCATCTCATCAAGTCCTGCAGCAAAGAGATCATCTATGAGCTCCATATGGTTGATGAAGAATCTTCCTGATGTGTACAAATGGAGATGATAATCATTTCCCATCTTCTCCCTGATGGCCCTGATGTAGTTGATGGTTCTCTCTGGGACTTCCATTGGATCTCCCCCAGTGATACCTGCACCAGTTGCCAAGCACTGATTACTCTCATCGAAGATCACGCCATCATCTTCCAGATCGACTGGACGTTCATTCACAAAGACGTCATCAACCTTTTGCCTGTCCTCTGGAATTGGACAGTATGAGCAACCTACCGAGCAGGATCCCGTTGTATACAGAACTATTTTCTCTCCTTTTATACATCTGAGGCATCCTTCGGGAAGTTCACCTACTTTGAAGCTGGAGGATGGGCCGTATGCCGATATCTCTCGTTCCACAAATATTGAATTAACAATCTTCTTAAATCAATTTTGATAACTCAAAAGTAGATCACTTTCCACCTGAATCTCCTACAAACTATCCTCAAGCAGCTTTATATTGGATTTCAGTCATATTGGGATATGGTTGAGTGAACGGAGCAGATTTGGCTAAAACTGACATTTAGACTTTTGCAGCGCTCTCACCAGAGTAAAAACCTCTACAATTATGTCCATATATAATCCAAAATCTCAATGGAAGTTCTTCTAAAACTTCCGAATTTGAGCTTATGGATGCAGTCAGACAGCATCCAACTCTTCAAGCTCTTCCTACTCATACCTCCCTGCAAATCATACTCATTCCAACTTACTGAGTTCTTTCAATTTGTTTGTAAGCGCAGAGAGTATAGAGTCCTCATCCTCTTCAATAACATCATCATCTTGGGTGATGGCGATTGCCTCCTTCAGGATATCCATCCGCTTGTAGTAAAGTGAGACCTTCTCATCCGTTGTAATCTTATTGTCCTCAAGTGCCTTTACCAATTCCTTCTCGTATTCATCAAGCGATTGCTCCACAAGTTTGAGTATCTTCTCCTCACTCTTACTAAGTCTCTGATCTTCACTAGCTACCTTGTGAAGGTAATCCATAATCTCCTTCTTCTTCTGACTAATGTTGTCCATACTGCTCCCGTATTCTCCTAGTATTTTTAGATGTTGGATTAAATCCAATTAAATTTCCACCTTCCAAATTGTTAAAAACACTATACTGAGATAATAGGTATGGACACCGACAGCAAGAGTGTGCTAGCTAGACAATTATTCAATTCACGAAGTTACGGGATTCTTTCGACACTCTCCAAGGAGATTGATGGGTACCCATTTGGATCCGTTACTCCCTACGTCGTTGATAAGTATGGGCATCCCATTGTCCTTATTTCCGAGTTGGCACAGCATACCAAGAATATTTCTGCCAATCCAAAGGTATCACTTACCGTAATAGAAGGTGATAAGGGAGGTGATATCCAAGCCTACGGAAGAGTGACTTACATTGGTAATGCCGAGATGATCGCGAAAGATTCTGATTCTGCGAAAAGATACTTACGCTACTACCCTGGAGCCAACCGCTACTTCGATGCACACAATTTTAACTTTTACAAAATCTCATTCGTCAGAGGTAGGTACATTGGTGGTTTTGGAAAAATCTTCTGGTTGGAAGAAGGAGAATTTGTACAAGAGAACCCATTTTCAGAGGAGGAGGAACTTGAGATCATCGGGCATATGAATAAGGATCATAATGAGACGATGAGAAAATACTTCCATGAGCAGTTGAAGAAGAATCCTGTTTTGATGGGTGTAGACAAAGAAGGTTGCGATATCACAGTTGGGAAAGAAAGGTACCGTTTCACTTTCAATCATCCTATTAGCTCAGATTACGATATAAAAACAGCCCTAACTGAATTGATGAAGAACTGAGATATATTCGTCTTCACGCAAGGTTTTATTAGAAAGAGCGTCGATCAATCCTTAGGAGATATTTTATGGCAAAGAAAAACCGGAGAGGAAAAGGGAAAAAAAACAGAACGCAGTCCGCGGATGGAGCAGTAATTCGGGTAAGGCTCCCTAAAGAGGGAGAGGTACTCGGTCAAGTTATTCAACTCCTCGGTGGTGGACTTCTTCTGACCAAGTGTACAGATGACAAGGTGAGGCAAGTGCGTATCCCTGGTAAATTCAGAAAGCGAATGTGGACGCGAACAGGAGATGTCATTATATGCTTACCTGAGTATGGACTTCATCCTGAAACAAAAGGGCAACTCGTCCATCGATACAGGAAGAATGAGACAAAGATACTCTTCCAGAGAGGACTTATCCCCGAAGAATATTTAGGATACTAATGAGGGCGTTTATATTCGATTGTGATGGAGTGCTAGTAGATAGCGAGAAACTAAGCTGCGGTGCTCTTAACATAATCTTTGATCAATTTTTTGGTATCGATATAGGAACTGATTATGCTCCTATCATTGGTAAAGCACTTAATGACTCAATCAGCTACTATTTAAAAAAATACAACTGCAAGGGTGATCTCTCCTCCTTGATGGAAGCGAAAGAAGGTACCTATCGTTCATCAGCTAAGGGGAATCTCAAAAGTTTCCCGGGAGCTGTGGAGTTGCTCTCCGATCTTGTCAGCAAAGGAATTCCAATAGCAGTTGCCTCCTCAGGTTCTCTTGAGAAGATTCATTTTTCACTCAATGAGGTGGGTCTTAACCACTTTTTTAAGATCATTATTTCCTCAGAGGAAGTGCAAAGAGGTAAACCTAACCCTGATGTCTTTATTTTGGCTGCTGATAGACTTGGAGTTCCACCTGAACATTGCGTTGTTATTGAAGATTCACTAAATGGTGCAAAAGGTGCATTGGAGGCAGGTATGAAGGTTTATGGTTTTCCAGGTGCTTTCTCAGAAGATGACTTTCACAATCTTGGTGCATCCTATCTTCCTAATGGCTTTTTTACATTAATTACCCTCTTACAGGATTGACTCAAGATTCAGAGCAAGTTGCTTCAGTGTCTTTGTCTCAAGAATCTTTGCTCCATTCCTTCTATAGTGGTTCACGACGCTATCCCCCCGATTCCATAATTCTTGATTCTCCGGATTTAATATATAGGCTCCTTTTGTCTTCTCTGCAATTTCATGGATAAGCTGCGCGCTCATGGGTACCCCATTTTTCCAACTTCCGAGCCAATCCCGACAATCTCCAAGAATTATTACTGTGTAATTCCGATTGAGGTAAGGTTCTGCGATATATATAAATTCCTTAAATGCCTGCTGATAATCACTGGAATCCTTCCCAGTCTTCTTTTCTTCCCACTTCTTTACCACTCGATCGATTACATTAGGGATTGATTCAGCTCGCCTTACCTCAGTCGTAACATCAATGAGACTCCCAATGAATTCATAGTAGCGAACGTCAGCAAAGAGATTTTTTATCATTTGGATGATTGAAAGAAAGAGCTTTGTTGCATGCATTGTCGAAGGACTGACATCTGTGAGGATGAGAAGCCTTGGTTTACTTTTTACCCTATTTCTTCTCACTTGCTTGATGAGAATTCCTCCCCGTTGAATATTCTCTCTAATTGTTCTCCGCATGTCTAATTTCTTCTTAGACGCTTTCATCTTCCTCCGCTTTGAGACAATACTCTTTGCAAACATCTTCAGGGCGTGCTGAAGTTCAACACTGTTCTCAATCTCGATGATTGGACGGTCCTCTATGCTGAGGGTTGATACACTTGAACTTAACCCCATCCTCTCACTTGAATCCATCACCCCCCGAATCTCTTTATAGAGCGCAGCATTTAGAGCCTGTATTGCTGAATCTGCATACTCTGGAAACGCCTCATTTAGATTTGACTCAATATTCTGCATTACACTGTCCCTCTTCTGTAATACATCCGAGAATGTGTTGCTTGAAGGCATGAGATACCTTAAAAGAATATGGTGTGCAGCTGATTGCTCTCCCTCGGTGAAGAGCTTCTTGAGTGCAAGTTTATAATCTGACTGTATCCCTCTAATCAGTTGCTCAACAAGAAGTCCCAATCCCAGCCGGACTGGGTCAATTTGTGAGTCTACAGATGGACGATCTCCCTCCTGTATCATGACGGCTATTTCCTCTTTAAATTTCTTTGCTGTTTCCTCAAAATCCACGGAGTGGGTCACATGTATTTCAAAAAGAATATCAAATATCTTCTGTTCTGTCAAAGACTTACAATAAATCCCTCTTACCCCAGTTCTTAGTTCATGAAGATTCCTCGAAATCGATGCAACACGTGATGCATCAATCAACTCAGCTGTACTTATAGTGAATCCTAACCCTCTGAGTTGCTTGATGAAATCTCGATTGACCAAGATTTATCCCTTCGCTTCAAATAAATCCCCCTTTGACTTCAAAAGCACACCGTAAAGCTCTTTGATACGTTTATCATCAAGAATATTCTCACCCATGAAGAGCAAAGCTTTCGCAAATTCGATGGTCTCTGCAACAGATGGTGGGTCCGAGATTCTGTCATTTGTTCTCATCTTTCGCACGAGTGAAAGAACCTCGTCTGAAATATCCTCTTGAAGTTCTGGCAGGTGGAGTCGGAGAATCTCCTTCTCACGTTCTGAGGTTGGGTATTCTAGTGCAATATAGATAGATCTCCTCCTCAAAGCGGGACTTAATGGTCTCGTATTATTGCTTGTCATCACTATGAAAGGCACGGTTTTAGAATGCAAAGTCCCCAATTCGGGTACAGTGATTTGTTGCTCACCTAAGGCTTCTAGAAGAAATGCTTCAAATTCCTCGTCAGACCTGTCGATTTCATCAATCAGCAGAACCACTGGCTTTTCTGCAGTTAATGCTTGCATGAGAGCACGAGGTATGAAGAATTCTTGAGTGAAGAGGTCTTTGATTTCCGCTCCTTTGGCCTTCTCGAGTGCCAATAATTGTTTTGTATAGTTGAATTCCCCTATAACCTGCTCTGCAGATATTCCCTCGAAACACTGAATCCGAATCAGCTCTCTTCCACTGATGGCAGATAGAGCTTTTGCAAGTGCTGTTTTTCCAGTGCCTGGTGGTCCCTCAAGGAGAAGTGGTTTTCCAAGCCCGACAGATACATTCACCAGTGTGATAAGTTCCCCATCTGGTATGTAACCTCCCCTATTAATGAAATCTTCGCGGGTGAACCTCACAATTGAATCAGCATTATACTCTGTAATAAACCTCTCCTTGTTAATGGTGTATCTTGATGTAGAAGAGATTTTTGTTCTTGGACTGGTAAACATATGACTTAGTATTAATTGTCTCTTTTGAAATCCATACGACAAATACTGATCCAAGCGGATGATCCTCCTTGATTTGTTGATTGCTCGCAACTGGTTTTATGGCAAGGGGTTCCTGTCCGGGAAGGATAATCGCATTCCTCCCATCATCTCCTGGTGTGGTGTATACCATCGTAGCAATATATCCACCTGGAGCTCTTGTCTTTTTTGAATAGGTATTCTCCCTGACACGAAACATCGTTGTAGCAAGTCTATTTAGAAAGACTTCGTAATTTTTGCGTTTGTGAAATATTTTTTTTAGTTCTTCCTTTACTCCTTCAGTATCTATTGCTGGATATTCTGGATGTGCTATGCTTTTAGGTTTCTCGTAAAGGGACTTGATCTGCTCCTCCTCCAATCTGAATCTAATCTCCTTCTTTCGCCATCCCTCCTGTTTTTGGTAGAATGGGAGGAGCATATTTGTATCATTAATTGCATGAATCGCTTTCAGAAATATTTTTCTATCGAGTTCCTTGCTCAGAAGAACAAGAAGTATCTCATCCTGATGGATAAATTTATTCTCTGCTATAAGTTCAAAAAAAAGATTCACAAGATCAAGATAATTCCCTGTTAAGTCATCAATCTCCTCATTAAAACTATTGAGAAGTACCTTCTCAATCTGTCTCAAACCTGCAATCCCCTGATGTTTTGGTGTAAGTTTCCCATTTGGTGAAAAGAAGTGACATGATCTCGAGAGATTTCCTATATATCCATTAAATTGGACAAAGAATCTGGTGAAAGGATTGATCTGCATTGTCCGTTCAATTCTTGTGATTACTCTTAATATTCTTGTTCCTACTGGTTCAACTAGGTCAACATATGATCCTTCGAGAATTCTGAGATATTCAAAGTCTACTGTTTTGTACTCTGAAGTTTGGTGGTTTTCTGGATTGATGAAAAAATGTTCAATGAGAGCCTCCATATTCTTTCCATAAAGATTCCGAGTTACTCTTCTGAAGACTGGATGCACGCTGTCATAACGTTTTGCATTGTGTAGAAAGAAGTTAAGTGCTTGCTGAGCATAATCTCTTGAACGTTGTTCCTTGAAAATATAAAAGAGATCAACTCTTCCTCTGAGATACTTGAACCCACTTGTAACTGGCTCTTTCTCACCAACCTGCACATATATTCCTCCCCTTCTCCCTTGATAGAGTTTTTTGCTCTATTCAGGAATAGTCTCTTGTAAGAAAAATACTGAAATCTTAAGACGGAGTGTAGCCTGTATGGTTTAGGTGGTTTATGGTGGTATAAAAACAACAGGCTAAGCGGCTCAGATAATATATCACTTAGTGTAACATACTACCTTAATAGAATGTATTGTTCGGGTGTATATAAAGTCTTCCTTGTAAATAATTAAATAGTTCACCTCTCTCTATTTTCCTTTCTCTGCTTATCGCGAATAGAGTGAAAGAAGCGAATTTAGTAAAAAAATTTTCAGTGTAGGTTGTTAAACACTTTCTTGATCTATTCTAAAACTCCACCCGAAAGTATAATTCCTAGAGGTTCATGATTTTTTGTGGAATTTTATCTAGGCTCTCTTGATCTTCAAACACAGGAAGTTTCTGTCCTAAATGGTGTCTCTTACAACTGCCAAAGTACGGGTTTTTGTTGTAAGCAATTTACTATTCCTGTTACAGAAAATGAGATTGAAAAAATAGAGAAAGGCGGTTATGATTCATTCCAATTCATTGCAGAAGAATCTGCATCCTTGATTCCTACGAAAGATTCAGGAATTCAAAAAGTCTACTTCCTAAAGAAAAAACCATTCACTGATGAGTGCGTCTTTCTTGAAGAAAATCTTTGCAAGATCCACCCATTTAAACCTCTTGCTTGCCGTCTCTATCCATTTGACTATGAACTTACTGAAGGGCAATTCAAAGTACTCATCCATCCAATGAATCAGTGTGAAAACGTGCAAACCTCAATCTTATCTGAACTGGATAGCAGAGCACATATCACCGAAATTTTCCAAGTAGTGAAATCACTTCTATTGTCTGACGAGTCAGACCACTGTGATTAAATAAGGACTCTACTAGTGAAATTGTCAATGAATCCACAGCAGGCATTTGAGAGGATCAAACACAACACGCAGGAAATTGTGAGCGAAGATGAGCTCCTTGCAGTCCTAAAAAGAGGTAATACCAAAGCTTATTTTGGGACTGCTCCAACAGGTATGGTTCATACTGGTTACCTCATCCCTATAACAAAGATTGCTGATTTTCTTGAGGTAGGTGTGAATTTCACCATTCTTCTTGCAGATATGCATTCCCATCTTGATGATATGAAAAGTCCATTCGAGCTACTTAAGCACAGAGCAGAATATTACAAAGAAGTCATCCTTGGATTATTCGAGGGTATTGGAGTAGCCACTGATGCGTTAACATTTGTCCTTGGGAGTGATTTTGAGCTCAAGGAGCAGTATGCCATGGATCTCCTCAGATTGTCATCTGTTATCACACTCGGTAGGTCTAGAAGGGCTGGAGCAGAGGTTGTTCGCCAAAAAGAGGACCCAAAACTTGGGAGTTTTGTCTACCCTCTTATGCAATCATTAGATGTACCACACTTGGATGCTGACATCGCCTTCGGAGGAATAGATCAACGAGGTATCTACATGCTTGGCCGCGAATTCCTTCCCAAACTTGGGTACAAGAAACCCATATGTGTTTTCACGCCACTTCTCCCCGGGTTGACTGGTGGGAAGATGAGTGCATCGGATGAAGGAAGTAAGATCAATTGTCACGATTCAGTTAAAACTGTCAAGAAAAAGATGAACAAGTCATTCTGTCCAGAGAAAGAGATTGAAGGAAACGGAGTTCTATCCCTGGTAAAAACGGTTATAGCACCTTATACCAAAAGAAAGGGGGTGGATATTGAGATTGTAAGACCGGAGAAGTACGGGGGTAATCTTTACTTCAAGAGTTATGAAGAACTAGAACAGACCTATGTCAGTGGTGATTTACATCCTCTCGATCTCAAACAGGGTGTAGCTACCTACCTGAATATTTTCTTGGAACCAGTGAGAAGAAGACTTGCAAAAAGACCAAAAATTCTTCAAAACGCATATCCATGAAACCAATAAATTGATATTCTTACTACGCCTACTGAGTTTGTGCATGAAAGAGTAGAAGCACTTCTTCAGCAAACTCGACGAAGCATAGATCTCCATGATTTGACGGAAGCTTCTGAATCTATTTCCAAACTAGAACAACTTGTAGAAACAGAGTTTGAGAGTGCTGAGATCACTGCGGAAATACAGTATTTCCTCGCTCGTCAAGCATTTCTCAAGAAGGATATCCCCGCTTCACTCACTTATCTATCTGAGTCTCTTAAAATCTATACTGATCTTGGGAATCCCGAAAAGGAAGCTCTTCTCCTAACATATCTTAGTGATTATTCACTCATTTCAGGTATGGAGGAAGATTTCAAGATATATGTCTATGGAGCCTTGCAGAAGTATATAGAGTTAGGTAGTGAACTTATCAAGGAATCTAATTATCCTAAGGCAGAGCGATCTTACAAGATTGCAAGGGAACTTGCATACAAAATTGAAGCTCCTGAAATTCACCATGAATGTATGATTAAATCTCTGGAAGGTATCGTGCATAGTAGACTTCGATATTGTACTGACCTCTCTATAGTATCAAATTACTATTCCTACTCCACCAATCCAATGAAGTCCCAGCGTGAAGCTTGGAGGGCGATGATGATTGCTCTTGACACGATTCGATTTATTGTAGATCGTTATCAACTAGAACACAATGATGCTACAGAAATTGTCAGGGATCCTACTCTTGATAAATTCATTCATGAATTTATGGATTTCTTTCCCATGGCACAGAGGTGTCTACGCAATAATACAGACCGTGAAATCCTACCAGTCATTGATTTGAAGTTAAATGAATTGAAGAAGCTGTTCCTCTCACTTGCAGATGAAATACCAGATAAGCTCAATGATGTCAAGATCTGGATTGACACGCAGAAAGAATCTCTTCGTTTTCTCATCCCTCTCTCTGTTCCCTCTTTCATGTTTCTTACTCCTGATGGAAGACTTATTCACCATTACTCTCAGACTTACGTTGAGAACCCGTCTAGTACTCGAAATAGCTCACAGCATCTGCTCGCAGGGATACTTATGGCAATTAGAACTGTGTTCCATGAGACACAGATCCTTGGATCTGGTGGGATTCGGGAGATTAATGCAGTTGGTGGAACGCTTATAATTGAGTCAAGACCTAATGTTATGGTCATCTCAATCTGCGATATAGTTTTCCCTGAGATCAAGGAGAAGACTCGATTTCTTGCCGATCATGCACAGCAGCAGTACTCGCAAATTCTAAAAAAATGGAATGGTACAAAGCAGATGCTTGCAGATTTCATTGCAGATATCGACCATCAACTCTCTACTTTCTCCCTCTGAGGAAGACCTTTTATCTGACTTATTTGAAATGTGGTTATAAGTGAATTTGGATACTAATTGGATAATTATTGTCGCTCTTTCTGCAATATTCTCAGTAATTGCACTCCATATTACTATAGGAAAGACAAAGTAGAACCAGAACCTCCTACAAGGATAGCTCTTGCTTTTACTCTTGGGATATTTTCAGCTGGTGTAGCCTTCATT
>Ga0114931_10007194_pt1 | contig 13611 bp, 5 predicted proteins | sample 2SBtaG_FD_89579 | JGI IMG/M metagenome (GOLD analysis project Ga0114931, IMG submission 89579) | Deep subsurface microbial communities from Kolumbo volcano to uncover new lineages of life (NeLLi) - 2SBTROV14_V59a metaG | ecosystem: Environmental > Aquatic > Marine > Volcanic | place: Kolumbo... | reverse complement strand
GCCGCCGCACCGACCAGACCCTCCCCCAGCGGGACGCCCTCGTCGACGAGATCCTCCCGCCCACCGATCACGACCGCGAAGCGAAGCTCGTCCCGCTCCGGGTCGTACAGGGCCAGCGATCCGGCGTCGCCGTCGAGGAGCGCGCGGCTCTCCTCGAGCACCGTGTACAGCAGCTCGGTGAGGTCGCCACGGGCGTGGATCTGCTGGACGATCCGAGACAGGGCGTCGACCAGCCGTTCTCGCGCGTCGGGATGCGTGGGGTCTCCCTGGGTCCGAAAGCGAGTATAGGAGCGCCTTCGCGCCATGTTCAACCAGACCGCTCTTTAGCTCACCGTGCTAGAGTCCGTCGTCAAGGGCCTTTCCGCACAGATGCTGCGACCATCGACGCCTACGCCCAACCGGGCCACTGCCTCCAGACGACCGCGACCCATGCGCATGCTGCGTGCCACGCTGGTGCTCGGGGCGGTCGTGCTCCTGTTGCAGTGGCTCGGAACCTTCGCGGCCACTGACCGCTGGCTCATCGGTCGCCTCTCGCAGTGGCGCGCCGCGCCCGCACGGTCGGCCGAGCCCCTGCTCGTGGCCATCGACCAGGCCACGGTGACCGCCCTCGGCCCGCCGCCCTGGAGCCCGTCGACGTGGCGCGACATCGCCGCGCACCTGCACGAAGCCGGGATCGACCGCGCCTACCTCGTCGACCCGTGGACCACGCTGCTCGCGCCGGCCGAGGACCCGCCCGATGATCCCCCGGACAACCCGGCGCCCACCGCCCGGATCCTCGTCCCCCGGCTTGTCTCGGACACCCCCGACGTGCCGGGACTGCCGCGGGTGCTCGATCCACCCGAGCACGGGCCGCTCGCCGCGTGGGACCACCAGCTCGATCTGCCCGCGGCGGCCGACGGGGTGGTCCGCGACCTGGGCGCGGCGGCCAACGCGAGCGGGGTCTTCGGCCCGTCGGCCTTCTGTGTGTGGGACGGCCGCTGCCCGACCGGGAGCCCCCTCAGCCTGTGGATCCGCACCCCCGGACCGGGCGCGGGCCTGCCCGCGGTCTCCCTGGCCGACCTGGTGCGCGGGGCTCGACTTCCCGCGGCGCCCGACGCCGATCGCACGGTGCTGCTCGGGGTGACCGATCCCTGGCGCGCGCGACCGGTGCGCGTCGGGCCGCGGGCCGAGCTGCGCACCTGGCCCGAGGCGGTGGGGGCGGCCATCGCCACCGCGCGCACGACCCTGCCCACGCCGACCGCCGGGCCCGCGGGCGACCTGCTCCTGCTCCTCGGCGCCCTGGTGCTCGCCACCGGGCTGACCCGCCTCGAGCGCCAGGCGGACCGCGAGACCGCGCTGCTGTGGACCCCGGTGGGCGTCGCGATCGCCTCCGGTGGCGCCGTGGCCGCGCAGGTCGCGGTGCTTCCGCTCACCGGGCTGGTGCTCGCCGCGAGCGTGCCGCCGGTGATCGCCATCGCCAGCAGCCGCCGGGTCGCCCGCCGCTTCCTACGGAGCGTCGCGCTGCTCCTCGCCCAGGACGGGCTGCGCTACGCCTGGCGCGACACCCGCCTGCGCTCCCGCGAGGAGCTGGCCGAAAAGCTCCAGGCGCTGCTCGCCACCCGCTTCCCCCACGCCCGCTCGGGCTACCTGCACATCGGCCGCCGAAACCGGCCCACCTGGGCCTCGACGCCGACAGGCATCGGACCCGAGGACCTCGAGCCGGGCCAGGCCCGCGAGCGCCAGCGGCTGCTCGCGCTCTCCAGCGCCCACGACACCGGCGCGCGCGCCGACGTGCTCCGGGCCCGTCCGGGCGGCATGCGCCTGCTCCCGATCCGCGGCGGGCGCGGGGTGGTCGGCTGGTGGGTCGTGGGCTGGGAGGAGGACGAGATCGAGCCCGATCCGCTCGTGCTCGCCGACCTCGCGCGGTGGACCGGTCGCCACCTGGCCCTGTACGAGGGCGTCGGCCCGCGAGAGTGGCGCGAGCGCCTGCGCGACCGGCTCGAGTCCGACACCGAGGCGGTCCGCCGCCTGTTCAACACCGCCTCCGAGGAGCGGCGCCGCCAGGTGCAGGCGCTGCACGCCCTGGACCTGCCGCTGCTCACCACGGACCTCGCCGGCACGCTCCTGTTCGCGAACCAGGCGATGACGGAGCTGCTCACCGCGGGCCAGCTCGGCCAGGTGACCTCCCTGCCCGAGCTGCTCGAGGCCATCGACCCCGACGACCGGAGCGACGACCTGCGGCGCCTGTTCCTCACCGGCGAGCCGATGACCGTCCGGTGGCGCCAGGGGCCCCACACCTGGCTCGGCACCCTGCAGACGGTCTCGCGGCCGACCGAGGACGCCTCGGAGGAGACCCTCGGCTACGTGCTGTGGGCCCGCGACCTCACCGCGAGCCAGCAGCTCGAGCACATGCGTGCCTCGGTCCTCGGCTTCGCCTCCACCCGCGTGCGCAACGCGCTGATGGTGGTCATGGGCTACGCGCGGATGCTCGAGGCCAAGGCTGGCGACGACGCCGCCTCCCGGCAGATGCTCCAGGCGGTCGCCCGCAACGCCGACGACGTCGCGACCGCCATCGACGAGCTGAAGGCGGTCGCCGGGCTCGAAGAGGAGCCGGATCGGCTGATCGAGGTCGACTTCGGCCGGGTGGTGCGCGAGGCGATCAACGACGCCCTGTGGTTCGCCGACCAGCACCGGGTGGAGCTGGCCGCCGACATCCCCGACATCTCCCTGCCGGTCCTCGCGCCGGCGGGCCACACCCGGGACACCCTCGACCTGGTCCTCGACCTCGCGATCCTCTCGGCGACCCCGGGCACGCGGGTCGCGGCCCACGCCGAGGAGCGCCCCCAGGACACCCTGTTCGTGTTGAGCTGGTCCGGGCCGGGCTTCGATCCGGCCGTGCTCGCGGTCGCGCGCGGCCCGTGGCACGAGGATCTCGGCTCGCTGCCCCGGGAGCTGCGACCCTACGCGCGGGCCCGCGCCGTGTTCACCGACCTCGTCATCCGCAGCGCGCCGGGCGAGGGCGTCGAGGTGCGGTTCACCCTGCCCCGGGCGGGCCGGCAGTGATCCACCTGTTCCCCGAGCGAATGCTGGATGGCTCCATCCACACCGCGATCCTCGTCGGGGTGGTCGTCCTGTGGCTGATGACCGAGACCCTCGGCTACGTCTTCGCGGGCTTCGTGGTCACCGGGTACCTCGCGGCGATCGCTATCGTCGCGCCGATGTCGCTGGTGTGCATCGTGGTCGAGGCGGTCCTCACCTACGGCATCGTGTGGACGCTCGCGGTGGGCGGCCAGCGCCTGCACCTGTGGAGCCGGATCTTCGGCCGCGAGCGGTTCCTGTTGTTCCTGCTCGTGTCGATCCCGGTGCGCCTGGTGGTCGAGGGGCTCGCCGCGCCCGGCTTCGAGTGGCTGCTGCAGCCGCTCTGGTCGGACCCGGTGTGGCGCGGCGCGCGGTTCTTCGGGATCGGCATCGTGCTCGTGCCCCTGCTCGCGAACGTGTTCTGGAAGCCGGGCATGGTGCGCGGCGGCCTGCAGGTGCTCCTGTCGACGACGACCGCGTGGGCGTTCATGCGCTTCGTGCTGATGAAGCTCACGAACTTCCAGTTCGGGGGCTTCGAGCTGATCTTCGAGCACGTGGCCGTCGACTTCCTCCAGACGCCGAAGGCGTACATCATCCTGATCACCACAGCCTTCGTCGCCGCGCACAACAACGTGCGCTTCGGGTGGGACTTCGGCGGGATCCTGATTACCGCGCTGCTCGCGATCGTGGCGCTGACGCCGCTCAAGCTGGCCGTCACCTTCGTCGAGATCGCGGTGCTCGTGTGGCTGTACCGCGGAATCGTCGCGCTCCCGTGGATCCGCGACCTCAACCTGGAGGGACCGCGGCGGATCGTGAGCATGTACACCGTCAGCTACGGCATGAAGTGGGGACTGGCGATGCTCGCGCTGCGGCTCGGGCCCGACATCGCGGTCTCGGACCTGTACGGCTTCGGCTACCTGCTCACCTCCCTGGTGGCGGTGCGGTGCTTCAACAAGAACAGCACCGCGCGCACCCTGGTCTCCCTGTTCGTCACGGTGATCGAGGGTGCGGGGATCGCGCTCGGCATCTCGCTCCTGCTCACCTGGGCGATGCCGCCGATCGCCCTCGAGGAGGGCGCCCCCCTGCAGGAGCACCTCGAGGAGCCGATGGCGCGCTCCGTGCTCCTGGCCGACGCCGGCATCCGTCCCGAGTATCCGACCGATCCGGCCGCCGAGAGCGGCTACTCCGCGTGGGTGGCCCACCTCGCGCGCCTCGCCACCGGCGGCGGTCCCGCCACCTTCCCGCAGGCGCTGGCCGGGTTCCGTGCCGAGGGCCTCGACGCGCGCTGGGCGGTGCGCCACGACGGCACCCGCTGCCTGTCGGTGCGCGCTCCGCGCCCCAACGCCGCGCCGCCCCCGGGCCTGCCCGCCCTGTGGTGGTGCGGCGGGGCGGGGCCGGGCCTGTACGTCCCGCGCCCCCTCGGCGACCCGGACAGCCTGTGGACCGCGGCGTGGCTCGCCGACCAGGGCCTGGTGTCCTTCGTGGTGGTCGCGGGGATCGACGACGCACGCACCGCGCTCCTCGGGGCGGAGGACCCGCGCCAGCGCACCCGGTGGTCGAAGCTGCGCGACGCCCTCGGGCCGCGGACGGTCCTCGTGCTCCGCACGGTTCCCACGGGCGACAGCTGGCTCGACCCGCGCTCCGGGGTGACCGCGGACGCGCTGCGCGAGGGCCCTCACGCCCATGCGGGCGGCGCGCTCTCCGCGATCCCGGTGCACTTCGAGACCCGTCACGGCAAGCTCGAGCCCCTGTGGAAGCTGCTGCGTCGCGAGGACGGCCTGCTCACCCTGTCCACGCCGTCGATCGCCGCGCGGATGGCGAAGCCCGAGCCCGCCGAGTCCCTGCACGATCTGCTCGTCGAGGTGGAGCACCGCCCCGAGCACCTCCGCGCCGATCCATCCACCCCCGCCCAGCGCCTCGCCTCCGCCGAGGTGCTCCTCGGGGCGGCCCTGCGCATGGCCCGGGACGGCCCCCCCAACGAGGCGGCGCTGCAGTGGATCGCGACCCGGCTCGGCGTCCGCCTGCGGATCGCCGATGACGCCCCCGGCCACCGGTACTGGATCCTCGACGAGACCGACGAGGCGCCCGTCGGCTTCGGGACCTGGGTGATCCGCCCGGGCGCCCCCGGCCCATGGCTCGTCATCGCGCCCTGTAGCACTGACGAGCGTGGCACCGGGGAGATGGCGGCGCTCCTGTGGCGGCGCATGCGGGGCGAGGCCCTGTGGATCTCCGGCCACGGCGAGCGCTTCGGGGTCGACAACCCCCTGAACGGCGACCTGCGGCACCTGCCCTTCGCTCCCCAGGCGATCCGCGAGGTGCTCCGCCCCACCCCCGCCGGCGAAGCCGTCAGCCCCGCCGCGCGACTGCTCCTCGTCCGCCGCCAGATCCGCCGCGCGCCCGACACCCCCGACCTGGTGGTCGCCCGCGGCGAGGAGTCCGTGGTCCCCCACGACGAGGACGCCCTGCGCGGGCTCCTCGGCGTGTACCTCACCGACTGGCCCGGCTACGGCTTCGTCGAGGGCGACCCGTCGACCACGAGTCTCAACGGCTCGGGACAGTTCCCGATCCGCTATCTGAACGCGATGAGCGACGACGACGCCGTGATCGCCTGGTTCGCGCCCTCCCTGCTCGGGGAGCTCTCGGGCACGACACTGCACGCCGAGCGGACCGCCTGGTACGCCAGCGAGGGCGTGCCCGTGCGGGCCGAGGACATGCACGCGCTGGGTGCTCGAATGGACCCGACCCGGCCCGCCCGCCCGCCGAGCCTGTACCCGCTGCTTCGGCACCACGTGCAGATCCTGGACAACGCCTCGATCGAGGCGCTGGCGAGCAGCCGGAGCGGCCGCTTCACGGTGGTCGACACCGGGACCCGGCTCGTGGGGACGCTCGCGGGCGCCGGCTGGCTGTGCACCGCCACCGCCGGCGCCCCCGACGGGGCCTTCCCGTGGAACGGCTGCTGGAGGACCCGATGAGGGTGCCTCGGCTGTTTTCCGGGGTGATCTGGGCCCTCGTGGCGACGCTCACCGGGTGGGCGATCGCCGCGCGGCCCGCCGCGATCTCCCACTCGGAGCTGATCTACGAGCCCACCCTGGCCTACGCCCTGCCGCCGGGCACCTCGGGGGTCTTCCTCGTGGGTCCCGACGTGCAGCGGGCGAAGCTGATCAGCCGCTCGGCGCTCCCCCGCAACCAGGCGCACCGGATCGGCGATCCCTACGACTACGCGGTGCACGTCGAGTGGCTCGACGACGAGCACCACCCCGTGATGGATCACACCTTCTGGGAGTCCGCCGGGGTGAGCCGGATGCCCGGACCGGGCCTCTCCTCCTGGCAGAACGCCTGGCTGCGCGACTCGAGCGAGACGCTCACCGACGACCGGATCACCTCGATCCCGGTCAAGACCGTCCTGCCCGCGGGGGGCTACCTGCGCCTGGCCGCCCCAGCCACCGGCGCGCCGCTGTACGTGCGCCTGTACGGCGAGCAGGTGCGAGGCCGCGTGGATTCGAGCCTCGCGCTGTTCGGGCCGACCACGGAGCTGCAGGACGGCCTGCTCCGTCGGATCGGGCTGCCCGCGTGGAGCCTGCTCGACCGCGGCGAGCGCCGCGCGCTGGCCCGCACCATGTGGCGCACCCTCGCCCCGGACGCCGCCACGCGGAAGGCCATCGAGCCGCGGTGGGTGATGCACAGCGACCTGCGCCTGTCCGAGATCCAGCAGCGGCTCGCCTGGCAGGTGCTCGACGCGAAGCGCTCGGTGGCCCTCGATCTCGTCGGCCCCACCGACGTGCGCCTCTCGGGCCAGCCCGAGATCGCCGACCTCCACGTGAGCTGGGTGTCCGCGGGCGAGGCGCCCCTCACCGAGCACGCCGGGCCACCCGTCCACTTCGGCGGAGCCAGCCGCGCGCGGGTGTTTCACGTCGCCCACGGCCCGGGCTCCCTCGTGTTCCGCAACCCCACCGATCGGCCCATCGGGCCCTTCTGGTGGACCCTCGACGAGATCGGCCCGGAGACCCTGTACGGCAAGACCGAGGCGGCGCGGATCAGCGACATGCCCCCGCCCGGGATCTGGACCGGCGAGGACGCCATCCTCGTGGGCCCCGAGTGGAACCTCCTAGACGCGGCCCGCGCCTCGGATGGACGCGACCTGTCCTGGAGCGGCGCGTGGCCCACCGGCGGCGACGTGCTGCAGCTCCTGGTGCGCGCGGTGCTCTCCGGCCCCGACGACGACCGGCCGCGCACCCTGCGGGTCACCGCGTGGGACGCCCTCGGCCGGAAGGTGTGGAGCGACGCGGCGAGCGTGGTCGTGCAGCCCGCGCCCTTCGAGCACCTGCTGGGCTCCGAGCACTGGATCGGCGAGCCGGTCCGCACCTGGATCCCCGTGGACGCACGCGTCCACCGGATCACCGTGTCGACCCGCGACGACCTGCTCCTGACCATGCACGCCCACGGCGCCCCCCAGGGCGACGCGACCTTCTACCCGCCGCTGGACGACGACCTGCGGGTGCGGTACGGCCGGCGTCCGCTGACCGACTGGCGCACCCTGGACCCGGACGGCACCCTGTCCCAGGAGCAGCGCGCCCGGATCGCCGCAAATACCCGGCTCGTGCCCCGCCGGACCGCGCAGGACGCCGCGGTACACCGCTACTACACCCACCTCGAGCCCGAGGACGCGCCCCGCCCCGACCGAGTGTGGCTCGTGCCCCCCGCCGATCCGCACGACCTGCGCTCGCGGACCCTGTACTGCCGCTACGGCCCCGGACGCGCCGCCTTCGACCGCACCCCGGAGGCCGCGCGGCGCCTGGACGGCGTGCTCAGCGGCACCCTGTGGACCTCCGGCGCGCTCGCCCTGGGCGCCCCCTACCGGATCGCGCTGGACGGCCAGACCTGGCAGGAGGGCCGGCTCGCCCAACGGGTCTACCGATTCCGCACCGGCCGCGAGCCCGCGCACCGCCGCCTCGACTACGAGGGTCCTCCCGGTTCGACCCTGTGGCTGCGCACGTGGGCCGCGCCGGGACCGGACTGCCCCGACCCGCACGAGGGCCGCCGCTACTGGGAGATCGACCCCGGCGAGCGTCTGGTCTACGACGTGCACCGCACCATGCCCCAGCAGGTGTTCGCGGTGAGCGCCCTCGGCAAGCTGCCCGCGACCCTGTGGGTGCACATCGACGACGGCCAGACCGTCACGGCCGGGCTGTACCCGAACTGGACCAAGCGACAGCGGGAGCTGCCCATCGAGGCGGGCGAGGACGCCGCGGTGGCCTGGCCGCTCGACGATCCGGACACCTCGGCGCCGGTCCTCGCCTCGCGCGGGATGCTGCTCGCGAGCAACCTCGTCGGGCAGCGCTACCGCGTCACCCTGCAGAACCTGTCCGGATCGCCGATCTTCATCCGGGGGCTGCTGCAGACCCCCGCGCCCGGCCAGGCCGACTATGGTGTGGAGGAGATCGGGCTGATCCAGGTGGACTCGGAGGGCGGACCATGAGCTGGCTTTGGTGGATCGGCGTGGCGCTGGCCGGACCCCAGCAGGACCTCGCGTCACAGCTCCAGCAGACCTGGCAGGAGGTGCACGACGACGCCCAGTGGCGCTCGCCCTACGCCGCGGAGCGTTCCGCCCTGCGGGAGGTTGCCACCCTGCTCGGCCACGACGCCGAGCACTGCGACGACCCCACCCTGAAGGAGGCGAAGGGCCTGCTCGCCGCGACCGACTTCCAGCTCGAGGTGATGACCGAGGGCGACGAGCGGATCCTCGTGGTGCGCGAGGGGCGCGAGAAGCGCGGCGCCGGGCTGTTCGCCATGCGCTGCGGCCCCGCCGAGCCCCTCGTGTGGCAGGCGCCGCACAGCCTGCACGACCAGAAGACCGGCGCCATCGCGCGCATCCTGTTCGCCCAGGGCAACGCCCGCGCGGTGATGTGGAACACGGTGCACCGCTACCGCTCGACCCCCAAGGAGCTGAAGTCCGATCCGGTCCACCCCGCGGACGTCACCCGCGAGCAGGGCAGCCTGTTCCAGGCGGTCACGGTCGGGCTCGCGGTCGGCGATCCGGCGCTGCGCTTCGCCCAGGTCCACGGGTTCGCCCAGGCCTCGGCGCCCTACCAGGTCATCGTGAGCACCGGCGACCCCCAGAGCCCGCCCGAGGCGGTCGCGACCGCGCTGCAGCCGGTGCTCGGCAAGGCCGCCGCCTACGGCCAGGAGATCGAGTCCCTCGGCGGCACGGTGAACGTCCAGGGCGAGATGCTGCGGGACTGGCCGACCACGCGCTTCCTGCACGTGGAACTCTCCCCCGACGCGCGCACGCGGCTCGCGACCGACGGCAAGGTGCGAGCCCGGTTCGCGAAGGCGGTCTCGGACACCGAATGGTGACCGTGCTCCTGCTCGGGTGGCTGGCGACCGCGCGAGCCGCCGAGCCCACCACGCCCGTGCTCGGGACCCTGCGCTGGGCGCCGGTGCCTGCCCAGCCCGGCGACATCGATTCGGACCGGCGCCTGGTGCAGGTCCCGGGCAAGCTGCTCCTGCGGGCCCAGTGCGGAGACGACGTCGTGCCCCACCGGCAGGCGCTGTACGACAGCGGCCTCGCCGAGGGCCCCTTCTCCTGGCCGGTGCAGGACGAGTCGGGATGGGTCTTTCCGCCCGGACCGCCCGGCGCCGACACCTGGATCGTCCAGCCTGCCACCTGCGACCTGTACCGCCTGGACGACATGATCTCGCCCGAGGGCGCGGCCCACGCCGAGCAACACCACACCGCCTCCGAGGTCGCCGCGGCGGCCCTCGCGAGCCACGGGCTCGACGACGACGCGGTGCGGTTCCTGTCCACCCCCGGCGACACCGCCGAGCGATGGGCGACCCTGCGCCCGCCCGGCCCGCACCCCGCCGGCTACGCCCACTGGCAGAGCGCCACGGGGGGCTCCTTCACCATCCACGGCCCGAGGCGGCTGGTGATCTTCGCGCGGTGGCTGGATGCGCCGCGCCCCCTGTGCCTGCGGGTGGACGACCAGACCTCCTGCCGGAACACCGGGCCCGATAAGCGACCGGTCTTCCAGGACGGCGCCGTCACCTGGGTCCCGGCGACCCACCGGCCCGCTGGCCACGTGCTCGCCTGGCACGCGCTGCTGCCGAAGGGCCCTCACGAGGTCGCGGTGGACGGACTCGCCGAGGTGCGGATCACCGGCACCTGGCCGCTGTTGTACACCGAGGACGCACGGGCGCTCCGGCCGACGGCCCTCCGGATCGAGCCGGGTCGCGAGCCCCCCGAGGCCGCCACGATCCACCCCGAAGGCACGCCCGCGAGCGTGCTCCTCTTCGGTCCGATCGACGGCCCGGTCGGCCCCGACGACATCCGGTGGCTGCCGCTGGACAGCCCGGCGCTCCAAGGCGCGACGCGGGTGGACGCCCCCGGGGTGTTCACCCTACACCTGCAGCCCGAGGGGGACGGCCCGTGCACGGTGCAGTTCGCGGGCGGCACCCCGTGGCAGGCCCGCCCCGAGGACGCCGTGCAGCGCTTCCTGTGGACCGGCACCTCGCCGTCGTCCGAGTGGCCGATCGTGCAAGGGTGCCGCGCCCGGGTCCGCGTGACCGGAGCAGCCGGCGCCCAGGAGGCGTGGAGCGGCTCCCGCTGGTGGTGGGCCGAGCCGGGCGGGGCCCTGAGCTGGGACGACCCACCAGCCGAGGCGCACCTGTGGATCCGCCACCCCGAGGGCCGAGACGCCCCCTACCGCCTGTGGATCCGCCACCCGTCCGGGCGCGTGGCGCACTGGACCATCGACCCCCGCCGGAGCGCGCCAGATCGATGGACGGTCCGGGGCGGCCCGTGGGAGCCCGCCATCCCCCTGCGCCTCGAGCCCGGCTCGGGCCCGGTGGAGGTCTGGGCGGACGCGCCGGTGATCGCCCGGCTGACGGGCCTCGCCCCGCCGGCACCGCCCGCGGGAGATCGAGATGGGACCGCGCCCGCGCCATCCCCCATCTCGGCGGCTCCGGGCGCCCCCGAGGACCTGCGCGCCCTCACCCGGGCGATCGCTGCCGCGCCGGACGCACCGACCCGCGCCACCGCCCTGCTGCGCCGCGCCGAGGCGCTGCAGGCCCTCGGCGAGGACCGGCTCGCGTGGACCGACTGGGAGCGCGCCGCCGCCGCCGCGCCGGACCAGGTGCAGGACAACCCGCTCACCGACGTCCTGCGCCAGCGCACCGCGGCGATGCTCTTCGGCGCGGACCAGTGGGTGCCCGCGGACGCGGCGTGGATCCCCGGCGACGCCCCGGCCGGCACCGAGGCCCACGCCCGCGAGGGCGACTGGCTGGGCGTCGCCGAGCGGATCGGCGACGCGGGCGGCGATCCGCGCCCCTGGTGGCGCCAGGCGATCGTCGACGGCCAGGTCCTGACCGCCGCCCAGCGCATCGCCATGTACCGGGACCTCGTGGTGCACACGCCCGCGAGCGAGGTGGACCACCCGTGGCTGTGGCCCCTGCGGGTGCTCTCGACCTGGGAGGGGGTGAACCAGGTGCGGGGCACCCTCCCGGGCGCGGTCCGCTGGCCGAACGCGCCTCCCGACGGTCCCGACCTGTACCCCGACGCCTGGCCCACGCCGCACACCCTGCGCCTGCTCGCCGGATACGACCTGCAGGTGCCCCACGCGGGCGGGCTTCACCTGTCGGTTCGCTGCCGCTCCACCCGCATCGACGCGCCGGCGGAGCCCTGCCGCTTCGAGGCGCGCGACCCGCGCGGTCGCGTCCTCGCGAACACCACGACCGACCCGTGGGGGACGGCCGGCACCTTGGCCGTGCCCGAGAGCACCGCCACCGCCTACATCCACGTCGATGCCCTGCCGGGGGTCGAGGCCGAGGTGCTCCAGCCCGCCGGGATCCCGCGCGACCAGGAGCGCACCGGGTGGTCCGTCACCGCCGGCGGCCACATCACCTTCGAGGTACTCGGCCCGACCGTGCTCCGCCTCGAGGTGTGGCGCCCCCAGCCCGGAGACACCTCGCTGGCCGTCGAGGTGACCGGCCCGCGCGGCACCACGCGCACCACCCAGTTGACCCGGGGCCTCGACGAGGTGCGGGTCCCCGTCGACCGGGCCGGGCCGGTGCGGGTGAAGGTGAGCCCGACCGCGCGGGTCTGGCTGATCCCGAGCATCCGGGTGCCACGCGCCACCTCCCGGACGCCGCTCCCCGACGCGCAGTGGATCGCGGCCGGCTTCGCCACGAGCCTCCCCGCTCCCTCGGAGGCGCGCGCCGCGCCCGAGGCGCCGTGGGTGCCCCCGACCGGCCGCCCGGTGCGCCGGCCGCCCGCGACCGTGTACCTGCGGGCGGGCTTCGGCACCGCGAACGTCGACCAGAACATCCTGCAGCCGACCCTCTCCCCCTCGCCTCGCGGGTTCCAGACCCTCGGGATCGCCAGCCGCCCCACCGCCGTCCCCCTGTGGCTCGACCTCGAGGCGCGCGGGGACGAGTCGCGGAGCGGCGGGCAGTTCTCGATCGACGGCCTCGCCGAGTGGCTCGCGGTGCAGCGCACCTGGAACCTGTGGGTGCTCGGCGAGGGGCAGTGGGTGCGCGGCACCGATCCGAACGCTCCGCTCGCCACCGCCGAGGGGCGCCTGCGCGTGACCGCGGCGGTCTGGCCCTGGCCCCGGTGGGACTTCCAGCTCCGCGGCGAAGGCGTCCTGCGCGGAATCACGGCCGGTGCCTGGGACCACTTCGCCTACGGACCGGACATGCTGCGGCTGTGGTCGACCTACAAGCAGGACCACCAGCGGGCGACGAGCGTCGAGGGGCGCGCCCGGTACCGCCTGCAGCCGTGGCTCGACACCACCCTGCGCACCTGGCTCGGGTCCAACCAGGACTTCGCGCAGCCCCCCGAGACGTGGGGCGCCGAGGCGCGGGTCGAGGGCGGGGCGCCGGGGCTGTGGTGGCGCGCCGGAGCGACGGTCGAGCATCGCTTCGCCGACGCCAACCGGAGCACCGCCTACTGGTCGCCCACCCTGTCCGGGCGCGCCGCGTTCACCCTGTGGCCCGACCGGGACGTGGGGCTACAGATCCGCCTGTCTGCCCAGTACCGGTTCCACTTCCAGGACCTGGAGACGCTGCTCGAGCTGCGCGTCTACACGAACCGCGACCGCGCCCTGCGCGACGTCGCACCCGCGCTGCTGCCCGAGGCCCACCTGTCCGAGTGGTATCAGGAGGAGGCGGCCCTGCGGCGCCAGCGCGGAGGACGGAGCAAGCGATGAGCTGGGAAGCGCTGATCGGCGAGGCTCTGCCCGAGGTCGCGCGACGCGCGGGTCGAGACACCCTGCACCTGCTCGCGCGGCGGCTCGAGGGCCTGGCTCACGGCGAGGGGGTCCCGACCGAGGCCCCCGAGGTCACCCTCGGCCGGCTGCTGCCCCGACTGACCCGCGAGATGGCCCGCCGCGAGGACGAGGACAACGAGCTGCGCGACGCGCTCTCCCTCGCCCGGACCCAGGGCAACAAGCGCGCCGCGCTGGTCGAGGTGCTCACCCGCCTCGAGTCCCCCGACCTCGAGCAGGACATGCTGGCCCTGGACCGCCACCTCGACATCGAGGCGGTGGAGGACCGACT
>Ga0114931_10007193_pt1 | contig 13611 bp, 11 predicted proteins | sample 2SBtaG_FD_89579 | JGI IMG/M metagenome (GOLD analysis project Ga0114931, IMG submission 89579) | Deep subsurface microbial communities from Kolumbo volcano to uncover new lineages of life (NeLLi) - 2SBTROV14_V59a metaG | ecosystem: Environmental > Aquatic > Marine > Volcanic | place: Kolumbo... | reverse complement strand
TAAGGAGAGCCCATGAAGAACGCTGCCGCCTATATCCGGGTTTCAACCACCCGCCAGGCCGATCATGATCTCTCTTTGCCTGATCAATTGAAAAAGATTGAGGCCTATTGTGAGGCCAAGGGCTGGCGCGTGGCAGAAATCTTTGAAGAGCGCGGCACCAGCGGCACACGTGAGAACCGCCTCCAATTGCAGAATATGTTGGCAAAGGCGTGCTCTGCCGCGCGCCCTTTTGATGTGGTCCTTGTTTATAACCTGTCGCGGCTGGCCCGCGATGCGGCTTTCGCGGCAATCATTGAGCGCAGGCTCGCAAAAAACCACGTCAAAATCGTCTCCATCATGGAGGACTTTGGCAACGACGCCAATGGACGGCTCATCAAGGGTGTCCTCAACAATGTCTATGAGCATCAAAGCGCTTTCAATGCCGCCATCACATCAAACGCCATGCAGGCGAATGCGCGGGAGGGGTTTTGGAACGGATCGCAGCCGCCCTTTGGCCTGCGCACTTATGTGGCGGAGACGCGCGGCGCCAAAGAAAAGAAGAAGCTGGAGGCGCACCCAGAAGAGGCCGCACTTGTTGAGTTGATCTTCCAGCTTTATGTGCACGGGGACGGCAGCACAGGACCCCTTGGCATCAAGAATGTGGTGAACTATCTGAACAGCCGACACTTGCGTAATCGCTCTGGAAAACCCTTCAGTGTCCAGTTTGTCGGCCATGTGCTGCGCAACGAGGCCTATTACGGCACGTGCTGGTTTAACCGCCGCGACAGTAAAACCCGGCTTGAAAAACCGCGCACACAATGGATCGCGGTTCCCGTCCCGGCACTCATTGATGACCATATCTTTGCGGCGGCGCAAGAAAAGCTAGACGCGCACCACCCGATGAAGCTGGCCCCGCGCCTTGCCAATTCGTCTGTGTTGTTGACAGGTCTGGCAACATGCAAGCAATGCGGCGGCCGCATGAAGGTGCAGACGGGCAAGAGTAACCGATACCGCTATTATGTCTGCGCCCGCGCGGCGGACGAGGGCAAGGCGCGGTGCAGCGGCATACGCATCCCGCGCGATGATCTTGACACGATCGTGCTTGATAACTTTTGCGGCCACGTCCTTGCGCCCGAACGCGTCAGCAAAATTGCCTCCGGCCTCCTGGCCCGCGCGGCAAAAACCAACCAAACGCTCCTCACCGCCCTCCGTGGCCTTGAATGGGAGAAACGAGACATGGCGAAGAAACTCGATCATCTTTACGCCGCGATTGAAAACGGCGTGGCGCTTGACGGCAGTCTCAAAACAAAGATCGCGTCCTTGCAGGAGCGCCGTGCACAACTCATTCATCTCATTGCTATCAAGCAGCGCAAACTGGACACACCGTTCACCAAAATCTCTACGACACAAGCCGCGGAGTTCTCCAACGCCATCCGCGCCCGCTTGAGAGATCGCACCAAGCCCAAATTCGCCCGCGCCTACCTCCATATGATGGTGAGCCGCGTCGAGGTTGGAAAAACAGAGATCCGCATCACCGGCCGCAAAGAAACGCTCGCCGCTCAAGCCACTGCCTTCACGCCAAACAAAGACCCGGTTCTTACTTTTGAACAGGACTGGCGCACCAGGGAAGATTCGAACTCCCGACCCCTAGATTCGTAGTCTAGTGCTCTATCCAACTGAGCTACTGGTGCTGTTGTGCGGGGGACCTTGTGTGATAATAGTGTTCGCGCCGCATGCCCGCTGCGCCCTTGAGGACTGGCCTTGAGGGGGCGGGGGAGATTTCGCATATACTTGACGGGAAGGCAAGCGTTGCAACTGATATTCGAACCGCCCCCTCCGCGCGCGATGGCAAGCCGGCCACCCGGCGCAGAAAAGCGCGTGCTATGGCGTGCTATGACCAGAGGCACAGCAGGCAAACGGAGAAAGGGCGCGCTTCTGACGTTGGCGCTGGCGCTGGTCCTTTCCGCCTGCGGAGGACGGGACCCCGCCGCGCGCGCGCCTGACGCGGCAGTGGCTCCCGCCCCGCCCCGCCCGCCACGTGCCACCCCGCACCTGTCAGACGCCCCGCAGCGCGCGGCGCTGTTGAGCATCGCACGTGATCAGAACCGCGCTCTTGCGAGCTACCAGACGGTGCTCGCTCAGCAGGAACAAATTTATTATGCCGCGGTCACGCAGATTGAAGAGGCGCTGCGGCGCGGGGCGCCGGCAGGCAGCCCGGCCCTCACCACACTGTGGCAAAGCGCCGCCCAGGCCCTGCAGCATCTCGGTCAGGCTCTTGAGGGCCTGCAGAAAATCCTTGCCGCGCGCCCCATAATTGCGCAAGCGGATACCCGTGGCATTCCCGCGGCTGCAGCGCTGTTGGAACAACTCGATGGCGCGCAGGATGAACTGCACCGCCAGCAGGGCCTGATCACATTTGAGAGGGAGAAAATGGCGGCCCTGCAAAAAAACATCGCTGCGGGGATGGCAACGCCTGCCCCCCTGGCACCCGCTCAAAAAGCCCCCGACACCGCCGTTGAGAACACGCGCGCCGCCGGCAGAAACGCCGCAGTGACTCAAGTAACCGCGCCCGAGACGGCCCCGCCTGAAGATGATCGGCCGGCCGCGACCGCGCAGACGCCGCCCCTTGCGATTATCCGCTTTAACCGGCCCAATGTGGTGTTCAGCGCGCAGCTTCGCGATGCCGTCGAGCATGCGCAATCTCTCACCGCCTCCGGGCACATCCATCTCGTGGCGGTGGCCCCGCACGTAAAATCCATGCAGGACCAATTGCTGGCGCAAGCCGCATCCTATCAATACGCGCTGTCCATCCAGCGCGCGGTTGAGGCGCTCGGAATCCCCGCCCAGGCGGTGCGTCTCACGACCCACACATCCCCATCCGCCACCAGCAGCGAGGTGCGAATTTACGCGGAGGAATAACCCCAACGCCGGTTCACGAGAGGTCCCCATATGCCTGCATCCGGAACAGGCTGCGGGCCTCAAACACAGCCCGGGCGATGGCGCGTGCGACGCAATCGGCCGCCAGCGCGCCGAGATGCGTGAGCGCCATAAACTCCGGCGCGTCAAGCGCCTTTACGCCCGTGGCCAGCACGAAAAGCGTGTCACCATCCAACGGGCTGTGCACCGGGCGTATGGACCGGGCCATGCCGTCCTGCGCCATCACGGCAACGCGCCGCGCCTGCGCCGGGGTCAGCGCCGCATTGGTGGCGACCACACCGATGGTGGTGTTTTGTCCGGGGACAGAGTGGTTTTTCGTGCCGCGCCATAAATCAGGACCGAGATCAAAATCCGCCGGAGCGCCCCGGCCCCCAAATTCCCTGTTCCGCTCGAACGGCCACGCCCAGAAACACGCCGTGCCCGGCATCACCACGGCACCAAAAGAATTAACCGCCATGAGCGCGGCCACCTGCAAGCCCCCGTCGGTGACGGTGGAAGCGCTGCCCAGACCCCCTTTCAGCCTGCCGGCCTGCGCGCCATAGCCCGCGCCCAGGGTGCCGAGGGAATAATCCGATGGTGAGTGCGCAGCCGCTGCCACAGCGGCGCGCCCCAGGGAATCATAAGGCGATGTCTCGCCCCAGGATTTATCGCCGCCATTTGTGAGATCGTAAAGAATAGCGGCAGGCACAACAGGCGCAACAGGGGCCGCTTCCTCCAGACCAAACCCGCGGCCGCGCGCGCCCAGCCAATCCGTCACGCCCGATGCCGCCGCCAGCCCATAAGAAGACCCGCCTGACAGCACGATGGCATCCACCGCGTCAACCAGGGTATCGGGCGCCAGGGCATCGGTCTCACGCGTGCCGGGCCCGCCGCCCCGGCTGTCCACGGCGGCCACGGCGCGCGCCGCCGGAAGAACGACGCTAGCCCCTGTGCCCACGCGGGCCGCATGGGCATGGCCGACCGCGATGCCCGACACATCGCAGATATGATTGTGGGGGCCGGGTTTTGACAGCTCAGACATGGCGTTACTCTTTCGCCGTGGCAATAATAAACAGCCGCCGAAAGAGAAACAGCGTCGTGCCGTCCGCGCGCCTGCGATAGACCCGGGTCAGTCTTTCCCTGCACCTGGCGATAAACGCCTGCCGGTGTTTGCCGTCGAGCCGGGTGAGATAGGGGGTCAACGCGGTGCCGCTGATCCAGTCATAGACCGGATCCGCACCGTTGAGGACATGCAGATACTCAGTTTCCCAAATATCAAGCGCAGCGGCATGGCCTGACAGCACTTCATAATATTTTTCCGGACGGGCGACCGGGTTAAAATCCCGCACGTCTCGCAGCGCATCGGCCCACGGGCCGGTTTCCACCACCTGTTGAATGATGGTGTGGCTGGGAGAGGTGAAGTTGCGGGGCATCTGCACCGCCACCACGCCGCCCGGACGAACAAAGGTCATCAGTTTTGCGAACAGCGCCGCGTGATCCCCCAGCCAGTGCAGGGCGGCATTGCTGAAGATCAGATCGGCAGAAATTTCAGGCTGCCACTCGCCCAGATCGGCAAGGCACCAATTTGCTTTCACACCGCATGATTTGGCTTTGCGAAGCATATTCTCGTCATTATCAATGCCCATGATCCGTGCTTCGGGCCATCTTTGCTGCAGAAGCTTCGTTGAATTTCCCGGCCCACACCCCAGATCACAAATACGGGCCGGTGGTGACATATCAATGCGGGACAACAATTCCACAGCAGGGCGCATTATACATTCTTTATACTGAAGGTATATCTCCGGATCCCAATTGATCACTGCCGCGCCTCCTCGCCTGTCATGGCTGGCAAAGTGATCTCAAAAACCGTACCGTTTTCATCACTGCGAACAAGCTCGATGGACCCACCATGGGCTTGCGTCAATTCTCTGGCGATGGCAAGCCCCAGCCCTGTGCCACCCTGGCGGACACTGCCCGAGAAAGCTTCGAACAAATGCGCGCGCGCGCGCTCAGGAATGCCGGGACCCGTATCTTGCACGCTGATGACAATAGCCACCGAACCGTTCAGCTGCACTTTTGCGGCCCGGATTGTGACTGTTTTATCCAGCCCATTGCCCTTTTCGCTTTCCATCGCCTGTGTGGCGTTTCTTCCCAGATTGAGCAGGACACGGAAGAGCTGATCAGGATCGGCCACAATTTCCGTGGGAGATGTAACTTCGTTCACCCATTGGATACGTCCATCATCCGGCAGTCCGACATGATCGCCCACATCGTCCACAAGGGTCGCCAGATCGAGAAGGGTTTTTTTAGGCGGGGGTTCCTCAGCCTTGCCGTATTTCAGCGTCTTGGTGGTGAGATCGATGGCGCGGTCGATAGAGGACAGCAATTTAGGGGCAAGACGCTGAACCCGCGGGTCTTCACTTGTCGCCAGACTATCGGAAATCAATTGGGCGCTCGCCAGGATATTGCGCAAATCATGATTGATTTTGCTCACTGCGGCGCCGAGTTCGGCCAAATGCGCTTTCTGGTTCAGGGAATTTCGAATGCCCGTCTGCAAATCGGCGAGTTCTTGTTCGGCAAGTCGAATTTCCTCTGCCCAAGATGACGGCCGGATGATTCGGCCGGCATCCTCTGGGTGTTCACTAAACTCAACCATATTCTGAATCAGGTGGCGCATGGGTTGCACAAAAATTGTCCGGAAGCTGATAAAAACCAGAACGGCCGTGAGGAAAGAGATCATCAAAGAGAGGCTTAGAATATTTCTTGAATAGATAAGCATCGCCTCTCGCAATTCACGTTCGTCGAGAATGACCTCAATCAGTTCACCGCCGCCAAGTCTGGGTGTGCCTTTGACTATGATGGTGCGGCTCCCACCATAAACAAGGGCCGAAAAAGCGTCATGGATAAGAGTGAAGGGATTCGAATCGCGCAAATCATAAATCTCCTGCACCATGGGAACAGACGTGCTCGTCAGCATCAGCATATGGGTTTCATTCCGTTGCAAGGAGATTTGCAACGCGCCCACATTGTCTAACAGCTCCGATTCCAGCGCCGGGCTGACCTCCTCGCCCATGGTCGCCTCCAGCGCCAGAGACGCAATCTGAGCTGCCGCGAGACGCGATTCCAGCCAAAGAACGCGGTAATTGGCAATGGAGGGCACGTAAATCAACACCTCCGCCAGCATCACAAAGCTCAGCGTTAACAACAGCAGGCGGCCCGAAAGCGTGCGCGGCAACCGCAAGACCTTGCCCCAGCGCGCCCCCCCCTTTCCGTGTGCGTCGTGTTCAGTCATGATCTGTCCCGGAAATTTCATCCCACATCGTGCCTAAAATATTCCCGATAGTGCAAATTCATCCAAGTTTTAACAACAGGCGCACAATGCTTTTCGTGCGCCTACTGAATAATGACCGCGTGTAATAGGAACCCGCCGCACGTTTGCTCACTTCACCAAGTGTCGGATAAGGCGCGATCATGTTGGCCACGGCGGTAATTTTGAGCCCTGCGCTGAGGCTAAGAATCCAAGGGTAAATCAGTTCACCCGCATGGGGCCCGGCCAGACCGGCGCCCAAAATGCGCCCGCGTTTTCCCACGATCACCTTCACCAGACCTTCCGTCCTACGCTCCGCCTGCGCCCGGTCATTGTCCGCGAACGGCCAGGTCAGAACGCGTATGGCGTCGCCATGGCGGGCTTTGGCCTCAGCTTCCGAAAGTCCCACCTGCGCCAGTTCCGGATCTGTGTAAGTCACCCACGGCACGGCGGACACATCTGCTCGTGAGGGCAGGCGGAACAGTGCATTGCGAATAACAATCCCCGCATGATACGCCGCCACATGCGTAAATTGCAATCCACCGGCCACATCGCCTATGGCAAAAACGCGTTTGTTGCTGCTGCGCAGCCGCGCATCAACTTTAATGCCCCGCGCGCCGTATTCTATTCCCGCCGCCGCTAGATTCAGATCCTCAATATTGGGAACGCGGCCCGCCGCCACCAGAATGTGGGATGCCTCTATCGTGCGGGCGGCGCCGTCTTTGGTGATGGCGATGCGCACGCCCTCAGGCGTTTTGGCAACAGAATCGATTTTTATGGACTCGTGAATCTGCACGCCTTCTTCGATGAGCTGCCTGATGACGACAGCCGTTAAATCCGGATCGTCCTTAGACAGAACATTAAACATTTCAAGAACCGTCACCTCCGCCCCCAGACGCCTGTGCGCTTGCGCCATTTCCATGCCGATGGGCCCGCCGCCGATAATCACAAGATGCGTCGGCGAATCCTGTTTTTCAAAGATTGTCTCATTGGTGAAATAAGGCACGTCCTGCAAGCCGGGAATGGGCGGAATGCCCGCCGCAGAGCCGGTGGCAACGACAAAGCGGCGCGCGGTAATGCGCACGTCGCCCGCTTCGATCTCCCGGCGCCCGGTGAAATGCGCCGGGGCACGCACCACGGTGACGCCCAGACTCTCAAACCTCTCCTGAGAATCATTGGGCGCAATCTGCGCGATCACAGCGGCGATATGTTCTTTGACTTTGCCATAGTCGATGTCGGCACGGCACGGCGACACGCCAAAAGCGGCGCCCGACGACAGGGCGTGGGCGTGTTTGCCGGCGGCAATCAGGGCCTTTGAGGGCACGCAGCCATAATTCAGGCAATCGCCGCCCATCTTGCCTTTTTCGACGAGCATCACGCGGGCGCCCATCTGTGCCGCCCCGGCCGCAACGGACAGCCCGCCTGAGCCTGCGCCGATCACGCAGATATCAGTTTCAAGTCTGGTCACTTTCTGTCTCACTTCTGAGTAGAGGATTTAGAGGCCATCATTTTATTGTACACAATGGGGACCATCGCCAGAACGGCAAGGCCCAGAAGGGGAAGAAAAATGCTCGGCTCAAAAACAATACCAAGATCGGGGGTTTCTCCGCGATCAAAAAGCACCCCCAGGCCATTGCCGACGCTGGCATAAACGGCGGTACCCGGCATGATACCGATAAAAGTTGCGATGACGTAAGTGCGCAACCGCACGCCCAGAAGCGCCGGCACCAGATTGACCAGCCAGAACGGAAAAAGCGGCACCAGGCGCAGCACCAGAAGATAATTGAAAGCGTTCTCGCGAAACCCGTCTTCCATTTTACGGACCATGCCGCCGGCACGGGCACGCAAACTGTCGGCCAGCGCCGTCTTGGCGGCCAGAAACAGGATGGTGGCGCCAATGGTGGCGCCGATGACGATATAGAACGCCGCGGCCAGCCACCCGAAGAGAAAGCCGCCGGTGATGGACATCACCGCGCCGCCGGGCAGAGAAAAAGCCACCACAACGATATAAATGCCGATGAAGATCAGCGCCGCCAGAAAATGCTGACCGGCGACATAAGCGGTGAGAAACTCCCGGTTGGATTTCAGCGTGTCGAATGTGAGGTAAGAATCGAGATCGAACGCAAAAAAAGCGATCAGCCCGGCCACCAGCAACACGAGCGGCACGAGACGGGAGAGAGAAAAAGTCTCCGGACGTTCTGACTGTTCGGCTTCACTCTCATTCTCCTGAAAAGGTGTCATGTTTCCCATTTGCTCCAGAGATGTTAACGCCCATCTGCGTCGTTCAGCGACCAGTCATAAGAATGGCCGCTAATTTTGGTCATGTGAGAGAGATTCTGCGCCAGAGGCTCATCGGCGTAGAGCATGAGATGCGCGATGACCCCCTGATCGGTCGCGCCGAAATCTACCCGGAACCAAGTATAAATACTGGAGACGATGAGCCTGCCGTTCTCAATGCGCGCCCCGCGGGGATGATTGATATAGGCGCGGGCCGCGTCATCCAGGGTTTTGTCCAGGCCGGCGTCGGTGAGCGCGCGGGGTAGAAGATTGGGACAGCCCAGCGAGGCGCAGTTCAGCGCATAGTGAACCCGGGGATCGCGCCAGTGCGCGCGCAGGATTTTGTGCTCGACGTCATCCAGGGAAAGCGCCCTGCCGCCCAGCCGGATGCGCTTCTTGGTCCACGGACCTGATGAAAAAAAGCCTGATTTGATCTTACGAATGGAGGTCACGGGATAGGCATCGATGACCAGATTGATCGTGACCGCGTTATAAAGATTGGCCCAAAAGGCGAATTGTTCGTTTTTGTTGTACCGCGCGGGGTCTATGGCTTCCAAAGCCTGAATGTACTGTTCCAGGGCCTGCTTGTCTTTTCTGCTCACCCGGCCGTAAGCGAAGCGGTTGATGCCATCGGCGCCCGGCTCCACATATTCGGCCAAAATCGCATCCCAAACGCTGTGATCAACCTTTAAGGCGCTGTCCGGATCAAAGCGCGTCAGATCATCAAAACTCCCGGCGCCGCGCGCCAAAACTCCCGGCGCCAGAAAAACCCCGAGAAGCATCAATACAAACGCATATTTTCCTGCACGCGCCCGCGCGCCCGTCACTATCACGACGGCAGTCTCCTTCGTCTTGCATGTCCTGAAAAGGGCCATCCCCCCGCACACCGGCAGAGTATAGCCCCCACGCCAAGAGAGAGTGAGCCCTGGTCACACCCTTGTGACCTGCTGCGTGGCGAAAGTGATCGGGATCCCCCTCCGGCAGATGATTATGGCGCATCAAGTCAGGTTTCGCTTGCGCATTGACTTGATCTGGCGCCCCGCTTATAAACCGCCTCTCGCGTGCTCTTTTTAACCCCTTTTCAGGCGGCCAGTCACCAAAGTCGCTGAACCCGGCAAGGGGTTGGTAACCAGAGGAAAACCGGTGAAACGACCTTTTCAGCCAAGCCGCCTTGTCCGCAAACGCCGCCATGGATTTCGCGCCCGCAAGGCCACCAAAGGCGGACAGCGCGTTCTGGCACGCCGCCGGGCGCGCGGGCGCAAGCGTCTCAGCGCCTGACCACCCGCCCGCCGCGCAGGCCCATGGGGGAAACTTTACCCCTCAGGTTCTTCTCTGATTTTCGCCTGAAATGGACGGCAACATCATGCAAGTTCTGAAAAAGCGGAGCGAATTTCTGGCCGCCGCGCGAGGAAAGCGCTGGCACACCCCAGGCATGGTGGTGCAAATGATCGAAAATTCCTCCTCCCGCCCCCCGCACAGCAACGCCCCCACCCCCAAAGCCCCGCCGCGTGTGGGCTTCACCGTGACAAAAAAAGTTGGAAATGCGGTGGTGCGCAATCGTGTGCGCCGCCGCCTGCGCGCCGCCGCCCGGGAGATTGTACCCATCCATGGCGGCCCGGGACGCGATTATGTTCTCATAGGCCGCGCGGCCACGCGCGAGCGCCCCTTTGACAGCCTGCTTGACGATCTCAAAAGGGCGCTTATAAAGCTCGAGCAAGCACCGCGTGTGGCGCGGGCGCGGGCCGGGAAAAGCGGCGGGACCAAAGGACCGTCCCAGACTTGATGAGTGAGTTTCCCACACATGAACACGAGACAACGCAGATCGGCTGGCACGCGCCCGGCCGCGCTTTCAACTGCACGGGGGATGAACCTGACTGATGGGTGACGAAAAGAATTTTCTCATTGCAATCGTGTTGTCGGTGCTCGTCTTCGTCGGGTGGCAATATTTTTTTGGTCTTCCAGCGGCGCAAAAAGAGCAGGCCCGCCAGGAGACGGCCCAGTCCGACGCCGCCCCGTCCACGACGCCCTCTGATCGTGTGCCCGCCCTGCCGCAAACTTCTACCGGCACCCCCGCACAGGCCCCCGAGAGACCTGTCGGCCCTGCCGCCGCGCCCACCGCCGCCCCTGGCCCTGACCGCGCCGCCGCGCCGTCTGAAACGCCGCGCATCGCCATCGATTCGCCGCGGCTGAACGGCTCGCTTTCTCTCACCGGCTTGCGTTTTGACGATCTAAAGCTCAAAGATTATCATAAGACCATTGACCCGGGCAGTCCCGAGATCGTCCTGCTCTCTCCCAATCCGGCCCCCGACGCCTATTACGCCGATTTCGGCTGGTTGGCGGATGGCCCGAGCGGCATAGCACTGCCCGACGCCAACACGCAGTGGCAGGCGCGCCAAACGGGACCTTTGTCCCCCGGCTCTCCCATCGATTTCTTCTGGGACAATGGGCAGGGCCTGACCTTCGTCACCCGTGTGGCGCTGGACGACGATTATATGTTCACAATCACCCAGTCGGTTGAAAATCACGGCGCACAGACACTGGCGCTTTACCCCTATGCTAAAATCGTGCGCCACGGCACGCCAAAAGTGTCCGGATTTTTCATTCTGCATGAAGGCCTGCTCGGCGTTTTCGACGGCACGCTCAAAGAAGTCGATTACAAAGACCTGACCAAGGACGGCCCCGTTGACGTGGGCTCGACGGGCGGCTGGCTTGGCATCACGGATAAATACTGGCTGACCGCCCTTGTTCCCGATCAGTCACAAGCTTTCAAAACCACCTTCTCGGCCAATGGTTCTGAACAAACCAGATATTTTCAAACCGATTATTATTTAACGACGCCCCTGTCCCTGGCGCCGGGCGCCCGCATCCAGACCACAAACCGGCTGTTTGCCGGCGCCAAGAAAAAAGCCGTCATAGACAAATATGCCGGCAAAGGAGGCATCACCCGCTTTGATCTGGCGATTGACTGGGGGTGGCTGTTTTTTCTCACCAAACCGTTCTTCACCATCCTTCATGCCGTGGGGAAAGTTGTCGGCAATTTTGGAATTGCGATTCTCCTCGTCACTGTCTTCATCAAACTTTTGTTTTTTCCTCTGGCCAATAAATCCTATGTCGCTATGAGCAAAATGAAAAAGCTGCAACCGGAGATGACCAAGATCCGCGAACGCTTTGCCGATGACAAAGTGCGCCAGCAGCAGGAAATGATGGAGCTCTACAAACGCGAAAAAGTGAACCCCATGGCCGGGTGCCTGCCGGTGATCATCCAGATACCGGTATTCTTTTCGCTTTACAAAGTTCTTTTCATCACCATCGAAATGCGCCAGGCCCCTTTCTACGGCTGGATCCATGATCTATCTGTCCGCGATCCAACGAGCGTTTTCAACCTCTTTGGGCTCATTCCCTGGGACCCGCCCAACGCCTTGATGATCGGCGTCTGGCCGTTGATCATGGGACTGACCATGCTGATCCAGCAAAAACTGAACCCGGCCCCCGCCGACCCGATACAGGAAAAAATATTTCTTTTCATGCCGGTTTTCTTCACCTATCTGCTGGCCAGATTTCCCGCCGGTCTGGTGATCTATTGGGCGTGGAACAACACGCTGTCGATTTTACAGCAATACGTCATCATGCGGCGTATGGGCGTTGAAGTGAATTTGGGCCAGCGTCTGATCCCGGGCATGGTGCGCGCCATGTTCGGCAAAGCGGATCAAAGCCCCGCCGACGAGCCTGCCGATAAAAAGTGAGCAGCATGTCGACTTTGTGCGGCGGGGCGTGAAGGTTTCTGGTTTCATGGACACTGAAGAAAAACACGCAGCGTATATCGAAGCGGGGCGGCATCTGTTTGCGCAGACCTGCACATTCCTGCTGGGCGCGCGCGATCTTGAGCACCTGCCGCAAGCGGGCCTGCCGGAGATTGCCTTTGCCGGGCGCTCCAATGTCGGCAAATCCAGTCTCATCAACGCGCTCACCCACCGCAAAACGCTGGCGCGCACGTCCAATACGCCGGGCCGCACGAGGGAAGTGAATTTTTTCGATCTGAGCGCCCGTCTGTGCCTGGTGGACCTGCCGGGATATGGTTATGCGCGGGTCTCGCGCGCTCAGGTCAAACAATGGACCGGCCTGGTGATGGCCTATCTCCAGGGCCGCCCGTCCCTGCGGCGTGTGTGTCTGCTGATCGATGCACGGCGGGGTTTCATGACCTCCGACAGGGCGGTGATGCAAACCCTTGATGCGGCGGCGGTGTCGTATCAGATCGTCGTCACCAAATGGGACAAAGTGAAGCCGGGCCGGCGCGCGGCGGTGCAATCTGAAATCCGGGCCTGCCTCGTGCCCCATGTGGCGGCGCATCCGGAGCAGATCTGGACGTCCAGCGTCACCGGCGAGGGAATGGCGGACTTGCGCGCCGGGCTTGCGACATTGGCGAACTGACCCGCATCGGCTATAACCCTCCCCTTCACGCCAAGCCCTGTCCTGAGCCCTGAAAGAACCCACATGAGCGCTGACGATCAAAAGCCCCCTTCCGAGACCTCCGCGCCGCGGCAAGGCATGGAAACGGCGCGCACCCTGTCGGAAGCGCTGCCCTTCATCCGGCGCTATGCGGGGGAAACCGTGACCATCAAATATGGCGGACACGCCATGGGCGATGAGACACTCGGCACGGGGTTCGCCCATGATATCGTTCTGATGAAACAATTGGGCGTTAATCCCGTTATCGTGCACGGCGGCGGCCCGCAGATTGGCCAGATGTTGCAGCGCCTGGCGATCAAAAGCTCTTTCGTGGACGGTTTGCGGGTGACCGACGCGGCCACGGTGGAAGTGGTGGAAATGGTCCTGGCCGGCTCCATCAACAAGCAGATCGCGACCCGCATCAACCGGGCCGGGGGGCGGGCGTTGGGCCTTTCCGGCAAGGACGGCGATCTGATCATCGCCCAGAAGCTTCACCGCACGTCACGCGATCCGGGCTCAAATATCGAAAAAATTCTTGATCTGGGCTTTGTCGGTGAGCCCAAACACATCAATCCGGAAGTTCTGGAAACCATTCTGGATTCAAATCTCATCCCCGTCGTCGCCCCGCTGGGGGCATCGCTGCAAGGAGAAACCTTCAACATCAATGCCGATACAGCGGCCGGGGC
>Ga0114931_10007192_pt1 | contig 13611 bp, 12 predicted proteins | sample 2SBtaG_FD_89579 | JGI IMG/M metagenome (GOLD analysis project Ga0114931, IMG submission 89579) | Deep subsurface microbial communities from Kolumbo volcano to uncover new lineages of life (NeLLi) - 2SBTROV14_V59a metaG | ecosystem: Environmental > Aquatic > Marine > Volcanic | place: Kolumbo... | reverse complement strand
TCCTGAACACCAAATAATTGTTTGTGTTTGTTTTATCCTTTGCGATGTCGAAACAGGATGCCAAGAGTGGAGCAAAAATCACGCGATTCTCAAATGTCTATTTCGTCTGCAACCCCAATCTTTTAACAGCCCAGAGCCGCCTCAGAGTCTGTCCACCGGTCAGCGTCGGAATCGCGCCGGCGCGATCGAGGGATTTCCGGAATCAACGTGTCAGCTTGTGTGCCGGCGAGCGACGCCACATAATGTGGCATTCACGATGGCGGAGCTGGCGGTGCGCGCCGGGACACGTGGCTGGACGAATCGATCACGAAACGGGTTTGACGGAAAACTCTACAGGCCGGAAGCGGATTGTGGCAGCAGCGACACTCATCGACAATTTGCGCGACGCACCAGCTTGGATACGCAAGGGAGGGGCGGTCTCGGTCGGCAACTTCGACGGCGTCCATCGTGGCCATGCGTGCATCATCCAGCGCCTGGTGCGGGCGGCACGGCAGGTCGAGGGTCCCGCCATCGTGTTTTCATTTCAGCCCCATCCGGCCTGCGTGCTACGCCCCGCGGCGGCCCCGGCAGCCCTCACGACCGCGCCGCGGAAAGCGGACCTTCTTGGCAAGTTGGGCGTCGACGCGCTGATCGCTTATCCAACGGACACGCACATCCTTGGGCTCGAGCCCGGTCAGTTCTTCCAGCAGGTAGTTGTTCAGCATCTCGCGGCGCGGGCCATGGTGGAAGGCCCTAATTTTCGGTTCGGTCGGCGCCGCGTCGGTTCGATTCAGTTGCTGGCGGATCTTTGTCAACAGGCGGGAATCGCCCTGGAGGTCGTGTCGCCACTGCTTGTTGGGGACCGATATGTATCGAGCAGCCGGATCCGCACGCTGCTGGCCGACGGGAAAATACCGGAAGCGAACGCACTGCTTACTGAACCGTATCGTCTGTGTGGCACGGTTGTCGTCGGCGCACGACGTGGCCGTACCATCGGCTTTCCGACCGCGAACCTGGACCTGGACCCGCACGATCTGCTGCTGCCGCCGCGCGGTGTATATGCCGGCCGCGCGATGACTGCCACCGGGACGTGGGCCGCGGCAATCCATTTTGGCCCAAACCCCACATTTGACGACCAATCCACGAAACTCGAAATCCACTTGATCGACTTCACGGGGGACCTGTACGGAACCCACATTGATGTCGAGTTTCTTGCCCGCATTCGGGCGGTGCGGCAGTTTGACGGCCGGCAGGCTCTGATCGATCAGTTGACCGACGACATCAAGACGGCGCGCGCGCTAGCCGGCGAAGGGACGGCGTGAACCAGTCCCCGAATTCCAGGATACTCCCAGGACCAAGAATAGTGGAATGGGGGGTACTGTTCCATTTCTTGCCAACGAGTATTCTTATCAGATCTGCCACGCCGCCCCGCGCGCAGACTTGGCGGCGCGTGTGGCAATGACCATAGTACTGTGTGGCAGGAGCACTTTTCGAACTCAAGCACACGTTGGAAATCGCCTGAACAAGAGGCGCTCCAGTCGAGAAAAGGGTAGCGTGAAGAATGGCAGTTATAGATTGGAAACCTCTGCAAGCCTTGTTCGCACGGCATCGGCACTTCGTGATCACCAGCCATGTCCGCCCGGACTGCGACGCGCTCGGGAGCGAGCTTGGTCTGGCGGAAATACTCGGGCGGATGGGCAAGCAGATTACGATTGTCAATGCGGACGGTATTCCGCCACGGTTAGCTTTCATCGACCCGCGTCAGCAGATCCGTGTTCTGCATCGGGATGTGAGTGTGGACCAACTCGCAACGGTCGAGGCGTTCGTGGTGGTTGACACGAGCGTCTGGGTCCAGGTTGGCGCGATGGGCGACGTTCTCCGAGCCACCCATTGTCCCATCGGGGTCATTGACCACCATGCGAGTGACGGCGAGATCGACGCCACGGTCTTGTGCAAGGACGAGCATGCCGAAGCCACGGGCCGGCTCATCGTCGAACTGGCGCGGCATTTGGGGATCGGTCTGACGCCGGAGATGGCGCGTCCGTTGTTCGCCGCGGTCGCCACGGACACGGGGTGGTTTCGATTTCCATCCACGGCCAGTAGCACGTTTCGCGTGGCCGGCGAACTGTTGGATGCGGGCGCGGTGCCTCATGAAATCTATCAGATGTTGTACGAACAGGATACGATGGCCCGCGCCAAACTGCGTGGTATCGCGCTTGACCACTTGATTATTGAGCAAGAGGGACGGCTGGCTTATACCTACTTACTGGCCGACGACTTCGCGAAAACGGCTGCCGACCGAAGTGAAACGGAGGACTTCGTCAACATGGCGCTGACCATCAGCGGGACCGAGGTCGCCATGCTGCTCGGCGAACAGCCGAACGGACAATTTCGCGTCAGTTTTCGGAGCCGCGGTGGTGCCATGGACTGCAGTGCCGTGGCCGCCCAGTTTCATGGTGGCGGACACCGGGCGGCGGCCGGCGCGACGCTTGACGGCCCGTTTCCTGCCGCCCGCGAAGCGCTGCTCAACGTCGTTCGCTCCGCCCTCGCCACGCGCTCCAACACGTGATAATCCGCCCACCGAAGCGGCGTGCGCCCGTTGGGCGGCACAGGGAGGTTCGGGCCTTAGTCGTAAGCTGATCCGCGCAATACCAACGGGAGGGTGGTTGTTCACTATTGAAAAGTGCACCCAACCGACGGCGGTTAACCGATGACGCCATGCGGGCCGCGCAATCCGCGTGCGGTGGTCGCAGGACGCTCGACGAGCCGCACTCCTATAGGTCCTCTACGTCCTATACGACTTATCGGACCGCTCCGTCCAGAGAAGATGCGTGGTGTACCGTGGACACCCACCACCACGAACACACCAAGGACGCAGGAAATCAATCTACGGTGTACATGACGCTCCCGGAGGGTGCGTGGACCAGTCAACGATCGAGGCCGTAGGTCGGTTCTCCGCACAGACCGCGCGCCGGACCAAGACGCATGTCCGCGGAGCGGCACTTTGGGTTGCATCATCCGCGGTTTTCAAGTTTCCAGGTCGTGAACGTCGTATACTTGCAGGAAGTGGATGTTTGGTGCATGCTAGAGCCAGACGTTCATTCTTGAGATCGACAGCCGTGTTTTTTTGCAGCGCCGCGATGCTTTGATAGCCAAGGGCCGGCGCGGGGAGAGTTGGAATGACCTGGGTTTTGCAGCTGGTGATCAGTGTCAGTTTCTGGACGGTGGCGGACGGGGCCCTGGATGCATGGCCGACAGTGTCGGCACCGAAACGGTCGAAAGTCGCGATGACACGGCTTGCGGACGTTGACGCCGATTATGCGGTGCAGGGCGAATACTTGGGAGTGATCCAGACGGCGTGCAACACGCGGCAGACAGTGGGGCTACAGATCGTCGCGATGGGAAATGGTCAGTTCTCGGGACGCGGGCAGTTGGGTGGTTTGCCGGGCAACGGCCCGGCCAACGGGCCGGTGTGGCAGTGGAAAGGACGCCGGGACGGCACGGTGGTTGCGCTGTTGGGGTCGCACGGTCGACTGGTTGTGCAGCCGGGCACCGCGCTTGTTTTCGACGGTGACGGACTCGAGATCGGGCGCTTGACCAAGGTGCAGCGGCAAAGTCAGACGCTCGGCGCGCACCCTCCTTGTGGAGCGATCGTGCTGTTCGATGGCTCGACGCCAAGCCAGCTGGCTGGCGCGCGGCTCTCGGCGGATGGTAACCTGGCAGTTGGCGCCACGACCCGGATGCCCGTGCATGATTTTCGATTGCACGTGGAGTTTCGTGTCCCGTACATGCCGTACGCGCGTGGTCAGGGGCGTGGAAACAGTGGGTTGTACTTGCAACAGCGCTACGAGGTGCAGGTCTTGGACTCGTTCGGTTTGGCACCAGTTTTCAATGGTTGCGCGGCGTTGTATCGCCAGAAGGCACCGCGGGTGAACATGAGTTTTCCGCCATTGAGTTGGCAGACATATGATATTTGGTTTACCTCAGCGCGGTGGGATGCCCTGGGCAATAAGATCTGTCCGGCACGTATCACGGTTTGGCACAATGGCGTGGCCGTTCATTGTAACCAGGTCGTTGAAACCAAAACCGGTCATGGCCAGCAAGAAGGACCGGACGACAAGCCGATCCTGTTCCAGAATCATGGGAATCCCGTCGTTTACAGAAACGTGTGGTTGGTCCCGCTCAATCCACCGACGCCGACGCGCGTTGCCCGTGCCGCACGCCACTCCCATCCGCTCATGCGGCTGTTGCGCCGCAACCGCGCTCGGCGTGCATGCCGGTAAAATGCGACTCGATAGCGAAGCAATAGGATTACAGCCGTCCAAGGCTCACGAGACACATGTCGTCACTCTGTTCGCAATGGCCAATGAACTTGAGCACGGTATCGACAACGACCTTGCCGAGTTGACTCGGCGGGCCGGATGCATGCGCCACCGCGTTACGTACTTGGGTCATTCCATAGTACTCGTTAGCGCTATTCGCGGCTTCGCTGAATCCATCCGTATAGACGGTCAGTGATTCGCCCGGTTGCAGCATGAGTGTCGTGTGTTCGTATGGCACTTCCTCGGAGACACCGAGCGGGAGTCCGGAATGCCGGAAGTTCGGCTCGGTCGCACGGCCATCGGACGATCGATGGATCGGTGGCATGTGGCCAGCATTCGCCACTTGGACTACGTGCCGGGTCGGATCCAGGATCATCAAGACCGCGGTGACGAAGCGGTTCAAATTCGGAGCGCAAATCCGTTCGTTCAACATGGTCATCGCCTGGCCCGCATTACTTGAACTGGCCAGACAAAACCGTGCTTCGGCCGAAAGTTTTACCATGAGCAACGCGGCCGCGATCCCCTTCCCCGCAACGTCCGCGATCACGATTCCAATGCGTCCGTCCGTTAGCCGCAGATAATCAAAATAGTCACCGCCCACCTGATTGGCCGGCTGATAGAAATCATAGAACTCGTAGCCGGCCACGTCCGGTGGACGGCTCGGCAGGAACCCGTGCTGCACTTCGCGCGCCAGCTCGAGGTCCCGCTCCACCAGCTGCTGTTTCAAAGCCTTTTCGTGCATCCGTGCATTATCAATCGCGATGCTTGCTTGCGTGGCAACCGCGATCAGTACCTCGAGATCCTCCTGCTGGAAGCGCTTGTTCTGTTTCACCGTATCGATCTGGAGCACGCCGATCGAATGCCCCTCGCTGTCGATCAATGGTGCGCACATCATCGATCGGATCTGAAACGATACGACACTCTCACTCATGTTGAAACGCCCGTCGTTGGCGGCGTCGGCGGATAAAATGGCCTCCTGGGATTCCATGACCTGATTGACGATCGTGCGACTGATCCGAATCGTCTCGCTGGCTTCCCCGTGCCACGAGAGCTTCCAGCGTGGTACCAATTTGCCCTCTTCATCCCGCAATGCGATGAAGGCGCGATCGGCCTGCACGAAAATCTTGAACAGGCTGCTAAACACTTGTGGAACGACCTCGTCCAGCATCAACGTCCGACTCAACGATCGCGTGATCTCGAGCATCGCGCTCAGCTTGGCTTCGGCGCTGGCCGTCAGCTGCACGCTGCCAGCACTCGACGAAACGCCCACCTTGGACATGATGGTCGACTCGCTCGACTCCTGCTCGTCATCAACAAAAAGAACGCCACCACCCGGCGGCGGGGTTTCTGAGCTATGGAAGACCAGCTCAATATCGGAGATTCGGACGCGATCTCCGTCGTGCAGACGCCGGCGACCATCTTGAGGTTGGAGTTTCTCGTCATTGACAAAGGTAAAATTACGGCTGTACAGATCTTCGATGTAGTACTCGCCGTCGCGCTGTGTAACGCGCGCATGGCGGCGACTGACCGAGCTGATATCAAACTCGATCAAACACTCGGGAGCCCGGCCCACAATGTACTCCTGGCCTTGCAGTTCGAACTGCCGTACGCGGTGGGGACCGTCTATTACGCTCAAGTAGGCCATTGGTGATTGCCTCGAGCATGAAAAAATGATGCCATCCGTCATGAGACGCGGGATCCGTAATCGTTCGTAGATGTTAGTCTACTTAGGTCCGCTACCGTCCGTCAACCAAGCTCCTTTGAGCTCCTCACCCATGGGGCCCGGGGAGAGTCAAGTCGGGTTGACCGTTTTGCGTGAAATGCGTAGTGTGTGGCATGTTGATTGGCCCCTAGTGTAATGGCAGCACGACTGACTCTGGATCAGTTAGTCAAGGTTCGAATCCTTGGGGGCCAGCTATCTTTTTGGAGCTCGGTGAGTCATTCGTGGTCCATGCACGCGCCGTGGCAAGTGGGATCCAAGTCAAGAGTTTCTTGCTGCGTACCGCCGAGGACGTGCGGCGCACGAACCGGATACCGGGACTGCCACTCTACTCGGGCGGCAAGTATTATGTCGCGGAAGACGGTACCTTCTTTCTCGAGGATAACGGCAAACTCGATGACGATCCGCGCGTGCTCGCATTCGCGCTGAAACTGAGTACGCGCGGCTGGAAACCGGGAAGCTATGCCTTCGCGTTTTTCGCAAGTTGCCGGCCGTCGAAAGGGCCCTTCATTGTGGCTCGCCATGACTTCGCTGTCGTCGTCAAGGACCAACAAGTATGGATCGAAGACCTTGGCCCGAGTCTCGGAAATCGCAACCGTGCCATCGCCGATTTCAAGATACAGCCCGCAACCGTCGAGCCCGGGGATCCGGTCGTCGTTTCAATCAAACTGGGTGCCACGCCATGTCAGGGCATGCAGTTGACCACTCCCTACTGCCGTGCCGCGTCGGCAGTGAAGGCTACAACGAAGGCTCGATGCGCCGCTTGCCCAACGGCGAGATCCTGGCGGTCTTGCGTACGGGAAACGAGCGCGACTTCAAGTGTCAGGACAATCCGATCATGTGGAGTATCAGCCGCGACGAGGCAAAAAACTGGTCACGTCCGCGGCGAACGAGTGTCGAGGGGGCATATCCCAGCCTGGCGGTGTTGAGCGATGGTTTGATTGTGATGAGCTACGGGCGACCAGGTGCCACACTCGTCTTTAGCGCGGATCACGGGCGCACGTGGACCGACCAGACGCCGATCGCTGCAACACCGTACTCTGGCTATACCGGCGTTGTCGAGATCGAGCGCGGCGTACTGTTGATCGGATTTGGCGCCCAGAACCACCTGGCCCCGGCGACCGGCCAACGTACCAACCAATTGCGCACGGCCCGCGTCCGCTACACGCGGAAACGGCGCGGCTGAGTTAGCCCGAGAGTTGGCGCAAGCTTCTATCGGGGAGACATGGGTGAACGAAGTTGCCGGGCAAACCGACTACGGTGATCCGCGTCGAAAATGCGTAGCAAGAGTCTGTCCGAGCAACCATGGCGCGGAAGGAATCGAACGGGCCCAAAAAGCAAGCAACACGAGCCCGTTTGGTGCGTGCCAGCTAGCGAGAACCTGCGTGGCAAGACCACCGCGCAAGAAGAGAATTCGATGCACTACGCAGAACAAACCCCAACCCACCGGCAGGCCAGCTGCCCGGCTTAGTTCAACGACCGCCTTGTGCGGCGACTTGTCCACGGAATGCTAGGCGATCTCCAATTCGTTGCCCAACTCGTCAAGGGGTTTTCCGGTCGCTTCGGAGTACAGCACATCGGGACAAAAATCGACGCCGTTAGGCCAGACGAGTGTACCAGCTTCTCGATCAACCGTGACTTGAGCGAAAAAATCGACGCTTTGCAGCGGCGCAAAAACGCCCCCACGCCCAGCAAGCCGTTGACGGAAATCAAGGTTTGCAACCGTGCCGTCTGAGAAACTGATTTCTAGTTCGTAGTCCTTAAGGTGGCGAACGCTCGCGACTCGTGGAAACATCTCACTGGCTCCTCATGCGGGAGGCCCGCAACCGACAAGGGAGTACGCCCTTGTTCCGCGGCGCTCCCGTGGTTCGCTTCAAAACATGCGCGCACGGTACGCGCATGTGGCAGCCTAGGAATCTAATTCAGAGGATCAATTCGCGAAGGAGCTTCGTCAATGTGCAAACGATCCCAGTTTTCGCGCAGTTCCTGTTGGTGCATGGCCGCCCATTCCAACACCATTCCCAGAGCACGTCGAGGAAACCGACCCCGCAGGACGGTGAGTGGGTCGATACCGAATTCGGCTTCCACACCAGCGTAGATCGCATGAAAATGTGCTGGGTTGTGGTCATCGAAGTACATGCGAATGGAGATCCCAAAAAAACGACTTATTTCAGGCATCCGCAATCCTTACCCATTTGCATTCACGCTGCCAACGTCCGTCATCCTCCGGCGATGCAGGGCGCCTACGTGCGATCGCCGAACGTCACGGATCGTGGGGCGGGCGGCCGAAGATGATCCATTGCCAAAACGCGCGATCCGCCGCGCGCGTGCATCCGTTTATTCGTCGGCGGGCGTGGCCAATCAACGCCGACCACAGTATACCACGCCGAGAAACATCGGACCATCTATTTGTGTGAGTCCTCGCCGAGTTTTGAATGCTGAGCTCCCGTGCGATCGAAAGCCCGAATCCGTCGAAGCCTCAACGGCGTCCATATACATACACAAAAGGCGATTCCCGCAACCGGGAGCGAAATCAGCGTAGTCATGAGTGTGTTGTTATATTGCCTGTCTGCGTCGGCGACGACTCGGGTGCTTTGATGATAGCCATCCGCACCCAAGTAGGAAGAACGAAAAGAACGCCCAGAAAAAAGTCCAGGCAGGAATTCCAACAGGAATCTCAAATGCAGAGCGCCCAAGCACCCAATGAGTTGAACGGACCGTGTGAGACAGCAAGTCGATAACGAAAGTGCCAGTTGGAATGACCAGCACTGCCAACAAGCGGGGTCCTAAGGATGGTCGGTCCATGCTCTCTTGGCCGGTGGTCAGGTTACGTGATGGGGGACCACGAGCTACTCTATCGGTTTGGACTGGAAGGCGGCGGCAAGAAAAATGCCGCACGAATTCTATCCTGGCGTCCCCCGAAGGACGGGGGAGTCCGCCAAATATCGCTGCAACCGCGTTCTGTGCACGCTTATCGGCTGAGGGGCTCCGGGCAGTAGCCGCCGGTTCGACCTGCCCCGTACGTGGTGACGCGGCCAGAAAATGAGTTGGAGAGAGAGGAACCGTCGTGCGCCGAGACGATATTCGAAATGTTGTCATCATTGCCCATGTCGATCATGGGAAGACGACCTTGGTCGACTGCCTGTTGCGCCAGTGCGGACAGTTTCGTGAGGCGGAGCTGCGTGGCGAGCGGATCCTGGACACGAACGATCTGGAGCGGGAGCGCGGTATCACGATCATCGCCAAGAATATCGCGTTGCCGCACAACGGCGTGAAGATCAATATCATCGACACGCCGGGCCACGCCGATTTTGGCGGGGAGGTCGAGCGCGTCCTGCGCATGGCCGATGGCGCGCTGCTGCTGGTGGACGCCGCCGAAGGCCCCATGCCGCAGACGCGTTTCGTGCTTTCTAAATCGCTCGAGTGTGGCCTGCAGCCGATCGTCGTGATCAACAAGATTGATCGTCCCGATGCACGCCCGCACGAAGCGCTCGACGAGACATTCGAATTGCTGATGGAGCTGGCGGAGGACACTCAATTGGAGGACTTGCCGCACGTGTTCGCGACCGCCAAGGAAGGGTACGCCACGCCGGATCCCGATCTGAAAACCTCGTCCATGCGGCCGCTGCTCGATCTGGTGCTCGATACGATCCCTGGACCGGAAGTTGAACCGGAGACGCCGCTCCGCATGCTGATCACCACGATCGACTGGTCGCAATATGTCGGTCGAATCGCGATCGGGCGCGTGACCGCGGGCACATTGCACCAGGGGCGAACGGTCGGGCTGTCGGGCGCGGATGGCCGCGTGACACCCGCGCAAATCGACACGCTCATGGTCTTTGACAAGTTGGGACGTACCGAGACGCACGCGGTTCAGGCCGGCGATATTGCCGCGGTCGTGGGCATGGATCAGGTCGAGATCGGCGATACGATCTGTGATCTGGACCGCCCTGCCCCACTGCCGCGATTGGTGGTCGATCAACCGACGCTGGAAATGGTCTTCACGATCAACTCGTCACCGTTCGCGGGCCGCGAAGGCAAATACGTAACCAGTCGGCAATTGCGTGAACGACTCCACCGCGAGCTGGAACGTAATGTCGCTTTGCGTGTCGAACCACTGAGTGAAACGGATGGGTTCGCGGTCGCCGGCCGCGGCGTGTTGCATCTTGCCGTGCTGATCGAGACGATGCGGCGGGAAGGATACGAATTTTCGGTTGGCAAACCGCGTGTCATCTATCAGTATCGCGACGGCGTGCGCTGCGAGCCGTTTGAAACGCTGACTGTCGAGGTGCCGCCGGACCACTTCGGTCGCGTGATGGACTTGACCGGACACCGGCGTGGCCAACTGGAACAGGTGCAAGCGCGGGGCAAGTATTCGTGCGCGACGTTTCGGATCCCCGCCCGCGGTTTGATCGGGCTGCGCACGCTGTTGCTCAACGCGACCCAAGGCACGGCGCTGGTTTATCATCGGTTCGCGGAATACGCACCGGCGGGGGACGATCCGCCGCGCCGCGCCAATGGGGTGCTCGTGTCCACCGTAATGGGCCGTGCCGTCGCCTACGCGCTGGGCAGCCTGCAAGAGCGGGCCGATCTGTTTGTCGGACCGGGCGACGAAATCTACGAAGGCATGATTGTCGGCGAAAACAGCCGGGAAAACGACATGACGGTGAACGCGGCACGAGAAAAAAAACTGACCAATATGCGTGCCGCCGGCACGGACGAGAATATCTTGCTCAAGCCACCCCGCAAAATGTCATTGGAAACCGCGCTCGAGTATATCGAGGACGACGAATTGGTCGAAATCACGCCGACTTGTATCCGGCTGCGCAAGATGCTGTTGACCGAAGTCGAGCGGCGGCGGCGGACGCGCCGGCCCGCGGCCGCGCGTGGCTGAACGACCTCCGCGCGCTCGCACGCGATCCCTGCGTGCCGGCATGGCAAATCCTTGTGCAAACCGAGTTCCTGGAATTCCCGCGGCAATGCCGGCGAATTGTGTGTGGGTTTCGACCTCCACATCGCGCGCCGGCCCCTCACTCCCGTTCCTCATCCGTGCTCCGGCTCTGCTATCCGTGCGAAAAGAACAACTCGAAGACATGATCGCACGGATGGCAAGGCCGGAACACGGATAAGAGGGGCAGCGTAGCATCACTTATCGGAATAATATTCCGGTCCAAAATTTTCCGGTCAGTCAATAGACGGACATGCTTGAAGAGGACCAGAAGATGTTTCCCAAGGAGAATGGCAATCCGCTACACCGCACCTCGGCTCGACGCGCAAAAAAACTCACTGCAGCGACTGCGATTTTTTGTACAGGCCGGTCTCGACCCATCCGATCGCTAATTCCCCGCCGGGTCCGGCGAGATCGTGCGCTGGGCGAGTTGCTGGTCCATCATGAGAATGCCCATGCCGTGATCACCGATCAGTTCGAGCCGACTCACGATCGCCGAGGTGTTCGCTTCTTCTTCCACTTGCTCGGTCAAGAACCACTGCAGAAACGCGGTGGTGGCATGGTCATTCTGCTTGATCGCCAGGTCGACCAACGCATTGATCTTGCTCGTGATCAGACACTCGTGTTCGTGGGCTTCCCGGAATATTTCCAGAGGACTTTCCCATTCGACCTTGGGTTGGTCGATTTGCCGCAGGATCACCCGGCCATCCCGTTCATGCATGTAGTCAATGAAGCGGATCGCATGCGAACGCTCTTCTTCGACCTGCAGACGCATCCAGTGGGCCATGCCATCCAAGTTCCGCGCGGCGAGGTAGTTGGCCATGGACAGGTAGAGGTACTCGGAGAAAAACTCCGCATTCAGGTGCTCATTGAAAGCCTGTTCGATTGTCTTGTTCATGGTTCACACTCCCCGTGATCGTTTTGATTGGCGGTATTGCCGCGATCTCAAGCGGACGCGGCGCGCTGCGACTTGCCGGCGGCTAACGCCGACTATTCAATGGAGACTGTAGTCAGTGTGCGTTGGGCGTCAAGTGGACGCGTACGTCTGACCAAGAACGCGAAACGCGGCGGCACGCGGCCGCCGCGTCGCGGTGGTACGGGATGCAGACGCTGCGATCGAGCTACTTTTCGGCGGCCGGTTTCTCGTCGCCCGCCCCCCTTTCCGCGAGCAGCGTGTCGACAGCTTTGTCCATGGCCGCGCCGCGAACATTCTTGTAGCGAATCGTCCCTTTCGCATCCAAGACGTACGTGGTTGGCCAGCCATGAACGTTCCATTTGGAGGAGATGGGGCCACTGGTGCTGCCGCCGTTGCGCCAGCTGCGCCAGGTGATTTCCTCTTTCTCCATCACGACCTTCAATGCATCGAGATCCTTGTCGCTGTTGATTCCGAGCAGAGCAAAGGGCTTCCCTTCGAGGCGTTTCACGAGCGACCGCTCGTGCGGGTACATGGCCCGGCAGGGGCCTCACCAATTGCCCCAGAAGTCCAGGACCACGACCTTGCCACGATAGTCGCTCAGTTTGAACTGGGCGCCGTCAAGATCCTCGCCATCGATGTCGGGAGCCACTTTTCCAATCGACAAAAAGCGGATCTCAAACAGGTCGGATTCGGCCAGTTTCGCCAACGATCGACCGCGCACCGCAACGTCCTTGTATTCGCTCGTCACGCGGTCCAGAAGTTGCTCGGCTTCTTTTTCCGCGCCGGGACCGAGCCGCATCTTGACTTTCGCCAAGGCGTAACAAGCCGCGCCCTGGACATCCTTGTGCGGGCTCTTCTCGACGACCGTGTGCAAGAACTCTTGGGTCCCCTTGGACGTGTTGTAGATCAAACTGAGGCAGACCGTGCCCAGTTTTTCACTGCCAATGAATTTGTCCTTGAGCAACGCCAACGCTTTGTCGGCGCCGGGGCCACGCGATCGGGTCGCGATGGTCAGCAGCGCATTGAACGCCGACGGATCGTCCGCGTTCTTATGGATGGACTCCAGTAGCAATTCGATCGCCTTATGGCCTTCTGGCGACGACCCGGCATTGGAAGCAACCCAGGTCAATGCCTTGACGGCGGCTGGATCCTTCGGGTATTTGTCCGCCAGCTCCATGAACTTCGCCGCGTACTTCTGGGGACGCGGATAGAGGGTCCGCACTAGCTTGCTTTTTTCTTCGGAGGTCTTGGCCGCGCGATATTTCACGAAGAAGTCAGCTTGTGCTTTGGAATAATCCTTGACCAGTTGCGCGTATTGTTCGGCCGCCGACGGAGGGGGTGTCTTGGCCTCCTCCTTTTTCTTGTCTTGTGCGCACGCGAGTGCTGCCATGAGCAGCACAACCAGCACGCCGGTACATACGTTTCGCATGGAATCGATCTCCTCTGGGTTAACGAAAAACGGACCGTACCACGGATCCCGGCAGAATCTATCTTAGTCGAGGATCAAGATCGGAGGCAACCGTGCGCGACGCTGGACTAGGGGCTCGATGCGGGGCCTGGAGCATCGTTCGATGTTCCACCATGGGAGCCCCGCTGGCACGCCGGGCAAATGAGGTCATCTCAATGGGGCGGATTCTCCGCGCCCGTGAATCAGGCGATTGGCCCCGCCACGTGACATGTCATCTCGATTAAGATTAAGATTAAGATTAATATTAATATTAAGCAC